>VFSW01014644.1_pt1 | contig 10826 bp, 21 predicted proteins | sample 5358111 | NCBI WGS metagenome assembly VFSW01 (sample SAMN11554181, study PRJNA540505) | mine drainage metagenome | isolation source: sediment from site ElyBrook_90M | place: USA: Ely Copper Mine, Vershire, VT | collected 2017
GCTGGGGCCTCGCCACGCCTTGCTCTGCCGCAGCCGAGCGCTGCTAAGCAATGCCGTAGCTTTGTGCCGCGACGCCTCACTTTGCCATCGCGAGGGGCTGCGGCGCCATGCCATTGCAGCGCGCGGCAACGCCGCGGCGAAGCAAGGCGTGGCGAAGCCCCAGCGATGCCGATGCAACGCCAGGCATGGCCGTGCCTAGCCGCTGCATTGCGGTGCTGTGCCGTGGCCTTGCAGAGCGCTGCTGTGCTACGCACCGCCCGCGCCGAGCGATGCTTTGCCGTTGCGTTGTCCGCGCGCGCGCCGGCGCGCGGCGGATGTTACGCGCTCACCTTCTTTTGCCCGCGCAATGCCTCGATGATTCCTCGCAACTCTCCGATTTCTCGCATCCGCTGCTCTTCCAGGGTCTTCCAGAACTCCACATCTTTTCTCGCGAACTCCATCGCCGTCACAAGACGATACACTTCTGCTTGTGCCCGATCTCGTTCATTCACTAGCCGTTGGAGGAGGAGCTGTTGGGCATTCACGAGGGCTCTCCTTCCTCTAGGCGCTCACCTCAGCGTAGAATCGTCCATAGCCGCCATTGCGCCACTGCCCGAGGCCGCGGAACTCGCCGAGCGCGAGCAGCTGCACGATGTGTGTCCGGCTGATCGGGCCGGGGAGAATCACCACGGTGCAGGAGATCAGGGTACCGGCCGGGATGGTATCGCTGCGCACGACGGTGACCCGAGGTCCTTGGCGCGTCTGCGCGCGCAGCGGGCGCTCCAGGATCTCGGTCGGACCGGGAATCCGGATGCGGCGCGGCCGGATATAGACGAAGTTATCGATCTTCGAGCGGATCGCCGGCACGGCGTCGTCCGTGGTCTTGGCGTAGCGGATGGAGGCCAGTTCCTTCAGCATCCCCTTGACCTGATAGTCGAACAGGAAGAGGCCCTCCTTGTCGTGATGAAAGCCCGTCCAGCCTCCCAGTTCGCGCGCCTCCACGGTGGCGGCTTCGTCCTCTGCGATCTCCTTCGGCTTCTTCGTCTCAATGAACCGGGCGTAGACCTCGGGATCGTAGGGCACCGTGCCGAGCATCGGTTCGGTGAGCATGAGCCTGACCGTCAGTGTTTGCATCCTCTCTCCTCCTCCTCTTACGTGGGGGTCCCTCCTGAGAACCAGACCGCCTCCGCGACCCGGCGCCGCACGAGGCCCGGTAGGATCGTGCCCTGCTGATCGTGAATGTAGGCCCAGAACGCGCACGCCGCCCTGAACGTATGGCCAGTGTTCACCGCTTCGAGGACCGTCGCAAATCCATGCAGCCCGACGTCATAGGCGAGGCTGACGAGCGCATCGAATTGGCAGGGCGGCACGGGACGGGCGAGCTGATTCTCGACCCCGCGCTCGAACCACACGAGATCACCGGCGAGGAGGATCTCGGCCTCCTGCGCGGTGATGGCACGGCCCGGCACGACGTCGAGGCCCGTGTGGCCGTACCCGATGGTCCAGACGCCGCCCGGATCCTGGTAGGCGAGGAGCGCCGGCCCGCCCGGCGCCTCGAAGGGGATGATCAGGGTGTGCAACGCGAGATCGCTGATGTGGGCGCTCATGGCGTCGGCGGCGAGGCGGGCTCACCCCAGTAGAATTTGCAGTCATAGTACGATCCAAACGGACGAGAGGTCCACCAGGTATTATCAACGTTCGCCTGATAGTGGCATCTCGTGGCGTCGTAAAATGGCCCCTGGGCAGGGCCGCTCAGGATCTGTCCGTTCTGGAACAGGAAGATCCACCAGAGGAACACGAGCAGTATGGCACTGAGCCGTTTCATCCTCTCTCCTCCTCCTCATGCCTGGACCGTGAGGTCGCGGCACATCCTAATGTGCTGAGTACGGCCTGCGCTTTGGCGCCGTGCAGGCTGCCATAGGCGATCCCCCCACGGCCGGGCCAGAGGACCTCGACGGCAGCCCCATTCGAGCACGTGTACTCTGAGCAGACAGGATGGTGATCTTCTACATGCACACTCATCCTCTTCCCCCTCCTCCTCACGAGATACTCTTTAGCGCCTGCCAATAGATCCAGCCGGCGAGCAGGAGCAGCGCGACAATGCCGAGAATGACCCTGAGGATCATGATCTCCTCCTTTTTTGAATGGCCGTGGCCGCGGCCCAGAGCCGCTCGAACTGCGCGCGGGCCTCGGATTCGGGGCCTTCGATCAGCTGATGGCGGAACATCTCCGGCGTGTCTGCGCCTGCATCGACCACAAAGGTGTTCAAGCCGAGGTAGCGAGCGCGGCCATGCGCGAGGAGCTTCCATTTGCCGGGCTCACCATCCTGATCGGCGACCAGTTCGGCCGGCAGCGGCCTGCGGAGGTGGAGCGCATCGAAGAATGCGTGCGTGGCAGGCCCGTACTGGCGAGTGAGGGTCTCCATCTGCAGCCGCAGCGCCCCGATCACCCATGTCCAGACGGGCGGGTACGCACTCCCGATGGCGGCCCAGGTCCAGCCCTCCCGGGTCAGCGTCAGTTGGTGTTGGTAGCATTTCCCCACAAAGAGCACAGGCAATCGCTTGATCAGCCCCCGAATCCGCGGCGGGGCGGTCTGATGCGCGAGCGTGCACCGCGCGAGGAAGGTGCTGAACGACGTGGCGGGCCCGCCCTCCGCATAGGGCTGCCGCCAGGATTCCCACACCCAGCCGCCGATGACGTCGGGTTGGAGATCGGGGCGGCCCGCGAGATATCTCCCCGCCTCATCGAATCCGCTCGCGAGGTGGTAGACGCCCCAGGGACCCGCGTAACGATCCACGAGGCGCCAGATCCCGCTCCCCTCCTCCAGCTCCGGCAGGGCCGCGAGGTGGTGTGCGTACGCCTGGTTGATGTCATACACCCATACCTCCGGCTCCTCGGAGGGGGCTGGGGGCGCCCACAGGAACATGGGCCCGCCCCGGAGCCGCGTGGTGCAGGCGACACAGCCAGCCACGACCGGGACGGGAAGGAACGCCTGGGACTTGGCAATGGACATCGCGTAGAGCCGCCAGGCGAGCTGGGACGGTGTCATGGGCAGCGGGGGCCGAATGTTGAGCCGCTCCATCAGATCACAGAGATCCTGCGCGGCCCGGTCCGCGCGGAGGGTCCGGGGAAGGAAGCGGAGCCATTGCGGCAGCGGGGCCACGCGGCGGCGTTTCCGCGCCGCGGCGCGGGTCGAGGGCCAGCGCCCCTGATGGCGCGCCTTGGCGTCCTCGTAGATGGTGCGGACACCGTCCTGCGTGCCGTAGCACCAGAGCGCTTCGCCGGCCAACCGGCGGCGCGGGATCTCGCACGAGGTCGCGTCCTCGGGGACGAAGTGTGGGCGGATCAATGCAGGATCCTCTTGAGGCCGTAGAGGGAGATCACCTCGGCGTCCTGCGCCGCGGCGGCGATCACACGCCGCATCCCCTCCTCGGTGCCCTCCGATGGCTCGGGGGGAGGTGGGACGCCTGGCTCGGGACCGCGGAGGCGATCTCGGGCCCAATCGACGATCCGGCGCGGCTTCTGGAATGCATCACTTGTGCGGGCGGTCAGATACTGCAGATACCCAGTGTCCGCCGTGCCGCGGCCTCGGAACGCGCGCGTGAGCGCGGCACGCTGCTGCAGGGTGAGGTCAACCCCTGGGGGGTTGGTCCATTGGATGCGCCCTCGGGCGCTGACGGTCACCCCACGCGGCAGGACGCGGCCAGAGACCGGATCGCGGGACAGGGGCGCGGCCATCTACCGCGCCCGCCAGATCGCCAGCGCGGACGGGAAGGGAGCGCCCGCCCGCGCGCGGCCAAACCGGAGCCGCCCCCGCAAGAACCGAATCTCGGCCGCGGTCATGATCTGGTCGTGCCACCACGTGGTATCGGTCCTGGAGGGGACGAGGAGGATCACCGTAATCCCGCGCCGCGCCTCCTCCACCGCCTTTTGGCACCATTTCACGATGGCGGCGCCGTAGGGAGGGTTGCAGTACGTCGGGGAGATCCAGGGACGCATGAGCCCGCCGGGGGAGTCCCACAGGCTCATGTCATGACCCAGCAGCGGACACGGATCGTGGAGCGGACCGAACTCGGCCGTCAGCGCCGCCACCACGGCCGCCGGGGTTTCCCAGTGCATTGAGGCACTCGAAAAGAGGGCGCGGGCTACGGTCATCGCGGGCCCATCTCCTCGGCGGGAGTGGCGCTGTAGCCGGCGAGGACGGTCACCCAGGAGAGGCAGTGGCGCAAGGCGCGCGCCACGGCGCGGGTCTGGCATTTGGCGTACAGCGCGTGCTTCGTCATGCCGGCATGGCCAGGCTCATCGGCGGTACAGAGGGCATAGCCCTCGCTGAGAACCGTTCCCCGGAGGTAGGCGGTGGCATGGCAGGAGAAGCCGCCTGCGACCTCCTCCGGCCGGTCGGGCCGGACGAATACCCCGAATTGGGCACCGAGAAATTCCCAGGCCTCAGCCTTGAGATGGTCCGACTGCCCGATCCGAATGACGAGCTTTTTATCCACTGGGCGGCTTTTCACGATCCCCACCAATTGCGCGCACACCGTCTGCGCATAGGCGAGATCCCAGGTCGCAGGAAGGTGCGGGGTTTCTCGCTGATCGGGGTGGGACAATGCTGTATACGGGACGCGTTGGTCATCTGGCGGGATGAACAGATCCGGTTGGGCCGGCCCGGCCTGCGCGGGCTCTAGCCTGGCCTGAAAGTCACGCTTCTGCGCTCCCATGCCTCCTCCTCCTCCTCTTTCTTCCTTCTTCGTGGGCGCGCTTAGCAGCCGCTGTCGGTGGCGATGGGGACGTGCCGCGCCCAGCGTTCATTCGCCGCGCGAATCTCCGCATCGCCGCCCTCGGCCAGCTCGCGCTCAAGCGCCAAGCGGACCAAGCCGGTGATCGAGGTGCCCCGAACGAGCGCGAGCAGCCGAATCCGTTCGGCGAGCGCATCCGAGAAACGGACTTCGAATGCGACCATGTTCGCCATGGTTAGCGGGCCTCCTCCACAAGCGGCAGGCTTAGGATCTCTCGGACGGCCATCACGATGGCCAGGTTGTCGCGCGTGCCCTCATAGACCTCTGCATGCGTGAGCGCCAGGATGGCGAGACGGCGGACTTGGTGCTCATTGAGCCCTTGCAGCGGGTCGTACCTGCCACTCAGGGCCTGGGAGATTCTCATCATCTCCTCCTCCTCCTCTATCTGCCAGTATCCTAGCATCCTGGCGTGTGGGGCACAAGACGGAACATATGTCCGGTGTATTGACCACGGGTTATAGGTGGGGTTGTCAAGTATTTACGAGGGGAGTTGTAACGAGATGATAGACCCCACTGAGCAATTCCGTCTGTGGGGCTTGACAGCCAGTTTTCTATGGGTATACTCTTGGGTTGAGGGCCACAACCCTCATCCTCCTCCGGGGGGCCCTGCGCTGCCGTGCGGGGCTCCCCAGAGGAGAGACGGCAGAGGCTCTTCTATAAGAAGGGGAGGAATCTCTCGTGACGGATGCCGCGCTCGGCAGCCTACTGGTAGCGGTATTGACCCAAGGCATCTCGCTCGCGGCCAAGGCGGCCGCCAAGGTCCTCCCAGGCTGGGTCAAGCAATTCATCGCTGCTGCATTGTCGCTCGGCCTCATCTCGTTCTCGACCATCCGCCTTCCCCCCCTCTTCCATAATGCCTCGGCCCAAACGGCGGCGCAGGCGCTGATCGTGTGGGCGCTCGCGCTGTTCGCGCACGATGCCGCGGGAGCCGCGGCCAAACGGAAGTAAGGAGGAGATCATGGCAACCGCCACTGGCGTCAATCTCATCTCGCTGTTCTCCCTCTTGGGCGTCGTGCTCCGGGACTTCAGCGCCCTCGAAGCCCTCGCGGTAGGCGCCGCGTTCACGCCGACCTTGCCCGGCGGCCTGACGTGGCCGACGTTTGCGCCCGGCACCGGCGAGACCTACGAACTCCAGATCAGCATCAAGCGGACCAAGTAATGGATGGCCACCTCCGATCTCCTGCGCCGGCTCGACATCCTGGAGGCCAAGGTGGATGAGCTGCGGACTATGCGCGAGCAATTCGATGCGCTCACCGCGTCCATGCGCGCACTGGGCGTCTGGACCCGGTGGGGGCTGGGGCTGCTCGTGATGATCTTCCTCGCGCTCTTCGTGCAGCACCAAGCGTCCAATGCCGGCCTCGTCAATCAAATTTCCCACTGTCTCAATACCGTGTCCGGGTGCGCGAAGCCGTGACGCCCACCACGCGTGTCCTCCTGATCCTCGGGCTCCTCGCGGGGCTCCTCGCGCTCTGGGCCGCCGCGCACGCCTCGTGCCCTTCCTGCCAACGGAAATTTCGCGCCTGGCAGCGGCGCCTCGGCGGCCGTCTTCTTTGGGCGGGGGACCACTAGGGCCTGGTATGAGGACGAGCCGCGCGGCGAGGACTGTGATGATCCGGGCCGCAGCCATGCCCGGTGCCGGGATCGGTTCGCCCACGGCCCGGCCTTCGAGTCTCTGCGCCATTGCCGCCAGTGGGTGGAGCGGTTCTTGGCGCGCGAATCCAGCGCCATGGAGGGCGATGCGGTGTGTCTGTCCATCGGTGAGACACCGCATGGGAGGCCCCAGTGATCACCGCCGGGAGGCGTGCCCATGCTGACCGTGAAGATGTCCATTCGGTTGGTGCCGATCCAGACCACGGTGCACCGCGATGGCGTGCCGATCACGATCCTCCGTACCGCCGAGGAGGTCAATCGCGAAGTGACGGAATATGAGGCGAACGGGTGGGTGGTCTCACAAGTGATGCCGACCTTCTTCCTCGTGACGCGTCCCCTCGAGGCGGCGGTCGGCGCGCTCACGCTGCCCTCCCGAGGGAACCGAAATGCCTGAGCCGCGCAATGCGCGCTGGATTGAGGAGGCGGCGTCCGGCCGCCACCGCGGGTATCTGCATCGGGCCGTGGGTGTGCCGGAAGGGGAGCCTATCCCTGACGCGGCCCTCGCGAAAGCGGCGCGCTCCTCGAATCCTCGTCTCCGCGCAGCGGTCGTCCGCGCGCGGACCTTGGAACGCCTTGGGAAGCACCGGAGATAGCGATGGACGTTGAGATCGCGGCCGAGCAGGCCGTCGAACACGCGGCCGAGGCGTCCGAGCAGGCGGCAGAGAGCACCGAGGCCTTGCAGGACGCGACCCAGCAGGCGCAGGCCGCCGGGCATTGGGATGCGGCGCAAGATCGCCTGCAGATTGAGGCGGCGGTCGCACCGCTGCGGGATGCGATTGACGACCTCTGCGACTCGATCGTGGATCTCTGTGATGCCGTCATGGGCGAGGAGGACGAGACGATGGCCGAATCCGATGCCGCGGAGCAGAAGGCGGAGCCCACGGCGGAGACGCAAGGCGAACCGGCGCCGGTCACCCAGGCTGAAGTGACGCAGGCCGTGTCCGGCGAACCGGCGCGGCGCAGTCTCCTGCGCACCATCCTGCACGGGCATCCAGGCCGGCATCCGAGGGCGCGTGCATGAGCGCGATCCGCGGAAAGCCGTCCCCCTGGAACGGGTTCCTCCGCGCGCGAGGGATGAGTCCGTTCCAGTTTGGCGCCCTCGCGCTCCCGGAGCGCGAGGCGCTGAAGCGCGAGTATCGCGAGCGAGGCCGGACGCCCTCAGCGGTCGAGACATCCCCTGAGACACCGGCGGCCGAGGCTGAGGCAGAGGCGGCACCGGGAACGCCTGAGACGCAGGCCACGCCCGGCCAGCCGTCCTGGCGCGATGTCGCGCGGCTCGCAGAGGAGGAGGATCAGCACGGCGGCGGATCCGTGGCGCTCGGCCCGGTCGCGCTGCTCTTCGATGCGCTCTTCGGGCTGATCGCCTTGGGGTGCGGCGATCACTGGGCGCTCAGTCCGAAGGAATCGCGGGATCTGTCCCGCGCCTGGGTGGCCTGGATCGCCAGTTTGCCGAAGCGGCAGGGGGCCTTCCTCAAGAAGATCACCCGGGAGATCGCGCCCACGCTGACGTTCGCCTCTGTCCTGATCAGCATTATCGGGCGGCGGGTGCAGCGCCCGCGGCGCCAGGCGGCGGGGAATGCGCCGGCGCCCCTCTCCATGCCGGCCGCGGCGGAGGCGGCGCGCAACGGCCAAGGACCGGCGCCCGCGCTCGACCCGCGGTTCTTGGGAGAGCCGGCGGCATGACAGCCAAGGATGCGCTCTGGCAGCTCTATCTGGGGGTCAAAGCATGGGTGACCGGGCATCCGGCCTATCATCAGGCGCCCGCGGCGATGCGCGGGCTGATCCTCGCGTTGGACAAGCGCGTCGCGCTCAGTCTCGCCAAGGCGAGCGAGGAGCAATGCCATGACTTTGGCGCTGCGCTCCTCCGTTACGCGGATCCCCTCGCGTGCGCTCTTCGCGGTGCCCCCCTCGGAGCGCGCGGTGGTGGTGGGGCCAACGGGCAGCGGCAAGAGCGAGCTGCTGTATCGGTTGGCCCGGCGCTACCGGCAGCTCCTGGTGCTGGATCCGAAATGCGAGTTCCGGCTGCCGGGCGCGCGGATCGAACATGAGTACCGGCGGCTCGGCACCGGCGAGAATCCGCGGATCCTCTATCGGCCCACGCCGCGCGATCTGGGGAACGCCACGGCCTACGAAAGCTTTTTCTGGTTCGCCTTTCTTAGAAAGGAGACCATGCTCGTGGTCGATGAAACCATGAGTGTGGTCGATGCCTGCGGGCCTCGCTGCCGCGGGATGCGCGCCTGCCTCGTACAGGGACGGAGCCGGGGCGTGGGCGGGCTCTACGCCACGCAGCGGCCCAGCCTGGTGCCGCTCGCCGTGTTCTCCGAATCGAGGACGGCCTGGGTCTTCGCCTTGAACCTCGACGATGATCGCGTGCGCATGGAGAAGACCTTCGGGATCCCGCGTGAATCGCACGCGGACTTGCCCGAGCATGGCTTCTGGTTCGCCCGCAAAACGGGCGGCCAGGCGCGCATCGAGGGGCCCTACCTCCTGGATCTCGCGGGAGGAGACGCGATGCGCGAGTAACCTCGTCTGCGCCACTCAGCATCTGATGTACGACAGGGAGATGCGTCCTCCCGGGAGCAGCGGAGGGCGCATCTCTGCGGTTCCCGGAGAGGGCGGCCCCTGAGAGGGAAAGGAGGCATGATGATGGCCGCTCCGCAACTCGGTCCCGCACCGATTCTGCCATTCGAGGTCGGCACGGACTATCGGTACATCGAGCTGGGGACCCAGACCTTCACCCCCGGCGGCTCCACGATCAGCCAGCTGCTCGATAAGACGGGGCTGCTCAATGAAATCTTCCTCACGCTCACGGGGACGCTGACCCTGAGCGCCGCCACCACGTTCGCGCCCTTCGGCCCCTGGAACATCCTCAAAAACGTCAGCCTGTTCATGAACCTCAACAACAATACCCTCGTGGATTGCTCCGGGTACGATCTGTACCTCGCGAATTGCCTGGAGACGCTCGGCTGGGCGCCGGATATCACCGCCGATCCCGCCCTCTATCAGATCAATCCCACCAATACGGCCGCGCAGACCGTCGTCCTCAAGTGGCGGATCCCGGTCGGGCTCAACGATGAGGCTGAGCGCCGCTATGGGGTCCTCAACCTCGCCGACCCACGCGTCCAAGTCTATGTGCGCGTGACGCCGGGCGCCGCGACCGACATGGTGACCTCGCTCGGGACGGGCTCCTTCACCCCGGTGACGCTGGCCATCTCGCAGGGGATCTGGGAGCTCCCGCCCATCGTGGACCCGAATACCGGGCTCCGGTATGAGCAGCTGGGCAGCGCGACCTGGCCGCAGTCCTTCCATCGGCTGTTGTCTCAGAATCAGGCCATCGCCGCGACCGGCCCGCAAGTGATTACCGTGCCGCGCGATAACGCCTCGATCATGCGGCTCCTCTACTACGGCATGCAGAACAGCGTGCGCGGCAACGCCTACTCCACCATCGAGTACCGGTACGATATCCTCAACAAGCCGGTCGTGATGAATCCGGACACCTGGCACTTCCGGCAGCGGAAGCGAACGGGGTTGGATTGGGTGGACGGCGCCTCCAATACGGCCGCGCCGCGGCGCGGCGGCGTGTACGTCCTGGATCGATGGACCGCCTCGCACTATGAGGGCACCGGGAAATTCTGGGACTTCGTTCACCTGCCGCGCCTGAACCAGCTCGATTTCGTCCCGACGATCCCCAGCGGCACCACGCTCGCCTCCGGCGATCTCGCCACGCTCGTCCGCGAGGAGCTGGAGATCCCGCAGATGGTGGGGGCGTAAGATCATGGCATACGGCTACGGACCTGATCTCAATGTGACGATGCCGGGCGATATCGCGCCCGGCTCCGGCCTCGGCCTCGGCGCCTACGCGACGTCGCCACTCTCGCCGGTGACTGGCGGACCGACCAGCACGACGCAGCAGCAGGCGCCCTATGGACTAGGCCATCCCCTGCTCTGGGGCGCGCTCATCATCTTCGGGTTCCTGTTCGTCGGCTGGCTCGCTGGCTATCTCGGCAAGGGCGAGGACTACGCGAATACCAAGGTGAGCGCCGTCACGATCATCGTGACCGGCGCGAGCGCCGTGTTCTTCCTCTATATCCTCCGCCTGTCGGGCGCGGGATTGCAGAACCGGATCGGCCCGAACGGGTTTAGCGGGTTCACGGCGAGTCTGTAAGGCGATGCGCAGCGGGGCGCTCATTCTGCTGATCGTGGCCGCCGGCTTCGTCGTCTGGCTCGTCGCGACGAATCGGCAGGGGAATGTCAATGCCGCCTGGCAGACGCTCGTGTCACCCACGAGCGGCGGCGGGGGGGGGGCCCCCCCCCCCCCCCCCCCCCCGCCCCGCGCAAAGCGAGGGCGGGGGGCGGGGTTGGGGAGGACCGGGGGGGGGGGGCGAAAAAAACAGGGGGGGG
>VFSW01014646.1_pt1 | contig 10825 bp, 7 predicted proteins | sample 5358111 | NCBI WGS metagenome assembly VFSW01 (sample SAMN11554181, study PRJNA540505) | mine drainage metagenome | isolation source: sediment from site ElyBrook_90M | place: USA: Ely Copper Mine, Vershire, VT | collected 2017
CGTGTGCGCCTTCGGCTTGTGGCAGATCTCGTCGCGCGCCGATGCCCTGCGCGCCTGGCGCAAGGAGCTCGCCGCGCGCGGCAAGGTCGGAATCATCACGTGGGGCCCGAGCGATCCCTCGGGTCCCTTCGACGTCCTCGCCGCGTCCCTCGCCGAGCTCGAGCCCGGCATGGACACCCCGACCCCTTACGTCTTGGCCGAGCGCGACGCCATGGCCGGGATGTTCGACGAGGCCGGGCTCGAGATGATCCGGCACACCGTCGTCCGCCACACCCTTACTTTCAAGACCGCCGAGGACTTCGTTCGCGCGATGAGCGAGTCGTGCACGTGGCGGCGTAGCTGGGAGTAGCTCGGCGCAGCGCGGGGCGGCCACGTGGAGACCAGCTTCTACGAACGCGTCGGCGGCCCGACGGCGCCCCTCTCGTTCGATCCCCCCGCGACCATCGCCATCGCTGCCATCCCGGGCGCGAACATCGAGCTCGCGTACGGGCCGAGGCCGAGGCCGGGCAGCCGAGCATGAGAGGGGCGTAGCGAGGTAGGGAGAAAGCCGTGCTCGGGAGCCGCGCCCGTGCGGCTTGCACGGCTCCTCCGGAGATACTAGCCTCCGCCGCCCCATGTCCCGCTATCGCTTCACGTCCGAGTCCGTCACCGAAGGGCATCCGGACAAGCTCTGCGACCAGGTGTCCGACGCCATCCTCGACGCGATCCTCACGCAGGACCGGCGTGCCCGCGTCGCGTGCGAGTCGCTCGCGAAGACGGGCATGGTCGTCGTCGCCGGCGAGATCACGACCTCCGCGAAGATCGATTTCCCGCAGGTCGTCCGCGAGACCGTCAAGGAGATCGGATACGTCGACTCGGCGATGGGCTTCGACGGCGCGACGTGCGCGGTCTTGACCGCCATCGAGCGCCAGAGCCCGGACATCGCACAGGGCGTGAACGAGGGGGACGGGCTGCACAAGGAGCAGGGCGCGGGCGACCAGGGGCTCATGTTCGGGTACGCGACCGACGAGACGCCCGAGCTCATGCCGGCGCCGATTCAGTACGCGCACACGCTGGCGCGACAGCTCGCGGCCGTCCGCAAGAAGAAGCTCGTGGACTTCCTGCGCCCCGACGGCAAGACCCAGGTCACCCTCGAATACGAGAACGACGTGCCCGTGCGCCTCGACGCGGTCGTCGTCAGCACGCAGCACGACGAGAAGGTGAAGTACAAGCAGCTCCGCGAGGCGGTGACGGAGCTCGTCATCGAGAAGGCCCTCCCCAAGCGCCTCTTCGACAACAAGACCAAGATCCACGTGAACCCGACGGGTCGCTTCGTCATCGGCGGCCCCCTGGGGGACTGCGGGTTGACCGGGCGGAAGATCATCGTCGACAGCTACGGCGGCATGGGGCGACACGGCGGCGGCGCCTTCAGCGGGAAGGACCCGAGCAAGGTCGACCGGAGCGCCTGCTACTACGCGCGCTACATCGCGAAGAACGTCGTCGCGTCGGGCGTCGCGAAGCGATGCGAAGTGCAGGTCGCGTACGCCATCGGCGTCGCGCAGCCGGTCGGCGTGCACGTGAACACGTTCGGGACGGGCAAGGTCGCGGACGACGTGCTCGAGAAGTACATCCTCGCGAGTTTCGACATGCGGCCGAAAGCGCTCATCGACGAGCTCGGCCTCCTCGCGCCGATGTACAAGGCGACCGCCGCGTACGGGCACTTCGGCCGGCCCGAGTTCCCCTGGGAGAAGACCGACCGGGCGAAGGTCATCGCGGACGATTTGCTCCGCGAGAAGCATGGCGGCTCGAAGCGCACGAACGGCAACGGCGCACACGCGAACGGCCAGAAGAAGCTCGCGACGGCGCGGCGAAACGGAAAGCGCGGCATCGTCGCGGACGCTTGAGCGCGACTTAGGCTATACCGCGTCGCTCCTCGCGAGCGCGCAGGGCGTCGGCGCTTCGACAGGATCGATCTGCAGCGTCGAATGGTCGATGCCGAAGTCTTCGTGCAGATCCCGGCATACGTCGGCGAGAAACGCCGGGTCCCGCGATGCGTCCGGCATCACGAGGTGGGCCGTCAGCGCCGTCTCCGTCGTGCTCATCGCCCAGATGTGGAGGTCGTGAACCTCGACGACGCCGGGCAAGGTCTGGAGGAACGTCTTCACTTCCTCGGGGTCGATCCCCTCCGGGACGGCGTCGAGCATCAGGTTCATCGACTTTCGCATGAGCGACCAGGTGCCGAAGAGGATGGTCAGCGCGAGCGCGATGCTCACTGCCGGGTCGACCCACTGCCACCCGGTCGCGAGGATCACCGCTCCCGCCCCCGCGACGCCCACCGCCAAGACGGCGTCCGACGCGAGGTGCACGAAGGCGCTCCGCAAATTCAGATCTCTCTTCGCCTTCGCGTCGTTCGCCATGAAGAGCAGCGCTGACCCGGCGTTCACGACCGCGCCCGCGAGCGCCACCATGATCACCGTCTTCCCGCGCGTCGGTTCCGGCGCCGCGAGCCGCAGCACCGACTCCCAGGTGAGCGCTCCCGTCATGAAGAGCAGGACGAGCGCGTTCGTGACGGCCGCGACGATCGTCGTCCGCCGGAACCCGAACGTCCGCCGGCTCGACGGCTTGAGGCCCGCCAGGGCCGTCGCGCCCCATGACATGGCCAGGCCGACCACGTCTCCCACGTTGTGCCCGGCGTCGGCGAGCAGCGCCACGGAGTGGGCGACGAACCCGCAGGCGACCTCCACCACCGCGAAGCCGAGGTTCAGCGCGATACCGATCGCGAAGACGCGCCCGTATTTCTGCGGTCCGTCGCGGTGGCCATGCTGCAAATGGCGATGCCCGAAGTCGTCGTGGCCGTGCTCGTGCCCCATGCGCGATTTTCCGAGGACTCTTTAGCGCGAACGGCACCCGCCGCACCTGCCCTTTACGCACCAGGCGCCGCGGACGCCTCTTCCTCGACGATGTCCGGGTCCTTCGCGCGCTCTCGCTCGTAGAGGTGAGCCGAAGCCACGAAGAGGGAAACGACGACGGGGCCGACCACGACGCCCGGGATCCCTAAGACCGAGATTCCGCCGAGCAAGGCGACGAACATGAGGAGCGGGTGCGTGCCGCCGCCGCGGCCGACGAGACGCGGCCGGACGACGTAGTCGTTCAGGGCCATGACGAGGAGCAGGCTCCAGGCGACGAGGAGGATCGTCCGCGCGATCGCGCCCGTCGTGAGCAGCCACACGGCCGCCGGGACCCACACGAAGAGCGTCCCGACGGCCGGGATGAACGACAGGATCCCGAGGAGGACGCCCCAAGTGATCGGCTGCGGTACGCCCGTCAACGCGAAGCCGACGGCCGCGATGGAGCCCTCCACGATCGCCGTGGCCACCGTCCCGACGAACGCCCGCCGGCCGACCTCGCGGAACTCGGTGACGAGCTCGCGCGTGTCGCGCGGCCGGAGAGGGCTCAGACGCTCGAGGTGCCGCTCGATGCGAGGCCCGTCGATGAGGACGTAATACATGGTCCAGAGCGCTACGACGAGCGTGAGCAGCGCGCCGGTCGAGAGCTGCAATACGAGCCCCGCGCCCTGGGCAGCGAGGTTGGCGAGGCGCCCGAGCTCTTCGCGCACGCGCGCCGCCAGCGCCTCGCGGTGCACTCCGAGGTACGCGAGCCACTTCGTCACGCGCGGACTGGAGAAGAGCGTCCCGGAGACCACGTCGTCTTGAATGGTCGTGATCGCCGCGGCGCTCTCGCGCGCCACGATGGCGACGACCCCGGCCCCGCCGCCCACGAGGGCGAGCCCGCCGAGCAGCGTCGCGATGGCCGCGGCGAGCCTCGGCCGGCGGCGCAGGCGCGCAGCAAGCCGGTGTTGCAGCGGTTGCGCCGTGAAGCCGAGCACGGTCCCGAGCGTGAGGCCGAAGAAGAGCGGCGACGCCATCCACGCGACGACGAGGGAGCTCAGTCCGGTGAGGACGGCGAGGGCGTAGCGCTGGGTGCGCCGCTGACGGCACGCCTCCGCGTTCGCTTCGGCGCGGTCGACGCGCGGCTGGGAAGGCGGGCCCGCCCCGGGCTGCATGGGAGGTACGTGGGCTGCAGCCGGCGTGCTCACGGCCGAGGGGCGGCGGAGTCGCGCCACCTTCCGCTACATGGATTGCCGCCGCCCCTCGAGGACGCTCGTCAGAAACGCCCTCGCCGCCCTCGGACGCGCGACGCGCAACCGCGCGCTGCTCGGCCTGAACCCGACGCTGATCGTGATGGCATCGGCAGGCAGGGCGCGGAACAGATCTTCGTCCGTGGCGTCGTCTCCCATGGCCGCGATGACGGGGGAAGCCCCGTCCGCCGTCGCGCCTCGCGCCGTCTCCCCCTCCACGGCCGCGAGCACCCGATCGACGACCGCTCCCTTGTGCACTCCGGCGGACCGTACCTCGATGACCTTCTCCCCGCGAAGCAGCTCGACCGGTTCTCCCTCGATCCGGCGCTCGAGCCTCCTCCACAGCTCCTCGGCCCGTTCGGCGCCGAGCTGGGGGTCCGCCAGGGGGTAGTGCCACGCCAGGCTCGCCATCTTCTTCTCGACAAGTGCCCCCGGCGTCGCGGCTGTGGCCTCCTCTAGGACGTGCCGCACGCCCGGCTTCCACGCGACGCTCACGTGCTCGGGACTCGTCCAGGGGTCTCCCGTTCGGAAGCGCGACCAGTAACCGTGCTCGGCGTGGAGCCCGACGGATAGGTCGCCGAGCCAGCGCTCGAGCGTGTCGCGCCGCCGCCCGCTGACGACGTGGACGCTCACCCTCGGCAGCGACGCGAGGCCGGACAAGAGCTCGCGCAGCTCGCGGTCGGGGGTCGCCAAATCGGGGGCGCGGGCGAACGGGACCAGCGTGCCATCGTAGTCGAGGAAGAGGACGAGCCTCTTCGCCGCGACGAGGCGTTCGAGCGCCTCCTTGATCGCCTCAGTGGGCGTCAGCGCCACCGGCGTAGGCCCCTCACCGTCCTTGACGCTCCCCAGCGCGTCGAGGCACCCTTGCGCCCACGCGTGGACGTCGCGCGCCGCGATCCTCTGCCGGAGGGCGCCCATCCGCAGCCGCCGCTCCTCGTCGGGCATGGTCAGCGCGTCGTCGTAGGCCTGCGCCATCGCCTCGATGTCATAGGGGTTCACCTGGAGCGCCTCTCCCATCTCGGCCGCGGCACCCGCGAACTCGCTCAGGACGAGCACCCCGTCCTCGTCGGGGCGGCACGTGACGAACTCCTTCGCGACGAGGTTCATCCCGTCGCGCAACGGCGTGACGAGCATCACGTCGGCGGCGCGGTAGAGCGCCACGATCTCGCGCTCGGTGAGGGACCTGTGCACGTAGTGGATCGGCACCCAATCCACGGTCGAGAAAGCGCCGTTGATCCGCCCCACGAGCTCGTCGACCTGCCTGCGAAACTCCTGGTAGCTCGGCACCTTGTCGCGCGACGGTACCGCGATCTGCACGAGGCGGACCTTGCTGCGCCAGCGCGGCTCGCGCTCGAGGAGGCGCTCGAAGGCGAGGAGGCGCCGCGGGATGCCCTTCGTGTAGTCGAGCCGGTCGATGCAGAGCAGGATGCGCTCTCCACGTGCCTCGGCCCGGATGCTCGCGACGTCGCGCAGCACGTCCTCGCGCTCGGCCAGGCGCCCGAACGATTGGGCGTCGACGCCGATCGGGAAGACCCCGAGGCGGATGTGCCGGTCATCGGCGTGGATCGTCTCTCCCTGCGTGGGGATTCCTAGGACGTGGAGGACCGCGGCCGAGAAGTGGCTCCGATAGGTGAACGTGTGAAATCCGACGATGTCCGCGCCGAGCATCCCCTCGAGCACCTGCTCGCGCCACGGCAGGATGCGCAGCACCTCGGACGCGGGGAAGGGGATGTGGAGGAAGAAGCCGATCCGCGCGTTCGGGATGCGCTGGCGGAGCATGGCCGGCACGAGGGTCAGCTGGTAGTCGTGCACCCAGACGACGTCGCCGCGTTGCCACTCGCGCGCGGCGGCTTCGGCGAAGCGCTCGTTCACGGCGCGGTAGCCGTCCCACTCCTGCGAGGTCGGAGGGATGCGGTCGAGCAGATAATGAAAGAGTGGCCAGAGGACGGCGTTCGAGAAGCCGTCGTAGTAGCGGCTGACTTCGTGGGCGTTGAGGTAGAGCGGGACGCAGCGGAGCTCCTTGAGCTTCGCGTCCAGTACCGCGCGCTCCCCCTCCGCCAAGCGCGAGACGTCCCCCGGCCAGCCGACCCACGTTCCCCCGGAGTGATCGTGCGGCCCGCGCAGCCCGGTCGCGAGCCCGCCGGTGCTCCGCACGACCTTCAGCTCCCCGTGCTCGACGTGGACGGTCACGGGCAGCCGGTTGGAGACGAGGACGAGCCGTGCCATCACGTCCACGCCCGCACGCGACCGTCGCGCGCCTCGAGGAGCTCGCTGATCGTCATCGCCGCATGGATGAGGCCCACGTGCGTGTAGGCCTGGGGGAAGTTGCCGAGCAGCGCGCCGGTGCTCGGGTCGATGTCCTCGCTGAAGAGGCCGAGCGGGTTGGCGTGGCGGGAGATGCGCTCGAACACCTCGACGGCCCGATCGAGTCGGCCCATGAGCGCCAGCGCCTCTGCCCACCAGAAGGAGCAGATCGTGAAGGCGCTCTGCGTGTCCCCGAAGTCGTCGCGCGAAGTGTAGCGGCGCATGAGGCCGCGGGTGACGAGCAGCCGCTCGTAGGCGTCCACCGTCGAGACGAAGCGCGGGTCCCGCGCGTCGATCATCCCGATGGTCGGCAGGAGCAAGAGCGAGGCGTCGGGGTCGTGCCCGCCGAGCGTCTGCGTGAAGAAGCCGAGGTCGCTCGAGTACCCTCGCCGGAGGACCTCGTCGAGCTCGCGTTGCGCGACCGCACTCCACCGGGCAGCGAGGTCGTCGCGCCCCATCCGCCTCGCCAACGCCGTGCCGCGGTCGATGGCGACCCAGCACATCGCGCGCGAGAACGTGTAGACGTCGGTCAGGCTCCGAAACTCCCAGATGCTCGTGTCTTTCGTCGGCGCAGCCATGATCGCCTCCTCGACGATGCGCTCGAGCAGCGGCGTGAAGCGCCCGGAGTCCTCGTCGACGATGCGCGGGTCGGTGAGGAGCGTCTCGAGGCAGAGCACGAGTTCTCCCATGAGGTCGTTCTGGCGCTGCTTGATGGCCGCGTTGCCGATCCGCACCCATCCGTTGTTGCCGAAGCCTTCGAGGTGCGTCATGATCTCCTCGGGTAGATCGCGCTCGCCGTCGATGCCGTAGAGCGGCTGGAGCGGCCCGCTCTCGGCGACGTCGCGCAGGAAATTGAGGAACTGCTCGCCTTCGTTCAAGTGGCCGAGGCGCCGCAGCGCCTCGACGACGAACGCCGCGTCGCGCAGCCAGCAGTACCGGTAGTCCCATGTCCTCGGCGTGCCCATCGCCTCGGGAATGCTCGTTGTCGCCGCCGCGATGATGGCACCTGTGTCGTGATACGCGTGGAGCTTGAGGCAGAGCGCCGATCGGAGGACTTGCGGCGCCGCGAAGTAGGGCAGCGCGCACGTCTTGGCCCAGGCGCGCCACCCGGCGATCGTGAGCTCGAGCTCGTGGAAGCACGTCGCGAGGGTCGGCGGCCACTCACGCCGTCCGTACGTGAGCACGAAATACGTGGGGCGGTTCAAGAGGAACTCGCGCCCCGACAGAACATATGGAGAAGGCAAGTTCGTCGCGAAGTGCAGCGGCGCCTGCGCGCCGAGGACCTCGATCCCGTGCGTCGTCTCGCGCATCTCCACGCGCGCGCGCCCGTAGTCGGGGCGCGGGTCGAAGTCGACGCGCAGCTTGGGGTGGCCGGCGAGCGGACGGACGAGGCGGACGACCTCGAGCGGTACCCTCACGCCGAGGCCTTCGGGGATGCGGGGCGCGAAGTCGAGCACCTCCCAGGCTGCGCCGTCCGCCTCGAACAGGGTCGACAGGACGTTCGTGTTCGGCAGGTAGCGGAGCTGGCCGCGGAGCACCCGATCCCCGTGGAGCAGCCGGAAGGTGCCGCCCTTGTGCTCGTCGAGCAGCCTCGCGAAGATTGACGGCGAGTCGAACCGCGGGAGGCACATCCATTCGACGGCGCTCGTCGGCGAGACCAGCGCGAGCACGCGCCCGTTGCCGATGGCGCCGTGATCGAGTGGCGGGATCCGAAGTGCGGCGGCCGCGGCGGCGACTTCTTCCTCGGTCGACGGAATGGCGCTCATGGGCTCGTTACGGGCCGACGGGCGAGCCCGCGGGCGGTCTGCCGAGGCGTGCACGTGTCGTGCTCGGGCGGTGCCCGCGAGGCGCACGGGCTCGGCCGGGCTTTCGCGTGCGGGGCTGCTGCGCTATGGGCCCCCTTCGAGATGGATGCGAAGACGCTGCACGCCAGGCTCGCCGAGGCCGCGTCTCGCTTCCACGCGGGCGCGATCGACGTGCACGGCGGCCCCGACCCGGTCGCCGCCCTCTACGCCGAGCGGCGCGCCGCCTACTCGCTCTTCTCCCTCCCGCTGAGCGACGCCGACTGCGAGGCGCTGCGCCCCTACTTGTTCGGACGTGCCCTGCCCCGCAAGGAGGGCGACGAACCGGTGCCTTGCCTGAATCTCGTCGAAGGCGAGTGGCTCCGCACCGCCGAGCTCGTCCCCATGAAGTCGCTCGCCGACCGGAGGGTCACCCTCTTCGAGCTCGCTCGCTCCGTCGACGCCGACTGCAACCATGCCCTCGACCGCGCGTACGCTTTCTGGACGTCGCTCGCGTGGGCGGACGAGGCGATGGCGTACCGCAAGCACGTCGTCAAGAATTTCGCGCGCCTCCTCGAGCATTTCTACGAAGACTGCCTCGACGAGCTCCGCCAGCAGACCCCCAAGACGCGCCTCGAGGCCGACAAGGACTTCTGGGAGGCCAAGCGCGCGGCGGATCACCTCGAGGGCAACGTCGAGAAAGCGATGCGCGGCGAGATCGTCCCGACGATGGTGCCCGGCCAGGCGTACTGGAAAGACGCCTACCTCCCGGCCGGCGTCTGTACGGTCATCACGCCGATGAACTTCATCTACGGCATCCCGGGCATCCAGTTGGTCGGGTGCTATCTCAGCGGCTCGCCCTTGATCTTCAAGGGGCACCCCTTCAGCGCCGTCACGAACACCACGATCGTCCGCATGCTCCTCGCCGCCGGGGTCGACCCCCGCTGCGTGCACAAGATCGAGGGCTTCGGCGGGGACGTCCGGCCGCTCGTCGCGGACGAGCGCGTGGCGGTCGTCAGCGTGACGGGGAGCGCCGAGACGGCCAAGACGATCCAGGCGATACGTGGCGTGCGCCCGGTCTACTTCGAGGGCGGAGGGTGCAACTGGTCATGGATCGACGACGGATTGTCCGACGACGACCTGCGCAAGATTGCCGTCCGCCTCGCGTACTCGAAGCTCGGCCTCGGCGGCCACAAATGCACGAGCCTTCACGGCATCGCCGCCAGTCCGCGGACCCTCGATCGGGTCGAGCCGCTCGTCGTCGCCGAGATGAAGACGTGGCGCGTCGGGGACCCGCGGGCCGGGGCGCCGGGCGAGACGAAGGTGGTGAGCCCCGTGATGGTGCACAAGGCGAGCACGGTGACCAGCATCCAGGAGAGTGCGCGGGCAGCGGGCATCCGCGTGCTCCTCGAGGGAGGCAAGGTCACCGGGAGCGACTACGCCGATCACGCCGAGGTGGCGGCCCCCGTCGTGCTCGGTCGCGTGACGGCGGCGACCCGCCTGAAGGTCGACTGGGACGGCGGAGAGAAGACGATCGCACCGGCGCTGACGGAGTTCTTCATGCCGGTCCTCGTGACGATGGAGGCGGGGACCTTCGACGATTTTCTTCGCTTCTCGCTCTACGCGAACCCGCACGACCTCGCGACGAGCCTCTGGACGCGCGACGAGGCCAAGCTCTGGCGCGCGCGCCGGACGCTTGGCGGCATGTTGAAGGAGAACGACGGGACCGACAGCGCGCTCGAGTGGGAGGAGTTTGGCGCGAGCGGGGTGGGCGAGAGCGGCAACACGGGGGTCGGCGACGCCGAGACGACGATCGGGATGTTCTGCCGGCGCCAGAAGGGGCGGCACGTCGTCTGGTGAGAAGACCTTGAAGAAACGGCGCTCGGGGCCTAAAACGACGGAGCCGAAGCCAATGCCCATCGCGTCCACCGAAGAAGAAATCGCGCAGAAGAAGTTCGACGAGGAAGACAAGCGCTGGACGGCACCGCGCTTCATTGCCCTCGGGGTCGTGACGCTCGCGATCTGTCTGTCGACCATCTACCTCATGTCGACGACGACCGGCTGCTCGCTACAGATCGTTCCTTAGGTTTGTTCGGGAGGAGCGGGGCCGCTCTCAATGCGCTGATAGCAGGGCGTCGACGCATCCTTCGAGGCCGCCCGCGCAGCCCTTGGCGATGCAGCTCGCCACCTTCTCTTTGCCGTCGTCGTTCAGGCCCGAGAGGAGCGACGTGCAGTCGGCCTGGGTCGACTTGCACGAGTTCGCGGCGATCTGGCAGAGCTGCCCGAGCGATCGGTCGACGCACGCCTTGCCGAGGGCGTCGTAGCCGCACGTGTTCGTCGCCGCCACATCGCAGACGCGCGCGCCGAGCGTCCCGAGGCACGAGAGCGCGTCGGCCGCGACTTTCGGGTCGAAATACGCCTTGAAGGCGGCGCACTTCTGCGCATACGCGCTCCCCGCGCACTCTGCCCTCGGGTGTACCTGCGCGCAGTCGGTCACCTGGGTCATCTTGGCGTCCAAGCACGTCGGCCCCGAGTCGAGCGCCTTCGCGTTTCCCCCCGCCGGTGCCGAAGTAGGTGTGGCCTCGACGGTGGTCGTGACGGCCGTGGCGACGGGCTGCGTCGG
>VFSW01014647.1_pt1 | contig 10825 bp, 11 predicted proteins | sample 5358111 | NCBI WGS metagenome assembly VFSW01 (sample SAMN11554181, study PRJNA540505) | mine drainage metagenome | isolation source: sediment from site ElyBrook_90M | place: USA: Ely Copper Mine, Vershire, VT | collected 2017
CGCCGCACCGCCAGTCCTCGCTCGTATTTCTCGCTCGCCATGTGACCTCCGTTTTAGTTTGTGCAGTTCACATCTGCACATCTGGTACCGCGTGATTGGGCCCTCCAACAGCATGCAACCTGGGTGTCTTTCCCCTGCTCGGGCGATGGCTATCCAGTTCAGGAATGGATCTTCCGCCCGCACCATATGCTCGTGTGGACGGCTAGGACCGAATAGGACCGCTCCTGAATAAAGGCTCCCAGGGCAGCGGTGCCTGTCGTTGGTCCGACAACCGTTCTCACATTTCGCCTACGGCGCCCGGCAAGCAAAGGCCAGCGCCAACGCAGCCCGTACTATCGTTGCGGACGGTCTAATAAATCAAATAGATGTTTTTCGTTGTATGATAAGCAGGGCCTATTAGTCGTATGATCGAGCTTCGACATCTGCGCTACTTCATCATTCTTGCTGAGGAATTGCACTTCGGCCGTGCTGCCCAACGACTCCATATTGCCCAGCCTGGTCTCAGTCAGCAAATCAAGGCTCTCGAATCTGAACTCGGAGTATCGCTGCTTGCCCGGTCGCGCCGTCGGGTCGAGCTGACCACGGCCGGCCAAGTCTTTTTGGATGAGGGTCGGCGCGCCATGGTGCAGATTGAACGGGCACAGAATCTCGGTCGTCGGGCGGGGACCGGCGAGGTTGGTCGCTTGACAATCGGGGGCACCGAATCCGCAACTTGGGACCTTCTGCCGAAATTGATCCATGAATATCGGCGAAAGTACCCGAACGTCGACCTTGTAGTTCGAGAGATGGTGACGCCGGCGCAAGTCGCGGCGCTGAGAACTGGCGAGATCGACGCTGGACTGTCGCGAACGCCCATTGACCTCGAGGGCCTGGTCGGGAGGACGATTCGAGAAGAAAAGATTGGCATCCTCCTGCCTGAGAGTCACCGTTTGGCAAGGCGTCCGACAATTCCGTTGACCGCACTGGAAGGCGAACCCCTGATTATTCACCCGTCGATGTCGCGGCCCAGTTGGGCGGACTTTATGATCAGTCTTTGCCGCAACGCCGGCTTCGAGCCACACATCAGCCATGAGGCATCCAAGACGTCGCTGGCAGCCAGCTTGGTGGCGGCTGGCCTCGGGATGACGCTCATCCCCGAAAGTATCAGGGGGCTTGTTCGGCCTGGAATCACATATCGCCTACTGTCTCGCCCCGCTCCGACCACGCAAATGCTTCTCGTGCATCGCAGGGGCATGGTTCCTCCGACAGTCACGGCGCTGGTTGGCGTGGCGCAAGGTATCTGGCCGGACTTGAACTGATCCCTGGTTACGTTGGGCGAGCGACTGAAGGAAAGCCCTGGGCCTGCACTATCGCCCGCCAGGTATGGGAAACTCACGAGGCCATCCGCAGGGCTCTGTTTATAATCTTCAGTTATCACAAAACGTCGAACATCTATTGGACTTATTAAGATCACAAAGCGATTATGGCCGTCCATTGAGACGGGGAAAATGGATCGAAATGTTTGCCTGATCGAAGGAGTTTGAGCATGGATAAGAGTCCAAGTGCTGTCCGAAAGATGGAGACCCATCAAAGCGTCGTTCGCAAGGGCAGCCGTGAATTTTCGATAGACGGCTACTGCGATCCGAAGTTTGCGCCGGTTCGCGAGGCCTTCGAAACCAACTATCGTGTCGAGGAAGAGGTCGGCTCCTGCGCCGCCGTGGTTGTAAACGGCGTTCCTGTGGTCGATCTTTGGGGCGGATTCAAGGACAAGGCTTGCACCAAGCCGTGGGAGCGCGACACGATCTTATGCCTCATGTCGGTCACGAAGGGCGTGGCTGCGATCACATTTTACACACTGATCGACAAGGGCCTCGTGGAACTCGACGCGCCAATAGCAAAGTATTGGCCCGAATTCGGCCAGGCAGGCAAACAGAAGATTCCAGTTCGCTACGCTCTCGATCACCGCGCAGGTCTGCCGATCGTTACCGAGAAGCTTCCGCGCGGTTCGATATTCGACTGGGACGCGATCACCGGCGCGCTCGCACGGCAGAAACCGCTGTGGGAGCCAGGAACGAAATCTGGCTACCACGTCCACAACCAAGGATTTCTTTTGGGCGAGATTGCGCGGCGCGTGACCGGAAAAACTCTCGCGGCCATTTATCTTGATGAAATCGCGCGGCCCCTCGGTCTTGATTTTCAAATCGGCGGTCTTTCGCAGGCCGACCAGGCGCGGTGCGCGGAAATCATTCCGAATTACAAGGGCACGTTGCTTTCGGCGATGAACGATGAGCCCCAGAGCATGCTGGCTCAAGCATGGAATGAATGGCCGGAAGGCGACCAGGCGCCCGTGCTCAACTCGTCCCAGTGGCGCGAGGCGGAGATTTCGAGCGGAAACGGCCACGGGTCAGCCAGAGCCATCGCGCGGTTATACGGAGCAATGGCCCGTGGCGGGGAAGTCGACGGCATCCGCATACTTTCGGAAGCGGCCGTCAACAAGATGACCACCGAGCAGCATAACCTGACCGAAGTCATGATGGGTCGGCCGTACCACCAGGCACTCGGCCTCTTGTTGAACACGCCCGAGGTTGTTTGGATGGGGCCGAATCCGAAAGCATTTGGTCACCACGGCGTGGGCGGGTCTCTCGGGATGGCTGATCGGGATACGAAACTCGGTTTTTGCTTTGGCACCAACAATTGGCATGCGCGACCGGATAGCGGTCCGCGAGCGCGTCGCATGATCGAAGCCATCTACAAGTGCCTGTGAGGCAAGCCGGTCTGAAGCACGTCGCTTTCGCAGAATTGATGGCCCGCGCCAAAACCGCGGAGCAACGAGCCGTGTTGTTGCCATTGATTGGGGAGCGCCGACCGGGGGAGTTCGCAACACGCTTCCCGGTCCGTCGTTAGTCTGTGATTCTAGCTTTTCGGGCCGGCGGCGTCATAAACGGCGCCAGAACGGCACCCAGAAAACAAGCGATCGCAACCCAGTAAAACGCGCGGGAGTAAGTACCGAGGTGGTCGTATGAATATCCTGCCCAGAACGCTCCGATTGCCCCTGCCGTAGTTGCCACGGCCAGCAAGACCGCAACCGCCAACGGATATACCTTTGCGCCAAAGTAGTTGCCCGGAAGCGTCATCATCGTCGGGTAGGCCATTCCAAATCCTATTCCTAGGAATATTGCATAGACATAGAGACCCGCCGGTCCCGTCGCCTTGAGCGCCAAAAGTATCCCCACACCATAGGCACCGGAAGCCACCGCCCAGAGGAATCGGGGTTCGACACGGTCGCCGACGACGGCAACCAACAACGTCCCGAGCAGAGACGCAAATAACATCACGGAATACGAGAACGCCGCTTCCGCCGGAGTATGCCCCAGGTCCCTGAGATGAACTACACCATGAGCGAGAAAGACCGTGTAGCCTGCGCTGAACCCGAGGGAAGCCAGCAACATCAACCACCATGTTCGTGTCCGCAATACGTCCGCGAATCTCCATTCCTCTACCGTTCGATACACACCTCGTTTCACTTCAGAGCGATCGGCGCGAGAAGGAATGACGGGGCTGGACTCCCCATCCGGAAACTGCCCTAGGTCCGCAGGCCTCTCTTTTACAAACAACGACGCCAACAGAATCGCTGTGACATTTAAGCCTGCAATCAGCCACCATCCCGCACGCCAGTTTCCCTGGTAGTGCGCGATCAACCGATCTAAGACCAGCGGCGCCACGAACCCACCCACCGCGGGCCCCGTCAGAAGCAGCGAGATCGCGAGCGCGCGTCGCCTGTCAAACCACCGCACGATACTGGATTGTGCTGGGAGAGGACCCGCCGTGATGGCGCCTGCTCCGACAATGAAACCAAAAACGACCTCGAACTGCCAACCGGTGTGGATGAACCTCGCCATGAGCAGGGCCCCGACGAGGGACACGAAGGCTCCCGCCCGCAACGTAAAGCGCACGCCCTTTCTGTTCACGCACATGGCGACAAGAGGGCCAGGAAGACCGATCATCCACTGGAATACAGCAAAGGCGGCGCCTAGCGTCCTTCGGTCGAAGTGCATCTCGGAAGCCATGTAGGCGTTGATCACGCTGCCGCCATAGAGGGGAAATGCCAGGTTCATCACCAGGATCAGCCAGAGCACCGCCAGCAATTTCCAGCCGTAGAATTTCGCCGGTTCCGCCATCGCGTTTCCCTTCACCAACCCGTCAAGTTACAGGCGCGAGCCTGCCCGTCGTTGTATTGCGCCAGGACATCGGCCGCGTCGCATCTGATCTAGCTGTCGTCTTGGCAATTCGTTATTTGGCGTGCCGAAGCCGGGGCGAAGTGATGCCGATGACCCTTGTGCCATTGAGATGATGTCTTCGGAGTCCGGGGGAACTCCGCACCTCTTTGGGCCCGGGAAAACAATACGCTCACTCTGTGGAGAACCGCCAGTTATGCGCGTCACGGATGATCCATCCCACCGTCGGATCGGGAAAGTGGCTGCCGATCACCAGGGCCTTCTTGTCTTCGTAGCGCGCGAGAAATGCGCGCCGCGTCTGGCAGGCCTTCTTGGCCTCAATGCAGAAGGCCGTCGGCAGATCCGGTTCGGCGAACTGGATCGGATTATGAAAAATATCGCCGCTGATCACCGCATGCTGGCCGCGCGACGCCATGTGCACGCTCACGTGTCCCGGCGTGTGCCCCGGCGTCGGCTCGAGCCACATCTCGTCCGCCACCCGATGATCGGGCTCCACGAATTCCGCCAGCCCCGCATCGATGATCGGCACAATGGAGTCGATCAGATGCTGCGGTCGGATAGACTTCTCCGGCAGTATCGTCTTCCAGTACTCCCATTCAGCGCGGCCAAAAAGATAGCGCGCATTGGGAAACGTCGGCACCCAGCGCCCGTCCACCAAACGTGTGTTCCAACCCACGTGGTCGAGATGGAGGTGCGTGCACAGGACGGTGTCAATCGTCTCCGGCGGGCACCCGGCCGCGGTCAGATCTTCGAGAAAGGAAGTTCGCGTCTTAGTGAACAGTTCAAACTCGCGAATCCTGTCGTTACCAACGCAGGTATCCACCATGATGCGCCGCTTCCCGAACGTCACCACGAAGGCCTGAAACCACACGATGAGCTTTCCCTCGGGAGTGGCGAAATGGGGCCTCATCCAGTCGTACTTCTTAACCATCTCGTTGGTGGCGTCCGGCAGCAGAAACGAGCAGTCGCACTCGTCCATCAACTCGTAGATCCGGGTAATCCTGACATCACCGACATTCCAGGACTTGGTATGTTGAGTAGCCATAATTTCCTTTTGGGGTTCTTATGAATTGCAAATCCTCCCGCCAGGCGGCGACGCTAGCATAAGGCGCGGAGGAAAAGCAACAAACCAGTAGTGTGGAAGCCGCCGGCCAGGCCGACGACATCACCCTGCTGCTGGTCCGCTGCCGCTTGCCAGCCTTCCCAAACTTTGGAGCGACTTCGGTCAGCCAAACGACCGTCTCGACGGCTTCGACTTGGCGGAAGTGGGACCGTTGCCCGCCGCCCCGACTAGTGACCCTGTTTGTCCTTTTCTGAAGCTGGTACGACGATAATTTCGCCGTAGGCCCATGGATGCTCCTTACAGTGGTAAACGTACGTCCCGGGTTTGTCGAAAGTGACGGTGCCGATGTCGAGAGGATGCAGCAGGCCGGTGGACCAAGAGCCGTCCACAGCCTCGATAGTGTGCAGCAGCGTGCCATTGTTCCGCCAAGAGACTCGCGTGCCGACTGTGACTCGCGCGCGGTACGGATCGAACTCGTATTCGTCGGTGATGAAATGCGCACCGGTGAGGCCCATATCTCGCACGAGCGTGGCAGTTTCGATGCTCGAAGTGTCCGTGATCGTTCCGGAAAAATCTCCCTGTGGAGGAATTTGCGGCGCCGGGCGCTGCGGGATCGTTCCGCCCAGCTTGAACGCCCACACGGCGCCACCCACGATGCTCGCGATGTATTCCTCGCCATTATTCTCAAACGCGATCGGCGGGCCGCCGACAGACGAGCCGGTTTGAAACTGCCACTCCAGGGAGCCATTCGTGGCGTCGTACGCCTGGAAATTGCCGTTGCCAGCCATCTGAAACACTATGCCTCCCGCTGTCGCCAGCGCGCCGCTCGGCTTCCCATCGTGGATTTCCTTTTTCCAAGCGATCTTGTCCGTGCGGCTATCGATCGCGGCCAGCACGCCGTAGCTCAGTTTGCCCAGCCCTGGTACACGATTGCTGAAGCCCAGGCTAAAAAAGTCCGGATCTTTCGTTCGCCGGAACCACTGCAATCCGGCATTTCCGGTGGCATAGAAAAAGTGTGTATGCGGATCAAATGACATCGGCGTGGCGCGCATGCCGTAAACCGGGACAAGCAGATTCGACTTGTCGGCCGCCGCAGGCGTGAAGAAACAGCCCAAATCGAAACCTGCGGGTACGGTCTGCGTTTTCCAGTAATCGCAGTCCGGCAGGACGGGGTCGGCGCCGACGGGATAGGGCTGCGTTTTCGCTGTTTTCTGATATGCGTCCTGCGGTACGCGCCGCTCTTCAATCGGCCCCAGTGGCTTACCGGTCACACGATCGAACAGGAACAGGTACCCGTCCGTGCGCATGGCTGCAATCGCCTTGCGGGTCTGGCCGTCCACTTCGGCATCGTAGAGAACCGGCGCTTCCGCCATATCAGCTTCCCAGATGTCGTGGTGGACCCCCTGGTAATACCAGCGCAACTTGCCGGTCTTGTTGTCGAGGGCGATCACGCAATCGGTGTACAGATTGTCGCCGAGCCGGTATTCGCCGCCATATTGCGGGACGGCGTTTCCGGTGACGTAAAAGTCCAGGCCCAGTTCCGGATCGTAAACGCCATCCAGCCAGACGGCCCCGCCGCCGTGCAACACGCGTTATCGTTCTTCGGCCACGTGTTGGACCCCGGTTCTCCCGGCGACGGCACCACGTAAAACCGCCAAGCTTCCTTCCCGGTCTTGGCATCAAAGGCGACGATCTGGCCCCGATATCCATAATCCGCATTTGTGCCGATCGATACTATTCCGTCGGCGAACAATGGCGCACCGGAAGCGCCGCCGGTTGGTTCGCCTGACGGGGGCGCGAGAGAAACTTTCCACACAGGCTCCCCCGTTTTCTCCCGTAGCGCGATCAGGCTCGTTTTGCTCGGGTTCCAAATACCTACGAAAACAAGCCCATCGCCCACCGCCACGCCTCCATGCGCCGTCGGGCTGTGAGCATCATATCGCCAAGCAATCTTTCCGGCGTTGATGTCCACCGCGTACACGTAAGGCGGCGCCGTCACGAACATCAGACCGCCGTCGACGACCGGCGTGGCACGATTTGAAGGCATCGGCTCGATCCCACCCACTACCCATGCCGCTCCCAGCTTCGTAACATTCTGGGTGTTAATCTCGGTGAGCGGGGAATAGCGTTGGTTGTTTATACCGTTGACTGCGGGCCACTGTGCCGAGCTGAACTGGGCCGCGAGCGCTATGGCTGCGGCCACCACGACAGCAAGTCTTACGAATTTCGCGGCTGGGATTTTCCCGCCTCGGACCCTCGCCAACAGTTTCTGTCGATTCATGACTTCCCCCTCTTCGATGATTGCGCCGCAAGTTTCTCAGACAAATCAGTCTCGGGCCAAATGGTTTGTTGTGTGAGGCGAAGATCGCCAGGGCGGAGCTTCGTTCAAGCAGGCGATCCGCGAGTCACGCGCCAATTGGCCCCGCCAGTGCTCATTTCGGCGACCGAGCCACATATTAACACTCGACGTTATAGCAAATGTCTATGCCACCCTTGTCGAGAAAATTTATGCCAGATGGTGTTGCATCGACTTGTTGAGCTCGCACGACGAATCAGGAGTTGGCCCGGCGCCGCCGGCTTCATGGCGGGCTACGGAAGAGGCGAGGTTGGAACGGGAGCACCGTCCCAATCTATTGCAGTTCTGCCGGGAGACGCTGACGGCTATCTAATGTGGGGGTTGTTCTTGAAGCGCGAGGGATGCGACGCACTCGCAGCGATTTTTGTTGGGGGGTTCCTGCACAAAAAAACGACCGGCAGTTTGATCTGCCGGCCGTTTATGCCTTTCGGTTACCGACGGAACTTACCTGTGTCCGCCACCGTGTGAGCCACCGCCGCCGCGCGATCTGCCACCGCCATGAAACCCTCTTCCGTCTCCACCGCGAGCGCCGGCGCTACCGCGCATGCTAGACCCACCTCGGACGCCGCCTTCCGATCGCCCTCCGCGCACCGCGCCGCCGCGGAATGCGCCACCCCAGCCGTCTCCGTGTACCGCTGCGCCGCCGCGGAATCCACCAACGGGGCCGCGTCCGATGAAGCCTCCGCGACCGCCATCGTACCCACGCCTGCCGTAAAAGCCGCGCCCGCCGTAGAACCCGCCGCGGAACCATGGGCCCGCCCCGATGAAGATGCCGCCCGAAAACCAGCTACGGCCGTAGTACCCATAAGGCGCGCACCCATACGGGTAATATCCATAGTAGCCGTAGGCGCACACGGGAGGTGGGCCTACGTACACTGGCTCGCTGTAAACCAGCGGACCATATTCTTGGTCGTCGTCTCCTGGGTGGGCGTATCCCGGGCCGTTTTGTGCCTGTGCGAACGAAGCTGAAATCGCGAAAGCTCCCACTATCGCCAGAAATCTTAGATACCTCATCTTAGGCCCCCTCAATGAACCGCAAAACTCATCTAAAGCTCGTTCGGGTGATTCGCCCGTCTTTCCACTTCGGGCGACTGTGCCTTGTACTTGTAATAGTGCATTAGCATTGCCAAACCACCTTCCTCCGGCATTGCATCTATAAGTCTTGTACTACCATGGGCATGCTTGCCTCTGCCGCCCGATGGCAATTATTCAACCCGCTCCGGGTGGTGCTTTTCGAGCGCAACTGGTGGTTTTCAACCAGCCGACATATTGTCAGCACGAATGCAATTGGTTGGCACAATCAACCCTTTTTTGTAGTCAGATTTTCGAATTTCCAGAGTTTCCCGATCAAACCGCCAGAGCCGGAAGCGGAAGCCGATGCAAGCTTCGCGAGCCGACAAGTGACGCGTGCGCTGGAAGCGATTATCGTCGAGCGCGGCGCGCCGCAGGTGATTCGCTGCGACGACGGCCCGGAATTGACCAGCCGTCACTTTCTGGCGTGGTGCATCGAGCGCAAGATCGAGTTGGCGCACATCCAACCGGGGCGGCCGATGCAGAACGGGCAGGTGGAGAGTTTTCACGGGAAACTGGGCGACGAATGCTTACGCGTGAGCTGGTTCGGGAATCTGTTCGAAGCGCGGCGGAAGATCGCGGCGTGGAGGATCGAGTACAACCAGGAGCGGCCGCACAGCAGCTTGGGATATGGGACGCCGGAGAAGTTTGCGCGCGCCATCGGCGCAGCAGAAGGCTGTGTAAAAGCCGCTCCGGGTAAAACCAACAACCGGTTTCCCCTCCGCTTGGGAATCCCGCCGAACACGCGGGATTCCCACTTTCCCACAGCCACGGCAGCGACGTTCTCTCCACCGCCGAGCCGCATAACGCTTCGGATGTCGTATTATGACCCGTGCGGAAACAGGGGCAGGTCATAGCCATGCTGTACACCTCCTTGCCAAACCCTTGAGCGAGAGCCAAGTCGAGCGACATCAAGCCACCCGAAGTTGCCGTGGCGTTGGCATCGGCAACCATGGGCCGCACAACGCTCGATTTCATGGGATAGATCAGGCCGGTTCCGCCCAGATAGTTTGGTGCCGAGGCCGCGTACTGCACGGCAGCGTTGTACTGGCTGGCGGCGAGAACGGCTGCTGTTCCTTCAGCTACTGACGCCAGGCTTGGGGAGAACGGATTAAGGGCGCTCACAGTCGCGCTGCCAAAAACATTTACACAGCCGCCCTGCTTAAATTCGTCGGCAAAGTTCTTCCACGAGAACAGGTTGTCGGTGAATGTTCCCCACCAGCTAAAGTTCCCGCTGTTTGCGGGGACTGTTAGTCTGCTAGTTGACAGCGATGTTCTCGTACGCGATTGAAATGTTTCCGATTCGCTGCTTCTGAGCATTGATGTGGTTCTTGTCGATGCCCGAGCCGTTGCATCTGATAATCAACCTATCTGGACCATCCCAGCGAATTGTCAGGCAGTCACTGGCTGCGTTGAAAATGACGGCGTTACTGTAATACGCCTGTCGAAGCTCGGCGGGATTGAATAAATGATTTCCGACAAGCACATAGTACTCAAGTCCACCAAGCGCTTCATGATCTGAGCGTTCCGCGATCATGGCTACCTGATTCGCAGATGACCGTTGAGATTGCTTGATCTCGAACTGACCATGATCGAAATATCCCTGAAACAGCGCGTACAAACAAGCGATCATTAGCATTGCCACGATCCCAATTCCGACCAACGAGATTTTGAAGGAACGCTTCACTCGTGGCACCCCGAAGCTCTCATTGCTTGCCCAATTCGAATGCCCGCGTTATCCGACGGCGTATCAAACCCGGTTGCGAGGGTGCCATTGAAGTTTAAATGGCCGCCCAAAGTTTGCGCTAGTCCGGCGGCAAATTGGCAGAAACCGGCGCCATAGGGGCAGGTAATACCGAAGCTAATGTTTCCAGCATCAACGTCAATTGGATTTTGACCGCTATGCCCCGGTAGGTTCTTGATGTCGTTTGGCCCGCCTGTTTTGACGGCATTGTAATACCCGTACATTCCGCCAAAGAAGGTCATTATGGGATTAGGAATCGGCGTGGCGCTCGCAGCGATTTGCCCGGCAGCAATATATCCTTGGGCTATCGCAATCTGCTGTTGGGCATTCACGCCCGCAGCAGATAACGTGGCGTTTGCGCATGGGTTGTTGTTTGG
>VFSW01014648.1_pt1 | contig 10824 bp, 9 predicted proteins | sample 5358111 | NCBI WGS metagenome assembly VFSW01 (sample SAMN11554181, study PRJNA540505) | mine drainage metagenome | isolation source: sediment from site ElyBrook_90M | place: USA: Ely Copper Mine, Vershire, VT | collected 2017
ATTCATGATAGGGAAATTATTTATGAAACTGTTATGTAATTAAGTGTATTATCTGCACTTAATTACATAACAGTTTCATAAATAATTTCCCTATCATTAATAAACTATCCAGAAGACAATTCCTGGGGAAAGGTACCCTGGGATTAGGATCAGCTCTTCTTTTATCGAGGATCCCGCAGAATCTGAGAGCAGCCACTGCTTCAGGAACAGTGAAAATGCCTATCGGATTTCAGGTATGGACTTTGAAGGATATGCTGATAAAAGACTTTCCCGGTACACTGAAAATGATGGCCGGTCTCGGATATCAAAGCGTTGAGATGTGCTCTCCTCCCGGGTACGAATCTTCCGGCTTCGGACCCCTCATGAAATATAGTGCAAAAGAGATGAAGCAGATTATTAATGATGCCGGATTGGTTTGCGAAAGCTGCCATTACCAGTTCGATGAGCTTCGCAACCATCTTGATGAACGTATAGCTTTTGCACATGCCTGCGGACAGAAGCAGATGATCCTTTCAAGCTTCGGCCTTCCTGAAAAAGCCTCGCTCAATGACTGGTTGAAAGCCGCCGATGAGTTGAATGCTATCGGAGAAAAATCAAAAAAAGCCGGCATGCCGATGGGTTACCATAATCATCACATGGAATTTGCAAAAATAGACGGAACCCTTATCTATGATGCACTTATGAAACAGTTCAATCCGGAATACGTGAAAATGCAATTCCAGGTTGCCGTTATCAGCATCGGATATAAAGCTTCAACATACTTTAAAAAATACCCGGGCAGATTTATTTCCGCACATCTGGCAGACTGGTCACCCACTGAAAAGAAAGAGGTACCTATCGGCCAGGGTATTGTCGACTGGAAGGAGTTCTTCTCAACAGTTAATACAGGAGGCGTGAAAAATATATTTGTTGAAATGGGAATGGACACATTTAAGGAGAGCGCTGCCTATCTTCACAGTCTCTGACCTGATTGATTAAAATAGCGGTAAAAACTCTATCAGCAGAAATATTATACTTTAATTGTGTGATATTTCCTCCTGCAGGTAAATATGACAGCTAAGGATTATTATGAAATTCTGGGACTTCCTATAAACGCCCCGGTTGATGAGATAAAAAAAGCCTACAGGAAAAAAGCCCGGCTTTACCACCCTGATGTCAATCATGCTCCGGATGCCAAAGATATGTTTATCAGCGCAACTGAAGCTTATGAATTTCTTATTGCCAACGGTGAGAAGATAAAGGCCGATGAAGAGGCCTACAGCCAGGCGATGGAGGAGTGGAGAAAATACCGCCAGTACCGGTCGCGTAAACGGGCCAGTGCATATGCCCGCACAAGTTACGCTGCATTTAAAAATACAAGATTTTACAAAACAACCAGGATCCTTGACGGCACAACCATAATTTTCAGCTTTATAATATCAATCATGGTTCTGTGCTATACCGTTTACGGGTATATATACAGGCTCAGACATCCTATACCCGGACTTGGCAAACCATCTGTCTTTGCATTCATCATGCTTTTGCTTCTGGGAATGGTCTTTTTCGTTGTCTCCTTTATTTACCTCAAGGCTTTTCAGGAAACTTCTAAAAAACGGAAACAAAAGAATGACCACCGGCATGATTTTTGATTTAATACGGTAATGCTCCTGATTAATGCAATCTATTTTAAAGGAAAATGGCAAACTCAATTCGATAAGAGTAAGACAGCAAACACTGACCTCGCCGATTTCTCAAATATCTCCGATCTTCCATTGCTTATAAATGATGTGATCCATCAGGCATTCATTGAGAATAACGAGGAAGGTACCATCTCAGGGAGGCCCCAGGCATGAAGTAAATGCACCGGAACAGGTCCTTAGAAAGTTTATTTGATCCTGATAAAATTAAACTTCACATTCAGAATGGAGGAAAAATATTCTCCTCTTTCCAGAATATCCTCATCACCCTCCTCATAATACCAGTTTATTTTGAATTTCTTATGCTTCAGAGTAACATAGGTTACCTTCTGAAGAAGATGAATTATTACTTTCGCGCTGGCGCTGTTGAAATATTCGAGCACCATATCCACAGATGTCATTTCAGCCGGGGAATGTATATACTCTGTGACCCAGTTTTCGATCGGTGCAAAGAAATCTGTAGCGTTCTCATGGATTGAACGGCCCCTGATTTGAATAATTCCTTCAGGATTCAATACGACCTCCGGTGTATTCTTTGTAGGGGCGATCCTAAGCTCCTCCATCACAGCTATTTTATTGCAAAATAATAATTTTATAATAAAAAATCCAGTTCATTTATCTAATATATCGAAAATCGTATCATCAAGATCAGCAGCTTCCTGACCAGTGGACCGGCACTGCTGACCCCAGACCATTCTGCATCTCCGGGATAATTTATAACCTTGCCAGAGGAATTACATCATGACCTGTAAACTCCCCCCTAAGATACTTATAATAGCCTGTAATTCCTATCATAGCTGCATTATCCGTAGTATAGCGGAATTCAGGAATAAACAGATTCCATCCTCTTCTGGCAGCTTCGCTTTTCATTACATCCCTTAAACCTGAATTTGCAGAGACACCTCCGGCTATACCAATTTCCGATATCCCTGTGAGCTCAGAGGCCCGGGCAAGTTTTGACACCAGAATTGTGACTATCACATTCTGCAGGGAAGCACACAGATCTGTCTTATTGGTCTCGATAAAGCCCGGATCTTCAGCCAGCTTGTCCCTCAGAAAGTAAAGGAAGCTTGTCTTTAAGCCACTAAAGCTAAAATCCAGGCCCCTGACATGCGGTCTGGCAAAGCTGAAAGCATTTTTATCTCCCTGTGCTGCAAGCTTATCGATGAGAGGTCCTGCCGGATATGGCAGACCCATAACTTTTCCGCATTTGTCGAATGCCTCGCCTGCGGCATCATCTATAGTATTGCCTATCACTTCCATCTCCAGATGGCTTTTCATCACTATAATTCTTGTATGACCACCAGAGACCAGCAGGCATAGAAAAGGAAACGAAGGGATCCTGCCTTCACGATCCTTCTCCAGGATGAAGTGAGCCATAACATGTGCCTGAAGATGGTTTACCCCAATAAGCGGAATGTCGCGGGCAAGGGCAAAACCTTTTGCAAAGGACGTCCCTACAAGGAGAGAGCCCAGCAACCCGGGCCCCATGGTAAAGGCAACAGCATTCACGTCTCCGGCTTTTATTCCTGCGCTCTCAAGCGCCTGGTGAGTTACAGGTACAATATTCGCCTGATGAGCCCTGGATGCCAGTTCCGGCACTACACCTCCGTAAGACATGTGAATGTCCTGGTTTGCTATCAGGTTTGAAAGAACATAACCATCCCTGACAACTGCAACAGATGTATCATCACAGGAAGATTCTATACCAAGAATAGTTACTGCCATAATCAGACGCCTGATATTAAGCTGCGAATTTAACTGATTAGTGCCATTTTCCGGCCTGTGATATAATAATAATTGTCAGCCAGTGGAAATCATCCTGACACTGGTTGACCATATCAATATTTATCACGTTAGTATAATCTGTGTTTTTACTATCTTTACAGGGAAGGTTTTATGCAGTTCCCGGTACTTTAATACTAATATTATAAGGCCTTTAAGGTTAGAATGTTCAAAAAGGTTAAAAAATCAGTTAAGTATATCATTATAATCCTCGGGGTCATAATCATGCTTCCGGCTATTCTGTACCCTCTGCTGCAGATATCTGATGTACAGACATATCTGGCAAAAAGGATCTCCAGTCATCTCTCTGAAAGGATCAAGTCGACAATATCGGTGGGCAGGATTGACTTTGTGTTTTTTAATAAACTGGTTGTCAATGATCTGCTTATTAAAGATCAGAATAATGATACAATGATATACGCCAGAACCCTTATCACTGCGATCAAAAAATTCGATTTAAATCAAAAGCACCTCAGGCTGGGGCGGGTGGTTCTTATTAAACCGGTTGTAGCTTTTATTACAGATTCTGCAGGTTTGATGAACCTCACCTGGTATTTAAATCTCCTTAAAAATCCTGAAGATACAACTGCCGGTGAGCCACTCCTGCTCTCAGCCGACAGGATCGATTTAAGTGATGCCAGATTTTCACTGATCAATCATTCAGTACCTGAAGGCAAATCCAAAATTGATTTCAATAATCTTAATATAAGTTCAATAAACGGAACTATTGAAGATCTTAAAATCCATGATGACACAACCTCTTTCAAAATATTTGACCTTGGATTAAAAGAAGCATCCGGTTTTAAGCTAAAAAGGATAAATACCTCTGTAACTCTTGCAAAGCAGAGTATAATCCTGAATTCGGCATTTTTTGCCACCGACAGCAGCATCCTTAACATATCCCGGTTTATTATGCGGGCAGACTCTTCCGGCTCATTCAGAAATTTTGCTACCGATGTAAAAATTGATCTAATGCTTGAAAAATCACTCATAAGCATTTCAGATATTCAATATTTTATGCCTTTTGCTGAAGGGATTAATGAATCCATATGGCTGTCGGGAAAAGTTTACGGGACTGTATCAGAATTAAGAGGCCGTAATATTAAAATGTCATATAAAAATTCTACATATCTCGATTGCGATTTTGACTTTTCCGGACTGCCTGTTATCGATAACACATTTATTTATATTGGAGTAAACAGTCTGAAAACAAATGCCGGTGATTTCGAAAAATTCAAAATCAGGGGAAAGGAAGCCATTGCTCTTCCTCCTGTCTTCAGCAAACTGGGTAATATCACCTTTGCCGGCAGTTTTACAGGTTTTACAACAGATTTTGTAACGTATGGTGAGATCCGGACAAGCCAGGGAAATATCCGCACGGATATATCTCTCAGACCGGAAGCCTCAAAGGGCTACAGGATAAAAGGGCTTCTGACGGGAAGCGCAATAAACCTTGGGGAGCTGACCGGCAAAACTGACCTTTTCGGAAATCTCAGCATGCAGTCCGTTGTTGACGGATATGCTTTTTCGCTGAAAAAGTTCGCTGCTAAGCTGACCGGGAATATTGACAGCATAGAGATAAAAAATTATAAGTACAGAAATATTTCCCTTAACGGTTCCTTTACGGAGAAAACCTGGGATGGCAGTATTAATGTTTCAGACCCGAACGTAAAGCTCGATCTGCTCGGACTGTTTAATTTCAGCGGGCCGCTTCCGGAATTTGATTTCACACTGAATCTTGCCAGGGCAAAACTCTTCAACCTTAACTTTGTAAAATCTGACTCCACTGCAGCAGTATCAATGCTTGTAACGGCCAACTTCACGGGTAATAATATTGATAACCTTGACGGCGAGATCAGGATGCTGAATTCCAATTTTATAAAATATGGAAAAAGCCTGGAACTCTACGATTTTTCAGTCAGGACTTATAAGGACAATAATCTGCCTGTGCTGAGTCTTCATACTGATTTTGTCGATGCGGAGATTAAAGGAAATTACGATTTCAAATCTCTTGGAAGACTCATCAGATCCACAGCATCAAACCTTATGCCTTCAGAATTCAAAACCCCGTTACCTTCGGGCTCTTTAGAGAAAAACAATTTTTCATTTGAGGTAAATTTTAAAAACACTGATAAGATAAATGAATTTTTAGGGTCAGGAGTTTTGCTGTCAGATAAGAGTTATATCAGGGGTAATGTCTATCAGGACAGTATAATAAGTATCGCGGGAAAGGCAGGTTATCTAAGCATCAGAAACAACACCCTGTCGGATCTTTCACTGGATGCGAATGTTGCAGGATCAGAGATGGCTGTCGATATTAAAAGTTCATCACTGTCGCTTCTTAAGGAATCTGATCTTAAAGATTTTACCGTCGGACTCAGGACCAGGCCAGATAATTTTATCTTTTCAGTCAACTGGGATAACAGGGAAACGATCATTAACAAAGGAAGATTCATTGCCAGGGGGAATATCACAAAAAATCCCGATGGCAGAGGCAAAGCCATTCTTAAAATTAATATTGATTCTTCCGGCATCTATTCGAGAGACAATCTCTGGAAAATCAGCAGGTCCTCCATTACGGTTGATTCAAATGCGATATCAATAAACAGGTTTTATGTAAACAATAATGAAAACTACTACCTCATTAACGGGAAGGTTTCTGAGAACCCTGCCGATACTTTGAATCTCGAATTCAGGGGAATTGATATATCTCCGTTGAATTATCTTGGGAATCAGAAAAACAAGGACGATCCCAACAGGTTACCTCTCGATTTCAAGGGGCTGGTAAGCGGAAAGTTTCTGCTGGCGGATGCCTATAAAAATCTGTTGCTTGAAACCGACATCAATATTGGCCGTTTTTCGTTATTGGGAACAGATCTGGGGAATCTTTACATAAGCTCGGAGCTTGATAATTCAAAGAAGATAATAAACATTAAGGCAAGAAATGATCTGGACGGATCAAAGATGCTGGACATCAGTGGATATTATGATCCTGCATTAAAAAGAGCAAATCTTTCCGCAGAGACCTCCCGAATCCCGCTGAATTTTCTTAACCCGCTTCTCAGAGTATTTGCATCAGGGATCAGCGGATCTGCTTCGGGAAAACTGAACCTTATATTAAGCCAGAAAGATATAACCCTTACCGGGGCAGTAATGGCAGAGAATACTCTGGTGAAAATAAATTACCTGCAGACAAAATACAAGCTTAATGATACTGTAAGATTTGATAAAAAAGGGATAAGCTTCAACAATATAAAAGTCATTGACGAAAAAGGCAACACCGCTACGCTGTCAGGGAGAGTAAATCATAATAGTTTTAAGGATTTCGGGGCTGATCTGATAATAAATGCCAATGATAACCTTGTATTGAATACAAAACCAAAGGATAACCCGCTTTACTATGGGACTGCTTACGGGACCGGAGTTGCAACAATAAAAAGTGGTCCCAATATACTCTCTTTTGATATCTCAGCAAAAACGGACAAAAATACCAGATTTTACATACCTCTGAATAACAGCCTGTCAGTTGCCAATTATTCATTTGTCACCTTTATCGACTCAAAGACGGGACAGAGGGTTGTAAAAGAGGCGAATGATGCCCGGATTAAAGCGCTGCCTGTGCAGACCACCGGAATGGATATGAATTTCGACCTTGAGGTAACGCCTGATGCTGAGATACAGCTCGTATTCGATTCAAAAGTTGGTGACATAATGAAAGGCCACGGTTCAGGCAATCTGAATATCACACTTAGTGATAAAGGTGAATTCAAGATCTTTGGTGATTATATAGTCGAGGACGGGGATTATCTCTTTACCCTGGGTAACATCCTCAATAAATCATTCAGTGTGGAAAACGGAGGGAAGATAATGTTCAATGGCGATATTGACAAGGCAGAGATCGACATAAAGGCAATATATAAATTAAAGGCTTCTCTTTATGAGATCCTTCAGGATGAAAACTACAAGGAAAGAATACCGGTAGAATGTCAGCTGAACCTCTCCGGAAATCTTTTCAATCCTGTGGTAGGTTTTAACATCTATCTGCCCACGGCAGATGAAAAGACCAGGACCTACCTGCGGAATGCCATTTCCACTGACGAAGAACTGAGCAGGCAGTTTCTCTATCTCCTTGTCATGAACAGCTTTTATGCCGATCCATCCTTCGGACCGGCGGCCAGTTCAACATCTGCTTCCGGAACTTCAGCTATGGCGGTCACGACAACTGAAATGCTCTCTAACCAGCTGAGTAACTGGCTTTCACAAATAAGTAATGATTTTGATATTGGTTTTGTATACCGTCCCGGAAGCGGCAATAAAGATATTAATCCCCAGGAGGTGCAGGTTGCCCTTTCTACCCAGTTACTGAACGACAGGGTTGTTATAAATGGTAATTTTGATGTCAGGGGAACTGCCAGTACAGCCAGCAACACAAATCAGATCACAGGCGATTTTGATGCTGAAATCAAGCTCACTGACAAACTGAACTTAAAGGTCTTCAACAGGTATAATGATCCGTATACCGGAAAAGGTGTGGATTATACCCAGGGTATAGGCGTATTCATCAAACGAGATTTTAATAAGTTCTCCGATCTTTTCAGGAGTAAAAGTAAATCGTCCATGAAAAAAGAGGAAGATGTAGCACCCAAAAAGAAATGAATCCCCCCGATAGTTAATAAATTATTTATCATTGTTATTAAACCTGCATAATAGAAACGGGTATCCTTACGTTTTTTAATAACTTCGCACGTGATAATTTAAACAAATCGAATTTGATCTTTTATTCAGAATATAATTAATATACCCAGTAGCATGTCACTATTACAGTTAATTATGCAGGAGAGTCCTGCGGCAGGCCAAAATGCCGGAGCAATTAAGCTTACACTACTTGACATGACTATCAAAGGCGGATGGGTTATGATCCCGATAATACTCCTGTCATTCGTGGCAGCCTATATTTTCATTGAAAGATATTATGTTATCAGGAAAGCTACCGCTGAGGATATTAACTTTATGAACAGGATCAAGGATTATATTCATGATGGAAAAATTGAAGCGGCTCTTGCCTTATGCAGGTCGAACGACAGCCCGTCGTCACGGATGGTTGAAAAGGGCATAATACGGCTGGGAAGACCTCTTCAGGATATCAGTACTGCAATTGAAAATGTCGGTAAGCTTGAGATCTCGAAGCTTGAAAAGGGATTCCCCACCCTGGCCACTATAACCGGTGCCGAACCCATGCTTGGCTTTCTTGGAACTGTTATAGGTATGGTACAGTCATTCTATGCAATGTCGCAGGCAGGAAATAATATTGAAGTCTCAATGATGTCGGACGGAATCTATACGGCTCTTATCACAACTGTGGCGGGACTGATAGTCGGTATTATCGGCTATTTTGCCTATAACACCCTGGTAGTTAAAGTAGAAAAGGTGGTCTTCAACCTTGAGGCCACACTTACAGAGTTTATGGATATTTTAAATGAACCCATAAAAAAATAGCATAAGTATGGCAATTTCGCAGAGAAATAAAATAAGCGTCAATTTCAGTTCGGTGGGGATGACCGATGTCGTCTTCAACCTTCTTATATTCTTCATGCTGACATCCACTCTGGTTCATCCTTCCGCCATTAAGCTGCTGCTGCCCAAAGGAAGTACCCAGACCTCTGCCAAACCGCTGACTTCTGTTTCAATAACCAGCGACCTCAAATATTACATTGAAAAACAACCGGTTGCATTGGAACAGATAGAAACAATTCTGAAACAAAAGCTGGGAAATAAGCCGGATACCTATATTTCCCTCCATGCCGACAAAAGTGTACCTTTCGAAAATGTCGTAAAGGTTTTGGATATTGCCCAGAGAAATAATTATAAACTGATAATTGCAACCTCACCCAAATAACGATCTCCATAAGTTCCCTTCCGAGCGGGGTAAGGGATTGACAGGAACAATAATAATACACCTGGTATTATTTCTGTTGCTCATCCTGGTAAGCTTTTCGGTACCTCCGCCACCCGAAACCGAGGAGGGGATACTTGTCAATTTCGGAACTGATGAAACGGGATCCGGGTTAATAGAGCCATCGCCACCTGCGGTAAAGAAAGAGAGCTCTGCTCCTCCTGTAAAAACTGCTGCAAAACAGTCCGAGGAAGATCCGCTCCTCACTCAAAACACCGAAGAGGCTCCCGAGGTAAAAAAAGTTGACCCGGAAGTTGAAAAAAGGCGTCGCGAGAAAATTGAAGCCGATAAGAAAGTAAGAGAGCAGCTCGAAGCAGAAAGGATAATAAAACAAAAGGAGGATGCCGAAAGGAAAAGAATTGAAGCCGAACAGCAGCGGCAATCAGATATAATGAACCGCACAAAAAATGCACTGGCCAATTCAAAAAATGCCGGTACCAGCTCTACAGGGGAAGGAGTAACAGGTGGAGCAGGCAACCAGGGTGATCCAAACGGATCAGTCGATTCAAAGGTACGTGGTACTGGTAGCGGTCTTGGCGATAAGGGTGTATCATATGATCTTAAGGGAAGGGGATTTCAGAAACTTCCACCTCCAAGGTATGATTACCAGCAAGAAGGGATAGTTGTGGTCGAGGTAAGTGTAGACAGGAGCGGAAAAGTAATTCAAGCTAACCCGGGTGTAAAAGGATCAACCATACTTGATGATTATTTACTGAAAGTTGCAAAAGAAGCAGCTCTGCAGGCAACGTTTGACGCGAAGCCGGATGCCCCCGCATTCCAAAAAGGCACTATCACCTATAATTTTAAACTCAAATAAACCTGATTGCTGTTCCGTAAGTTTCAGGAATTTATTCAGGCAGGTCATTTCCCCCTGAAATGTTCAGTTATGGCAGAATTCAGATTGTCAATCAGATCTTTGTCTTTAATGACATAATCATCTATCCCCTTCCTGGCGAGCTCCAGAACGATCTCACCTTTCTCCTGTCCGGAAAGCATAATCACGGGCATGTCAGGTTTTGATTCTTTTATCCTGTCAAAAACCTCCATGCCGTTCATTAATTTCTGGTCGCCATCAATAAAGAAATAATCGAGGATCACAAGATCAGGATTTCTATGCAGTCCCTTAAGAAAATCCTCCCCGTTCCCAAAAGCCTCAACACGATAACCGTCAGATGTAAACCTTTTAACTATCAATGAGTTAATAAAAGGATCATCATCAACAATAAAGATAAGTTTCTGTTTATTCATTAATCTTCTGATCACTATGGAGGCATAAAGTTATAAGAAAAAACGGAATTTACCAGCTCTCTGCGGGATAATGAAAAATGAATGATTGGTTTATTATTTTAACAAAACGCATCCGCCCGTCATTTCAACACCTTATGTGTTGATAAGTCAGAACAATTGTTA
>VFSW01014649.1_pt1 | contig 10824 bp, 6 predicted proteins | sample 5358111 | NCBI WGS metagenome assembly VFSW01 (sample SAMN11554181, study PRJNA540505) | mine drainage metagenome | isolation source: sediment from site ElyBrook_90M | place: USA: Ely Copper Mine, Vershire, VT | collected 2017
GGTCAACCCCAACCAGGTGCAGACCGGCGAGGCCACCGGCCTCAACATCGCCATGAGCAGCACCCAGACCCGCGCCGGAACCGTCAACATCGGCATCCCCGACGCCGCCTTCGGCACTCGCTTCGCCTACTACGTCCAGCAGATCACCAATAAGGTCGCGCAGCAGTGGTACACAGGGATGCTCGACTCACAGGCCGCCGGTCACCGCGTCTACATCACCTTCCAGGTCGAGCGCGACGGCTCGCTCTCTCACATCCAGATCGCGCAACGCAGCGGCGACTCCACCCTCGACCTCACCGCACTCAACGCCGTCCGCCACATCGACACCTTCGGCCCGCTGCCCGACGCCTACACTGGCAACCACATCAACGTCACCTTCTACTTCGATCCCCCGCCCCGCCCATAGTCCTCAGCCGTTGCCCCAGCTCAGCCGTTGCCCTTGCTACCAGGTACGCCAAGGCATTAGCCTTGGCCCTCTCAGCCCCATCCACAGAAAGGGGCTGTAGCCCCTGGGGTATGCCTTCATTCAAGATTGCGTCCCCCTTCACTCAAAATGTTCTCCGCCCACCGGCTACAACCCGGGTTCAGACTTAACCGATTTGTTGTGAAGACTTTATGTCTTCAATGGGGGTATACCCCCATGCCCACGAGCCACACCGAAGTCCTCTCCCACGCCACTCCCCGAAGGGACTATTTCTCCACCCAGGCCCGATGGATGGGCACCGACCAGTGTTAGCCGCAATCGGCGATAAGCCGGTTCCGCGCAAATCTCCGCATGGTATCGTGACAGAATCGCCCTTATGTCCAAATCTCCAAGCCTGCTTCTTACGCTCCTGCTGCTTGTTGCCCCTTCCCTGCACGCGCAGGTCAGTCAGACGGATCGTGTCACCACGCAGCCTGAGTTCACCACCACAGTTCGGATCGCCGGACATCTGCCGCGCTGGGCCAATTCGGCGGCGGACGCAGGGCCCGTTCCCGGCGACACCAATCTGCCGCTCACCTTCGTCCTCTCGCGCGCGCCGCAGCAGCAGGCCGCCTTCACCCAACTGCGCGCCGACCAACAGGACCCCGCATCGCCGCAGTACCACCAGGGGCTCACGCCGCAACAGGCAGGCGACCTCTTCGGCCCCACCGAGCACGACATCGACGCCTTCACCGCATGGCTCGCCGCCCGCGGACTTGGCGCGGCCAGCGTCTCGCCCAGCCGTATCTTCGTCCAGGTCAGCGCGCCAGCCTCCGCCATCGCCGCCGCGCTCTCCACCAGCTTCCATTACTTCACGCTCGACGGCGTGCCGCGCCTCTCCACCACGCAGGACCCCGCGCTGCCAGCCACCTTCGCCGCCATCGTCCAGACCATCGTCGGTCTCTCCGACACGCCCATCCTTCCCATGGGCCGCGGCCAGGCAGTCTCGGGATCGCCCTCTTCGGAGTCCTCCGGCGCGCAGCCCAGAGACACCACCGGCTCGCAGTCCCACTACGTCACACCCGGCGACTTCGCCAACATCTTCGACCTCAACGCTCCAAACACCTCCGGCATCGCAGGCACCGGCCAGCGCATCGCCATCGTCGGACGCTCGCGCGTAGCCGCCAGCGACATCACCGAGTACGAGGCTAAAACCGGCCTGGCAGCGAATCTCCCCACCACCATCGTTCCCGGCGCAGGCCCCGATCCCGGCTATCCGGGCAACGCAGACCAGGTCGAGGCGACGCTCGACGTGGATCGCGTCCTCGGCACCGCGCCCTCCGCGCAGGCCGACCTCGTCGTGCTGTCCAACAACGGCGGAGGAATCTACACCGCCGCGCAGTATGCGGTGGACACCCTCGACGATCCCATCCTCAACATCAGCTTCGGCACCTGCGAGTCCAGTGCCGGTGCCGCCGACGTACTGTCGTGGGACACGCTCTTCTCGCAGGCCGCCTCCCAGGGCATCTCCGTCTTCGTCTGCGCGATGGACTCCGGTGCCGCCGACTGCGACACAGAGTTCGCACCTCCGCCCGCCACCCAGCGGCGCAGCATCAACGCCATCTGCTCCAGCTCCTATGCCACATGCGTCGGTGGAACTGAGTTCGCCGACACGGCCGATCCCTCGCTCTACTGGTCGTCCTCCAATGGCCCCGGCCTGGTCTCCGCCCTCGTCTACATCCCGGAGGGCGCATGGAACGAGCCCGGTTCTGCGGGAACCTACACCGTCGCATCGGGTGGCGGCGGCGCAAGCCTCTACATCGCCAAGCCCGCATGGCAGGCCGGGACCGGCGTTCCCGCCGATGGCGCGCGCGACGTCCCCGACGTCAGCTTCCCCTCCGCCAAGCATGACGGCTACTACGGATGCTACGCGCTCGGCGGCGGCAACTGCGCCAACAACCAGTTCGAGTACTTCTACGGCACCTCCAACGCCGCGCCCGCTATGGCCGCCGTCACGGCCCTCCTCAACCAGCGCACCGGCGCGCGCCAGGGGGACCTCAACCCGGCCCTCTACCGCCTCGCTGCCAACCCCGCCAACGGCGTCTTCCACGACGCCACCGTCGCCAGCAGCGGAGTCGCCGCCTGCTCTGCCGCGATTCCAAGCATGTGCAACAACAGCACGCCCTCGCCCACCTCGCTCACCGGAGGTCTCGCCGGCTTTCTCCTCACGCCCGGATACGACCTGGCCACCGGATGGGGATCCATCGACGTCGGCAACCTCCTCGCCGCGCTCGGCCCGTCCCAGGCAACCACCACACTGGCCCTCAGCGCAACTTCGCCTCTCCTCTACGCGGGCAGCAGCGACACGTTCACCGCCGCCGTCTCCAGTACCACCTCTGGCACGCCCACTGGCTTCATCCAGTTCTTCCTGAATGGCGTTATAACCGGCACCGCTGTCCCGCTCCCGGCCACAGGCGAAGCCCTCTCGCCGGCCATTGCATTCGCCGCCGCCGGCAACAACACCGTCTCCGCCGTCTACTCTGGAGACGCCGCCTTCGCCGCCGCCAAGGCACCCCCACTCTCGTTCATCGTGGACAACCCCGGCTTCTCCATCGCCGCCGTGCCCGCCAGCCTCACCCTCTCTGCCAGTTCTACCGCGGGCGGCTCTGCCATAATCACATACACCTCGCTGGGTGGATTTACGGGCACCGTCACACAGAGATGCGCCGTCACCTACACCGGCGCGGGATCGCCAGCCTATCTCCCCACCTGCTCCTTCACCGCCCCCACCGTCACACTGCCCGCCAACGGCACCGTAGCTGAAACGCTCGCCGTCGCATTCCCCCAACCGGGCGGGGCCGGGGCGAGCGGGCACGCCACGAGGGGCGGCGCAGCCCCGCGCCCTCTGCCCACGCGCGCACCCACCGCCGCGCGCAGCGCATCCGCACGGACCACGCTTGCCAGCCTCTTCTTCGGCGCTCTCATCCAGCTTGTGCTCCCCCTCCGTCGCCGTGGAAAAAACACTCTCTGGCGCGAGCTTGCGATGGCCCTTGCCACCGGCCTCGCATTCGCCTCCATCTCCGGCTGCGGCGGGTCCAACGTTGCCCCAACCGCGTCCGGCCCCGCGGCAAACTCCTTCACCATCTCCATCACCGGCAGCAGCGGCTCCACCAACGCCACGCCACCCGCCTCCATCCTGCTCACGATCCAATAGAGTGGGACCTGTGCAGGCGCAGTCGAAAGGTGTTGAGAAATTGAGTCCCCGTCTTGAAAGGGCGGGACTTTAGAGCATTTTGGAATTGGTGTAGACCAAATTTGTTTGTCATTCCGCAGCGAAGCGGAGGAATCTGCTTTTGCTCGCTCCACGATGGTCTACATCATTCCCTAAACTGCTTTAGTGCCGCCGCAAGCAGCCTAATGCAATGCGGCTTTAGCCGCCGAGGGAAACTCGAAGACGTGTGCTGTCCTTCCCTAACGGGTCAGTTGCGTTGCCAGCTCGACATACAGATCGATGCAGTCCAGCAGTTCCCTCTTGCCGATCCGCTCCTCCGGCGTGTGCGCGACGTGGATCGATCCCGGCCCAAGCAGGAACGGCTCGCCCCACGCGGTCAGCGATGGGATGTCGGTCGCGTACTTCGCAACCATCGTAGGCAACTCGCCGACGCGCCTCATGCGCACGCACGCGAGGTCGAGCGAGAAGCTCACCTCCGCGCGGCCCGCGACGGCGCGCGTAATCGCCTCCTTGACCTCCTGCGATGGCCCAACCGTGCGCACCAGCAGGTGTGCCTCCGCCTTGTCGGAGATCACGTTCGGGGCGTACCCGCCGGAGATCAGGCCGACGTTTACCGTCGTCGCGCCCGCCTCGCCGAACTCCGGCTCGATCGGCAGCGGCAGCGCCAGCACGTCGTGCAGCGCCTCGACCAGCTTGGCAATCGCCGATTCTCCCAGCTCCGGGTACGCCGAGTGCGCCATCCGTCCGTGCGCGCGCAGTTCCACGCGCAGCGCCCCCTTGGTGGCCAGCGCAAGGCGGTTCTCCGTCGGCTCGCCGTTGATGAGATAGCTCGATCCGCGCGGGTTTCGGTTGGCAACCTTCGCACCCGCCGAGTCGCGCTCCTCGCCCACCACGAACAGCAGCCCCACCTTCACTCCAGCCCCGCGCAGCCGCTCCGCTGCAGCCACCTGCGCCGCCAGTATCCCCTTGGCGTCGCAAGCTCCTCGTCCGTACAGGAATTCGTCGTCTTCCGTGCAGCCGAAGTACGGCGGCACGGTGTCCATGTGCGTGGAGAGGACAATGTCCGGCGTAACGCCGCGCTCCACGGCATAGACGTTGAAGCGCTCCCCAGCGCCGCCGCCTGGCGTCCGCGCTGGGTCGGGCTGCTCGACCGCCATGCGTTCGACGGCGTACTCCTGTGCGGCGAGGAAGTCGGCGAGAAATGCGCCCACCGCACCCTCGTGGTAGCTGGTGGATTCAATGTTGACGAGCTTGCGCGTCAGGTCGATTGGGTCGATGGCCATGTAGATACAGGATAAACCGTCGGCATGAGACCGCGCGGCAACGAGTCCAGCGGCCAGCGCATTAGACTGGAGAAGATGACGCCAACACCGCAGAAGACCGCGCCAATTCCGCGCGCCGCACTATCGCAGGTACGCTCCATCGACACCCTGCGCGGCCCGGCAGGCCGGCTGGAAGCCCTGCTGAACGTCGGGCACCCAGGCATCTCCGCTCCAGATGCGCCCTACTCGGCGCTGCTCTGCCATCCTCATCCGGCGGGCGGCGGAACCATGCACAACAAGGTGGTCTACCACGCAATGAAGGTCTTCTCGTCGCTTGGCCTTCCCGTGCTGCGCTTCAACTTCCGCGGCGTGGGACGCAGTGAGGGCGAGCACGACAACGGGCGCGGTGAGCAGGACGACGTGCGCGCGGCCCTGCACTGGCTCTACAGAGAGTTCCAGCGCCCGGTCCTCTTCGCCGGGTTCTCCTTCGGCGCGCATGTCGGCCTGCGCGCCTGCTGCGGCGACGCGCGTGTGGCTGGTCTGGTCGCCCTCGGCCTCCCGGTTCACGCCGACGGGCGCGACTACAGCTACGATTTCCTCTCGCGCTGCTCTGCACCGAAGCTCGCGATCTCCGGCGATCACGACCCATTCGGCCCACGCGATGCACTGACCGAACTCTGGCAGCGCGCGCCCGAACCCAGGCAGATGGTCTGGATCGCCGGTGCAGACCACTTCTTTCAGGGGACAGCCGACTCGCCCGGCGTAAAACTCAACCTCATGCAGGCGGAGATGCGCGCCTGGCTGCAACAGACGTTTGCGCTTGATAAACCGCAAAAATCATCTTAGAAATCTCAGAATATGCCCCCGTTGTGAAGGGGTGGGACTTTAAAATCCCGCCATCAGTGCCGCTAAGAAGTCTCTGCATACTGTCCAAGTTTTAAACGCGAAGGGCTTCAGCCCGTCCGTAAGCGCCGCAGTATCAAGGGGCTTTACAGGCTGCACCAGTATGCCCAGAGCCAAAGCGACTTCTGACTCACAACACTAGAGCCGCTCCTCGGAGTGAGGGCGAATGGCCTCGGCGCGGTCGCTGACGACGCTGTCCTTGAGGATCGAGTCGGCCTGCGAGCGGACGCTCTCGACGGTCTTCCACTGGTCCTTGGCGCGCGGTTCGGGAATCCATCTGGGAAGCGTGAGGCCGAGGTAGCTGGCCAGAGCGTGGGAGTGCGGCTCGTACAGCGCCCGCGGCGCATGTAGCCGCGCCGATGCCTGTGGATCGCCGCACAGCCGCAGGCCCATCTCAGACATCGTGTCGCAGAGCCGGTCGAAGCCCTCCGGAGGCAGCCTATCCACTCCGCCGCGCGCGCGCCACTCGGCCTCATGTTTTTCCAGCCGGTAGACGTGGCCCAGATCGACCAGCGCGTGGCGCGCCATGGCGAACGTCAACTGCGCCTGGCGAGACGCCGCACCCGGAGCCACCGAGATCAGCAGCGCGCAACTGTCCAGCACGGCGGTCAGCGCCGAGAGCCAGCTCTGGTTGTCGTGCTGTGAGCGGTAGTAGCACAGAATCGGGTACGAGACATGCGATTCCAGCAGCTCGGCCGACCATCGCTCCCATTCGACGAGCAGCACCACCAGCGCCTCCTCGCCGCCGGCGAAGGCGTGGCGACGCAGCAGTTCGGTGCTGGTGGGCGGCGACCCAGCGCGCGCGTCCAGCAGCGCAACGCTCACCTCGCGCCGCGAGAACGCGCTGTACAGCACGGGGACGTACCCAATCACCAGCGCGACAAAGCCCAGCCCCGTGCCCGACTCGCAGACGATCAGCGCGCGCGCCGCAAGACTGCGCGGAATGAGATCGCCGATGCCCAGCGTGAACAGCGTGGTGCCGCTCACATACAGATCGGTGCGCATCTGCCCGAGCGCGCCCCCAGCGGACAACGTGTCGGCGAACGGCGTGCCCAGGGCAAAGAAGAGCAGCGCGAAGCCGGAGACCAGCAGCAACGCCCACAGCATGAGCAAAAACAGCAGCGATGCAGGCCCATAGGTGCTGTAGACCGTCTCGCGCAACCGGCGGTTGCCGATGCGCCGCGCGACCGCCGCCCAGGGCCTCCAGGTGACGATGTAGAAGAGCCGCGTGATGCGGAACCGCCCAGTGGGCCGGCGCGGCAGGATGATGGTCTGGAATGCGTCGAGGATGACGCCCAGGCAGAAGAACAGACCGGCGGTCAGAGCGGCGATGCGCATGGCCCATTCTACCGGGCCATCGGTGACAGCAGGAAATCAAAGGGCGTGGAGTGCGATAGACTTAAAACTAGTGTTGAACAAGCTGATCTTCGCCAATCTTACCCACCGGCCGGTGCGGACTCTGTTGAGCGTGCTGGCAATCGCGGTGGAAGTGACCATGATCCTGACCCTGGTGGGCGTCAGCCACGGAACGCTGAACTCGACCGCGGCGCGAGCGCGCGGCGTGGGCGCGGACATCGTGGTGCGACCGCCAAACTCGACTGTGGTGTCGGCGTTGAATTCGGCGCCGATGAGCGACAAGCTGATCGGCGTGCTGATGCAGCAGCCGCATGTGGCTTTGGCGACCGGGACGGTGATCCAGGGACTGACCTTCCCCGACTCGATCACAGGTCTCGACTTTGCCGCGTTCAACAAGATGAGTGGCGGGTTCACCTATCTCTCCGGCGGCGACCCGGTCAACCCGGACGACATCACGGTGGACCAGTACTACGCGCAGCACAGGCATCTGCGCGTGGGCGACACGCTGCGGCTGGTCAACCACGACTGGAAGGTCTCTGGCATCTTCGAGGGCGGCAAGCTGGCCAACATCTGCGTCAGGCTGTCGGCACTGCAGGAGATTACGGAAAGCCCCGGGCACCTGAGCCAGATCTATGTGAAGCTGGACGACCCCAAGTGGACCGACCCGATGGTGGCCGAGCTGAAGGCCAAGCTGCCGGGCTATCCCATCTATTCAATGGAAGAGCTGACCTCGATGCTCTCGATCAACAACATCGGGATGCTGAAGGACTTTATCTGGGTGGTCATTACGGTGGCGGTGATCGTAGGCTTCATCGTGGTCTTTCTGGCGATGTATACGGCGGTGCTGGAGAGGACGCGGGAGATCGGGATTCTGAAGGCGGTGGGCGGCTCATCGGGGCTTGTGCTGGACCTGCTGCTGCGCGAGACGGTACTACTGGCGCTGCTGGGGTCGGCGGTGGGCATCGTGCTGACCTATGGGACGCAGTGGCTGATGAAGCAGTTGGTGCCGCCGCCGCTGGTGCAGGAGACGGTCTACTACTGGTGGCCTATCGCGGGCGCGATTGCGGTGGTTGGCTCGATGCTTGGCGTGATCGTGCCGGGAGTCAAGGCCGTGCAACAGGATGTGACCGAGGCGTTGTCGTATGAGTGAGAGTGGAGTTTTGGCGGGTGCGGGACAGCCTACGGCAGCGCAGGCGGGCGAGCAGACGCAGATTGCGCAACCCATCATTCAGGTGCGCGGGCTGACCAAGGTCTACCATGTGGGCGATGTCGAGGTCCATGCGTTGCGCGGCGTGGACCTGGAGATCGCGCGCGGAGAGTTTGTGGCCATCGTCGGCGCGTCCGGCTCGGGCAAGTCGACGCTCTTCCACATCCTGGGCGGGCTGACGCGGCCAACCGCTGGGACGGTTGTGATCGACGGCAGAGACCTGGCGCGGATGACCAACACCGAGCGCACCAACCTGCGCAAGACCACCGTGGGCTTCGTCTTCCAGAAGTACAACCTGCTGCCGACGCTCTCGGCGGAGGACAACATCAAGATTGTGGAGTACATCGGCGGGCGCTCGACTGCGTTTACGCCCGAGTTTGTCGACGTGCTGCATCTGCTGGGAATTCAGGACCGGATGAAACACAAGCCGCGCGCTCTCTCCGGCGGGCAGCAGCAGCGGGTGGCGATTGCGCGGGGGATTGTGAACCAGCCGGCGATCCTGCTGGCGGACGAGCCGACGGGCAACCTGGACAGCCAGAACTCGACCGCCGTGCTGAAGGTGATGAAGGACCTGAACGAGCGCACCGGACAGACCATCCTGATGATCACGCACGACCCGGAGGCTGCGTCCTACGCCAGCCGCACGGTACACATCCGCGACGGACGGATTGTGTAGCAGGCTAAGCCGCGCGCAGTGCAAGCTGCGCCGGAATGCCGCAGGCGTTTCCTTCCACTTCGTCTGGATGCGCGGGACGCGCACCCGGCGACGAGGAGGCGCGGACCGAAAGGTCGATTGTCTGTACCGGCGCGGCAGTGAGCCTCAAGGCTGAGTCATGTAACGGCTGGCGAAGGGGAGGAAGGTGGCGCAGTTGTGCTGTGGGTCGTGGCCGTAAGGATACTGGCGGAAGGCGAGGTCGCCGACAATCAGCGAGTACGCCTAGCACCTGGCCCCTAACGCATACCCTCTTACACCTGGCCGTTAACACCGACCCTTTATCGCCTACCCCTAACACCTGCCTTCAAACGGTCGTCAGGGCGAGGCCGGCGGACTTTTCTTCGCTCTCCGACCCGTCGGCGGCGATGGAGCGGTAGAAGAGCTGGTTGTTCTCCAGGTAGACCTCGAGGAAGGCAGGGCGCTGCGCGATTCCGCCGGCGATGAGCGCCTCGGAGAGCGGGTCCTCGACGAAGCGTTGCAAGGCGCGGCGCAGGGGACGCGCGCCGTAGGTCCGCTCGGAGGCGGTCTTCTCCAGAATCCACCGCTTGGCGTCGTCGGTGACGCTGAGGGTGATGGCTTTGTGAACGAGGTTGGCGTTGAGCTGCTGGACGAGCAGCTCCATGATGAGCATGAGGTCGGAGGTGGTGAGCGAGGTGAAGATGATAACCTCGTCCAGCCGGTTGAGGAACTCGGGGTTGAAGGTGCGCTTGACCTCACCCTTGACCAGCTCCTCCATCTTGTCGAGGACCATGTTCTCATTGCTGCTCTGGAAGCCGAGGCCCTCGCGCTTCTGCAGGTGCTTGGCCCCGATGTTGGAGGTCATGACGATGATGGTGTTCTTGAAGTCCACGGTGTTGCCCAGGCCGTCGGTGAGCTGGCCGTCCTCGAAGACCTGTAGCAGCAGGTTGAATACGTCGGGGTGCGCCTTCTCGATCTCGTCGAGCAGGACGACGGAGTAGGGCGAACGCTTGACGCGCTCGGTGAGCTGGCCGCCCTCCTCGTAGCCGACGTATCCCGGAGGCGAGCCGATGAGCTTGGAGACGGAGTGCTTCTCCATGAACTCCGACATATCGAAGCGGATGAGCGACTTCTCCGAGCCGAAGAGGAAGTTCGCGAGGGTGCGCGCCATCTCGGTTTTGCCGACTCCGGTGGGGCCGAGGAACAGGAAGCTGCCGATGGGGCGCGCGGGATTTTTGAGGCCTGCGCGGGAGCGGCGGATGGCGCGAGCGAGCGCGGAGATGGCCTTGTCCTGCGAGATGACGCGCTTGTGCAGCTCCTCCTCGACGCGCAGCAGCTTCTGCGTCTCCTCCTCCTTGATGGAGGTGATGGGCACGCCGGTCCAGCGGCTGACCACGTCCTCGATGTCCTCGCGGGTGACGATGCCCGCCGACGAGTCGTCGAGATGGTACTTGTCGCGCAAGGTGCGCAGGTTCTCGCGCTCCTTGCGCTCCTCGTCGGAGTAGAAGCGCGCCTTCTCGAACTCGTGATTCGCAATCGCGTTCTCCATGCGATGCACGATGAACTTGATGCGCTTCTGCACCTCGGTCAGCTCCTCGGGCAGCGAGGTCTGGCGCAGCTTGACGCGCGCTCCCGCCTCGTCGATCAGGTCGATTGCCTTGTCCGGCAGGAAGCGGTCCGGAATATAGCGGCTGGAGTGGGTGACGGAGAAGTTGACCGCTTCGTCGGTGTAGGAGACGGCGTGGAACTTCTCGTACTTCTCCTTGATGCCGTTGATGATCTTGATGG
>VFSW01014650.1_pt1 | contig 10823 bp, 10 predicted proteins | sample 5358111 | NCBI WGS metagenome assembly VFSW01 (sample SAMN11554181, study PRJNA540505) | mine drainage metagenome | isolation source: sediment from site ElyBrook_90M | place: USA: Ely Copper Mine, Vershire, VT | collected 2017
GCGCCTACCCTTGCTGGTCCGCGATCTCGCCGTCGAAATTCAAATTCGTCGCGTTCCCCGAAATCCCCCAGTCACCGGCTTCCCCGCCCTTTGAATTCTCGCTCCCATACCCTCCGCAATCCACTGGCGCTTGGACGCAAGCCTGCAACGCGCGCGAAAACCCCGCAGTCGACCTGTATAAATACGACGCCGCTTCCAAAACCTGGAGCGGTCCGCTGACGGGTCCCGTCTACCGCAATCCCTCGCTCATCGAGATCGCCGTCCGCGCCGCAGGATGGAAGGGCATCGCGGTGCGCGCCTCCTTCGACGGCCAAGCCGGCCGCGCCGCCGGTCCCACGCTCGCCCAGGCCGTCTTCTTTCACGACGAACCCTGCTACCGCGCCAGCACCGAGTTCGGCTTCTTTCGTTATCTGAAGGGAACCCCGAACGACGGCAAAATCTTCTTCTATTACGAAGTGCACGCCAATTGCCGTCCCGCCGGAAAGTGCCGTGCCCCCGCGACTGGAGAGATTCTGGAGGACCGCCAGGATTCCGTCCCCGTGGCCGCCGCCGGAGCCATAAACAGCCACGGCGGTACGGATTGGTTGTATGAAGCCTATCTCATCGACGGCGGCGCCCGTTGGTCCATTCGCGTCGAGGACCCCTATTCCCACCGGACTCAATCGCCGCCCGTGATCCACGACGTCCAGGATTTCTACCAAACCATCGCCCAGGATTATTTCGCCCGCGGCGCCGAAGGGTACGTCACCGCGACCTCGGAAAGAACTGGCCCCGTCTCATTCACCGGCGATCCGCCCTCGCTCAATGTCGGGAAGATCTACGCCGCCAAGTAACTTCGCTACAGCGCGCCGTCCCCGTTATCCAGGCTCCGCCACAAATACCAGCACGCCACCGAACACCACGGACGCCACGTCCGCGCAATCTTCTCCATTCGCGCCGGCTTCGGCAATTGGCGCATCCGGTACGCCTGCCGCATCGCCATGCGGATGCCCAGGTCCCCGGTAGGCAAAACATCGGGCCTACGCAGCGCGAAGATCAGGAACATGTGCGCCGTCCACACGCCCACGCCTTTCACCCGCGTCAGATGCGCCACCACATCGTCGTCGGGCAGATCCGCCAGCGCTTCAAAAACGATTTCCCCGGAGATCGTCCGCTCCGCCAAATCGCGCAGATAGCGGACTTTTTGGCCGGAAAGCCCGCACGCGCGAAGGGCTTCGTCGCTTTGGCTCAAGATGCCCGCCGCCGTCACGCGGCCTTCCGGCATCGCCGCGTCGACGCGGCCCGCGATCACCGCCGCGACTTTGCCGCTCAATTGTTGGAAAATAATGGAGCGGGCCAAACTGGAGAACTCAGGCTCGCTGTAACCGATCCGGCAAGGACCGGCGGCTTCGATAATGCGGGCCAGGACGGGGTCGGCCCTCTTAAGATGATCGATCGCTTTCCGCATGGAACGCTCTTTCAGAACCGCGCATCTATGATACCAAGCTATGTCTAATTCACCCACCCGGCGGGCGCTGGCCGCGTTCCTTGTCCTTTTCGCCGCTTTCGGAGCATATGTCTTTGCCCAAAACGAACCCACCATCAAGGTTCAGGTGGCCCTGGTCAACATCCTCTTCAGCGTGCATAACAAGAAGGGTGGCCTGATCGGCGACTTGAACAAGGACGACTTCACCATCTACGAGGACGGCCAGAAGCAGGAGATCAAGTATTTCACCCGCGAGACCGACCTTCCCGTCACCCTCGGCCTGCTCATCGACGTCAGCCGCAGCCAGATGAATCTCATCTCCATCGAGCAGTCGGCCGCCTCGCAGTTCTTCGACGAAGTCATTCGCCCGAAGGATCTGGCTTTCGTCATCAGCTTCGGCTCCGACGCCGATCTTTTACAAGACTACACCAGCTCTCACAAACTCCTTCAACACGCCCTCTCCGATTTGAAAGTAAATAGCGACGCCGGCGGCCTGCAGCCGGGGCCGGTTCCAACCGCCAGCAATCCCCGCGGAACCATTCTCTATGACGCCATATATCTCGCCGCCAACGATCAACTTCACGGCCAGGTCGGCCGCAAGGCGCTCGTGCTGATCACCGACGGCGACGACCAGGGCAGCCGCTATGACGTCCGCCAGGCGATTGAAGCCGCCCAGAAAGCCGACGCCATTGTCTACAGCATCTACTACGTCGATCATGGCTTCTATATGCAGAACGGCTTCGGACTCACCTTCGGCGGAGGCGGCGAGGGGATCCTGAAGCGGATCTCCGACGAGACCGGCGGCCGCGTTTTCAAAGTAAGTTCCAAAAACACCCTCCACGACGTCTTCGTCCAACTCCAGGACGAAATGCGCAGCCAGTACGCCATCAGTTACTCGCCCACCAACAACGTGCGGGACGGCAGCTTCCGCCGCATCGAAATCCGCACCGAAAATAAAGACTATAAAGTTCAGGCCCGCAAGGGTTACTACGCGACGGAGCAGGAAGGCAAGTAACCGCGCCGCGGCCGAACCCTCGTCGCCCGATGCCTCCGAAGCTCATGGGCCGTTCTCTGGGGCGGCGAGCGTAGCAAGCGAGACGGGGTCCTGAAACAGAACGCGCAGGTGATTGCGGGAGACGACGCCGAGGTCTTCGTCGAAGAGGAAGTAGAAATCGGCCGGAGCGTCGGGATCGGCGCGGACGACGGGCGCATACCAAGCTAGGTGTTGCGTTTCGCGATAGAAGTTGAGCGGCGGCTCGAAGACGAAACTCCCTCCGAGGCGCACAGTGGCGCCGCCGGGACGGTCCGCGGCGGCCATCGCGAGCATCGGTTTCAACGCCCGGCAGTAAGGCCAATCGCGATAGTAAGTGGTGTGGAAGGCCGCGGCGAAAAGAACGACGGCCAGAACGAGGGCCGCTTGAAATGCGCGGGGAAGAAGCGGCCCGCCGGCGGCCGCCAGAGCGGTGAGCGTCACTAAAGGGATGAGATACAGGCCGGTTCGGTCGATCGGGAACACCAGAGCGAACATCCAATGCGCCGCGAGAAGCCCGGCGGCCGTAACCGCGAGAGTGGCGCCGCTGACCAGGAGGGTGGCCGGGGCGGGGTTGAGGTTTTGAAACCGGGCGCGGACGGCGCCGGCGAGAGCGAAGGCGAACGGAATGGCGAGGGCGGCGACGATCCACGGCATGAAGTGGACGATTTGCGCGGCCATCGCGTGATAGTGCGCTTGCCACGCGGCGGGAAGAAAGGCGGGCGGAGGATACAAAAGCGAACCCTGCGCGAGGCTATTCCACGTGTCTTCGAACTTCGTCGAGCCGTAGTAGAAATTGTCGCGTTTGGCGTGGGAGAGCGGGAACGCGATCAGGGCGCCGGCTGGAACGGCGAACGCCGCCAGATAGCGCAGCCCGGCGCGCCGGGCGGCCGGCGAGGCGGCGAGAGTCACCGTAACAAGGGCGAGCGAGGGGAACAGGAACGTGAGGTTGGAAGCGACGCTGAAGCTAAGCCAAAGCGCCGCGCGGACCAAGTGCGCGGCCGGAGTCGATACGGCCCGGCAAGTTTCAAACAGCGCCCAGAGCAGGCACGCCAGCGCCAGGCCGTAGCCCCGGGCGGCCGAAAGGAAATCGAGAATATAAGGGTTGAGCGATAGCGCCGCCATCGCCAGAAGCAGCCGCCAGGATGCTCCGAAGAGCCAGAGCGAGATCCGGTAGACCGCCGCGAAATAAAGCGCGCCCGCAAGCAGAGCGGGCACGCGGAGCGTGAAGGCCGAGACGCCGAACAGGTGTATGGAGACCCAACTTAGGTACGTGTAGAGAAAGTGATGGCAGGCGTCGAAGCTGTTGAACATCACGCGCCAGGAACCGGACAACATCTTCTGCCAGGCGAACGCCTCGTCGACGGCGATGGCTTGCGTCGCCGCGCGGTAGACGTTCACGGCGAACAGGATGACGAGAAGCGCGAGCGCCAGACGGCGGAAGAGCATGAGGAATCAGGATAGCGCGTTGGAGGGGATTGACTTCGTACTGTTCTTCCTGTATGTTCTGTTAAGACAGAAAGAACTGTATGGACAAGCTCAGTCCGGCGGCGCGGAGATTCGTTTTGCATTGGGGCGAGCTGGGAACGCGCTGGGGGTTGAACCGCACCGTCGCCCAGATTCATGCGCTGCTCTATCTTTCGCCCAAACCCCTGACCGCCGAGCGGATTTCGTCCCTGCTCGAAGTGGCGCGGTCCAACGCGAGCAACAGCCTGCGGGAACTGCAGGCATGGGGCTTGGTGAAGGTGGTTCACGTGTTGGGCGACCGCAAGGACCATTTCGAAACGATAAAAGACGTGTGGGAGATGTTCTACGTCGTGCTCGAGGAACGCAAGCGGCGCGAGATCGACCCAACGCTGCTGGTGCTCCGCGAGTGCGCGGCCGCCCCGGCCCAGAACACCCCGGAGGACCGGGAAGCGCGGAAACGCATCCGCGAGATGCTCGGGTTTTTCGAGGAGACCGGCGCGCTCTACGAGGAATTCCGCAAACTCCCCGGCGGAGCGCTGCGCTCCTTGCTGCGGTTCAAAGGGCAATTGCGGCGGTTGTTTTCGGGGGTGTCGTGAAACGAGCGGCCATCGCTTCCCTCGTCGCGGTCGCGGGCGTCGCCGCCGTTCACCTTTCCGGTTTGGGAAGCGCGCAGTATGGCTACTCGACGTTTCTGGGCGTTCCGCTGGCGATGGGAATGGCGTGCGGCGCGGCGGGTCGGCGCTTCGGAGCCGCTAGACTCGCGGTCTGCATGGGATTGACGCTGTCCTCGCTCGCGTTGGCGGCCTCGATTTTCGTCATGGAAGGCTTTGAAGGCCTGTTGTGCCTCGCGATGGCGGCGCCGCTCGCCGTTCCGCTCGCGCTCGCGGGAACTTGGCTCGCATACAAAGCCTCGCCGGGAATATTCATCGCGCCGTTGCTCCTGTTCACCGGAGATTTCCCGCGTCCCTCGATCCCTGCGGCGGCAGTAACCAGCGCCGTGGAGATCGAGGCGCCGGCGGAGACCGTGTGGCGGAACGTGATCGAGTTTCCCGATCTCGCCCCTCCGCGGGAGTGGTTTTTTCGCGCCGGCCTCGCCTATCCGCTGCGGGCGCGGATCCAAGGGCGAGGCGCGGGCGCGGTGCGTCGCTGCGAATTCTCCACCGGCACGTTCGTCGAGCCAGTCATCGTGTGGGACGAACCCCGCCAGTTGCGCTTCGCCGTGACGCACAACCCGGAGCCGATGCGCGAACTCTCGCCCTACGAAATTCACCCCGCGCATTTGCGCGGATATTTTGCCTCGACGCAGGGACAGTTTCTCCTCACGCCGCTAGCCAATGGCCACACGATGTTGACCGGCACAACATGGTACCGGCAAGACCTCTGGCCCGGAATCTACTGGCGCTTGTGGACGGACGCGATCGTCCATCGGATCCATTTGCGGGTGCTGAACCACATCAAGCGGATCTCGGAGACCATATAGATCGGGAGCTTTATGAAGGGGAAGAAACTTCGCTGGCTCGCCGCAAACCTCGCCACGGCCGTCTCGCTCCTGCTGCTGTTCCTCCCGTCCTATCTAAACGGCGGCTTTCACGCGGCGCTGTTGATCCCGATCGGGTTGAGTGCAGTCGGCGTCGCGTTCGGTCGCCCGGGATCGCTTGGGGCGGGACTTTTGCTCTTGATTTTCTCAATCGTCGCAGGCTTCAGCGTGGGTGTCTTCTACGTCCCCTCCGCCGCGCTTTTCCTCGCCGGTTTTCTTTTCGAACGCCGCGCCAAGCAGCGCACCCCAGAGGTCTCAGGTAGGATATAAGATCGAAACGATCCGAGATCCAAACTCGATCGGCGACCGTTCAGGTCCCATATAGCACCGTTACGATCCAATATTTCGCATTTCATTGAAAACATGTTTCTTGCGTGCGAGCAGGCCGGTTACCCTGGACTGGCTTATGCAAATCACTTGCAAAAACCTATACATCGCCGCGATCTTGATTTCCCTCCCGTTCGCCCTTCACGGTGCGGAGCCGCCCTATTTCGTGACCTATAGCCAGCAGATGGAGGAGAGGGGGAATTTGGAGATCGAATTCTCGAATGTGCTCGGGAAGCCGGACGGTGGCAACCGTTTTTTGGGCACGGCGGCCGAGCTGGAGTACGGCTTGACCGGGTGGTGGACGACGGAGCTTTATCTGGATGGGCAGGCCACCGGCGGCGACAGTACGATCTTCACCGGGTTCCGCTGGGAGAACCGGTTGCGTCCGCTGAAGCGGGAGCACTGGATCAACCCGGTGTTTTATCTGGAATTCGAGGACATCAACGGCGCGGACAAATCCCTGCTGGAAGTAGTGGGGCACGACGGCCAATCGGATTTGGCGGCGTGGAATGCGGAGGCGCGCGGGGAGAAACAGCGGGAGATCGAAGGGAAGCTGATCCTCAGCGGCAATCTCCGGGGATGGAACGTTTCGGAGAACGTCATTTTGGAAAAGAACCTTCAGAGCGGGCCGCTGGAGTTCGGCTACGCGGCGGGGGCGAGCCGGTCGCTGGGGCTGGAGGCGAAGGCGGAGGAGTGCGTGTGGTGCCCGGAGAATTTCCGCGTGGGCGTCGAAGTTTGCGGCGCCGGTGGTTTCCTGGGAACTGCCGTCGGGGGTGACGCTAAAGGTGTCGCCTGGATTCGGATTGACCGCGACGAGCGCTCCGTTCTTGTTGCGCTTCGGAGTGGCCTATGAGATGAGCCAATTTGGGCGCGCGTTGCGCGGGCTATGGGGGGAGCGATGACGATCTGGATTTGGATATTGCTATGCGCGGGAGGCGTGTTGCAGCGGGCGCCGAGGGAAGCGACTTCGAATCCTTACGCCGGAAACGAAAGCGCGCGGCGCGCGGGGCGGAAGCTCTTCGCCAGGCATTGCGCGCAGTGCCACGGAACGGAAGGAGAAGGCATAGGGAGAGCGCCGGCGTTGGCGGTGGAGCGAGTGAGGCGAGCGGAACCGGGCGCCCTGTTTTGGGTTTTGCGCAACGGATCGCGCGCGGCGGGAATGCCCTCGTTTTCGCAGTTGCCGGATCGGCGCCTCTGGCAAATCGTCGAGTACCTTCAAAGCGGCGCGCCGCGGTAGAAACGTTTATGCTTACCAAAGAAGCATGACTCAAATATCGCCACCGGCGAAACCCATAACGAGCTCGCGGTTCGCGTTTTTGTTGCGCATCGCGGTGTTCGCGCTGATGGCGATTTTGGGGATGACCATTTTTCCGGTGCTGATGCTGCCGGTGGCCGGATATTTCGTGACGGCGGCCCTGGGGACGTTCGCGGCGGCGGCGGTAGCCAACGCCCTGGCGATGCGGATTTACGAGGATGGACGCCTCGCCGGTCTGGGGTTGGGTTGGAGCGCGGCGTCGCGGAGAAATCTGCTGCTCGGGATTGGTGGAGGGATCGCGGCGGCGGCGCTGGTGGTGCTTCTTCCCATGGCAACGGGCGAGGGAGCCTACGATCGCGTGGGCGATGGACGTCTCCATTGGGCGAGCGTGCTGTTCGTGTCGATCGTGCTATTGTTCGGCGCGGTGGGCGAGGAACTGCTGTTTCGCGGCTACGCGTTCCAGGTGATGGCGCGGAACATGGGGCGCTATGCGACCATCATCCCGATGGCGGTGCTGTTCGGCGTGGCGCACTTGAACAACCAGAACGTGAGCGCGATCGGACTCGCCAACACCGTGGCGTGGGGGGTGTTGTTGGGTGTTGCGTTTTTCCGTAGCGGCGATCTGTGGCTTCCGATCGGGCTGCACTTCGGCTGGAACTGGACCATGCCGATGTTGGGTGTCAATTTGAGCGGGTTTACAATGGAAGTTATGGGACGCGCGGTTCACCCCAGGGTGGGCGCGCTATGGAGTGGCGGCGCGTATGGTCCGGAGGGCAGCTTGTTTACGACGATGGCGGTTGCGGCGTTGTTCGTCTATGTTTACAAGGTTCCCGTGCTGCACCAGATTCCGTGGCTGGCGGGCGATGAGTAAGACGGGCGTGTGGGCGCTCGCCGCGGCGATGGCTCTGTCGCCGGCGTTGCGGGCGGAATCGAAGACGCTCACCGACGAGGACAAGGTGGAGATCCTGCGCGGGATCGAAGCCGAGTACGGCAAAGCGAAGGTGCTGTTTCCGCGGTCGAGAAAAGCGCTGCCCTACGAGCGCAATGGCGATTTCGATTCGCGCCTGTGGCAAACGATGAGCAAGGACCGCGGGATTGCGGCGCGCGTGGGCGACGAGTTGCAAATCACCGAGATCAGCTTCGACAGCGACCGGATCGTCCTGCAGTTCAATCACGGATATAAGGGCGGCCGGCATTGGTACGACAACGTCCAAGGGAGCATGGGCGGGCCGATGCCGGGCCCGATGGGCGGCCAAGGCTCGAACGCGCCGGGCGGCACCACGCTGGCGATCCTGTTTCACGGGCCGGTGCCGCGCTTGCAGAGCGCGGATTTGAAGAAAATCCTCGCGCCGATTCTCGACTTCGAAAAAGAAAGCGCGACGGTGGATTACGTCTCGACGCTGCCGCCCGCGATGCAGAGTGCGATTAAGGATAAGCGGGCGGTGGAGGGGATGGACCGCGACGAGGTGGTGCTGGCGATGGGCAAGCCGCGAACCAAGGACCGGCAAACGCGGGACGGCGCCGATTACGAGGATTGGATTTACGGCGAGCCTCCGGGCAAAATCACGTTCATCACTTTTAGCGGAGGGAAAGTGGTGAAGGTAAAGGAAGAATACGCCGGCCTCGGCGGCAGCACAGTCCCGAACCTGGCTCCGCACTGAGGGGGAAATTTACGGAGCGTTAGCAACGTAGGGCGAGTGGATCGCATCCATAGTCTTACCGGTGGTGTGCCGGAACGAGCCTATGAAACCACTTCACTTCGTTCAGTCGTGGGGAAAGATCTTACGGGGCAGGATTCCGCTGCTGTCGATTGAGATTACCCGGGAGTGTCCGCTGAGTTGCCCTGGGTGTTACGCGTACGGCGATTCGCACTTAGGGGAGGGGCTGAAGCTGAGCGAGCTGGCCGATTTCCGCGGGGACGCGCTGGTCGAGGGGATCTTGCGGACGGTGAAACGGCACGATCCCGTGCATGTTTCACTCGTTGGCGGAGAGCCGCTGATCCGGCATCGGGAGTTGAGCCGGGTGTTGCCGGAGTTGAGCCGCCAGGGGCGATTCACGATGGTGGTGACGAGCGCGGTGATCCCGGTTCCGCGGGAGTGGATGGCACTGCCGCGCGTGACCATCGCGGTCTCGGTGGACGGGCTGCCCGCCGATCACGACGTGCGGCGTAAGCCGGCCACTTACGCCCGCATCCTGAAAAACGTCGAGGGCGGGAAGATCAATATCCATTGCACGATCGTGCGCGCCCACATGCAGCGGCCGGGTTATCTCGACGAGTTCCTCGCTTTCTGGAGCGCGCGGCCGGAGGTGCATTGCATCTGGTTCAGCGTGTACACGCCGCAAGTGGGGGAGCGGAGCGCGGAGACGCTGGCGCCGAAGGACCGCGTAGCGCTCGCGGAGCAATTGCCGGCTCTGTCGCGGCGGTATCCGAAGCTGATGCTGCCGGACGGAATGGCCCGGGCGTTTCTCAAGCCGCCGGCGAATCCGGACGAGTGCATTTTCTCGCGGATGTCGGCCAACTATACGGCCGACCTGCGGACGATGGTGGAGCCTTGCGTCTTCGGCGGCGAGCCGGATTGCAGCCAGTGCGGATGCTCGATCAGCGCGGGGCTGCATTGGGTGGGCGGACTGAAGGTCGCCGGGCCGCTGCGAGTGGGGCACCTGGTGAGGGGCTCGATGGCCATCGGCGCGGTGGTGAACCGGATGCTGCCGGAAGCGGCGGAGGCGCGGCGCTGGAGAGCGGATCTCGCCAACGCGCCGACGGCGCCGGACCTGGTGAGCATCGAAGGATTAAAGGGCGCCGAGGAGCCCGAAGAGGAAACGGCGGCGCGGGGACGGTAGAATAAGAAATATATGGCAATTAAAGTAGGCATCAACGGCTTCGGCCGTATTGGGCGGAATGTCGTCCGCGCGGGGATCGATAACCCCAACGTGGAATTCGTGGCCGCCAACGATTTGACCGACACCAAAACGCTGGCGCACTTGTTGAAGTACGACTCGATTCTCGGACCGCTGGACCGGGAAGTAAAGGTCGATGGCGATTCGATCGTCGTGGGCGGGAAGCGCATCCGGATCTTCGCGGTCAAGGACCCGGCGGAGATCGACTGGAGTTCGCTGGGCGTTCAAGTGGTGGTGGAATCGACCGGGCGCTTCACAGAGGCCAAGGACGCGGCCAAGCACCTGCGCGGAAGCGTGAAAAAGGTGATCATTTCGGCGCCGGCAAAGAACGAGGACATCACGATCGTGCTGGGCGTCAACGACGAGGCCTACGATCCGGCTAAGCACAACATCATCTCGAACGCTTCCTGCACGACGAATTGTCTGGCGCCGGTGGCGAAGGTGATCGACGAGAATTTCGGCATCGAGAAAGGCTCGATGACGACGATCCACAGCTACACCAACGACCAGAACGTCCTCGATTTTCCGCACAAGGATCTGCGGCGGGCGCGGGCGGCGGCTTTGAACATGATTCCGACGACGACGGGCGCGGCGAAAGCGGTGAGCCTGGTGCTGCCGAAGTTGAAGGGCAAGCTGGACGGCTATGCGATGCGCGTGCCGACGCCGGACGTTTCGGTGGTGGATCTGGTGGTCGTGACGTCGAAGAACACGACCGCCGAAGAAGTGAACGCGGCGTTGAAGGCGGCGGCGGAAGGGCCGATGAAGGGGATTCTGGCGTATACGGAAGACCCGGTGGTGTCCACCGACATGCTGCACAATCCGAACAGCTCGATCGTGGACGCGC
>VFSW01014651.1_pt1 | contig 10823 bp, 9 predicted proteins | sample 5358111 | NCBI WGS metagenome assembly VFSW01 (sample SAMN11554181, study PRJNA540505) | mine drainage metagenome | isolation source: sediment from site ElyBrook_90M | place: USA: Ely Copper Mine, Vershire, VT | collected 2017
TCATCAACGGGCCCGGCACGCGGCCCGAGGACAACATCCAGCCGGATGCGCTTACCATCGGCAACATGAAGGGCGAAACCGCGATCTATTCCTGGGAAAAGGGTCCTCCGGTGAAAAACATGGAACAACCGAAGAATCCCAATATTCAAGTAGTGAATCTCAAGGCGACCTGGAAACCCTTCCAGATCGTTTCGCCGGTAAATTCCTCTATGCAGCTATATACCGGAGAAGTGACCTACTCGATGTTCGAGTGGTGGAACCACTGGCCAGTATCGCAGGTGAGATCCAGCGGAATTTCCGCCGTTGCGCCGGACCGGCCGTCGCATTCATCGTTGTCACATATTTATTGGGATCCCTACGCCCAGACCGAAAACTCGATGACGAAGATTCTGCTGCATGGACTGACCACGAAGTCTGCCGCAGAACTGGTTCCGCTGGCGAAGTCCTGGCTCTCCCCACCGAGTATGGAGTTTACTGGGCCGGGATTTCAGGGCGAGGGCTACGACCCGACGCAGCGTGCATTCGTCGTCGTCCGTGAATCCGGTTCGCCGGCAGCGCAGGTCCGGTTTCTGCTCAAAGCGAGTTCCGAATCACCTCTGGTGAACCCGGCATTTGTGGTAAAGAAATGGGGAGATGCGGAACCAAGGCTGAGCGTCGACGGCAAGCCAGTCGCTCGCGGGGTAAAATTCCGCTACGGGTTTGTGCCCCACCTGGAAGGCGGCGACCTTGTCGTGTGGCTGGCGATGGAATCGACCAAGCCAACTAGAGTGGAGTTTGCCGCAGCGAAGTAGTGCTCCACGCTACTTTGCGTTTTCAAGATTTCTTGACGGCGATTTAGCTGCCGTCGCGTTTCTGGTTGGGATCTGGTTCGCGCCAAAGGAGATGATGCAAAGTGGTTCAAGACCCACCGCTGCCCGCGGACAAAAGCAGTCTTGGGCCGGACAAAACTATCCGCTTCGTGCCGCTTGGCAGTAGAGCCTGCGGCTCACTGTGTTCCCAACGTGCAGCCCTTCTCGCCGCGGTCCAGCGGAGGATAACACGTTTCCTAAACCTCCGTTATTGGCTCGACCATGCTAGGCCTTGGGGCGATCGGCGGACCCGCTTCAACCTCTCCTCGTTCTATCGAAAAAGCCCTTGACACCCAAGACTGAGCGCTACTACCATCTGGTGCGGCCAGTGGCTGAACCAATCGTGACTCTGCTTTGAGCTTCGGTACCAGGAGGAATCAAAGAATGAGCCTCACAAGGCGAAACCTATTGACGGCTGGCTGCGCCCTTTCAGCGGGATCCTTGCTCGCGAATTGTCCCCTCCCTCTGGTCGAAAGCGCTGGCGCGAAGAAGAACGATCAGACCAAGAATTCTGGTGCGTTCCGGCCGACCTGGAGTTCCCTGAGAAGCTTGCCCTCGCCGCAATGGCTGAGAGACAGCAAATTCGGGATATATACGCACTGGGGAGTTTATTCCGTACACGGCGTGGGCAAGAACGTTACCTGGTACGCCAATCGGGTCTATTGGCAACCGGATTCTCCGGAAAGGAAACATTGGGAGGAGACCTACGGTCCTATCGATAAATTCGGCTATAAGGATCTGATTCCGAAATTTACGGCAGAAAAGTTCGACGCCGATGAATGGGCAGAGCTGTTCAAGAGTGCCGGTGCGCGGTTTGCCGGTCCGGTTGCCGAGCACCACGATGGGTTCTCGATGTGGAATACGAAATACTCGGATTGGAATGCCGCCAAGATGGGCCCTAAGAGAGACATTGTAGGCGCGCTCTCAAAATCGATCAAGCGCCAAGGCATGAAGTTCGTCACCGCCTTCCATCATGCGGAAAATTGGTTCTATTTTCCAACCACCGATAAGCGTTTAGACAGTTCCGATCTGCGCTACTCGGGTTTATATGGTTTCACACATGAGCCTTATGCTCTGCCTACCAAAGAGTATCTCGACCGGTGGCGGGGCAAAATCATTGAAGTCATCGACAATTACGATCCCGACATGATTTGGTTTGATTTTGGTTTGGAGCTGGTGCACGAGAGTTACAAGGAGGATATGTTGGCTTATTACTACAACAAAGCGGCGCAAAGGAAGAAGGACGTAGTAGTGACCTACAAGAAGCATAACCTCGTCCCCATGGTTGGCATTCTTGATCTGGAACTGGGGCAGGAACGCGAATTGACCTACAACGATTGGATCACAGACTCCACCGTCGATAACCAGGGAGCTTGGGCATATTGTCCTGAGGCGGGCTTTAAGTCAGTAGGTAATTTGGTGACCAACCTCGTGGATCGCGTCAGCAAGAACGGCTACTTGCTGCTTAATGTTGGTCCGAGACCGGACGGTACCATCCCGGACGATGCCAAGGATCGGCTACGCGGGATTGGACAGTGGTTGCAGATCAACGGCGAAGCGATTTACGATACTACTCCGTGGCTGATCGCGGCAGAAGGACCGACTCAACTGGAAAAGGTCGGCTCATTTAACGAGAGCAATGATCTGAAATATACGGCGCAGGATATCCGTTTCACTGTTAAATCCGACATTCTGTATGCCATTGCCCTCGACTGGCCAGGCGAGAAGGCTGTGATCAAGAGCCTCGCGCCGCGAGGGCGGACTTGGGCTGGATTGTATCCGAGTGAGATCGTCTCGATCACCATGCTCGGCGATGGAAAAGACCTTAAGTGGGAGATGACTAAGGATGGGCTTGTGGTAGAGACTCCGAAAAACAAGCCTTGTGATTACGCCTTCACCTTCAAGATCACTCGCAAAAGCCCCGTATGATTTGTGGCGAATCCGGCAGTGGATATGTCAGTGACAGGCGAACCGGAAAATGTCGAATGTATTCTGATCGCAGACGACCTTACCGGTGCGTGTGATACAGGCGTCCAGTTTGTTCGCTGCGATCTGTCGTGCCGGGTGCCATTGAACCTCTCAAGCTACCGCCCTGCGGCGATGACCGATGTTCTAGCCTTTAATACCAACAGGCGAAAGATTGAAGAGCTGGCAGTTGGCTGTTCCGGGCTAAGGGCGAACTGTCATAATTCAAGAAAGTCGATTCAACGCTGCGCGGCAACGTGGGAAGAGGAGATCGCCACAGCGCTGCGAGCGTTCAGATGTGAAGCTACCGTTATCGCCCCTGCGTTTCCGGCAATGCGCAGATTTGGGCGCGATGGAATACTTCACTGGGTTGACTGATCAGGCAGAACATGATTGCGGCGATGAAGATGAGTGCTGCAATGGCAATGAGAAGATCGGCACGACGAACAACGGCCCCGAACAGTAGCAACTGAACATGGGACTGCGTTGGATTGACGCGATCGTGGTGGTGGTCTATATGACCGCAATGATCGCGATCGGCCTGCGCTTCGCACGGCGTCAGGCTACAACGGAAGCCTACTTTGTCGCGAGACGTTCGGTTCCCGCTTGGGCGCTCGCCATGTCGATGCTCGCCACCATTATCAGCGCTGTCACGTTCATTGCCTATCCCGGATCAGGATACGCGGGAAACTGGTCCATGCTGGTGCCCGGGATCATGGTCGTGGTTGTGCTCGGCTTCGTGGGTGCCGTGATCATTCCGTTCTACCGACACGTGGTTGGTATGAGCGCGTATGAGTATTTTGAGAAACGGTTCGGGTATCCGGCGCGCGCGTATTCTTCTGTCGCGTTTGTGATCGGTTCGTTCTCCAAGATGGCATTTGTCGTTTACTTATTGGCGCTGACCTTGGCCAGCATCACGGGATGGCGCCTGGAGTCCGTTGTGGTTGGTGTCGCTGCAATCACGATTTTCTATACGCTGCTGGGTGGACTGGAGGCGGTCATCTGGGCCGATGTAGTGCAAGGGTTCATCCTGTGGGTGGGAATCGCTATATGCGTTGGATACCTCTCCATTCGATCGCCTGGAGGACCCTCTGCCGTCTTAGCGCTGGCGCGGGCAAACCATAAATTTGACATAGGCAGCCCAGCGTTTGTCTTTTCCAAACCTACAATCATTGTGCTATCCCTCTACGGTTTCTTCTGGTACCTGCAGAAGTACACCGCCGACCAAACGATGGTGCAGCGTTATCTTGCCTCGAAGAGTGACAAAGAGGCGTTGCGAGGCTTGATTGCCGGTGCGGCGCTTTGCATACCGGTGTGGGTGCTATTTATGTCGATCGGCACCCAGCTCTGGGCGTTTTACCGCCTGACAGGAGAGTTGCTGCCGAGCTGTATAACCAAGGCAGACCAGGTATTCCCGTACTTTATCAAGACTCATATTCCGGTCGGGATTGCCGGACTGTTCATTGCCGCACTGTTCGGCGCTGCGACGGCAACGTTGGCCTCTGATTTGAACTGTATTTCGGTCGTAGTAATCGAGGATTTTTATCGCAAGCTGTACCCGAAGGCGGGAGACCAACGCCGGCTGCGAGCAGCGAAATGCGTCGTGGCAATCTTTGGCGTACTTGCAGCGCTGTCGGCGATTCAACTTGGACATACCCGGGGAACTGCACTTTCGCTCTGGTACACAATCTCTGCGATTGTGGCGGGAGGACTGGCGGGCTTGTTCTTGCTGGGGTTCCTTAGTACTCGTGCCAACCAGCGGGGCGCATACGTGGGTATTCTTGCCAGCCTGATTTTCACTGCCTGGGCGACGCTGACACTGAACGGCGGGAGCATCGTGAATCTGGGAAAGTATAACTTCCCATTGCACGATTTCATGATTGGAGCTGTCGGACATGTTGTTCTCTTGCTAGTAGGCTATCTGGCGAGTTTCTTGTTTGGCGGTACTGCCGGAAACATCGAGGATTTGACCCTGTGGGGCTGGCTTCGACGCGACCCAGCACATGCCGATTTGGGGCCAAATCAACACAGAATGAGTGCATCCATTGGTTAAGGGACAAACTGTGACTCGACTACAACGCATTCGCCAGGAAAAGAAACCGGTCCCACTACTGGGAGCGGCGGTCTATTTTAACGATCCCATTTTTATTGAAATGTACAGCCATCGTGGGTTTTCAGTGATGTGCGTTGAGATGGAGCACTCTCATATCACGTTCGCGGAAGCGGCAAACTTGTGCCGAATCTCACAAGGATGCGGGCTGCTCACCATGATACGTATTCCAAACTCGGGCAGGAAAAATGTCCTGAAAGCCGCAGCATGCGCCCCCGATATCATCAAATTGCCGATGGCAAACTCCGCTCGCAACCTTAACGAACTCACGAAGTATGCCCGCTTTGCACCCAAAGCGGAACGTGGATTTTTCAGCGTTTCGCGCGCGGTAAAGTATGGAATTGTTCCGGATGTTCCCGCTGAACAACGAAAACTCAACGACGAACTCTGCCTCACGGCGCAGATTGAATCCGCCGAGGCGCTCAAGAATGTAGAAGAGATTTTGCCGTGTGCCCGACGTGGATATCTGCATTGGGCCCTCGGATCTCGCGGCAAGTCTGGGGGTGCTGGGGCAGACTGGTCACGCGCGAGTGCGGGAAACCGAAGAGTTGGTGATTCGGGCCGCGAAGAAACACGGGAAGCTCCTGGCTGTCAGTTCGATGCCGACGGACTACAGGTTCTGGGCAAAGCCGGAGTCGACGTCTTGTTCTGCACCAACGATACAGCCTGCGTCAGGATTTGGAGCCCAAATTGCGTTGCAGCAGGCGCGCGAAGCAGTGTCGTCGATTACTCAGGAAGCCCCCTACGAAATAACAACAACGCACATAGCCGTTACCTTAAGTTCGGTCAGTACCGCTTGATGCTACGGGGAGGAGTTGAAAGAGAATGCAGATTGTGAAATTAAAGGGAACCAGCCTCGAGGTTTCGCGGCTGTGTTTCGGCACGATGACCTTCGGCAAGCCTGTGGATCAAACCACCGCGAACCGGATGCTCGACTGGTGCCTGGACAAAGGAGTCAATTTTGTAGATACCGCCAACATTTATCAGATGGGACTTGCCGAGAGTATGCTCGGCCAGGCTATGCGTGGCAAACGCGATAAGTTAATCGTGGCCACGAAGGTTCGCGGAAAAATGGGAGACGGGCCGGATGAGAGCGGGCATTCAAGGCGCGCGATATTCCGCGCGATTGAGGAAAGCTTGAAACGCCTGCAAACCGATTACGTCGACTTGTATTATCTCCATCAACCGGATTATGCGGTCCCTATTGAAGAGACGTTGAGCGCGATGGAAGACCTCGTGAAGCAGGGAAAGATTCGATTTTCGGGCACGTCGAACTATTCCGGATGGCAAGTTTGCGAAATGTTGTGGATTGCCAAGAAAAACGGCTACACCCCGGCCTGCGTGTCACAGCCGATGTACAACTTGCTGGCGCGCGGAATTGAGCAGGAGTACGTGCCCATGGCAAAGAAGTACGATGTGACGGTAATCGCCTACAACCCGCTTGCCGGCGGGTTGCTCACTGGCAAGCATAGTCAGGCCGCGATTCCGCCGGGCACGCGTTTCGACAACAACTCCCTGTATCAGGATCGATACTGGCACTTGCAGAACTTTGCGGCGGTGGAGAAGCTGAAAAGGGCATCGGAACGCGCCGGGCGCTCCTTAGTCGACGTTGCCCTTTGTTGGCTGCTGCACCACACCCGGGCCGACTGTGTACTTCTTGGAGCCACCAGGATGGAACAACTCGAACAAAACCTGGCAGCGGGCGAAAAGGGACCCGTGCCGCCTGAAGTGCTTCAGGTATGCGAAGAGGTATGGGCGGAGTTGCGCAGTCCAGTCCCAACCTACAACCGGTAACGGAAACAGAGCGGGCTGCGATTAGGCAGTGGGAAGAGCGATGAAATCGAAGGCGACGCGCTGGACGTATTGTATGTGTGTCTTGCTTTCCGCCGTACTCATTGAAGGGCAAGCAACTTCGTCAGCTCCCGCGGGTAGTCCAGTCACCCAATTTGACGGCACCTTTCGTGCATCGAGCGCACACGGAGTAGAAGAAGCATACCTCGAGAAGCTGTTTCGCTCGTCGCACGCCGCCAACCTGGTCAAGCTTGACAACGGCGATTTACTTTGTTTTTGGTTTTCGGGGACGCGGGAAGGGGAGTCCAACGTGGCGATCGTAATGTCACGGCTTCCGAAGGGTTCGGAGCAGTGGAGTAAAACTGTCGAGCTCGACCATCAAGAAGGAAGATCGTTCCAGAATCCCGTTGCGTTTCAGGCTCCCGGTGGACGCCTTTGGTTGCTGCATACCTCGCAGGCTGCCGGACAGGGGCAGATTAACGCCGAGGTTTTGTATCTCACGTCTGACGATGCGGGGCAAACGTGGACAACTCCTCGACCGTTATTTACGCAGCCGGGTTCGTTCATTCGTCATCCCCCAATATTGATTGCCCAGAAGGTCTGGCTGCTGCCGATGTATTACACGCCCAGCCCTAATATCACGGATGGCGCCGAGTCGCATTACTCAGCGGTCAAGCTTACGAGTGACGGCGGGAAAGGCTGGAAAGAGTGCAAGATTCCGCAGTCAAATGGCTTGGTGCAACAGAGTATCGTGAGCCTCGTGACCGGGCATTTCCTGGGGTTTTTTAGAAGCCGCTACGCGGATTTCATTTACCAGAGTACTTCAGACAATGGATGCGACTGGACTGTCCCCACTCCAACTCATTTGCCCAACAGTAACTCATCGATTCAGTTGGCAATGTTGCGGGATCGATCTCTGGTCATCGCATTCAATAACAACAGTTCCGGCGTAACCCGGGACAAGACTGGCGTGAGTGCTCGCAAGCCACTCTCGATTGCGCTCTCGCAAGATGGCGGGAAGACCTGGCCATGGGTGCGCGATATCGAAACGGGCAACCCGGCAGGCCAACAGAAGAAAGTCCAGGACTGGACGCACGAGGAATATTCCTATCCATCTGTTCTGCAGGATGCAACTGGAAAAATCAATGTAGCGTACACGTATAACCGCGAGGCGATTAAGGTCGTACGGTTTGACGAAGAGTGGATTAAGCAGGGCAACACCGAGGGCAAGTTCAAAGGCGATAGCCCAAGGTGAGCAACAAGGTCAACGCACAGTCAGAATCTGAACGACGGTAGCCGAGATGGTACAGGAGTGATTCCAGAGAAACCAGAGTCGTTGATCAAAGGCGTGGAGCGTGTGGCAATTGACCTAGCATCCGGCCGACCATACCGCGACCGCATATTCTGCAACGGAGTCCGTCGGAAGACCTTATCGTTTACCATTTCCTGGGATGTAATCACGTTGAGCCGTGAGTTAAGTCAGAAGAACTGCAGGAAAGGCAGAATTCCATGTTTCTTCGACAAGTTGTACCTCTGCGGGCGGTTCGGCAGTTATGCTTGTTGATGGTGGCGTGCATCGCTATCCCGCCTCTGTGGGTATTCGCCCAGACGGCGTCCACGGCTCCTACCGCTTCCGAAAGCCCGTTTGCCATTGATCAAACGTGGCAAAGGGCCAGCGCAAAATATGATGCTGCGCGTGCGGCGCTGCTGGAGAGAGTGGATCGCAGCATTGCCAAAGGGCCATTCCGGCCAGACTGGGAGTCGCTGCAGAGTTACAAAGTTCCTGAGTGGTACATGGATGCGAAATTCGGAATCTTCATCCACTGGGGCGTCTACTCCGTTCCTGCCTTTGGCGACGAATGGTACCCGCGGAATATGTATAACCAGAGCTCGGACGAATACAAGCACCACATCGCGACCTACGGCACGCAGGACAAATTCGGCTACAAGGATTTCATCCCTTTGTTCAAGGCGGAGAAGTTCGATCCAGCTGCGTGGGTGCGCCTGTTTAAGGAGTCAGGCGCGAAGTATGTAGTTCCGGTGTTCGAGCATCACGATGGCTTCGCCATGTATGACTGCGGAGTTTCGGATTGGACCGCGGCGAAAATGGGGCCGCATCGTGATTTGTGGGGGGATCTGGCGCGAGCGGTGCGGGCTGAGGGGTTGCACCTGGGAGCATCGTCGCATCGCGTGGAGCACAACTTCTTTCTAGGAGTGGGCCGCACCATTCCGTCCGACATCAGCGACCCGAAGTACGCTGATTTTTATGGACCTGCGCATCGGTGGGTGGAAAACAAAAGAGGCACGCCGCTGGCCAACGATTTCACCTATGTCTCCAAGGCTTGGACGGACGATTGGCTGGCCCGTTCTGCCGAAATCGTAGAAAAGTACCATCCAGAGATTATGTATTTCGATTGGTGGATCGGCCAGCCGTCGGTTCGGGAGAACCTGACGCGATTTGCATCGTTCTATTACAACGAATCGCTGGAGCGTGGCGGTCCGGTGGGCGTGATCAACTACAAGGACTACGCCATGCACGAACAGTCTGCGGTGCTTGACATCGAACGCGGCCAGTTCGCGGGAATTCGCCCACTCTACTGGCAGACCGACACTTCCATCAGCAACAAGTCCTGGGGTTACATTCAGAACGATACGTTCAAGTCACCGCAGTTTGTGGTCCACCAATTGATCGACATCGTCAGCAAGAATGGGAACCTGCTGTTGAACATCGGTCCTCGATCCGATGGCACCATCCCCGAAGAAGTCCAGCAGGTACTACGGGAGGTTGGCGCGTGGCTCAAGAGCAATGGCGAGGCGATCTATGGCACGCGAGCCTGGAAAATATACGGCGAGGGCCCCACCCAGGTGACCGAAGGTTCCTTCCACGACACCGATACCCAGCTCTTCACGGCGGAGGACTTCCGCTTTACGAAGAGGGGCGACGCACTTTACGCGATTGAACTGGGATGGCCTTCGAATGGCGAGGCGGTGATCCATTCGTTGGGTCGAGCTGCTCTTGGGGATCACGCGAAGATCGGATCCGTTGTCTTGCTCAGTTCCGATGCGAAGCTTCGGTTCGAACAGCGAGAGGACGGACTGCACATTCAACTGCCGGCGCAAAAACCTGGGAATTATGCGTATTCGTTTCGGGTCGCGCTCAATTCATCAACGATGGGGACAAACGGATACTGACTCTGACTGGGAGTTTTCACTCATTGGGAATCGAGCCGGACACCCGACGGGATTACTGCCGCTCCTCCCTGGGTGATGCCTCACCCTTCGGTCCTGCAGATTGGGTGTCCATATGGCGATCTGCTTCCTGATGATGGGCCACGCACGGTTCTCCCGAACCTGCACCATATAACTTCAGGTCGGGACCTCAATTGCCGGAAGTAACAACAGCACGAACAGGATTCCGAAGGGTTCGCTGCGACGTTGGCTGTCAAGGCCGAATGGGGGATGGAGCGGAGGACGTGGCGTGCCAAGCGATTTGGCGGATTCGACAAATTGGGCCATTGCGTCCGAGTGACGTTAGCGGTGTATCGGAAGTGAGCGGCACGGCGGTTTCGGTTAGCCTCGACCTCGGGAGTTCGCTTTCGACACAGCCGTCAGGAGGAAGCCGCTCGCGGGGAAGGGTTGCCGACGATCCAGGAGTGATCGCGGCGTAGGCGGTCTTGGACATCGCCAGTTTCAGCGTCGAAGGTACCATTTGTTGTATTAGGCTCTTGCTCCCACGGCCCCCTTTGGGATGAAAACATCAGCGGGAAGTTTGAACCGAGTGCTCAATTTCCGCACTTGTTCTATTGTGAGATTGCGTGATTGCGTTGCCCTGCCAAGAACATCGAAACCGCGCTCTCCGACCCAAATTGAGGAATCAGGTCGCGTTGCGTGAGATTCTGTTGTTCGATGAGAAACCGCACAACTGAAGCCGGATCAGCCGCAGGAATAGAGTAATGCTCCTGCTCGTAACGTTCCACGAGTAAGGTTAGGAGTTCGATTGCTTCCACTCCAGAGCTAGTATCGTGACCGCGTGATTGTGTAGTCAAACGTGGTCCGGGCCTTTTTGCGAGTAAATTGCCATTGGATCGGAACGCAATGATGGTTCATAC
>VFSW01014652.1_pt1 | contig 10823 bp, 6 predicted proteins | sample 5358111 | NCBI WGS metagenome assembly VFSW01 (sample SAMN11554181, study PRJNA540505) | mine drainage metagenome | isolation source: sediment from site ElyBrook_90M | place: USA: Ely Copper Mine, Vershire, VT | collected 2017
AGCGTCGTTTTCCCCGATCCCGTCGGTCCGACAATTGCGAGACTCGAACCCGCAGGCACAAGCAAAGAGATATCCGTCAAAACCGGCGTCTCTCCATAGCTGAAGTCGAGGTGCCGGAATTCTATCTCTCCTTTGAGCACTGCATCTGTGGGAATCAACCGGTCGGCGGAGCGGTCGTCGATCGCCGGCTCCTGGCGCAGCAACTCATCGATACGCGTGACGGAAGCGGTGCCTCTCTGGAAGATATTTACGACCCAGCCCACCGCAATGATCGGCCAGATCAGCAGAATCATGTAAGTGTTGAACGCGACAAACTCGCCGACAGAGATGCGGTGTTGGAGAACAAGATGTCCGCCTGCCAGCAGCGTGATGATCATTGAGACGCCGAGGATGAACTCGAGAGTCGGCCATAGCATACCCATCAGCTGCACCAGGCGCAGAGAGCGCCCGATGTACTGCTGGTTGAGCTTTTCAAACAGGCTGATCTGCGAGTCTTCGCGGGCGAAGGCGCGCACCAGGCGAGCTCCCGAATAATTCTCCTGGGCCTGGGCCGAAATCTCTGAGAAGCTTGCCTGGATGCGTTCGAAGCGATCATGGATCTTACGGCCAAGGTATTGCACCACGATGCTGGCAACGGGCGCGGGTGCCAGCGCCACCAGCGTCAGATGAGGACTGATGCGCAGCAGAAAGAACAGCGCCCCCACCGTGAACATCAAGGTATTGGCGCTATACATGATGGCTGGTCCGAGCAACATGCGCACCGCGTTTAAATCATTGGTAAGGCGCGCCATGATGTCGCCGGTGCGATAACGCTGGTAAAACCCGGTGTCCTGCTTTTCAAGATGGCGAAACAGATCGTTGCGCAGGTCAAACTCGATTTCGCGTGATATGCCGATCAGAATCCAGCGCTGCGCATAGAGAAAAACGCCTTTGACCAAGGCGATCAGCACCAGCGTGCAGGCCAGCATCACAATGCGCCGTCGCGTCACACCGTGATTCAGTTCGTCAATTGCCTGTTGCAAGACTTTTGGAAACAGAACCCAGACGGCATTAGTTGCGATGACGGACAGGCTTCCCCACAGGTATCCCCAGCGGTAGCGGCGCATGTAGGCGAAGAGGGGGCGCAGGTCACGGAGCATATCCTTATTGTACTGGGGAGGCAGCGTGTTCGGACACTGACACCCAGTCGCCAAGGTCCTAAGTTGGAGTGCGCAGCAGCAGATAGCCGCCTGCCAGGCCGAAGAGGATGTCTGAGGACCACGCCGCCACACCCGCAGGCAGATAATTTACGTTGCCCATGGCACCGAACAGCCCGTCGATGACCCAATAGGCCAGGGCTACTCCAACCGCCACCGCGATTCCGGTGAGGGAACCGCGCCGTCCCATTGAAAGAGCGAAAGGAATGGCCAGGATCGCCATCACGATCGCGATGAGCGGGTAGGCCAGCTTGTGCCACAGCGCAACGCGCAGCCGCATGGTATCAAATCCGCTCTGCCGCAGGTCGCGAATGTAACGCTCCAGCTGTCCAAAGTTCATCTCCTGCGATTGCAGGCTTTCCTTGTTGAAGTAGGTTGGCTCTTCGTGAATCTCTGCGAAAGTGGTGTTGATAAACTCGCGAAAGCTGATTTGATTGGCCCCGTCGAAGTCACGAACCCAGCCGTTCTGGAATCTCCAACCACCGGCGTCAGTATCCCAAAAGACTCTCGCGGCAAAGATCCGGCGCGATATCGAAAAAGTATTGGGATTGAATTCGAAGATTGAAAGATTGGCGAACTCATCCCGGTCGCGATCGAAGAACTGGTAATAGAAAATGCGCCCCGGCTCGCCCGCCCTCGGCTCCCCGAAAATCCACTTCTCTTCCGGGTGCAGGAAGGTCTGCGGCGGCCGTCCCTTGATGGTGCTGCGCAGCGATTCCTGGCGGCGATTCGCTTGTGGCAGATAAAACTCGTCGAAAAGAAACAGGCTCACCGCCAGGATCGCCGAGATCGACACAATCGGAATGACCAGCCGATACAGGCTAATCCCGGTAGCCTTCATGGCAATGATTTCGCTATTGCGGTTTAGCACGCCAAACGTAACCAGCACCGCCAGCAGCACCGCCAGCGGCGCGATGCTGTAGAGCATACTGGGTGTGAGGTTCACGAGGTAGAGACCCACCGTGGAGAGGGCAATCTTGTTGCGAATGATGTCGCCCACCAGCTCGAAGAACGTAAACACAAGCATCAGCATGACGAATCCGCACAGCACCATGAAAAAGGTGCCGAGAAATTCGCGAATCACGTACTCATCAAGGATGCGCGGAAAGACTCCCCTTGTGGAATTTCGAGTCACACGCGGCTGCAGCCGCTCAAGAATCTTCCCCAGATGCTTGCCGTTCTCATGATGCGGCACCCGGTCTGTGCATGCCAAACTCAGCCTTGAGAAGCGCGCGCTGAGGCCGGCAATGCCGCTCAGCACTCGGCCCCCGCTCGCCATCTGCCACAGCAGAAATATGCCGGCTGCCGCGAACAGGATGTTGGCCAACCACACGGCTAGCACGACGGGTAGCTTGTCCTGCTTTGCCAGCGCTACGCCTGTGTAAGACAGAATGTAATACAGGATTACGAGCAGCAACGTGAATACGAAACCTGAACTCTTGCCTCCGCGTCGAGAGATCACGCCCAAAGGCACACCGACGAGCATCAGTACAAGGCAGGCAGCCGGATACGACAAGCGGTTGTTCAGCTCAATGAGAAACCGTTTGCGGTCGGGCCCGTGCAGGCGATCGAGCAGCGTTCGCGTCGGCACCGCATACACAGCCGTATCCATGCGTCCTAGATGCACATCGCTTTGCGGGCTCAGGGAGAGCGCGCGGTCGGTCATGGTAAACGTCGACACGTTGTACTGCTGCGGCTGATTGGCATTGATGTCGTGCTGGGTGCCATCGCGCAGCCGCATGAGCAATTCCAGCGTCGAGTCATTCACCACGGTGGCCGAGGTGGCAGTCGTGATCCGCGGCGAAGCGGGATCGCTCACATCGGCCATGAAAATATGGTCCCAATTGGCAGCGCCGGTTCCTGAGCGCACGTTCTGCACGTAGAGCACCGCATTGTGGAAGTCCTCGTAGAAGACGCGCGGTTGAATCTGATACGAAGCCTGCGAAGCGGCCAGCGACTGCTCCATATCGAGAATGGCCTGGTTGGCTCGCGGTGCTAAGTAGAGCGAATTGGCCAGCCCCAGCAGCGCCCCGCCTGCCGCGACAATTGAAGCGACGCGCACGAAATAGCCGATACCCAGACCCGACGCGCGCATTGCCACAATCTCGCTATCCGCGGCCAGGCGGCTCAACCCCAGCAAGATTCCCACCAGAACTGACATGGGAATCGTGACCCAGAACAGGTTCGGCAGCGTAAAAAGAAAAATCTGCAAAACATTGGTGAATGTAGAACTGTTCCGCACCACGATCTCAAGAATCTGCGGCAGGCGGGGCATAAAAAGGATAAAAGTAAACAGCGCGCATCCGATGAGTGCGTGGGAGAGAATCTCGCCGAGAATGTAGCGGGTCAGGATGCGCACTGGGGACTTCCTGCTCTCAGTCTAGCGTGTCGCCGCGGGTGCAAAGATCGCCGGACGCCAGCGTCGCAGCCGCAGGCTGTTGGCCAGCACGCTGACAGAACTGAACGCCATGGCTGCGGCCGCCACCCATGGGCTAAGCAGGATGTGGAAAGCAGGGTAGAGAAGTCCCGCCGCCAGGGGAATTCCGAGCAGGTTGTACACCATTGCCCACACCAGGTTTTGTTGCATCACGCGCAGCGTGGCCCGCGCCAGGTCCAGCGCCGCCGGAATGGCGGAAGGCTGCGCACGCAGCAGCAGGACATCGCCGGCCTCCTGCGCCAAGTCCGCGCCGGTGCCCATGGCGATGCCGGCGTCGGCCTGTGCCAGCGCGCCCGCATCGTTGATGCCGTCGCCTACCATCGCGACGCGCAGTCCGCTCTTTTGTAAGGCGCGAATGCGCGCAAGTTTACCCGCAGGATCGAGGCCCGCTTCCACCTCGGTGATGCCCGCCTGCCTGGCAATCGGCTCGGCCGCCGCAGCCGAGTCTCCCGTAAGCATAATCACGCGCGTTTTGCCTGTGGCGGCATCGACGCGCCGGAGGGCGGCTACTGCTTCTGCCGCATCCTCGCGCAGCGCATCGCGTGCATCGAAGAAGCCCGCAACCGCTCCATCCACAGCCATCCAGAGTCGGGTCACGCCCGCGGCGGCAGGCGCAACGTCTTTTGGCAGCGGGATATAGAACTCCGCGAACAAAGCTTCATTGCCAAGCATGCATGCATGCCCTTCTACGTCTCCTGTCAGGCCGCGCCCAGGAAGAATCTGCACGTCCGATGCCGCCGGCCAAACCAGTTTCCGCGCATGCGCCTGGTCCAAAATCGCGTGTGCCAGCGGATGATTCGACCGCTCCTCGGCCGCCGCAGCCATGCGTAGCAGGTCGTCCTCGCCGTGCGTGCCAAACGGATGCACCGACTCCAGAACCGGCCGGCCCACCGTCAGCGTGCCAGTCTTGTCGAGCACGATTACGTCGAGATGAGCAAGACGCTCCAACGCTTCTCCGCCTTTGAACAACACGCCAAGCTGCGCCCCGCGGCCCACCGCTACCGTAAGCGCCGCCGGCACTGCCAGCCCCATCGCGCACGGGCAGGCGATCACCAGCACTGCGACTGTATTGGCCAAGGCCAGAGGCAGCGAATGTGCTGCCAGCAGCCACGCAAGAAAAGTAACCAACGCCAGACCCAGCACTACAGGCACAAAGACGGAACTGGCGCGGTCTGCCAGCCGTTCCATGGGTGCGCGCGAACTCTGCGCCTGCTCCACCATGCGCGTAATCTGTGCCAGCACCGTGGCCTCGCCGAGCGATTCGGCGCGGCACACTACGGCGCCATCGTAGTTCAGTGACCCCGCCAGCACGCGCCCACCCACCTCCCGCGGCAGTGGGGTGGACTCACCGGTCAGCATCGATTCGTCCACGCTGGTGCGCCCTTCCAAAATCGTTGCATCGACGGGGAACCGCTCTCCGGGAAGTATCAGCACGCTGTCTCCCGGCCGAATCTCATCCAGCGGCACTAACGACTCGACCCCATCGATTATGCGCCGCGCACTCACCGGCCGCAGCCTGCTGAGGGAGTCCAGCGCCGCCAGCGCGCGGCGCTTCGCGCGTGACTCCAGCACCTTACCCAGCAGCAAAAAACCCAGGATTAAAAGCACCGCGTCAAAATAGACCGCGTGGTCTGCGGCGGGCCAGATTGTGGCATAAGCGGAATATCCATACGCAACGCTGGTCCCCAGCGACACCATCGTGTTCATGTTGGTGTCGCCGTGCAGCAGTCCGCGTCCCGCGCTCTTGAAGATGCTGCCCCCAGCCCACACCATCAAACCGCCAGTGACAATCAGCAGCGACCAGCGCAAAACGCCCGGCGGCATGGCATAGAGCCAGGGCAGCGCAGCCATCAGCACGCGGTCGATCGTTCCCATGTGAGCGCCCAGCGGCATCGCCACCAGCATGGCCAGCGCGCCCGCGACCAGCATCGTCCCCGCCTTGACCTCTGCGGTGCGTTCCGCCCCGGCCGCATCATGGTCGGTTGCCGCGCTGGTCCCATCGGTGCGCGGCAGCACCGCATCATAGCCCGCCCCACGAATTGCCTCAACCAGGGCTTCTGACTCGGTAATCTGCGGGTCAAAAACCACGCTGGCCCGATGCGCCATCAAATCCACGCGCGCCGACTCTACGCCGGCAGTCGACCGAAGAGCTTCTTCGACGTGATGCTGGCATGCCGCGCACGTCATTCCCAGCACCGGCATGGTGATCGATTCTGTGGCTGGTTCAGTCAAATCAATGTCCAGCGGGCAGAGTACCCACATCGTCCAGGTGAGCGGGGTAGCCGACTTTGCCCAGAGCCGCCACGGCGCGATCCACGGCCTCGGGCCCGTCGCTCGTCTCGATCCGCGCCGCGCCGACGCGAACTTCTTTCACCTCGACGCCCTGGGCGCCCGCCAGTGCCTGGCTAGCGCGCCGCACGCACGCCCCGCAATGCATCCCATCAATACGCAATGTGTATTCCGACATTTCATCCCTCACTTCATTGATGATAGTCGGGTGGGAAAGATGCAGAAGACCGTCGCGATGGCAGTTCCAACGGGCGGAGACCAATGCCAGACGGTCAGCGGCACAAGACCTGACCTAACTTGCGAAATAGGCAACGAAAGTCAACATGATGATCGCCATGCCGGGCACGGCAAGCCAGCGCGGCTGTCGAAATGAGGGCTTCACGCGGTTGCACGGCAGATAGGGCGAAACGAGCTTACCCGGGAGGTTGGCTATTGATTCACTGATTTTCTGGAACAGGCCCGGGACCAGTCCAAGCATCAGTAAAATGGTTCCCATCCATATTCCGTTGACGAATTGACCGGAGCTGATCATCCAGTGATGATAACTCCGTTGCTGTCCCAAACGAGCCGCGCAAACCTCTTCCATGCTCGAAGTCTGGCATGATCGAATCGGAGAAGCATGCAGAGAGAGTTCCCTTCGGCACCCCTGATCGGCGTCGGCGCTGTCATCGTTCGCGATAGCAAGGTCCTTCTCGTGCAGCGCGGGCGAGAACCCGCCAAGGGCCAATGGTCAATTCCCGGCGGACTCATCGAGATCGGCGAGCCGCGTGCCGCCGCCGTGGTCCGCGAATTCATGGAAGAAACGGGCCTCGTGATCGATCCAATCGAACTCATCGAACTCATCGACCGCATTCACCGCGAGGGCGAGCGTGTCCGCTACCATTATGTGATCGCAGATTATCTGTGCCGCGTGGGGGGCGGAACCCTGCGGGCCGCGTCCGACGCTGCTGACGCCCGCTGGTTCGAGAGATCCGAGTGGACCGGCAATCCGTCGCCGGGAGCCATTAAACTCGACCCCATCACCTCGCGTGTCATTGAAGCTGGCTGGCAGCGTGCCCGCGCTATCCAAGTCGAAACAGGAGAAAAACTTTGAAACCGGTTCGAAAGCTCGTCTGGGGCTCCCTGGTGCTTGCGGCACTCGTCGTTACAATTGCCTTGGCTTTCTTTGAGCGCCCGCTCAGTTTTTTCAATGGGCTCTTGTATTTCCAGATGGCGACCGCCGGTGCCCACAGCAAACAGGTGATGGTCGGCGGTCATCGTATCCACTACTACACCGAGGGGTCCGATAGTGGTCTGCCGGTTGTGCTCGTGCATGGCCTCGGCGGCCGCTCAGAGGACTGGCGCCGGCTCGCTCCGTGGATGGTCGCTGGCGGCTTCCATGTTTATATGCCTGACCTTCCCGGTTACGGCCGCAGCGAAAAGCCCGCCGACTTCTCCTACTCCATCGGCGACGAAGCTAATGCTGTCGTGGGATTCATGAACGCGATGGGGCTCAGGCAGGTCTATCTTGGCGGCTGGGCGATGGGCGGCTGGATCGTGCAGCGAATCGCCGCCGAACACCCCGACCGTGTTGCGCGGCTCATGCTCTTTGACAGCGCCGGCCTCTACGAAAAACCTGCATGGGACACGCGCCTGTTTACCCCCACAACGGCCGCTGAACTTGCTCAACTCGACACACTGCTCATGCCCAATCCGCCGAACGTACCGGGATTTATCGCCTCAGACATTCTGCGCACCTCTGGCGAGCACGCCTGGGTGATACATCGCGCCCTGGCTTCCATGCTCACCGGAAAAGACGCGACCGATGCGATTCTTCCGCAACTCAAAATGCCGGTGCTTCTCGTTTGGGGAGGCGCCGACCACATCACGCCCCTCGCGCAGGGGGAGAAGATGCACAAACTCATTCCGCAATCGCAATTGGCGGTCTTTCCCGCATGCGGTCACCTGGCCCCGGTGCAATGCGCAGACCAGATGGCCAACAAAGTGGTTGATTTCCTCAGGTAGCGACCCTGTCTGAAACGCCCACGGCGTCTCTGGTTCGGAGACGCCGTGGGTGCGTAGGGCGGAAGAGCTTCAGAATGAAAGGCGCGCGCTCAGCTGGATCTCTCGGCCCGGTGTTGCCACTTCCGTTATGCTGCCGAAGTTGGCCGTGTTCACGAAGCGATTCGGCGTTCCATAGTTGGTTTGGTTGAACGTGTTGAAGAACTCTGCGCGTCCTTCAAAACGCGCCTTTTCCGCCACGCTGAACTCACGCACAATCCCCAGGTCCATCGTTTGCAATCCAGGCCCATAGACCGAGTTGCGTCCGACGTTCCCATAGGTGTAGGCGGGCGGAGCAGCGAAGGCACCGGGATTGAACCACGTCGTCGAGTTGCGCGTCCCCGGCCAAAATACTGACTTTCCCGTCGTGTTGGCGAGAATCGGATTCTCGCCGACCACCGTCCCCGCATTTGCCGTGTCGCCGAAGACGGAAATGGTCAGCGGGAAGCCGCTCTCCACCTGGTACTCCATCGATCCGCGCCAGTCGCGGGTTACAGCCCGGGTTACCGCGTTCCGTGCGTACGCCGGCGGGCTATAAACGGCACTCAGCGCGAAGCGGTGCCTGATGTCGCACCCCGGTCCTTTCTCCGCGTTCAGGTCGTCATTGTTCTGGGGAGTCGCCGCTTCGAACATTGGCGAACGAAAGTCCGGCGCATTCTCGAGCGCCTTGGCAAACGTGTAGTTCGCCAGGAAACTGAGCCCGCCGGCATAGCGCCGCCGGACATTTACATAGCCCGCGTCATACCAGCTCTGCGCCGTGTTTTCGAGCATGTTCACAGTGCTCACCGGGAAGGTTGCGCTTGACACGTCGGTCGTTGAAGGGAACACCGTGTTGGCAACGAAACTGATTTTCGGATTAGGGCGTCGCGGTTGGATCAGTCCTGGCCCCGGCTGTGCGTTGTTGATCAGATGCGCGCGCTGCAGATGAAATCCGCCCGCGCCCAGGTAGCCGACTTCCAGGGTGGTTTCGCTGCCCAACTGCTTTTCGAGCGACGTGCTCCACTGCTGAATATACTGCGGCGGCGCATGTAGCTGGAGTCCCGTAAAGCTCACCACCGTCGTGCCGAGCACGGGAGCAGGGAAGTTCAGCGTGCTGATGCTGGGCAGGTAGGGGTCGCTCTGCGACGTCATCGGGAACACGTACGGAACGTTATGGCGCTGATTGCACCACGTGTTCATATCCACCGGCGTATAAAAAATGCCGTACGCAACGTGCGCCACGAGTCCCAGGCTCGGGATGCTCTGGGCCAGTCCCAGGCGGGGAGCAAAGTCCGTGCGGTTGGCATACATCAGACCCTTGGGGTACCCATTCTGCCCGCCGATGAACACCTTGGGAGCACCGCCGCTCAGGTCGAGATTGCTGTTGGTGTAACGGATATCGACAAGCGGGCTCATGAACTCGTAACGGACCCCGTATGTCAGTGTCGTCGACGATGTCAGGCGCCACGCATCCTGCGCATAACCGTCCGCGTACCACTGGCGCAGGTCCATCTGCGGCACTCCGGCCTGTCCTTGTCGCGCGGCCGGCAGTCCCAGCAGGAAGCTGGCCAGCGCCGATCCCGTGCCATCGTTCAAGGCGTCCTGCGTCGTAAAGCCGTTGGTGAACTGATAAAAACCGCGGTTCTGAAAGAATCCCCACATCGGCCATATAAATTTCTGGTACGCGCCGCCAAACTTGGCGCTGTGCCGGCCGATCTGCCAGCTTAGCGAATCCCGGCCCTCCACGACCGTATCCCAGGCATGCATCGGCGTCGCCAGGTAGTTGTCGCCCATCGGCGAGTAGCCCTGCACGTTGAAGTAGGGCGCTCCCCACGCCGCCGGTCCGCCAAAGCCCGTTCCCGTGATGCCCAACTCCGTGACGATGTCGTTGCGATTCGCGCTCTCTGTCGAGTGCATCATGGTCAGCCGCGAAATCGCTGCGGATGCCATGTTGACCATGTGCGAATTGAAGACGTGATTCCAGGCCAGCATGCCTTGCTGCGACAGGTCATCGTGATAAAAGCCAAAGCCCGGCAATCCCTCCGGCATGAAGCCGTATTCTCCCGCTCCCGAATAGCGGAAGAACGCCGTGTCGCCCTCCGCGAAGCTGTGATCCACACGAATGGTGCCCTGGTCGTTGGTCATGCGCTCTTTGCGTGAGTCGAGATAGTTATTCGCATCGTTGCCGGCGCCCACCACCGTCGGCTGGCCCATCATCGTCGAGCTACCCATGTTCATTGTGTTGGGCTGCGGCGTGTACTTCGACAGCATGATTGAAGCGGCCTGCGTCAGGCGGCTCGGCGGAATCACGTTCTTCAGGCCGTTATATTCAAACTGCTGCCGGATGTACTGCGGATTGGCCTTGCTCGCCGGCAGCGACGGATTGAATCCCGGATTCGGAACAGTCGTCGCAGGATCGAAGATATTCACGCCGCTCTGGCTGAAGTCACCCGAAACCTCTGCTGCGGTCGGCACGGTATCCACCATGGCCATCGATTCCACATGCCTCAGGCCCTCGTAGTTCACAAAGAAAAATGTCTTTTTCGCATGCCATACCGGGCCGCCAACCGACGCGCCAAAGTTGTTCTGAACCAGAAAATTCGAGCTGCCCATCTGGTTGAACGAATGCGCGTCCATCGCTCCGTTGCGCAGAAACTCATAAGCCGTGCCGTGAAATGCGGCAGTACCGGAGCGGGTCACAATATTGATCTGCCCACCTCCAGCGCCACCCATGTCTGCGGAATAGCTGCCCGTCTCCACTTGGAACTCCTGCACCGCATCAGGAGATGCGCTCAGGTTCTGCGTGCTGAATGTGGGGTCGGTATTCGTCGCTCCGTCGAGCAAAAAGTAGTTGGCGTTGGGCCGGCTTCCTCCGATGCTCA
>VFSW01014653.1_pt1 | contig 10823 bp, 9 predicted proteins | sample 5358111 | NCBI WGS metagenome assembly VFSW01 (sample SAMN11554181, study PRJNA540505) | mine drainage metagenome | isolation source: sediment from site ElyBrook_90M | place: USA: Ely Copper Mine, Vershire, VT | collected 2017
ACTCACTGCCACGCACCCGGATCCAAACATCGGACGCGACGGCAAATGGCAAATCAATTTATATGACCCCGATGGAATCCGAGCTGAGCTTATGGGGTTTCAGCCCTCAGTAAAGCCGTGCTGTTCGCCGTTTTTTCACCAGACCCAACGAAGTAAACCCAACGCGCGAGGATCTTCAGCGATTCGCAGAGGCGCTCTTCCTCGCATAGCTGCGAGGTTCAACGGGATTGACCTGCTCGCTGTAATATTCTCCTACGCCGTGTGACCGAGACGGCCCGCGCTCACAGGTGCCAGGCCTACTGATCCTCGCTCACAGGAGACATGCATGTCAGGAGAGACCTGGGGGATGATTGGAGCGGGAAGTGCCGCGCTGGTGGCTGGACTCTTTCTTGTTCGGTCGCGGCTCGCGGCGGCTTCCGGGGCCGGCAGGATTCTGGTGCTCGGGCCAGTTTTTGAAGCTGTCGCGCTGGCGATCTTTGCCGCAGAACATTTTCTGGCAGCCCGCGATCTCATGGGCATCGTTCCACGCTGGCTACCGGGGCCTTTGTTCTGGACCTATTTCGTGGGCGCGGCGCTGCTCGCTGCGGCCATCAGCTTCATCGCGTGGAGGTACGTACGCTGGTCAGCGTCCCTGCTCGCACTGCTGTTCCTCATCATCGTCGCCACAATCGACCTGCCCAACCTGCCAAAGCATCTACATGAGCGGCTGTTCTGGACGCTCACCGTGCGCGAAACGGCCTTCGCCGGCGGAGCAATGGTACTGGCGGGCAGCCAATGGTCACGCGGAAGATCGGCAGGCACCACGCTCATCATGTTGGGCCGGCTAATCGTCGCCTGCACCTTCGCCTTCTATGCGATCGAGCACTTTCTCTTCCCCCGGTTCGTGCCCGGTGTTCCCTTGGAGAGGATGACGCCGGCCTGGGTGCCAGCGCCGACGGTGCTTGCCTATCTCGTCGGCGCAACGTTACTCACCGCAGGCATTGGGTTGATGATTCGGCGCACTCGTCGCATCGCCGCCGCCAGTGCGGGCACGGTGCTGCTGCTACTCACCGCCTTCTTCTACGTCCCAATCCTCATAACGGAGATCCGCTCTCCGCTCGCCGTTGAAGGAATCAACTATGTAGGAGATACCTTACTGTTTGCAGCGACGGCATTATTGGCGGGCTACGGGTCCGACTAGCCGGAGTCTCAGATCCAAATGACTGTCTATACGTATCTCGTCAGCACGAGCTAACGATAAGCCTAACTGGAGTCAGGTGCTGCAACCGCGCACCAGCGCGCAAAGGCGCAGCCGGTACGCAGTCCGTTCATTCTTAGAGGTAGCGCATTAGTTCGAAATCGGCAATCAGCTCTGGACCAGTTGGGTGCCATCCGAGCGATTGCTGCGTTTGCGCGCTTGACGCTGGCAGATCTAAACCCATGAACGCTGCGAGCCATCCGAAATGAGCTGGCGCTTCCTCGGGTGACCGGCTGACTACCGGACCAACAATCACGGAGCCAATCGCCTCGATAACGCGCCTGTCCTTCTCGCGAATCGCCACGAAGTTTGAGAAGTCATGGTCGCTCCACGGCGCAGGCTCTCAAGGTCTTCCAGATTCCCTCGATGCACCTCGGCTGCGGCGGCAATGAGAGACTGGGCGCCCACTTCCGACCGCGTCAGTCCGAGTACCTGATGGCCCGCGTTGATCAGTTCCGGAACAAAAGCCTAACCGATAAAGCCGGTAGCACCAGTAACAAAAATATGCATAATGAATTCTCCTTTACCTCAGTTGAGGAACCTGCTCGCAGTCCTTTACCCGCTAGATCGTCGTCTCTTCGCTGATGAGAGGTCGCATTGCGTCCTGTCATTGGTTCGACAGGTCACATTCCGCATACGATCTATACTGAGAGACCGCATTATTGGTTCAATCGTCCCGAGGCTGCATGGACCCACTCTCAGATGTGCTGTCGTTGCTGACGCCGCGGAGTTACGCATCAGGCGGCTTCGAGGTGGGTGCCGACACGGCTGTCCAATGGCCAAAACATGCGGGCATCAAGTGCTACGCCGTGATATCGGGCCAATGCTGGGTCTCCGTGGAAGACTTTCCCGATGCTCTGCTACTCACGGCCGCGGACCGTTTCCTTTTGCAGCGTGGGCTGCCCTTCCGCGTCACGTCCGATCTGTCACTCACGCCTGTCGACTTCGGCACATTTCTCTCGACACTGAAGAATGGGGACACGGCGTCGCACAAGGAAGGGCGGGCCACTATCTTGTCGGCAGCCACTTCGTCCTCACCGGCAGTCACGCCGAAATACTGCTGAAGTCGGTGCCGCCCATTGTGATATCCGGAAAGAGTCGGACAAGACGGCGATGCGTTGGTCGCTTGAACGAATGATGCAGGAGTTGCGCGACCCGAAGCCGGGCGGCTCCTTGATCGCGCAGCAACTCGCGTACATGATCCTCGTCCATCCTTGTACAGCACCGTCTGAAATCGATTCACTGTCGGCTTCCAGGTCCAATCCTGTGTGCCTGCATACGGTTCAGTAAGAGTCCATGTGACGACGGCGCGATCAGCAAGTTCTTTTATGTAACGCGTCCCACTCATGCGCGGTTTGAAAAACACGCAGATGGCTGGAGCGCAATTGATAAGAGCGGCCCCCGTGCGCTGCAGCCGAGCATAACGCTCAACCGCGAGGCCACCATCGTGATTTGCTGGCACACCGCGCGAATCTCCGGCCCCGGCAACAGTATCGCCAAAGGTAATTGATCCGGTCATTCCTGCCGAGAAGGCGCTCCATTTCTGGGCTGAAAACGGAAAAGAAAATCCCGCCAGTGCCGCATGGCAATCCTTCATCTCCGTGCCAAAATCGTCGTCCTAGGTCTCGGGAGGCGTCTCTGCATGATAGCGCGTGTCTTGTCGTCTAAACCGCAGAGTGCGAATTTGCAGGTCAAACAGATGTGGCTTGCCCAATGCATTTTCATTGAGCGTCAGGATGATCAGATTGCCTTCCGTTGTGACCGTGCCGGTCGACTTGCCAGGAGACATTCGATCCTGCGCAGCCGCCAATGCACTGAGCAGCACACAGCTTGTGAGAACCGATTGAACGCCGCGAAATCGCCGTGCTTGCATCCAATGCTTGAGCATAGTCTTACCATTCCGTAATGACAGGCTCTAAATTGCATTACTGTTTGTCGACGTTGACGTAATAGAAATCCGTCGCCACGTCGAAGTGTTCCTTGCCCAGAGTCGTCGTCATGGTTTGCCAGCGCGTGGTATCGGGTGTGATTATTCGCCAGGGGTCCTTGTCTCCGACCTTAATGGGCATTGCGAACGCAGCCTCATCGGCCTGCCAACGATACTCAACGGTGTGCGCGTGTAAATTGAATCGCAGTTCAAGCGTTGGGATCGCTCCATGCCGCAGGTATTGGTTGAACATCGGCGTCAGATCGCGTTTGCTATGCTGACTAAAGAACGCAGCGACGTCGGTCGTCATAATGGTCCGATACTTGAAATGCTGATAGTACTCATGGAGTAGTGCGAACCACTCGTGGTCGTCGTCTATGACGCTGCGCACCGTGTTGAGAAATAGGCCGCCCTTTTTATACTGATCGACCGGAGGCGTGCATACTGTGCCCTCTTCGCAGATGACCGGAACGGCATTCTTCACACTCTCCTTGCCCGTATTGATATATGTGATGGCGTCGCCCTTCCCCCACATGTACTCCACGAACACCGATTCACAGTAATTCGCCCAGCCCTCATGAATCCACATATCCGAGCGATCGCGCGCCGTAATGCTATTGCCGAACCACTCGTGAGAGCTTTCATGCACGATGATGAAGTCAAACCATGAACCAATCCCGGTTTTGGGTCTACCTAAATATCCATTTTCGAAGTGGTTCCCGTAGGTGATGGCAGTCTGATTCTCTACGCCCGAGTACATCGCTTCGACGAGCTTGTAGCCATCTCGGTAAAAAGGATATTCGCCGAAGTTATGCTCGAAGGCCTTCAGCATGTTCTTTACCTGGATGAATTGTGATTGTGCTTTCTCCAGGTCCTCTGGAAATATGTAATAGTCCAGCGTCAGAGGCCCATATTGATCGCTGTACGTGTCGCTGAAGTGCACGAATTTACCGATATTGAGAGACACATCGTAGTTGTTGATCGGATAACTGACATGCCAGTTCCAACGCGTGTAGCCATCGCCAAGATCGGTTTTATCCTGGAAGCGCCCATTGGAAACTTCGATGAGATCGCTGGGTGCTTCGACACTAATATCCATGTTCTCGACTTCGTCGCGCCACTGATCCTTATTCGGCCACCAAACGCTGGCGCCTTCCTCCTCGCATGCGGTGTTCACTAGAGGACGCCCCATGGGATCCTTGCGAAAGACGAATCCTCCGAATCGCCCCATTTCTTCAGGATGTCCAGAATAGAAAAATTCGATTGTGTAGGTATACCCCTTCTGGAGCGTACGTACAAAGTCGACATAGACGGTTCTGCCGGCAGCGCGCTCATAGCGCAGCAGACTCGTGGCACCGCCTGGCTCATCAAGAACGATCTTGTCGATATTAAACTGCGGTACAAGATCGAGCTGGATTCGCGTTCCCGGCTCAAGCATCTTAAACCGGATAGTATTCTTGCCGCTAAGCATCTGATGATCGGGATCAACCCGCACGTCGAGATGGTAGTAACGCACGTCATTGTTTGCGCGGTACGGACCGTATTCACCTCGCAAGCGATCCGCCTCACTAACCGTGTGAGAAGTCTTCTCTGTTGCAACCTGTCCACGGGCAGAAGGCAGGGAGAACGCGACAACCAGTGTCACTCCCACTCGATGAATAAACGCGTTTGTAGGGCACCGAAGCTTCATAGTCATCCATTCCCTCGTGTTGCTGAACCGATCCTCGCGACGTTTCTGTGCGGCAGTGGCGTGTTGCCCATATCGTCAGAGTGCTCCTTTGTAGCTTTCGTCCCCCTTACTGCACTAAGCACATTTTAGAGTCGGCCGGCGCGCTGCCGCGTGCAGAGGGCAGTGCAGCTTCAGGAGTTAGCGCCTCCCACTCCTCCACCGCGAGCGCAGCGTATTGGCCGTCACTTCCAGCGGCATTGAAAACCGCCCGTAGGCACTGCGTCTTGATCTTCGGAAACTCCACATTCAGGAAGGTTTCTGTTGGACTAGTCGGATACCCGCTTGCCTTGGTTATGGGAGTCCATGCACCGTCTTTCCAATACTCAAGATACCAATCGGCGGGCGGCGCAACACCTTCTGATGCTCCCGCAGGATGGTCACTCCAGAAGACCATGCGAGTTCCGTTGAGCGTTACAGGTCGCGCCCATGTGTACTGTATCCATTGGCTAGGTGGATTATGGCGCGACCAGCTTCCCCACATGTCCGGCGGCAACGGATTCGGCCGTACCACACCGTCGTTGAGTGCCTTGATCCAATACTGCACTGGCACTGGCTCATTCGAGGCGGAGGCGTGCGCCGCCATCGCGATGTTGCGCGTCGGCACTGGCGCCGGTTGCGGCTCATGCGTAGGAATCACCTTCAATATCCTTGCCGGCTTCACGCTGTCATCCCACTCCATCCGGTCGATTGCTACACTGCGGCGAAAGTGATTGCCACCCTTTGCGTCCGCCGTGTGATACACGAGGTACCATTGGCTCTTAAACTCAATCGCTCCAGGATGCGATGTCGTCGACGAGACCGGCGCGAGAATCACCCCTCGGTATGTCCACGGCCCGAGCGGAGAGCTAGCCGTGCCATACGCGATGCACGCGTGATACACAGCTGGCGTGCATGGCGAGTTCGGACCCGCTTGGTTATCTGCATAGATCATGTAGTAGGTATCGTCGCGCCGCATGAGCCATGACGCTTCGAAGAAACCGGTCAACGACCGCACATCTACAACAGACCCTTTGGGCGTCACCATATCGCGTTCGAGTTCTACCCCATGTAACCGCCCGAACGTGCCCCAGTAGAGATACGCTCGCCCATCCTCATCAACCATCGCCGTGGGATCGATGTTCTGTATGTCGTTTGCTGCGGGGAGGGTCTGCGACACGATTGGACCTGAAGGGTGCGCGTCCTTCCATGGCCCCAGCGGGCTGTCGGAAACAGCAACGCCAATCACAAATGGGTCCCGATGCTCGCGCTTCCCTTCCTCCACAGGAGCATAGAGATAAAAGCGCTTGTCGGGGCCCTGCACGATTTGGCCGGCATAGGCATGGCCGGGCTTCGACCACGCAAAAACCGTCTCGGGTCGCGCAATGTCAGCATAGTGTTGCCATACATGAGAGTCGACATCCTTCGTCGCGAAGATCTGCCACTCGTTCATTACAAAGTCATTCTGGTCTGGCCGGGCTTCATCCCGTCCGGCAAGGATGTAAAGCGTATCGCCCACAACGATGGGTGCCGGGTCGGTCGAGTAATACGAGCCATCCGAAAGAATGGGATTACCTTGACTATGAATCACCTGCACGGACGGTACAGCCGTTTGCGTTCTCGCATACGGCACCGAACACATCGCGGCGATTGCAAGCAAACTCGCATTTAGACAGGTTCCATGAGACTGGATGCTTCCGCAATGTACGGCACAATGCAACAAGGTCGATCCTTTCAAGAAGCGTTGCGCACCATGGCACGTCGCTCCATCTGTCGTACCGAATTAGTGAGCGCTGAACTGCACCAGCACAACGCCGTGTGTTGGAACGGTCGCAACCAGGCTGTCGTCCCCCATCGCGGCGGCACTATGCTTCCAAAGATCCCTCGCCGTCAGCTTCTTTCCCGCGAAGCTTGCGGGAAGACTGGCCCGTGAAAACGTCATCGCTGCCGGTGCCGCCGTTCGATTGAAGAGACCCACCACGACCGATCCATCCGACAGCGGACGCATGAGCACCTCGAGTCCGTTGTTGCTCGACACAGGCACAACGGGCTTGTAGTTGGAGTCTTGGTCGATCGCAATCACTTCGCGATTGAGCAGGATGCTCTTCGTCTCATCGGTCATATTGCGGAGATCGTTCCCGGCAATGAGCGGCGCGGCAAGTAGCGACCACAGGCTCATGTGCGTCCGATACTCATCGGCCGTAATGCCGCCGTTGCCGATCTCCAACATATCCGGATCATTCCAATGACCCGTCTTAGCGTAGGTCGCCAGCTTAATCTGACTGAAGCCAATTCGGTCCATCGACTGCCACTGATCCTCGATGTCACCCGCGGTACGCCACAGATTGCCCCCGGACTTCTCGCCCCACCCCGTCCACACCTGCGCGCGCCCATACTCGCAAAGGCTGTACACGATCGGACGGTGCGTAGCCGCGAGCGCGTCACCCATCTGTTGATAGATCGCCTGAAGCGTCGGCGCATCATCATTGTAGACATTGAGATCGCTGCAAAGGTCGTACTTCAAATAGTCGATGCCCCAGCTCGCATAGGTTCTAGCATCCTGCTCCACGTGGCCAAAGCTGCCTGCGTAGCCGGCGCAGGTCTTTGGTCCCGGCGAAGAGTAGATGCCGATCTTCAACCCCTTCGAGTGGACGTAATTGGCCAGCGACTTCATATCCGGAAACTTCTTGTTCGAAACGATATTCCCGCTCGCATCGCGGCTGAGTTCCCAGGTGTCGTCGATATTGATGTAGTTGTATCCGGCATCGCGCATGCCGCTCGAAACCATGGCGTCGGCCATGCCGCGCACCGATTCATCATCCACGCGTTCAGCAAGCTTGTTCCAGCTGTTCCATCCCATCGGAGGAGTCCTTGCCAGCCCGTTGTCCGGTTGGTCCCTCAAAGCTGGCAGAGGCAGAGCGGCAGGTGGCTCCGTGGCCTCCTTTGTCACCTGTTCTGTGGTCGCTTGAGTAATCCCCCTGCGCCCGTGCACAGTAAGTTCGAGGTTTTCTTGCACCAATGCGCCATCGTACGTAATCTGCGCTCTCTGGCGTGCAGGCGCCGCGCCCGACTCAGCAGTCGGCGATACAGTGCCTAAATGCAGCTTATTGTCCTTGAAGGTTCCTGTTACCGGGATGCGCCCAGGCCGCCGGATCAGCTCACCCGAGATCACGTCGCCGCTTTGCTGCAGCCTTAAGAACGTTTCACGAAACGTCCCGTCACCATTTGGATTTGGTGTACGCACGTCCCAGTAGCCGGTTAAACCCTGCGCAGACGCCACATACGAAAGCCCGGAAAAAGAAAGCACGGTATAACTCAGGAATAAAACTCTCAGAACGTTCGAACGATCGGTCATAAAACGCTCCGTACCCTGTGATACGTCTCACCGCAACCGAACGTCCGCTGCATGGCCGCATGAGCGAGGTACACCTGTCCCTCTGTCTCAAAGTGCCCGACCAGGTGAAACGCACTAAATAGTATACATTTTGGTATATATCACACTTGACAGACGAATGGAAAGCAAGAAAAGACCCCTGGTATCTATCGCGCCCTATGAAACCGGCAGCAAGCCGCATGGCCCGCTGCGGCAGCGAGCTGATAGCGAGCGGCTTTACCAGCTGCCACGTTCGCCGAAGATATCAATCACATGCCCGAGGCGCTCAGCACCCTGCAGCCAGTTCTCTTTGAGCGCTAAATCTAACTTATCGGCGTCGGCTTCCTCTACGCCATGAACGATCGCTGCATGCTCCTCCACCGTGGTGCGCAGATGGTTGATGATAGAACTCGCATGTAGCCGCCAGTAACGCTCCGTCTGCGGCTCAATCCGACCATGGAGCGTGGTAAGCCGCGAACCGGCTCCGTGCTTGATGATGAGACGATGGAAGTCACGGTCGATCTCGAATATCTCACCCGGATCGACGCTCTGGCCATTTGCGATACCGGCAAGCTGATCGTTGAGCGCACTCAATTGCGCACTGATCGGCTTACGCTGAGCATTTGAAAGTTGCGCCACCCCGCACCCCGCGAGCGCTTCGATGCTCCCAATAATCATGTAAAGCTCGTTCGCGTCTTCTTTGGTGAGCGGTGCAAACATCATGCGCGACTTGCTGCCACTCGGGTGCTCCAGCACATACCCTTCGCGTTGCAGCCAGTGGATCGCTCCGCGCACTGGTGTGCGGCTCATGTTAAACCGCTCCGCACGGTCAACTTCCAGTATCCAGGTGCCTGCAGATAATCTGCCATGCACAATCAACTCTCAGCTCTCACGGAATGCAGTGATTAGGCTTGTGCCGTGTCCGGCTTTTGCCTTCCTGTTTTTCGCAGGAAAATGACTTCTCACTCATCTATGTGGTCATGGCGGAGTCGAAGAATACCCTATATCTACCGGCGCGACATGCAAACCTGTATGCGCAGATCTCCATATTTCGTGTATCGACAAGCGGAATATCTCCATAACGTGGGCGGCAAGGGCCTTTCCTGTCAGGAAGATGCTACATCCGACTGCACCGCAGCCTTCGCGTCTGCATTGCGGCGCAGGAACGAATCGACGCGCCGGCCGCTCAGGACAATCAGCAATCCCGGCATCGGTAGGACTGGGGCATCGCCGGCCGACTGCGGTGTAATCGAAGTATCCTAAAAGCAGTGAGAATATAGGAGATCAGCGCCGCCGAGATGACGTAGTCGAGCAAGTTGCTATGCAGATTGCCGTAGGTCTTCGTTGTGGTGTCATGTGTTCTTGGCAGTACCTGCAGCACGGACCACGCGCATCGCATCATCAGATCAGAAGTCGATACACCCTACCGATTCGGGCGCTCCCTCGAAGAGAATGAAGCTGTCTTGGGCGACGGCATAATAAGTGCGCCCGCCGACCAATGCGACGCCATTCACCGTGCTAAAGGCCGACACCCTAATCAAGAAGGCCATGGCCAGCGCGACCGAAGCGATCATCACCGAATCGCAGAGCTCAAGGGCCATCCGAAACTCACAATCGTGTTCCAGACCGAAGTCTGCTTGCATTGATTGCAGGTCTGCGCTCGAACTTCTCCCTCCGTTACTGCCCGCTGCCTCCGCTTACGTCAGCATGGCGCTGACCTCCGATGACGGCTCCCACCGGGAAGTATCACGGCAGTCGCGATGCCTGCCATCAAGAGCGCCAGCTTTTCCGTTCACGGTGATACTCATGATGGTTTTACCTACTGAGGCCGAACCCTGACACGCATCTTGCGTAGTAGCAGCGCAATGCCTACGACACAGGGTCGCGAGACAGTTCACCACCTGAAACAGGCTAGATTGTTGACCCAGCAGCACCCGTCTTTTCCCTGAACAACGTCACTCCGAACACCGGTCCTGCCGTGGAATGGTTATGCGGAACAAAGCGCACCCGAATACTCAATTTGCCCTTAGTGAGCGCCTCCGGCACCGGATACTCCACGTCGAAGAACTTCCCTGGCTTATCGTTTTTCAGTTGTTGAGAAGCGAGCATAACATTGTCGACCAAGATGTCAAAGTCCTGGCCACGCTCTTCGCCCCAGTACGTGGCCATCAGAACGAGAGAGCCCGGCTTAGTCTGCATTGTGAACTCGAAGTAACCACCCGAGCGCGCGTCTCGGCCCTTCCTCCCGCGATACTCAACCGGATAAGAGATATCGGAAACGAGGTTGTGGTCTCGCTCCGGTTGCATCTCTCCCAGGTGCATCACATCCACTGAGCGTGCCGCGATATCGCGCAATCGAGCCTGGTCCGCAAGGAAGGCCGCCTCTTCCACCTTCCACTGGTCGTCGCTGAACCGCCTGAAGTAAACCGCGCTCCGCCTCTCATACTGGCTGTAAAACGGCACGAAGATAAGATCTGCCGGTCGCACTACCCCCTGTGTTTCGTACGAGACCCGCTCGATATTCGGAGTCTGCTTGAATCGGCTCAGAAGATCCTCCCACACCATCGCAGGATCGGGGTCG
>VFSW01014654.1_pt1 | contig 10822 bp, 11 predicted proteins | sample 5358111 | NCBI WGS metagenome assembly VFSW01 (sample SAMN11554181, study PRJNA540505) | mine drainage metagenome | isolation source: sediment from site ElyBrook_90M | place: USA: Ely Copper Mine, Vershire, VT | collected 2017
ATAACGGGTGCAAGGATGTATCCGTATTTTCCATGAAGTGCAGCGCTCAGCCCTGTTCGGAGAAATGCGTCCCGGCAGCGGAATCTTCGTTAGGCGCTTCAGTAGATAGATCAGGAGTAGCTTTTGCTGCATTTCAAGCGAAATTGCATGCAGCGTCATAGGTAATTACTCGCAAAGCCGGCAGTACTCCGTAGTCGGCTTTGCTCTTTTTTCACGGGCGTTTGTCGATTGACAAGTGAGCAGGATTTTCACGATTACCTTGGTGCGATGCAGGCGCTTAACCGTTCGCTAGTTTAGGAGGTTAAAGTTATGTTGTACTGGGCCATCGTCTTTTTTGTGGTCGCGGTTGTTGCTGGGGTTTTTGGATTTGGCGGCATCGCGGCCGGTGCGGTAAGCATTGCAAAGATTCTATTTGTGATATTTATCATCTTATTCCTCCTGTCGCTGATATTCGGCGTATCCCGGCGCAGTCGTGGTAGAGTTTTCTGACGAGCGACCCTCTGGAATGGGGTCGTTCGATTCGCCAGGGAAGCGCGAGGCGAAGAGCCTGCGGTAGCCTCAGCGGACGTAGCACACCGGAGTCTGCGGTGGTGTGCGAAGGCCGCGCCGGGGCGTAAAACCATGGTGGAGGGAGCGGCGCGAAGTGGCCGTTCCCGAACGCAGGACGACCGCGGAGAAGGGAATACTCGTATATAGTGCGAGTGGCTTGGACATTGGGATCGTACCGGCCGTCACGAGCGACGCTATCACTCGTCCTCGCCAACCTGTTGCCATGCCTGATTGGTTTGGAAGCCTGTGGCACCGCCCATTATTGGGGACGGCAACTGCAAGGTTTTGGGCATACAGTTAAGTTGATGGCGCCGCGTTTCGTCAAAGCCTATTTGAACCGGGAAAAGAACGATGCCAACGACGCAGCGGCCATCTGCGAGGCGGTCAGCCGCCCGAGCATGCGGTTTGTGCCGGTGAAGAGCGTCGAGCAGCAGGCGCTCTTGGTGCTGCACCGGACACGGGCCGGGCTGGTGCGAGCCCGCACCGGGGCCAGCAACCAAGAGCGAGGATTGCTGTTGGAGTTCGGTATTACCTTGCGGGTCGGGCGACGCGAAGTCGCCGCACGTTTACCCGAGATTTTGGAGGATGTCGAGAATGGGTTGCCGCCGGTGGCCCGGGAAGGCTTGGCGGTACTCCGGGCCCACCTTAAGGATCTGGAACAGTGCATCGGGGAGATCGAGCGGACCATCACAGCCTGGCACCGGGAGAATGAGACGAGCCAGCGGTTGCGGCCATCCCGGGTATCGGCATGCTCAGTGCCACAGCCTTAGTGGCCACCGCCGGTGATGCCACGGTATTCAAAAACGGCCGCCAGTTTGCGGCTTGGCTGGGGCTGGTGCCCAGGCAGCATTCGAGCGGCGGCCGGATCCAGCTCTCCGGCATCAGCAAACGGGGTGACCGTTATCTGCGCACCCCGCTGATACAGGGCGCGCACATGGTGCTGCGCCACCGTTCGCCCGGGTCTGACACCTGGCTCGACCATCTCGTGCAGCGATGCCACAAGAACGTGGCCGCCGTGGCCATTGCCAACAAGAATGCGCGCTTGACCTGGGCGCTGCTCGCGCATCAGCGGATGTATCAGAGCGACTATGTGTCCTGTGCCCCTTGAGGGTGCACAACGTTTGCTTGAACTATAGAGAGGAGATAGGCTCGCCAACGATTGCTCAGGCTGACTCACTGTGATGACTGGCCGGTCGGACCGCGACAGAGTAAACCTGATAGGGAACACGAGCTCTCAAGCTCGATTCAGAGATGAGGTCTCCGTCTGCGATTATAATCCGGGCCCGAGGTCACCCGCTTTACGCGCTTCACCTCAATCAAGGCCGAATAGCAGGCTGCAATCTGATCCTAACAGACATCACGAAGAGAAGGCTTGACCACGGGGGCGTCCATAGTGGGTCCCCTATGGAGGGCATTGCATTGACGATGACAAGATTGATTCAATGATACAACCGACGAGTGCAAAATCAGGCGAACACGGTTTTCTTGGCTGGCGCAGGCATGCGCGAGTGCGATTCGTGATTTCGGCGGCAGTGTTTATGGTGGTTCTGGGGATACTGCTGAGTTTGGGAGTAGGAACGGTCAAGACCATTCTATTGGCGTTTGATGCCGGCGCGCTGGTTTTCCTGATCGCAATCGCGTGGCTGTTCGAACATACCGATGCCGAGCAGGTGCGGAAATGGGCTCACGACGAGGAGGGTGGCCGCTGGGGGTTCCTGTGCACCAATGTGGTGATTGCGCTCATGGTGTTAGTGGCCCTGGGCCTTGAATTGCGCTCGCTGCAGGCAGGCGGTGTCTGGGCGCTGCTCCTGGCGGGGGCGACCCTGCTGATCTCCTGGTTGTTCATGAACACGATGTTCGCACTGCATTATGCTTACGGCTACTACAGCGCCCAGGGTGGCAAATCGGCAGCGCTGGATTTTCCTGGGGATAAACAGCCGAACTATTGGGATTTCGCCTACTTTTCAGTGACCATCGGCATGACCTTCCAAGTGTCCGATGTGCAGATAACCGATCAGCGTCTGCGCAGGGTGGTCATGATCCACGGGGTGGTGGCGTTCTTCTTCAACGTGATTGTGATCGCGTTGACGGTCAATTTGTTGGTGGGCAAACACTGAGCAGGTAGGCTATGCGACTCCCGAGCGGGGAGAACTTTGCATGCTTAGCGTAAAGCCGCGGATTCAGTTGCGTCTTTATTGAATCTGCTCATATTCTCATTGGGCTTGGCAGGCGTTAGCATGTCATCTTTCAACTCGTGCACGCGCGTCGCTATCTTTACGCCCAGCGCTTTGGTGTCCAGTGTGGCCTTCCTGACCTTCGGAAATATCTTGCCTTCCTCCTCCTTCACATGATGAAGGATTTCCTCACCCAGCACCTTGACCATGGCATCATAATGGCTGTCATGGGGTTTCATGCCTTGCAATTGTCCGATCAGATCCTTGGCGCCGGCATGCTCTACGTCTGCCTCATCCATGAGATCGGGGGCATTGATGGCAGCACGCGCTGCCGGATAGAAAATTTCTTCTTCCACCTGCGCATGGATGCTCAGGGCCTCACAAATCTGTTCAACCAGTTTCGATTTATGCGAATATGATCCGCCCTCTTTCTTGAGTTTCTGGAAGTCCTTGAACAACTTCTTCACTTTCCTGTGATCTTCCGTGAGCAACTCGATTGCATCGAGTTCGCGCGGGTTTTCAGATTTCCGTTTTGATTGTGTCATCATGGTCTCCTTGACTGATTGTTGAACCTGATGTTTCCTTCCGTGAGGATCGAAATCCGTCGCCCCCTGAAGGAGAGAGTAGATCGAGGGATGATAAATCAACTCCGTTCTCATCCACGTCATCTCCAAACAGCGAGGGATGGAATAAATTCAGTCGCGACGTGTGACGCGGCTCCTACCTACTTACTCGGTTCCTATCTTTTCATTCTGGTACATGCATGCACCCCCCCCATATCATCTGAAAACTAGATACGGAAAACGTCTCCATTATCAAGCAACACGCGATCCCCAACTCGCAAATGCGCGTAACCATACTGTTCCAACATGATTTGAAACTGGCCGTCATCCAGATGTACGCGGATACGATAGGTGTTTCCCGGTGCAAGCCTGCTGCCGGGATTCCTTGCGAACACATACTCTGTCGCGCCAACAGCCGGGTTTGCATGTGATCCGGTACAAACTGGCTCATTGACTCTGCCGGTATGAACGGCGCACCCCATAATTTGTTGCCTAAAGATGACCTGATTATGTGCATTCACAATGTCAATCGAGGCAACTGCACCATATTTGAACTGGGCGCGTTCCGCCACTGCATTTGACAGCGGCCGCGAGCCGCAGGTGGCGCAGGCACTTAGCACGAGTGCTGCAGCAGCCGGCATCAGCAGGAGCATAATCTTCATCTTCATGTGCATGTTCCGCTACCGGTCAGTGGCGCGTGCGATTGTCCGCCAAGGGGCGGCGATCATCGTCCGCATAATTTTTATGCGGACAGCAGGTGGTTCCCACGAAGCCACCGAAGATACCCCCACTGCATATGACGTGTCAGCCAGTGACGGTGCAGCCGTATGCGTGTCAGTAATCGGTGACCGGCCTGTTCGGATCATTATGGGTGGAGATATTCGCCGCGGGGTATTCATGTCGATCTCCTTGAGGCGGTTGATCCGTCACGGGTTAATATTCGTGAAGCTTTCTTTGTGGGGCGCTTGTTGCGCTTAACGGAGTTATTCTTGTCAGCAGCAGTGATTTTTGCTGCCTTGTGTCGCGCAACTTTCTTTTTACCGCCGCCATCGTGTTTGTTGACGGTGGCCCAGGCACGGCTCTCCGATTCCTTTTTCGAAACGCCGTGGTCTTCGTAGCCTTCCTCGATGTGGCGAGCCTGGCGTTTTTGCTTGCTCGTATAAGCTGATTTATCACCACGCGACACGCTGAGATGCCTTCGGGGCGGAAAGTATGAATTGAGTACAACATAGCCATGTTGCCAAGCACAGTCTGTGCGATGGCACACATATGGCGAAAGGATAGAGTAGGAACGCTGTGATATGGCGCGACAGTGTTGATCACGGCGGATGTCGCGTGACCAAACAATTCCCTGAACGTACGTCATCCACTTTAGGAAAGGAGCATTGAGTTGGATTTTACCCGCTTGCAGTAATTTTGAAATCCATCTCCACTTTCTTTTGCATAATGAGGGAGTAAAACATGTGCATCCACGTGCTTGGCCTCTCTAGCGGTAGAATTTGCAGGAATGGTTACGAGCAGTGATCAATCATCAGCAACGCAAATATTCCGAACAGGGACACGATGCTGTAACCAAACACCGGCATTGCCGGCCACAGGTTCTGTTTGTGAAACAATTGCCACGCATACCACAGGAAACGTCGGCCCAGCAGCATCGTGCCAAACCAATACAAGCTGCTGTTCATGCCAATCCCGTCAGGTAAAATGGTGATTAAAACCAGGGTAAGGATGCATGCCAGTAAATATTTGGAGATGTCCTCCTCGATAGTGCCGAGTATCTCCTCTCCGCGGCCGTCCGCCTGCCAGACGGCGCTACGCGTCACCCTTCAATGCCTCATCCATATTGATACTACGCCCGAGGGCGATCCTCACACGGTGCCGGCGACTACGCTGTGGTAGGACCCCATGGCCACCGGGGCCTTCTCGCCTTGAACTGCGCATTCCCTGGTTCGAAGAGTGGCGGACTGATGTGGGCCTTTCGCGCGGCGACAACCTAAATCCACGCGATGTCGCCACCGCCATCACTTCCGAATACGCCTACCATCAGGATGTTTGACAGCGCACAACAAATTCCTGCGCCCGAATCTCGCGGATACCCGGAGTAATGTGCGCCAGCGCACCGACTCAAGGCTGCATTTACACTAAGCTCCACTTGTACAACTTGCATAATTATCCGTACTTGCGATAGCCACCACTGATGTCTTCTCAGCAATGATTAAAAGGAGATTGACATGGGATTCGACCAGAAAGACAAAGCCGTGTACTGCGTAAACGTCTGTGGAAAAATGCAAGTTAAGTAGAGCGTTTTTGAGAGGGTGGGGGGGGGTTAGATGAGCCGCTCGCAACCTTCGATCACCGGGAGCACACCTGCGATCCTACGATTATGCCGATGACTTGGTGAAGACCAAAGACGGTTTAAAGCTCGTCGGAAGGAACCACACCGAAGTCCACACGACGACCTAACCACGTTCTCAATTGGAACTGTATGATAACGCTCACGAGTAAAATGCCGGCGTTTGACAAAGATGCGATTGCCATGTTGACCGCGGATCACCGGCGCATCCAGGAAACTTTCAGGGACTTCGAGAGATTGAAAAAGCGTGGTAGCAAGCGCAATAAACTGGAAGTGGTCAAACAAGTATGCGTCGACTTGCAAATACACGCCATCGTGGAGAATGAAGTTTTCTACCCGGCGGTTAACGGAGTACTGACGATCCGGAATGCAGATAGCGATTTTATTGACGAAGCGAAAGTGGCACATGTGGAAACCAACAATCTTATCGTGCAACTCGGCTCGATGAAGCCGGGAGACAAACTTTACGATGCCAAGGTTACGGTGCTTGGTGAAAATATCAATCATCATATCGAGAAAGAAGAGAGTGTCATGTTTCCGCTGGTGACGAAGGCCAAACTCGATTTGGTGGCCTTGGGCGATCATATGACCATGCGCAAGGCCCAGCTGCAATCCGAGATGAGCCTTAGCGGGCGCAGAACCAAGGCCCGGAAATGTGTGGCCCGTGCGTCAGCAGCGGCCGATTCTGAATCGCGGGATAGTTGAGGGTTGCAATAGCCGGGAGCAGAAATTGGCCCCCTCATCGCTATGTTCTCCCTCTAGGGGAGCGGTGACACCTGTATATGGATATACATGTGCTCTGACCCACAGCCAATCAGTCACAAGACCGGCGCGAACAGCCGGGCTGTTTGCATGCCGAAGCGGCGTATCCAGGGCACGTGCTCACAGTCGGCACGCTCAACCTGCGCGGCGTTCCTGAAATCCTCCAGCAGCATTGCCTCAACACTGGCCGCAAAGCCCTGATCTACGACCAGAGCCATGATCTCGAAATTCAGGCGCAATGAACGGTTATCGAGATTGGCACTGCCGACCGCGGCGGCCTGTGTGTCAATCAGCACGACTTTCTGGTGCATGAAGCCAGGTTTGTAACGATACACCTTGATGCCCGAGCACACCGCCTCATTGGTATACAGGTGATTGGCGAGATACATGATGCGATGGTCAGCATGATCAGGAATCAGCAATCGCACATCCACACCACGCAGCGCCGCCAGCTTGAGCGCCACTAATACCGCCTCATCCGGAATGTAGTAGGGCGTTGCGATCCAGATGCGGTGCACAGCCGAATTGATTGCCTGCACGAAAAACAGCACGCAGGTCTCCTGGGTGTCTGCCGGCCCGCTGGCTACCACCTGACAACGCAGATTGTCAGCGGCCAGTGCTGGCTCCCAGCGCAGTTCAGGTAAGGCATTCGTGGCCCAATACCAGTCTTCAACGAAGGCAAGCTGGATGCTGGCGACCGCTGGGCCGCTGATCCGGATGTGCGTATCGCGCCACGGGCTCAGCGGCGGTTTGAGACCCAGATATTGATCAGTCACATTGAGGCCACCGATGAAGGCTTGTTCGCCATCAATCACCACAATCTTACGGTGATTGCGGAAATTCAACTGGAAGCGGTGCGCGCGCCCACTTGGGCTCAGAAACCGGCTGGCATATATACCGGCTGCCCGCAGGTCACTCAGATATTCATCAGGCAATGCATAGCTGCCAACGCCATCCACCAGAAAATAAACCGGTACCCCCTGTTTGGCTTTCTTCAGCAAACAGTCTTTCAGTTTGCGCCCCAGATCGTCATCCTTCACCATAAAAAACTGGATGACGACATATTTTTCTGCCGTGGCGATGGCCGCGAAGATGGCCGCGAACGTCTGCTCGCCATTAATCAGGAGTTGCACGCTGTTGCCATTGGAAAACGGTGCCTGGGTCAACTCAACCAGGGCTTTGATGGTGGCAAGTCCGGGGGCGCTCAAGGTCTCTTTTTTGATGGGCGCGTAACTGTTCAGGTCAATTTTTTTGGTGATCTCGCGGAACTGGCGATTCCGGGTACGCCGCGCAACCACATAGCGGCCGAAGCGGTTGCGGCCGAACAGCGCGTACGGGAGCAAGGCAAACAATGGCATGCAAGCTAGGGATACGGCCCAGGCAATGGCGCCTTGCGAGGTGCGCGCGGTCAGCGCGGCATGTGCCGCCGCTGCCCACCCCACCACATAAATGGTCAGGATGATCAGGGTCAATGCCAGATAGAAATAGTGGCTCATTCAGTGTCCCGGAAAAGATTCGGTCTGTACAGAAACGACGCCAATAAAAAACTGTATGATTATGTGTGGCCCGGCCCTTGTTAGCAAGAACGAGCCTGTTCCAACGGCATAGGATGGTGAAGCAATGGATTTTGGGTCGACCATACGAAAATGGTGATCGACGTGAATCTATCCTCGCTCAGGACAATCGAGCAAATACAGACATTTCTGGCCGGCACCTCTGATGTGCGCTTTGCGGTTCCCGGCAAAGCATACAGTTCATCTCACCGGGGATAGTGACCATGCGTAATGGTGATCGTGCTGAACTGGTGAGTAATCCTACCGGTCATATGCTGATGCTCATTGAATCCCAAAGTGCATGAACACCTAAATTCGGATAAGGAGTTCCGGCGCCGAGTGAAAACTGACCACCTATGCCGATTGAAATTTGAACAGGCGTTGAGCGGTGTAGCGTACTACGCGGCTGTGGATAAGTTGACCAGACTGCGGTGGATTTGATCAGCAATACACCTACATTAGGAGCCTAACGTTATGACCAAACAACCTCTGGCAGGACAGAAAGCGCTGGTTACCGGTGCCGGACGCGGTATCGGCGCCGCCTGTGCGAAAGCGCTGGCGCGGGCAGGCGCGGCCGTCATGGTCAACTATCTCGGCGATGCCGGTGAGGCCATGAAAGTAGTCGGAGACATCACCGCCGCGGGCGGCGAAGCCTTCGTCTTCGAAGCTGACGTGTCGGATGAAGCTGCGGTCGGGCTTATGTTCGCGCAGATGCAGCAGCGCTTCGGCACCATTGACATCCTGGTCAACAACGCCGGCGTGCAAGCCGATTCGAAGTTGGCCGAGATGACGATGGCACAGTGGCAGAAGGCGCTGCAAGTTGATCTGACCGGCAGTTTTCTCTGCGCGCGCGCGGCGGCACGCGAGTTTCTCGCACGCAAGGTTAATCCCGAAGTGTCATGCGCGGCCGGCAAGCTGATCTTCATCAGCTCGGTGCATGAGACAATTCCGTGGGCGGGCCATTCCAATTACACGGCCGCGAAGGGCGGGGTGCATATGTTCATGACCAGCATCGCGCAGGAGCTGGCATCCCAGCACATCCGCGTGAATGCGATCGCCCCCGGCGCCATCGCGACCGACATCAATCGTGCGGCTTGGGACACGCCGGCCGCGAAGAGCCAACTGCTCAAGCTGATCCCGTACGGCCGCGTCGGCGTGGTGGAGGACATCGCCAAGGTAGTGGTGTGGCTGGCCTCGGACGAATCCGATTACGTTACCGGCGCGACGATTGCGGTGGACGGCGGGATGCTGCTGTATCCCGACTTTCAGCACGGCGGCTAGCCGACTCAGAAAGTCTTGCTCCCAGCGGGAACAGGAGCCATCGCGCTTGATCGAGCCAGCCACTCGCAGATCCCACGCGATGGCGGATCAATGCGGGTATTCGAGCGTAATCGCCGCAACCGCATGCGGCGGTAGATCTATCTCCAGTACCAGAGCATCGGCAGCCGCCTTCCATATCAATGCTTCGCGTCGGAGTTCCGAGGCGTCTTGCAGCCGCAGCAACTGGTTTGCATCCGGATATTCAGGCGAACCCATCATCTCCCAGAGCTTGCGCGCATTGCAATGGTTTTCGTCTATCCGCTCCAGCCATGCTTGCGCGGGTGGGACTGCACTGCGCAGGACGATCTGCACCTGTTCGGTTGTGATCGGGTGCGAGGGAAACGCGTGGTTGGTCATGAGCACGGTGACCTGATGCTCGCTGCGCACTACGGTGGCGTCCACCGTGGCGTGGCTGCCGGTGACTGGCAACCGCTGGTCTCCGAGCCGGCTCAACAACTGAATGCCGCGATAGACCGGCTTGGCGATGCCGTGAATGGTCAACAGACCGAAACCGCCGTGGAAGGGAACCGAGGAGAAATAGTTCTCCGTGAAGATGTCAGAGAACGTCCAGTAGCTGTAGCCCTGCACCAGATCGGTCACGCCCAGGAAATTCTTGACGACGAACGCAGCCGCATAGGGTTCATCGTTGCGGTGGAAGAACGGGTTGGACGAGGTGCACCATTCGGTGTAGTACAGGGGGGTATCACCCGCGGCTGCGCGAGTGGTCTGGGTGCGCTGAAGCAAGATGTCCGGCGTCGCCAGTGAGAGCTGCGTCTCGGTGTCATCACCGGGCTTGCCGAACGCATCGGTCGGATAGTGGTGGGTGGAGACGAAATCGTAGGGCAGTTTTTCGCGCTTGCAAAAGGTGATGAAATCAGTGATCCATTCATCGTTGGCGGTGGCCGGACCGCCGACCCGCAGTTCTGAATCTACCGCCTTGATTGCGGTGACCGTGTGCCGGTACAGCTCGAAATAGCCATTCTGGCCGCCGGTCCAGAATGCACCCAGGTTGGGTTCGTTCCAGACCTCGAAGAACCACCGCCGCACCTCGGTGAGTCCGTAGCGTTCCACCCAGTGGCGCACCAGTTTGTCTATCAGGCCGGCCCAGGCCGCATAGTCTTTTGGCGGCGTGATATTGCCACGGTAGTTGAATACCGTCTGGTTGCCCGACGACAGGGTGTTCGGCATGAAGCTCAGCTCCACGAACGGCCGCATGTCAATGCTGCGCAGGAAATCCACGATCAGGTCCGCGTTGTGGAAGCCGTACAGCAGTTTGTCCTGCTCGTCCAGCATGGCCGCCATGTCGTCGTCGAGGATGCCGTGAAAGCGCACATGGCGTACACCGAGTTCCGCGCGGGTGCGGCGCATCAGAGCCTGCCAGTCCGCGCGCAGCGCGGTGTGTGCATGGTCGCTGCCGATGGTGTGCGACCAAACGTGCACCAGCGATGAGCCATCTGCGCTTAGATCACAATGGAATTCCGGCATGTGAGTCTCTCCTGTATGTACGATAGTGGTGAGCCAATCGCGGACGCTTGCGCAAAGCTGGTG
>VFSW01014655.1_pt1 | contig 10822 bp, 8 predicted proteins | sample 5358111 | NCBI WGS metagenome assembly VFSW01 (sample SAMN11554181, study PRJNA540505) | mine drainage metagenome | isolation source: sediment from site ElyBrook_90M | place: USA: Ely Copper Mine, Vershire, VT | collected 2017
CATTGGAAGCATGACGGGTATCGTGGTATAGTAGGGTCAATCGCTTGTGGTTGCCTGTCTGTTGCGCATCTGTTGCCCGTCCGTGTGATGTGGTTGCCTGTCTGTTGCGCATCTGTTGCCCGTCCGTGTGATGTGGTTGCCCGTCTGTTGCGCATCTGTTGCCCGTCCGTGTGATGTGGTTGCCCGTCTGTTGTCTATATCGTGTGAAGAAGATAAAAAGAGGTAGCCTACCCAACGGTAGCTACCCCTTTTCAATGGATGAATTATTTAGTGTCCAAGCAGGAAGGCCAGCAGGCCGAGGGCTGCCGGACTGGCGATGTTCATCACTAACTGGGCTGCAAACGTAATCACGATCAGAGCCGCAGTCATCAGCGCAATTGATACATTGAGCGTCATGGGCGTCGTCAGGTGGTCTTGTTTGACGGGTGCGTCAAAGAACATGGCCTTGACGATGCGTCCATAGTAGACCAGCGAGATGATGCTATTGAGCAGGGCGATAATCACCAGCCAGCCCTGGCCGAGACCCCAGGCAGCGGTGAAGATGAATATCTTGCTCCAGAAGCCCGCGACGGGCGGAATGCCTGCCAGCGAAAGCAAACAAAGTGCTGTTCCGATACTCAGCAGAGGTGCGCGTCTCCATAGACCGCGGAAGTCCTCGATGCGTTCACCACCCGTCAGATCGGCGAGGGCGATGATGCCGGAGAAGGCTCCCAGGTTGGTAATGACGTAGATCAGGATAAAGAACAGCACGGTTGCATTGCCATCGGGCTTATTGGTTGCCAGACTGCCAATAAAGCCAACCAGGATGTAGCCTGCTTGCGCGATGCTGGAATAGGCCATCAGGCGTTTGACGTTGGTTTGCACGGCGGCGACAAAGTTACCGAGCGTCATCGTCATAACGGCAACAATCGAGAGAATGATGACCAGCGAGGTCAGGTTGACTTGCCCGAGGCCGCCATCGATGAAGACGCGGATCAGAGCTGCAAAGCCTGCTGCCTTTGAGCCAACTGAGAAGAAGGCCGTGGCGGGCGTTGGTGCGCCTTCATAGATATCAGGAGCCCACATGTGGAAGGGGACTGCTGAGATCTTAAAGCCGAAACCTGCGATAATCAGCACACAGGCGATCAGTTCCAGGGCGTTGCCGCTCTGAATGCCTGTTTTGATGGCGTTCGCGATGCCCATCAGGTCGGTTGTGCCGGTGAGGCCATAGAGCAAGGCGAAGCCGTAGAGTAGGATTGCTGACGACATTGCGCCGAGCAAGACATATTTTACCGCGGCCTCTGCGGATTTTGCACTGCTGCGGATCAGGCCGGCCATGACATAGAGGGGAATGCTGGTCAGTTCGAGCGAGATGTAGATGGAGATCAGTTCGCTGGTGCTAGCCATGAACATCATGCCCGCAACGGAGAAGAGCATCAAGGTGTAAAACTCGCCATCGGCTTTAACATATTTGCCAACGTAGGTGTAAGAGGCCAGAATGATCACTGCGGCAATCATCAAAAAGAGGATGCCGAAGAAGATGGCATAGGGGTCTATCACTAGCATATTGAAGAAGGCGTGGTGAGCGACTGCGAAATTGAGCGTCAACGCCTGCGAGATCGAGAAAGCCAGCGGGACGATCAGACCGATGAGGGCCACGCTGGCCGTGAGGGCGCGGCGTTGCCCAAAGAGGTCTACCATCATCACGACAAGGGCCAGAATGACCACGCTCAGCTGTGGCGCGAGTAAGTAGAGATCGGAAATTTGAAATGCCATACGAAGTACTTCTCCCCCCTTTTAATGCACCAGCGCGACGGCAATATTCATGATATGCGTCAGGCTAGGCGTAATAACACTGATCAGGGGTGCAGGATAGACGCCAACAAACACGATCACTGCTGCTAGCGCGAAGAGTGGAACCAGCTCGCGTGCCGACGCATCGGGCAGCCAGTTCCATTTTGTGTTGAATGGGCCATAGAATACGCGCTTAATCATCCACAGCAGATAGGCCGCAGTCAAGATCATCGTGAAGACGGAAATGATCGTGATGGTCGAGAGGGTCTGGAAGCTGCCTGTGAAGGTCATGTATTCTGCGACGAAACCCGCCAGACCCGGTAGACCGAGCGAAGCCAGGGCCGCGAAAGTAAAGAGCGTTGCCAGCATCGGCATGCGTTTGGCGACGCCCCCGAAGACCGCGATTTCACGGGTATGAGCATGGTCATAGATTACGCCGACGCAGAAGAAGAGCAGACCCGTAATGATGCCGTGGCTGAACATCTGCACTGTTGCCCCAGTCAGCGCGGCCATGCGGAAGGGCAAATCGGTTGCCCCTGTCGCGCTAGCTGCTGCTGCCACACCGAGCAGGATAATGCCCATGTGGCTGACGCTGGAGTAGGCGATGAGCTTCTTCATATCCGTTTGTACCAGACAGATACCCGCACCGTAGAGGATGTTGATGACTGCTAGCACCGCCAGCACGCCAGAGAAGTCATGCACGCCCACAGGGAAGAGCGTGAAACAGATGCGGATGAGGCCATAAGCACCCATTTTCAGCAGCACACCCGCCAGGATGACACTGACCTCGGTTGGCGCATCGGTGTGCGCATCAGGCAACCAAGTATGGAACGGGAACATTGGAATTTTTACGGCAAAAGCGACGAAGATCAGCAGGAAGACCAATAGCTGCGCTCCTACTGTCAGGCCCCCGAAGATCGTGACGTTGCCACTGATCGGGTTTGCCGCGAAGTGCGCCATGCTCGCCGTTGCGCTACCGCTATAGAAGTAGAGCAGGATGATGCCTGCCAGCATGAAGACGCTACCAAAGAAGGTGTAGAGCAGGAACTTCCAGGCTGAGTAGATGCGTCCGGGCATACCGTGCTTGATGGCGGTATTGCCCCAAATGCCGATCAGCAGGAACATGGGAGCTAGTTCAACCTCCCAGAAGAGGAAGAACAGGAACAGATCAAGCGACATAAAGACGCCCATCACACCTGCTTCCAAGAGCAGGATGAGTGACAGATAGTCTTTGACGCGCTCTTTTTCCCAGCCACCAATAACGGCAAGCATGCTCAGCAGCGCGTTAAGGATGACCATCGGCAGGCTCAAGCCATCGACACCAACGAAGTAGTTGACGTTCAGTTTGATCTGCCCAATGCTGACATTAATCCAGGGTAGATTGATCGAGTCTTTCAAATCCGTCAGGCTACCAAAGCCCTGTCCGGCGGCAAGGATATGAAAGAAGGTATAGAGCGAGAGCACGAAGGTGGCGGCTGTAAAAATCAGCGCGACCCAGCGTGCAGGTTTTGCCGGAACTGCCAGTAGTGCCAATGCACCGATCACTGGCAGCAGGATAATCCAGGTAAGATCACTGGCGAAAAACATGATCTGTTATCCTCACTTCACGTATGTGACCAGTACAAAGACAACGGCTGCCAGAACGACAATGCCGCCGAAGAAGCCGATCATATAGGATTGTACGCGCCCTGTCTCCGTGTAGCGGATATCGCGACCCAGGAAGGTGACAAGACGAGCAGCACCATTGACGATGCCATCGACGACGTAGGTATCGAATGCCTGCTCGACATGCGAGAAGCCCAGCACGACATAGCGGATCAGCCAGTCGTAGAAGGTATCGATATAGTATCTGTTGTACAGGATGCGATGCAACACCCGTAAGATCGCGTTATTCTCTACGACCCTTTGGAGTTGAGCGGCCTCAACGCGGGTGTAGAGATAATAGGCCCATCCAAGACCGACAAACGAGGTCACAACGCCTATGTAGGTCAGTGGGTCTTGTAACAGGGCGGTAAAATCCAAATTTGGTGCATGTGGCTGAACGTAGCTAAAGAAGTTAAACCAGTAACCAGCAATGACAGCGGCAATCGCCAACAAGATTAGTGGAATGGTCATGCTCAGTGGCGACTCATGTGGATCGCCATCGCCACGATAGGTGCCACCCCAGAGACCGCCAAATTTGCCGTCTTTGCCACCAAAGGCCAGAATATAAGCGCGCAGCATGTAGAAGGCGGTCAGGCCAGCGGTGAGTAGTGTTACTGCATACAGGCCCCAATCGCCGCGTTGTGCAGTCAGGCCGATAATCGTATCTTTGCTATAAAAGCCTGAGAGGAACGGGAAGCCCGCAATGGCGAGTGTGCCAACCAGCCAGGTTGCTGCCGTAATTGGCATGCGTGTGGCCAAGCCGCCCATCTTGCGCATGTCTTGTACCTCTTTATGCGTGGCATGATGCAGGCCATGCAGGACGCTACCAGCACCCAGGAAGAGCAGAGCTTTGAAGAAGGCGTGTGTGAAGAGGTGGAACATGCCGGGACCTGCACCATATTGTGCACCTGCGACGCCCAGACCAACAAACATATAGCCGAGCTGGCTGATTGTCGAGAAGGCTAGCACGCGCTTGAAGTCTGATTGTACGAGGGCAATGGTTGCCGCAAAAATTGCGGTAAAACCGCCAACCCAGGCTACAACTGTGAAGGCTGCTGGGTCTGCTGCCAGAAAGAGCGGGAAGACACGGGCCACCATATAGACACCGGCGGCAACCATTGTGGCCGCGTGGATCAGCGCGCTAACGGGTGTTGGGCCTTCCATCGCTGATGGCAACCAGACATGCAGGGGAAACTGTGCCGATTTACCAATTGCACCGCAGAAGATACAGATCATTGCGATGGTCAGTAGCGTCTTGTCCATATGCGGGGCGAGAGCGAACAAGTGTTGAAAATCGAACGTCCCGTTGCTGGTGAAGAGAATCATAATGCCGATGATGAAACCAACGTCACCAACACGGTTTGTGATAAAGGCTTGCATGGACGCACTGGAAGGTGATGGACGTTGCTCTTCCGGTTTGGCTTTCTTATTAATCCAGAAACCAATCAACAGATATGAACTGAGGCCGACCAGTTCCCAGCCAACGAAGATCACCAGGAAATTTTGTGCAAATACAATCACGAGCATGGAAAACGTGAAAAGTGCGAGATACGAGTAAAAGCGCGCATAGCCCGCCGAGTCTTCCATATAGCCTTGTGAATAGACGTTGACCAACAGCGAAATGGTTGTCACAACCACCATCATCGCGATTGCGAGATTGTCAATGTGAAACGAGATGGTGTAGTTGTAGAGCGTCGAAGCTGGTGACTGCACAAACCAGTCATAGGAGAAAACGGTAAAGCCACTGGCAGGCATTGACGAGGGCACGAAGGCTGAGTAGAACAGCATGGCCCAGGAGTAGACGGCGGCCAGGACCATGATGGCGATGCCAACATATCCGCTGACCGTCGCCCCTGCCGAGAGGTGTGGCACTTTGGGATCATCATCGTCGTCTGCGCCGTGCCCACTTGCATCACTGTCATGTGTGTCATGGGTCTCAACGGCATGCTCCTCTCCATGTGTTGTCGCGCTTGCTACCTTTGGACGGCTTAACATATCCCAGACGCGGGTTCCAAAGATGATGACAACGAAGGAGAGAAGCGGTGTAAACAGAACAAGCCATGAATATGTATACAAATTCATTGTGTTCACCACTTCATCATATCAATTTCGCCAACGTCCACCGTGTCGCGCTTGCGATAGATAGCGATAATCATCGCTAGTGCTACAGCAGCCTCGGCTGCCGCAACGGTGATTATGAAGATAGCGAAGATTTGACCCGTCAGGTACATTGCATACGGCCTGACGGTGTTAAAGAAAGAAAAACCCACCAGGGTGATATTGACCGCATTGAGCATGATTTCGATGCCCATTAAAACGGCAACTGCGTTACGTTTTGCAATGGCGCCATAGAGGCCGATGCAGAAGAGTACCGCTCCTAAAATCAGGAAATGATAGAGTGTGAGTCCCATCCTACTTAATCCTCTCTGCCGATCACAATCGCTCCAATAATTGCGACTAACAGGACCAGAGATGCAATTTCAAACGGTAATACGTAGCTATATCCAGTAGGGCTATATAAAAGCTGACCGATACGTACCACGTTATTGATATTGGCGGGCAACTGGCTGGTCCCATTGCTCACATCGGCAATGGCATGCGGGCTAACTGTGACGGCGTAGATAATGCCTGCACCTACCAGCGCGCTAATCACAAAAGCGGCCAACCAGAGTTTATTCGTTGGGTTTGTGTCGGTCTGGCCGCCGATACGTGTTAACATCAAGGCAAACAAAACGAGGATTGTTACCGCACCTGCATAAATGAGTATCTGCACGATAGCGATAAATTCGGCGTTGAGCAGGACGTAGATACCTGCTGCCATCGCAAATACGAGTACCAGTGCAATCGCGCTATGTACAATATTACGAAGACCTACGACCATCAACGCCGCCCCTACAAGGATCACTGCGATGATCCAAAACAGGACGGTGGCTAAATCCATAAAAACATACCTCCGGGTTAGGTTGGATCGTAATTCAGTCTCAAAAAAAGAGGAGAGGATTACATCCTTGTCGGCTTCTTTAGTTCTATTGTATCATCTGTATCATGCGTGGCGCGGCTCAGGAAAACCGGGTAGTAATAAAGGAATACTGATACAGCTTCCACATGCGATTCTAGCAAAACTTGTGGTAGATGACAAGGGCAAACGAGATATTCGCTGCGTATATTCTGTATCAGCTTAAAAAGAGCTGTGTTATCTCCCGCATCGCGTTGCTTTTTGCTGCTGTCTCTATCTCTTCTTGATCTCTTTGCCACGCACGAGCGAGGCGAAGACGCCTATGGCCGCGATGCTTGCACATACAAGGAATGTGATTTGGAAACTATGGGCGAATGTTGCTTGTAGGGTGGTTTGCTGCCTAAAGCTGGGATGGGACATCGTCAGGATGGCTCCAGCGGCTGCACCGCCGAGGGCGGCAAAGATCGTACCGGCCAGGGCGACACTGATGCTTTGTCCCACTACCCGCCCTGTTGCTAGAAAGCCAGAGGCACTGCCTTGTTGCTCACGTGGGGCTGATCCCATCAAAGCACTATTATTGGGGGATTGGAAGAGAGCTTGCCCGATACCTGTGAAGGCCAGACGCCAGACAATATCCCAGACTGAGGTATGGGCGTTCAACTGGCTAATAAGAACCAGACCGATACAGGCAATTGCTAAGCCTGCCGCAGCCAGCCAGCGTGTGCCGATACGATCTGCCAGTGTGCCGCTGATAGGTGCGATGATGGCGATCGTCAAGGGAAGCGGCGTGAGCAGAAAGCCAGCTTCTTGTGTAGGCATGCCGCGCAATTGTTCCAGGTAGAATGGCATCATAAAACTAACTGCGAAGAGGGCCAGAAAACTAAGCACCAGGCTGAGATTGGCTGAAACGAAGACACGGTTGCGTAAGAGGTGCAGGTCAATAATTGGATTCGCGACGCGCAACTCCACAAATGGCAGGATCACGAGTGCGCTAATGCCCGCGACAATCGCCGCAAGCAGGAGCGGTGATGTCCAACCAATCTCCTGTCCAAAGGAGAGTGAGGCGGTCACGCATACCAGACCAAATGCCAGCAGCACAGCACCCCAGGGATCAAATTTGCCCGGGTTGCGGTGCAATTTCTCTGTCAGCACAACAATAGTGGCAATGATTCCAATAATGCCAATTGGTACATTGACATAGAAAATTAAACGCCAGGAGATCGCGGTCAAAAAGCCTCCCAGGGTTGGTCCTACACTGACACCGAGCGAGACAATCACCGCATTTAGACCGAGGGCGCGCCCGCGTTCGCTGGGTGGAAACGCACTGGTCAACATGGCGGGGCTGGCGGCAAACATGAGTGAACCGCCGATCCCTTGCAAGGCACGAAAAGCAATGAGCAGGCCGAGCGAGGGAGCTGCGCCACAGAGGGCTGAGCCACCTGTGAAGATAATCAGGCCGACAATCCAGACCGCCTTGCGCCCAACCATATCGGCCACGCGCCCCGCCGTCAGTAGCACACCTGCCGTGACTACGAGATAGGCGATAATAACCCACTCTACAGCACCGCTGAGTGGCACATGAAAATCGTTGGCGATAGTTGGCAAACTGATGTTGACGATAGAAGAATCAAGTGTTGCCATAAAGACACCTACGCCCACAATGCCTAACATGGCCCATTTATTGGCATGCTCCCGACCATCATTAGCCATCTTGGAGCTGACGCTCTCGCTGGCATTCTTCGTTGCTGGTGGCGGCGTATCCTCTGCTTCTGGCATGTGTTGGTCACTTGTTACCTTCTGCCCGTCGGGCGACTGCACCTGTGGATAATTTTTTGTCTCTCCTGGCTCGATTTCATGTTGCTGCATGGTGATTACCTGGTTTCTATGCTATGGTACTTTTATTCTCATCACTAGATGCCCGACCCCGGTGGGAATGGGCCTATAGAGTGTTAAGAATTTCCTGCGTATGTGTGTTTGTGTTCAACGGAGTGGGCTATGCCCCGCGAATAAAGAAGTAGAGTGTCAGAGCGATGCCAACGGCAATCACAAACCAACGAATCCATTGAGGGCTGATCTTGCGGGCATAATATGCCCCACCATAGCCTCCGATAATTGCCCCAATGACCATGATAATGCCTTGCACCCAGAAAATCTTGCCTGCGACGATAAAGGTAATCACGGCCACGCCGTTGATGCAACTGGCCAAGACGGTTTTTACCGCATTCATCTCGTGGATGTTTTCCATGCCCATCATTGCTAGCGTTGCCAGCATCAGGATGCCGATGCCACCACCAAAATAGCCGCCATAGATGGAGATGAGTAACTGCGCCACGGCGATGCCGATTAGCGAAGGAAGGGAGCGCTGCGTCTTGCTCTCGTTGGTGGCCCGTGCGCGCAAACGTGCGGTAATATACGGACTGAGCGCGAAAAGCAATGTGGCGAGCAACAAAAGATAGGGAATCAGGGTAATGAAGGTGTTTTGCGAGGTATTGAGCAGCAATGTCGCTCCCAGTATTCCACCAATTAGACTGCTTCCCACCAATAAGAAGAGCATTCCACGTGGCTGTGCGGCCAGCTCACGGCGATATGCTCCGACACTGGCAAGCGAGCCAGGCCAGAGCGCGACCGTATTCGTGGCATTGGCCTGAATTGCTGGTACACCTGTAAAAAGTAGGGCCGGAAAACCAAAAAAACTGCCGCCGCCCGCGACTGAGTTGAGCGTGCCGCCGATGATGGCGGCAATGAATAGAAGCAATAGTTGTGGAAAAGCCATGAACGGAACCCCTAAAGATATAACAGGACTATCGTATTGTAAGTATATCACGCACTATGGACAGTATTCCGCTAATTTATTGTCCAACCTCACCGAGATAACAAGACGTAGCCGCCGTTTTTGTCGTTTCTTTTCTTATCCCCATAACTAAGATATTGACATTTATCAATATCTTAGTTATACTTGTTCTCAGCGTGATGATACATATCGGAAAGAGCAGGCACAATGGCGCAAGAGGACGAATTGACAATCAAACCGCGTAAGCGGCGTGTGGGTAAAAGTGGCGGAGACGCCCCGTGTTGCACCCCTTGTGCGGACGAAACGTTGGCTACGGAGGACGCACTCACACTTGCCACACTCTTTCGTGCCTTGGCTGATCCCACTCGCGTGCAGATCGTGACACTGCTTGCGCGCCATGTCGGTGAAGTCTGTGCCTGCGATATCACCAGTTGTTTCAATCTTGATCAATCCACAATTGCGCATCATTTGCGTTTATTGCGTGAAGCAGGGATTATTGATGTTGTGCGCCATGGCGTCTGGGCCTACTACTTTCTGCGTCCCGTCGCGCTCCAGCCGGTACGCCAGTTGCTTGATAACGTCACGGTTGCTGCTTTGGCATCATAAGAGAGATGGTCGTTCACCTCTCTTTTTTTATGAATGAGATATTGATAATCATCAATATTTCCGATGAAAGGAAGGACTTTATGGAGACGCAAGATACCCTGAGTCAGCACGACGAACAGATTCGCACCACAGTGCGCGCACGTTATGGGCAGGCGGCTGCTCAAGTGCTGCGTATGATTGATACGGGTGTACAAGAGAGTGCGGATAGTTGTTGTGACGATAGTTGTTGTAGTACCGAAAGCCAGCAAGCACCAAAGCCCGTCTTGCAAGTACTTGATCTGGGCGCACAAGAGCGTGCGGATAGTTGTTGTGGCGATAGCTGTTGTGGTGTGGGAAGCGAGCAAGACCCTGTGACTGCAAATCTCTATAATGAGAGCGAATTGGGTGAGATTCCGGTTGCTGCTGCCCTTGCCTCGCGTGGCTGTGGCAATCCAACCGCTTTGGCTGAACTGAAATCGGGCGAGAAGGTGTTGGATCTGGGAAGTGGTGGTGGTGTCGATGTGCTGCTTTCAGCGAGGCGTGTTGGTCCAACGGGCTTTGTCTATGGCCTGGATATGACGGATGAGATGCTGGCACTGGCGGAGCGCAACCGCATCGAGGCTGGTATCGAGCATGTGAGCTTCCTTAAAGGTGTCATTGAGGATATTCCCCTGCCAGACAGCGCGGTGGATGTCGTGATTTCCAATTGTGTCATCAATCTCTCGGCTGATAAGGGGCGTGTTTTGCATGAAGCATATCGTGTACTCACGCCTGGGGGACGTTTTGCCGTTTCGGATATCGTCTTTCTCGGCGAGATGCCATCGTCGATTCGTGGTGATTTAGAGGCATGGGCGGGCTGTATCGCAGGCGCGTTAGAAGAGGCCAACTATCGCATGCTACTGACGCAAACGGGTTTTGATGAGATCAGTCTCGAGGTAACACGCCGCTACTCGCTGAGTGATGTGGTGGAGAGTGGCGGGGGGCCGGCGCGGCGGGGGTTTGCCCCGGGCGCGCGGGGCGCCCCGGGCGGGAAAATAGTGGGGGGGGTTTTGAAGGCCGCCCCCCCCCGGTTT
>VFSW01014656.1_pt1 | contig 10821 bp, 10 predicted proteins | sample 5358111 | NCBI WGS metagenome assembly VFSW01 (sample SAMN11554181, study PRJNA540505) | mine drainage metagenome | isolation source: sediment from site ElyBrook_90M | place: USA: Ely Copper Mine, Vershire, VT | collected 2017
GGATAGATGAAGTCGAGGAACTGGATCTCCACCACGGGCTCGAGCCCGTTCATCGACATCCCGATCGCCATCCCTATGATCCCTTCCTCTGCGATGGGCGTGTCGATGACCCTCTCCTGGCCGAACTCGTTCTGGAGGCCAGCCGTCGCCCTGAAGACGCCTCCGTCCTTCCCGATGTCCTCGCCCAGGAGGACGACGTTCCCATTCCTCCTCATCTCGGTCCTGAGGGTCTCATTGACCGTCTGGACTATGTTGGAGACCGTCAAAACAGAGAGCCAGGCTCCTTCTCGTACCCTTCTCCCTTGGGGCCGTTGTCGCCCTCTTCTCTCATGAACTCCTCGGCCTCCTCCCGCAAGTGCCAGGGCATCTCAGCGTAGACGTCCGTGAAGAGCGTCGACGCCGCGGGCGGAGGAATCTGCTCCCTCTCCTTGACCACCGCCGACATCTCGGCGTCGATCTGCTCGATGAGCTTCTCGTTCTCCTGCTCGGAGATTATCCCCTTCTTTATGAGATAAGCGGTGAACCTCGCGATCGGGTCTCTCTTCTTCCAGAGCTCGACCTCCTCGGAGCTCCTGTAGACCGTCGCGTCGTCCGACGTCGAGTGCCCCCCCATCCTGTAGGTGATCGCCTCGATGAGCGTCGGTCCTCCTCCGGAGCGCGCCTTGTCGACCGCCGACTTCGTCGCCTTGTAGACGGCGAGGATGTCGTTCCCGTCGATCTGGACCCCCTCGAAGCCGTACGCCTCAGCCTTTATCGCGATGCTCTCGGATGCGGTCTGGCGCCTGGTCGGGAGCGAGATGGCGTACTGGTTGTTCTCGCAGAAGAAGACCACCGGCGTCTTGTAGACCCCCGCGAAGTTCATTGCCGAGTGGAACTCGCCCTGCGACGTCGCACCCTCTCCTAGGGACGCGAGCGCGATCGACTTTTCGCCCCTGAACTTCGCCGCATAGGCCACTCCCACGGCGTGCGGCAGCTTCGCGGCTATCGGGCTCGATAAAGAGACTATCTTCCATTTGCTGAAACCCCAGTGGACGGGCATCTGCCTCCCCTTGCCCTCGTCCGCGGAGTTGCCCATGATCTGGTCGAAGAGCGCGCTGAGCGGGACGCCCCTGACAAGGCATGTCCCCGGGTCCCTGTAGCTGGGGAAAGCCCAGTCGATCGGAGTGAGCGTGTAGGCCATCCCGATCTGGCAAGCCTCCTGGCCGGTGGACTCCATGAAGAAGCCGATGCGCCCCTGCCTCTGCAGGGACATGCCCTTCTCGTTGAACCTCCGCACTGTGAGCATGTACCTCTGCATCTTCAGTAGGTCCTCATGGCTGAGGTCCGGTTCTACCTTAGGATCGAATTCGCCGTCCGCCCTGATTACCTGGAGCATTTCCACGCTTGGTCGAGCTCGGCTGTTCTTGGCCGGCCGTTTTCTGCCAAATAAGAGTTACGAATTATCAGTCCCAGACTTCGTTAATCGTTGTTCCCCTGCTTCAGGAGCGAACTGATGAAGAGCTCTCCCGCCCTGTAGCTCGACCTTACCAGCGGCCCTGATGCGACGTACTTGAACCCGTATTCCTGCTCGCCCACGCGCTTGTAGTGGTCGAAGGTCTCAGGCGAGACGTACTCCGCGACCGGCAGGTGCCGAGCCGACGGCCGCAGATACTGCCCGACGGTGAGAAAGTCCACTCCCGCGTCCCTGAGGTGCATCATCGCGAGCCTGACCTCCTCCTCCCTCTCGCCGAGCCCGAGCATTATGGATGACTTTGTGAACATCGACCCGTCGAGCTTCTTTATGCTCCTCAGCACGGAGAGCGACTGCCAGTAGCCGGCGCGAGGGTCCCTGACCCTGTCGCTGAGGAAGAGGGTCGTCTCAATGTTGTGCGCTATCACGTCGGGCCTCGCGTCTATCACGGTCTTGATCGAGTCCAGGTCGTTCTGGAAGTCCGGGATGAGCACCTCCACTCGGGTGCCGGGGTTCATCTCCTTCGTCGCGCGAATCGTCCGAGCGAAGTGCCCTGCCCCCCCATCGGGGAGGTCGTCCCTGTCGACCGAGGTCAGGACGACATACGAAAGCCCCATCCTGGAGAGGGTGAGGGCGACGTTCTCGGGCTCGAGCGGGTCGGGCGGGCTCCCGGCCGGCCTTCCCGGGGTCACCATGCAGAACCTGCATGCCCTGGAGCACACGTCGCCCATGAGCATCAGCGTGGCGGTCCCGCTCCCCCAGCACTCCGCGACGTTGGGGCAGTGGGCCTCCTCGCACACTGTGTGGAGCTTCAACTCAGAGAAGAGCCCCCTGAGCCTCTGGTAGTTCTCGCCCTCGTCGGCAGCGGCCGTCGGGGGGAGCACGGTGAGCCATTCGGGCTTGGGTTCCATCAACGCAGCGCAACCTCACCCTTCCGCGGCGGCGCTTTTAGCTTAGCCCGGGGCTGCGGCCGTGAGCTTTATAGTCCCGCTATCTGGCGGAAGCGTCCCCATGCCCGCAAAGCATCCCTCGGTCTTGAATACGGGCTCGAGCTCCTCGTGGAGCGCGCATAGAGTGTGGTTGAACCTGACGTAGTCGCAGACCTCGGTCATGAGCCTTAGCGCCTCCCGCTGGTCGGGCTTCTCGGACGCGAGAAGCGCCGCGACCTTGTCGGCAGCCTTGGCAATGTTCTCGTCGACCTCAAGGTCAAGCATCATCCCCCTCGCCTTCCTCGCGTAGTTGCTCACCGAGGCCTGGGTCACGCCCAGTCGAGTCGCGACCTCCTGCTGCGTGAGGTCGTAGTTCTCGGTGAGCCTCTTCGAGACCATCGCCCTGAAGGCCGGCAGCGCCGACTTGGACACTATCTCGTAGGGATGAATCAAGCACATTCAATATTAGGCCGTTATATTTAAGTCGAGCGGGTCTTCCTAATCGCCGCGAAACAGAGGAATGTTCCAGAGAATTGTCCCCTCTTTCTTAATAACGCAAAAACGTCGCTTCGTCATCATGAGCACTAACGAGGCAAGGGGAAAGGGCAGACAGATCAAAGGTAAGGTCCGCGAAGAGATAGGCAAACTGAGGAACAACAAGAAGGAACAAGCCAAGGGCAAGATCGAGCAGGTCGAAGGCAAGGCCAGAGAGAAGCTAGGAAAAGCCCAGAGAAGATTCGGAAAAGACTATTAGTTCGGCCGGCCATCAGAAAGCCGGCAAGAGGGCTTAAGCAGAGCATGACATTGCAGCCTCCCGAGCCGTTCCGCCGGGAGTATTTCGATTGGTCTGAGGAGGAGTTTGCGCAGCGTTTCGTCGAGAAGATTTCTTCTGGGCGGCTCAAGCAGAACGAGGCATACGTCGACCTGAAACTGAAGAAAAAATCCTCCGGGCAGAAGGTGAAGGCGGCATACCAAGACGTTGCCAACCTTCCGCGTCTCGTGAAGACGCTCCCTGGACTTGCCACCAACCCGACGCCTGCCGATTATCTCAGGTCCATCAGCAACTTCTTGAGGGACAACAGAGGCGGCGACCTTGTCCATTGGTGGAGGAAATTGAGGGAAGGGGTCAAGACCCCGCTCTTCGGCTCGGCTGACATCATCAACGTCTGCAATCTCAAGTGCGTCCACTGCTACTGGTGGACCAACAGGCAGCCGACGGCAGGGGAGCTGACACCCGAGCAGTGGAGAACCGTGATCCGTCACTCCTACAAGAAGATGAAGATTGCAAACGTCACTGTCGTCGGCGGCGAGCCGATGCTGAGGAAGGACGTGGTCCAGGTCTTCTCCGAGGAGATGAAGAACAGGATGAGCGTGGTCACCAACGGCACGCACCCGATGATACACATCAACGGGTTGTACTTCGTGTCCGTCGACGGGACGGAGGAGACGCACAACCGCATCCGCGGCCCTAACACCTATGCCAAGATGAAGAAGAACGTGAAGGATTTCGTCGGCACGGGGGGAAGGGTCGACGCCAACATGACCTTGAACACCATGAACTACAAGACTGTGATCGACGTCCTCCGCGAATGGGATGACATCGTGGGGAGGATAAGCATCCAGTTCCACACGCCGTTCATCGACAACGACCCGCTCTGGCTGCCCTTCGGGGAAGAGAGAGACAAGACCATCGACAGCATCATGGAGTTCAGCAGGAACGAAAACACGCACTTTGTTGTGAACCCGAAGGAGCAGTTCGAGCTGATGCGCGGCAACTGGGGTTACATGTGCCCCAACTGGATGATCCTTCCGCTGGACTACAGGGGCCATATCAAGACGCCATGCTGCATGGGGAGCGCGAACGAGGGCGCACTGCAACCACAGTGTGACAAGTGCGGGATTGCGCCCTACTCCGGCGTCCTCGCCGGGCTGTTCCCGGTGGAGGAAGCACTATCGAGCAAGGAAGTGCTAACATCGGCCGTGAATAGCTAGCTCCGCCGTCAACCCTTAAATATAACTGCGGGCCGAAGGGGTTTAATGCAACGCATCAGCAACGGCAGTTCGAGTATAGGATGCTTTTCGCTCGACAACATGACAGTTGCGTTGTTAGTTCTAGTCTAGAGCCTCGCTCAGAGGTCTTGCATATGCGAGGCAATGCTCGAAGTTTCAATCTTGGTGAATCCATAGAATGACAGAAAAAATGTCAGGCGCACGGGCCGCAGTGGAGGCCCTCGAGCGGGAGAAGGTGGAGTACATCTTCGGGATGCCGGGGGGAGCGAACCTCCCGTTCTACGACGCCCTTTGGGATTCGAAGATCAAGCACGTGCTGGTGCGGCACGAGCAGCTGGCTGCCCACATGGCCGACGCCTACGGCAGGGTATCCAGGAAAGCCGGCGTCTGCTCCGCCACGTCGGGGCCAGGCGCGACCAACCTCATAACGGGAATCGCGACCGCCTACGCCGACTCCTCGCCCGTGGTGGCTATCACCGGCCAGGTCCCGAAGGCCATGACCGGGAGGAACGCCTTCCAAGAGACAGACATCATCGGAATCGCGACTCCAGTGACCAAATACACGCTACAGCCTCTCTCTCCGGCGGAGGTCCCCTTCGCGGTAAAGCAGGCTTTCTACATCGCGACCACAGGGCGGCCAGGCCCGGTGCTCCTAGACCTCCCCAAGGACGTCCAACAGGACGAGGCGGAGATGACCTTCCCCGACAGCGTAAGCGTCAGGGCATACAGGCCCAACGTGCCCGTCGACGCCCAGGACGTCGAGCGCGCGGCGGCGATGATAGTCAAGGCAGAGAGGCCCATATTTTGGGGCGGTGGCGGAATCAGGATTGCTGACGCGGCGCAGCCGTTCGCGGCGCTCGCCGAGCTCCTCATGGCCCCGGTGATCACGACGCTTCAAGGGAAGGGCGACTTCCCGGAGGACCACCCGCTCTCGCTCGGCCCCATAGGGATGCACGGCAGAGCAGAGGCGAACCGGCTGGTCTCAGAGTGCGACCTCCTGGTCGCCGTCGGCGTCAGGTTCTCGGACCGCTCCACCGGGAACTTCTCCGAGTTCGCGCCGACCGCCAAGATAATCCACATCGACGCCGACCCCACCGAGTTCAACAAGAACAAGACCGTAGACCTCTCGATACTGGGCGCCGCGAACCAGGTCCTCGCGATGCTCTTCGACGCGGTCGCGAGGAGGCTGGCAAAGCGCAGGGACCCCAACAACAACCCGTGGCTCAAACGCGTGAACGATGTCCGCGAGGAGCTCAAGGGGATTCCCGCCTACAGGGACTCATATGCGGAGCTTTCAGGGCCGAGGATAGTCAAGAGGCTGAGAGACATCCTCCCTCCAGAGGCGATCCTCACGACGGGTGTGGGGAGGCACCAGATGTGGTGCGAGATTCACTACAAGGTCCTGAGGCCAAGGACATGGATCACCTCCACAGGCCTCGGGACGATGGGCTTCGGTCTGCCCGCCGCGATAGGGGCGAAGTTCGCGCAGCCTGACGTGCCCGTGGTGGACTTCGACGGCGACGGCAGCTTCGTGATGACCGAGCAGGCGCTCGCGACCGCGGTCGAGGAGAGGCTACCGATAGTCTCGGTCATCCTCAACGACAGGACGCTGGGGATGGTCGAGCAGTGGCAGAGGCTCATGTACAACAGGCGCTTCATCGGCATCAAGTTCCCGAACACCCCGGACTTTGTGAAGCTCGCGGAGGCGTACGGCGCCCACGCCAGGACGGTGGGCTCTCTCGACGAGTTCGCAAAGGCGATGCGAGAGGGCCTGACGATCGAGGGGCCGACGGTCATCGAGGTACCCATCTCGCCCGAGGACGACGTCTTCCCGTTCCTGCCCCCAGGGAAGGGGATCAAGGACACCGTCTACGGCACTTCGAAGGAGATGGCCGTGTTTTGACCAGGTCGTCCAAGGTCCTGTCGACTCTGGTCGAGAACAAGCCCGGGACGCTCTTCCGGGTCGTACACCTCGTGAGGCTCATGCGCCTCAACATCGAGGGGCTGACGCTGGGAGTGACCAACGGCGGGACGGACTGCAGGATGACCATGACGCTCAGCGGGGACGACGCGGCCGTCGAGCACGTGGCGAAGCAGCTCATGAAGGTCATCGACATCCTCGAGGCGCACACCTACGGGCCTGAGGAGGTGACCGCGAGGGAGCTCGCCCTGGTGAAGATAAACACGGACAAGATCTCCGTCGCGGAGATACAGAGGAACACGGGCTGCAGGATAGTCGACTCCTCGAAGCACTCCGTCGTGGCCGAGATAGTCGGGTCGGCGAAGCAGATCGACGAGTTCGTGCAGAGGCTTGGGGAATCAAACGTCCTCGACATCGCGAGGACCGGGGTGGCGGCGCTCCCGAAGGAGACGACGTCGCGATGACCGAGAGGATAATACGCGTGCTCGACACGACGCTTCGAGACGGGGAGCAGACGCCCGGAGTCTCGCTCACTCCCGACGAGAAGCTCGAGATAGCGGAGGCCCTCGACAGGCTCGGAGTCGACGTCATAGAGGCGGGATTCCCCATCACATCGAAGGGCGAGCAGGAAGGCGTCCGGAGGATAGCCAAGGCCGGCTTGAAGGCGGAGATCTCTGGCCTGGCCAGGGCGGAGAAGGTGGACATCGACACCGCCATCAACTGCGGCGTCAAGGGCGTCCACGTCTTCCTGGCCTCGTCGGATATACACCTCCAGCACAAGCTCCACCTGACGAGGGAGCAGATGGTGAAGCAGTCCGCCGACATGGTGAGATACGCGAAGAGCTTCGGCGTCAAGGTCGAGTTCTCGGCGGAGGACGCCACCCGCACGGAGATCCCGTTCTTCAAGGAGGTCGTCAAGGCGGTCACCGACGCGGGCATCGACCGCTTCGACATACCGGACACCGTCGGTATCGCGACGCCCCAGAAGATGGCGGAGTACGTCCAGGCGGCGCGCTCGGTCTCGGACGCGATGATCAGCGTCCACTGCCACAACGACTACGGCCTGGCCGTGGCGAACAGCCTCGCGGGCGTGGTGGCCGGGGCAGACCAGGCGCACCTGACGATCAACGGCATAGGGGAGAGGTCGGGGAACACCTCGCTGGAGGAGTTCGTCATGGGGTGCTTCAACCTCTACGCTCTGAGGACCAACATCAACTACTCTCTGCTCTACGAGACCTCCCGCCTCGTGTCGAGGCTGACGGGCGTGATGATACAGCCCAACAAGGCCATAATCGGTGACAACGCCTTCGGGCACGAGTCGGGCATCCACACCCACGGGGTGCTGAGCAACCCCTCGACCTACGAGCCATTCGACCCCTCGATGGTCGGGAGGACGAGGTGGCTCCAGGCGGGGAAGCACGCGGGCAGACACGGCATAGCCTACCAGCTGCGCGGCATGGGGCTGAAGCCAAAGGAGGACAGCCTCAGGCTGATAGTTGAGAAGGTCAAAGAGATGGGCGACCAGGGGCGCACGATAACAGACAGCGACCTCTACCAGCTCGCCACCCAGATTATGGGAGGAGGCAAGGCCGAGGCCGCCGAGATTGTCGAGCTCGAGGGCCTCGAGGTCGTGACTGGGATAAAGCGCCTCCCAAGCGCCACCGTCAAGCTCCTGGTCCGCGGCCAGCTCCACGAGGCTACCGACGTGGGCTCGGGCCCTGTGGACGCGGCGGTCAACGCCATCCAGAAGATCTTCAGCACCATCGACATCGTGAAGCTCAAGGAGTACAGGCTCGAGGCGCTCACCGGCGACGCGCAGGCCGTGGCGGACGTCTCGGTCAAGGTAGAGGACAGCGCCGGCCTCACCGCCTCGGGACGAGGCATGAGGAGGGACATCGTGGTGGCGAGCGTCGAAGCGATAGTGAGCGGGATAAACGCGCTGATGGCGAAGAAGCTCCAGAACCAGCCGTCGACCTCGATCGCTCCCCAGGGCGAGCAGAAGCCGATAGAAGGGGTCTAGGGCGGGGAAGAGGAAATGCCGGGCGCTACAATCACCGAGAAGATAGTCTCGCGCGCGATGGGAAGGAAGGCGAAGGCGGGGGACCTCGTCGAGGCCCTACCCGTCGACAAGCTCTACTTTAACGAGGTCATAGGGCCGCCAGCCATCCTGAACTTCCAGAAGGACTTCGAGGACGTCTACACCGAGTCGGGAAAGAAGATGCAGGTCTTCAACCCCTCGCGCATCGCGTTCATGCCGGACCACACGGTCCCCTCCTGCTCGATCAAGGTCAGCCAGGGCATCCGCCTGATGTCGGACTTTGCGAAGGACCAGGGGATCGCCATGTACAAGGAGGGGGACGGGATCGAGCACACCATCGCCTCCGAGGAGGCGTTCGTCCTCCCGGGGGAGATAGCCGTGGCGACGGACTCCCACACCTGCACCCAGGGGGCGCTGGGTGCACTGGCCTTCGGGATAGGGACCACGGAAGGGGAGAACCTGCTCGCGACGGGCGAGCTGTACTCGTTCACGGTCCCCGAGACCATCAGGTTCAATGTCAGCGGGAAGTTCCAGAGGGGAGTCTACGCCAAGGACCTTGTCCTCCACGTACTGGGGATGATGGGGGAGGGAGGGGCCTCCAAGCGCGTCGCCGAGTACTCTGGGCCGACCATCGACTCGCTGGACATGGAGGGTCGGTTCACCATCTGCAACCTCTCGGTCGAGATGAGCGCGAGGACTGCCATCATCAACCCGGACGGCAAGACCCTGGCCTACGTCAGCGACGCCCTCGCACGAAGGAAGATGACGATGACCGAGGAGATACGCGGGATGATGGCGAGGAGCGACCCCGACGCAACCTACGCGAGGACGGTGGACGTCGACGCCTCCACGGTCGAGCCGACCGTCTCGCTCCCGCACTCTCCGGCGAACGCGAAGCCGGTCAGCCAGGTGAGCGACCCCATCGACACCGTCTTCCTCGGATCTTGCGCCAACGCGCGCGAGGCAGACCTCACAATCGCCGCCAAGATATTGAAAGGCAGGAAGGTCAGCCCGAAGACCAACCTCCTGGTCATCCCGGCCAGCAGGCGCGTCTACAACTGGGCGATGGACAACGGCCTCCTGAAGATATTCGCCGACGCCGGCGCCAACATCGAGTCCTCGAACTGCGGCCCTTGCTTCGGCAAGCACATGGGCATACTCGCCCCAGGAGACAGGTGCCTCAGCACGAGCAACCGCAACTACAAGGGAAGGATGGGCTCGCCCGAGGCGTTCATCTACTTGGGCTCCCCCGCATTGGCAGCAGCGACCGCGATAGAAGGCAGGATCGCCGACCCCAGGAAGTACCTGCCCGCTGGTGAGAACTAGAGATGCAGATGGGAGGAAAGGTCGCAAAGAAGTTCGGGGACGACATCAACACCGATTACATCATCCCGGCGTTCCTCCTCCAGGAGAGCTGGGACAAGCAGTTCTTCGCAGACCACGCGTTCGAAGGATACGACCCCACGTTCGGCCCCGCGTGCAGGGCGAACAAGGAGAGCATCGTCGTCGGCACGAACAACTTCGGCTGCGGCAGCTCCAGGGAGCAGGCCGTCTACGCGATCAAGTACAACAACGTCGTCGCTGTGGTGGCGCAGAGCTTCCCGGACATATTCTTCCGCAACTGCCTCAACAACGGTCTTCTTCCGATCCAGATCAGCGACACGAGCAAGATAGCGGTCGGGGATGAGCTGGTGGTGGACCTTGACTCCAAGACCCTGAGGGACCGGACGACAGGGGTGGAATACCCGATACTCGCTACAGACGCCGCCATCGAGACGATGAAGAGGGGCGGCTTCCTCGGCTTCGTCCGGGAGAGGCTCCGGCAGAAGCTAAAAGCGGTGCCGATGAGGGCGCCGTCCTAGTAGAAGGTTGCCCCGACAGCACCACCCGAAGTCCAGGCAGAAGGAGTATTCCATCTCCCTCATCGAAGGGGACGGCGTAGGCCCCGAGATCTCCAAGGCCTCCCTCCTCGTCTTGGACGCCCTGAGGGACAAGCTCGGGCTGGGCTTCTCCATCAAGGACTCACCCGCAGGCGACATCTGCAAGAGGAAGACCGGCGTTCCGCTCCCTGAGTCGTCCCTGAAATCCATCCGCGAGTCCGACGCATGCCTCAAGGCTCCTGTTGGCGAGACCGCCGCGGACGTGATAGTCAAGCTCAGGCAGATGCTGGATCTATACGCCAACATCAGGCCGGCGAAGAGCCTCCCCAACGTCCCCTCGCTCAAGCCCGGCATCGACATGGTGATAGTAAGGGAGAACACCGAGGACCTCTACAAGGGGCAGGAGTTCGAGTTCGACGGAGGGGTCGTCGCCCTCAGGACCATCACGCGGTCCGCATCCGAGAGGATTGCGAAGTACGCGTTCGAGACGGCCGAGCAGAGGGGAGGGGCCCGCAAGGTGGTCGCGGTGCACAAGTCGAACGTCCTCAGGAAGAGCGACGGCCTGTTTGCGCAGGTTTGCAAGGAAGTTTCCA
>VFSW01014657.1_pt1 | contig 10820 bp, 9 predicted proteins | sample 5358111 | NCBI WGS metagenome assembly VFSW01 (sample SAMN11554181, study PRJNA540505) | mine drainage metagenome | isolation source: sediment from site ElyBrook_90M | place: USA: Ely Copper Mine, Vershire, VT | collected 2017
GACGCCCGCATCACTTTTTTTCACTTTTTAGAAAATTACCCGCTAATCAGGGTGATGGAACGGAAAGGAACCCGGACGCGCAGTGTGCGGCATTGTGGCGTCTGCCGCCTCTTCAATTTTCAGGGCGCCGGCGAAATTTTTTGTAACGGGTTGTTGAAATCCGTGGCAGTCTTCTTATAGTCGCAGTCGTTACAAATGGAAACCCGCCAAAGTCACCGCGCCGCGCCGGAAAATTCCTGGAGCATCCAGGCCGCCCGCGCCCTCTATAACATCAACCGCTGGGGCGCCAAGTATTTTGACATCAACGAGGCCGGACACGTCATCGCCAGGCCGCTGCCGGATGGCGGTGCGGCGGTGGATCTGACGGATGTGATCGAGGAAGCCAAGGGGCGCGGGCTGAAGTTTCCGCTGTTGATTCGCTTTCAGGACATTCTTCGCCATCGCGTGGAGGCCATCAACCAGGCTTTTGCCGCCGCGATTGCGGAGTTCAATTATCAGAACAAATACCGGGGCGTTTTTCCCATCAAAGTCAACCAGCTGCGCGAAGTGGTGGAGGAGATATTGGACGCGGGAAAGCCCTATCAATTTGGGCTGGAGGTGGGGAGCAAGCCGGAGTTGTTCGTCGGCCTGGCGCTTCAGAATCAGTCCGGCAGCCTGATCATCTGCAACGGCTACAAAGACCCGCTGTTCATCCGCATGGCGCTGATGGGAATCAAGCTGGGCAAAAAGGTGGTGATGGTGGTCGAGAAATTGGAGGAGTTGAGGCAGATCATCGCCGTGTCGCGCGCGGTGGGCGTCGAACCGCTCCTGGGCATCCGGGCAAGGCTTATGAGCAAAGGCGCCTGCAAATGGGCCGAGAGCGGCGGTGAGAATGCCAAGTTCGGCCTGGACACCGCCGAACTTCTGGCCGCCACTGAAATTCTTCGCGCCGAAAAAATGGAGCATTGTTTCAAGCTGCTTCACTTTCACATCGGTTCGCAGGTGCCCGACATTTCGACCATCAAGAAGGCGGTGCAGGAGGCGGCCCGTTTTTACGCGAAGCTTTTCAAAATGGGTTTTGGAATCGATTACCTGGATGTCGGCGGCGGGCTGGGTGTGGACTACGACGGCAGCAGGTCGGCGTTTGACAGCTCGACCAATTATAGTTTGCAGGAGTACGCCAACGACGTCGTTTTTTACGTCGCCGAAGTCTGCAACCAGGAAAAGGTGCCGCATCCGCAAATCGTCAGCGAGAGCGGCCGCGCCATTGTGGCGTATCATAGTGTGCTCATTGTCGAGGTTCTCGGCACGATTGAACGCATCCGTTCAGGAGCACAAATCCAATATGGCGACAATGAGCATCCGCTGGTGCGCGATTTGCTGGACATGCGCAAGAACCTTTGCAAGCTCCACAAGTTGGAAGCCTATCACGACGCCGTCGAGCGCAAGGACGAGGCGCAAAATATGTTCACGCTGGGCATGCTGGACCTGCCGGACAAGGCCAAGGTGGAATCGCTTTATTGGGAAATCGGGCAGGAAATAGTGCGCAGCTTTGCCGGCCAGGCGCATGTCCCGGAAGAAATTCGCCAGCTGGAGGACACGCTGGGCGACCAGTTCCTTTGCAACTTCTCGGTGTTTCAATCGCTGCTGGATCATTGGGCGCTGGGCCAATTGTTCCCCATCATGCCTGTCAGCCGCCTCAATGAGCGCCCCACTCGCGAAAGCACGCTTGTCGACATCACCTGCGACTCGGACGGGCAGGTCAAAAAATTCATCGATCTCGCCGACGTTCGCGACACGCTGCCGCTCCATCGGCTGCGCGCCAACGGCAACGGCCCGGAACCGTATTACCTGGGTTTCTTTCTCATGGGCGCCTATCAGGACATCATGGGCGACCTGCATAACCTTTTTGGGCGCGTCAATGAAGTCCATGTCTTTCTGGATTCCGACGAGCCGGCCGGCTACTACGTCGAAGAAATCATCGAAGGCTCGACCATCGTGCAGGTTTTGACCTCCGTGCAATACGACGAAAACGAATTGAAACGGCAGATGAAGATGCAAATCGATGAGGCCATCAAATCCGACCGCCTCAAACCTTCCGAGGGCATGCGCCTGCTGGACGATTACGAGCGCGGCCTCAAGGAATATACATACTTGACCCCGTAGGCTTGTGGCGGAGTTAAACCTCCATCGCCCGGCCGCCAGGGTCCCGACCGCCCAACTGCTTCGCTCGCTCGCTCGAGTGGTGCGCGGACTTTCGACTCTGTTCTGGACGTTGCCCGCCACTTTGGCCGTCTATGTCGCAACTGCCAGGATGGATTGGCTGGCGAGCCTTCGGGCATGGGCCTTCGTTCCGGCCGCCGTGTTGGGCGTGATCGTGTGGCGCGCGCTGAGCCAGTTGCGCGATTTTCAAAGGCAGGAGCGCATCTGGCAACAATCGCTCGATCGCGCGGAGTTGTTTGCGATCCTCAACGTCGGCCTGGCGCCTTTCTTGAATTGGTGGCACAAGTTCCCGGCCGTGCCGCTCTACCGGGCGTGCGCCGGTTTGCTGCTCATTTCCAGTTTTTTACTGTTGATCCAGATCAATTGCGTCCTGCGGCGATTGTCCGCGATGCTTCCCGACGAGATGTTGCGCATGGAATCGAGATTGTTCACCGGCTCCAATATCTTCATGCTCTTTGCGGCCGTGACAGCGTGGGGCGTTGATTACGCCGCATGGCAATGGCGCCTGCCGCCATCGCTGGCGGAGCCTCTGCGAAACCTCGACACTCCGGCGGCGAGATGGTTGATGCTGTTTTTTGCGCTCGTCCCGCTGGCCATGACCATGGCGTTGATTTGGAAAACCAAGGAAGTGATTTTCACGAGCGTGTTCAGCGCCGAACGATGAGGCGGGCAGTGCGCACTTTCAAAAACCGTCGTCATGCGACAAAGCTTGGTCGCATCCCTCACTCCTCCCCGCCCACCAACCATATTCCCAGGCCGGGAAGCCAACGCTCTATCTGCTGGCACGATGCGTTAAAACCTCGGTGCGATACAATGCGGACGGCGACTTCAATCAGAGTCCGGATAATCGCCGCAACGGCGTGCTCCCCGGCGCAATGCGCAAAAATTTGCTTGCCACCTCATCGCTGCTGCGCGGCCGCACCGAGTGCCTTTCCCTCGACTACAAGGAAATTGTGGCGCGGGCGGGGACGGAAGACCTGGTTTAAATGGACCCGCCTTACCAAGGCGTCTTGCGGAGAACGCGATCCCCGGTATTTGAAATCGATCTTGTTCAGCGAGTTCGTGGAAATCTTGGAAACGCTCAACGCCCGTGACATCCGCTATCTTGTGAGCTACGACGGGCGAACGGGGAACAAAGTTCATGGTCGGCGGTTTCCCGCTCACTTGCGGCTTCAACTGGTCGAACTGGAGGTCGGACGTTCCTCCCAGGCCACCCTGCTTGGCCGGAACGAGGTCACTTATGAATCGGTATACCTCTCGCGTCCCTTGGCTGAGCGGCTCCAAATCCGCCTGCCAACAGTCAAGGCGCCAGGCCGAACAAATGAGTTTGTCGCAGGCTCTCTAATGCCCAAGCCAAAGCCGCCGCCGCCGGGCGCGGTGAAAGCCGGGGCGGCATCGCCCTCTTTGAGATTGCGGACCTGTTCCATTGTTTGGCCGGATGCAATGGAGTTTACTGCCGCGGAATCGGCGCGCTGGCTGGGTGTGCGTTGAGCTGGCGCGCGCCGTCAAAAATGTAAAACAATCCCGATACGCCGGTGAAAAGCCCGGCGCCCAACGTCAAATAGGGCAACGCCGCCCGGCGCCACTTCAGGAGCGTCCACAGCACCGCGGCCATTTGCAGCACCGTGGCCAGTTTGCCGGAAAAGCGCGGTCGCACGGCAACTTTGCCCAAAGTGTAATGAACCACCGCCAGGCCAATTATCAACATGGCATCGCGACTGATGATGGTGACGGTCAGCCATCGAGGGATGGGCACGAAGTAACCGCGTGTGTCAACACTCAATAAAATGATCGCCGAGACCAACAACGATTTGTCCGCCAGGGGGTCCAATATCGCGCCCAGTTCGCTGCGCTGGTTGTATTGGCGGGCAATGTAACCATCCAGGGCGTCGCCCAAGGCGGTCAGCGCAAAACAAAGAAGGGCCCCAAGCCGGAACCATTCGTTGCCGTGGTCCACATAATAGACAAACGCCAGGATGAAAAACGGCACCAGCAAGATTCGGGCGATCGTTATTTTGTTTGCAGTTGTCATCCGCCGCGACGCATTCTGCGCTACAGTTGCCGCCTCATCAAGCCGATAACCCCCACAGACGAATCAGACGCGAATTGCAACGCAGCCTGCGTCCCGTAGCCGGCCGGACCGCAGGAACTCCGCGGATGCGCCCCAGGGAGGGACGCAGTGCGCGTGAGTTGATTACGGTCCAGGACGATGAAGAGCATAAACAATAGCGGGGCCGACTTTTACTTGGCGCCTGAAACCCTCAAAGCGACGATTCTGATGTCGCTTCTGACGGTTTGGGTGTTGATCGGCGTTTTTATTTTCCTCAAGCGATACACCAAGCGCCGCCACTTTACGGTATGGACGGCCGGCTGGCTCTTTTACGTCGTATGGTTGACGTTAAACATGCAAGACCTGGGTTCCGCGCCCACTTCCACGACCCTCCTGATCGAGCAATGGTGTTTGGCCGTCGTCGCCGTTTTCCTGTTCTGGGGCAGTGTCCGGTTTATGGGCCTGCGAGTGAAGGAGCTTGAACTGGGCTTGTTTCTGGCATTTTTGCTGGTCTGGAGTTATGTCGGCGCGCATGACTTGGGCCATCCGATGGCGGCGAAGGTTTCCCTTTTCGGCCTGCTCGGCGGCGTGAGTCTGCTCACCGCCGTGTGCTTTGCCCGGTATCGCCGGCGCCGCGGGTTTGTCGGGGCGACCATGTTGGCGATTGGTTTTTTGCTTTGGGGCGCCTACATCGTCGCTTATCCCTTTATCCAGGCCGCCAGCAGTCTGTCGGCGGCGGGATTTTTCATTTCCGCCGTGCTTCAACTGTTCATCGCCCTAAGCATGGTTATTCTTGTGCTGGAGGAAATGCGCGGCACAAACCTGCAAGCCATCGAGCGCCTGCGCTATCGCCGTTGCGAGGCCTCTGAATTGCAAACCAAAATCGACGCCACCGAGGAACGCTATCGAAAAATTTTCAAGCAGGCCGGCGACGCCATCATTATCACCGCCGCCGGCGACTTGCGCGTCCTGGAACTCAACGACACCGCCCTTCGCCTCCTGGGAATCGGGCGCACACAGGCCCACCAACATTGCCTGCCGTCCTTCTGCCAGTTGCCCAAGGATTCCAAAGTCCAGGCCGGCGACACCGACAGTTGGGTCAATCTTCTTTGCGGACAAAGCCGCGTCGGCGTGATCAGCAAGAGCGGCGCGCTGACTCTTTCCGAAGTGGACGCCGTCAAGACCGAGTATTCCGGCCAGCCGGCCTATCAATTCTTCTTCCGGGAGGTGACCGAGAAGACGCGCCTGGAGCAGCAACTGCGACAGGCTCAAAAGCTTTCCACACTGGGCCAGATGATTTCCGGCGTGGCCCATGAAATGAACAGCCCGCTGGCGGTCATCAAAGGCTACCTGGATTTGATCCTCGAACATCATGAAATCGGCGAGAAAACGCGCGCGGATTTGACCAAGGTCACGCAGGAATGCAACCGCACGATAAAGCTCGTCCGCAATTTCCTCTCCTTCGCCCGCTCCCAGCCCGAGCACCGCGAAATGAACCAACTCAACGCGCTCATCGAACGGGCGGCCGATTTGCGGCGCGTCGATCTAAGGACGCGCAATGTGGAATTGATCCTTGATCTTGCCCCGGACCTGCCCGCGACCTGCGCCGATCCCGATCAAATGCAGCAGTTGACCATCAACATTGTCAATAATGCCGTCCAGGCCATGGCCGCCCAGACGGCCCCGCGCAAATTGAAAATCAGCACCTGCGCCAAATCCCACGACTGGCTTCTCATCGGCTTTGAGGACAGCGGGCCGGGAGTGCCCTCGGAATTGAGGCAGAAGATTTTCGAGCCGTTTTTCACCACCAAGCCGGCCGGCGCCGGCACCGGCCTGGGACTCTCCATTGCCCACGGCATCCTTGCCGACCATCACGGACGCATTTATTACAAGACATCCTGCTTTGGCGGCGCCGGATTCTTCCTGGAACTGCCGGTGCTAAACGCCCGTTCCCAGACCTCCGCGCCGGACATTGAAACCAAGCCGCGCAACAGCCTGAAAACCGCCGCCGAGGTATTGGTGCTGGACGACGAACCCTCGATCGCCGATTTGCTCTCCGAGATGTTGAGCCTCCTGGGCCAGCGTCCGACGGTCTGCCTGGCGCCCGCCGCGGCCCTGGAGTTATTATTGACGCGCGATTTCGACCTCATTATCTCGGATTTTCGCATGCCGGTGATGAACGGCGAACAGTTTTACCGCGAGGTGCTGAGGCGAAAACCGCATCTGGCGCCCAACATCATATTCCTGACCGGCGACGTCGTGAGCGCGGAAACCCGGCAATTCCTGGCCTCCACCAACAATCCGCACCTCGACAAGCCGTTTCAACTTTCCAAGCTGGAGACCGTGGTGGCCGAAGTCCTGGGCCGAAAAGAAGCCCGGCGCGACGACGCCATCCACGGCGCCCGCCCAAGCCTGGCGCCCGCCTAACCCGCATACTGCCAAGACGGTGGGATAGACGACACTTGGTCACGAGGAGTTTGGTTCTCCGGCAAGGCGCGAGCGAGCAACGCCGCCGGAGAACCAAAGAACCGTGAAGAAGTGTCGTCTATCCCACCGTCTTGGCAGTAACCCGCATAATTCACAGCCGGACACGTTTTTTTTCATTAACACCCGGCTTTAGCCGGGTGCCAGGCAGTGTGGAGGCGCTGAAACTGTTTCAACAGTTTCCCACGGGCGGTGAAACCGTTAAAACGGTTCTTGACAGCGGCGGGCATTCAAACACCGCGCTGAAGCACGGTGTTAATGAGAACACACACGTAGTCCTGTGAAATACCCGGGCCAAGAGCGCGCAACCCTCACAGAAGCACCTTGCCAACGATCCGATGCAGTCTGACCTTGCCGTGCCAATGATCTTCCACGGGCATGGTGCGATTGTCCCCGACCACAAAACATTCGTCGCTCTTGAGTTTTACCGGCGCGGCGTCCCAGTCGCACGGGGATTTCAAATACGGCTCGTTCAGGGGCCGGCCGTCAATGAACACGCGCCCGTTTACAAATGCCACCGTTTCGCCGGGCAAACCAATGACCCGCTTCAAGAACGTGAGGCGGATGTCGCTGCCTTCGGCAAAGCGAATGCTCACCACATCGCCGCGATGGGGCGGATGCCAGAGGTAAGCCAGCCGGTTGACGAGATTAACCGACCTGTCCTTGTAAGTCGGCAGCATGCTAATGCCGGTGACTCGAATTCCCAGCAGAACATACTTGAAGACCAGAAGAGACATTACCACCACCGCCACGATCCGCGCCAAAGTGACTTTTGGGTGGCGGCCAAAAACTACAATCTGCGCGCCCTGAAAAAAGCGAGCCGATGGTGATGAGATATTCAATTCTCCCGCATGCGTTTGTGTCAGCATAGTGCGCGAACATCGCCCTTGTCATCCGCGCGCGCAAGTGCGGCGAACCGCCCACTTGACAATTTGAGCCGACCACTCCGACTTTCCAGAATTGCTCGTTTTGGAACTTTTAGGCAAGCAAATTCTCCAAAGTCGAAAAGGCGGCGCGCCGCACCTGGTCGGACTGGTTCTCAAGGAGCCGGTACTGCTGCGTCCAGCCTGCCTTGGATTGGTTTCGCTCGCGCCAGCAGGTCTTTAACACACGCTCGGAGCGCTCGACCTGCTGCAATGCCGATGCGACGGACTCCGGTCCTTCGGGCAGATCGGAAATGTCGCCGACAAGAAACCGGCTTATTTTTTTCCCCCGAAAAACAGCCTGCAGCAGCATCACCATCGTCTGCTCATAGGCGTACCATCGCTGCGAAAGCACCTCGCGCAGGAACGCATGGCGAATGGCGAAAAACTCGGAGCGCGGGCGTTCGGTGAACTGGCGGATTTCACGCGCCTCGGCCGGAAACCATGTGTAAAGAAGAGCGAAGGTCCCATAGGTGTCTATGAGTTGCTTGGGATTATTATGGTCGGTCGCTATCTCGCCGATGCATAGGTCTTGTTGCAATTCCCCGATGATTTCCGGCAGATCGTGCAGGCGCCCCAGGACATTGCGGCCGCCCACCGAGCCGTAATTGAAGTCCCCGGGAATGAGCCAATAGACGTCCTCCGGCCCGCCGCGTTCGAAGGCCGTCCCCAATCCGCAATACCACATCTGGCAGGTGTCCACGCACCACGCATCGTGGATGTCCGAGAATTTGGCGACCGTATTGTTGCGAAAATCCAGAAATGCCCCGTTGCCTTCCATCGAGTGATACGTCTTGCGATCCACGACCGTAATCGGGCGCGCGAACTTTTCCTTTTCCGCGTCCAGCCGCGCAATCATTTGATACAGCTCTTTCAAATCCGCGTAGTCATTGGGCTGGCGAAACGGGTAAATCACCACCGGATGAATTCTGGACCGTGGCGCCGCCGCGGTTTTTTTTCCAGGCGTCCTGGGACGCCCCGGGTTGGTTTCCGTGGTTTTTTTCATGCGTCGCTAGTCCGGCAACTCCCGCACTTCGATGTGCCGATATTCCATTTGGCCGCGGTCCCCTTCCAATCCAATCGGGCCGCTCGCCGGTATCTTGAACGCCGCTTCCATGACTTCCCCGTTGCAAGTGCAAAGCGCCTCGGCGCCTTTGACTGTGATTACGATCTGATTCCAATCCTGCGCTTTGTATCGTTTGAGATCCTTGTACGGCCCGGCGATCAGATAATCCCGGCATTGCAACTGCGGCTCGCGGATGAAGATGCCGCTGTCGGCGTTGGGCGTGGCGCGGAATTCCAGTTTCAAAATGAAATCCCTGGGAAATTCCCGCGTCGTGGACAGCTTCTGGATCTTTCTTCCCTCGCAAGGCGTCGTGACGATCAAACGCCCAAACTTGGCCACGTAACGGCGGTCGTCGCTGGCCGTTTGTCCGGCGAAACTCACCGGCGTTGTCACGATCGGCCACGGCGGCGCGTTGGGATCGCGCTTCTGCCAGCGTTTGGCGCTTTGAATATCCTTCTGCGAGGTGGGCCGATAACCCCACCCGGTCAGATCATGTCCGTTGAACAAACTCTCAAAACCCGGTTCGGGCGAAAAGTTATCCGGCTCGGTGTCAAAAAAACCAAGTGTGGCCAGGATTGGGCGGATCGCCGCCGCCCATTTGGCGTATCCGGCCTTGTTCGGGTGCAGCAAATCAGGAAATTCCCCCGGCTTGGCGTCGCCCTGCGCGTTTGCGAAAAGCGGCCAGGTTTCAATCAACGTCACCTGCTTATTGCCTTTGACGGCCGCGGCATAAAGTTTGTTGACTTCTTTGATTTTTTCGGCCGGGCGTCCCTTCCTGATTGAACTCGGAAAGACCTGGCAAAGGATAATCGGCATTTTCGGAAACTTGTCCTGTAACATTGCCACGATGAGCTTGAGATTGGCCGCGATGATCTCCGGGTCCGCGCCTTCCTCAAGATCATTGGTGCCAATGAGAATTACGACGCCGTCCGGATGCAGGACAAGCACGTCATCCCCCAAACGAATCAACACTCCGCGCGTGGTGTCGCCGCTGATCCCGCGGTTGGCGACTTTTACGCCCGCAAAGCCGCCGCCCATGTCATCGCCCCATCCCTGCGTGATGGAGTCGCCAAGGAAAACCCAGGCGTGCTGGTCCTCCTCCACGCGTCGCGCCCAAGTCTCGCGCCGCGCGACCCAAAGTTTGCGAAACCATTCGACGCGGCGAATCGGCCCTTGTCCTGGCAGCCCTTCGTCTGTTGGCGGCAGTTGGAAACGCGATTGAACCTCCGGCGACGCAGGCGCCTGGGCGAGCGCCGTCAACACCGCCAGAAGCGACACGGCAAATAATAAACTGCGAGCAATGGATTTCATGAATTGGATGCGCAAATTATGAACCGACGCGCCCGGCAAATCAACATCCGGTGTGCGTTGGGCGCGATAAAAAGCGAGGGTCAATTTTGGCAGGCTGAGTTCCATTTTTTAGGAAATTTTGGCGCAATCCAGCGCAATCGCTCCAAAATTGAACAGTAGGAAACGGAGAGGAGAGAACGGGGTATTCTCCAATTCGTTGCAGGGATTCATGATCCTTCGCCCTTTCACGGATTTATACGCGGTTGGTGAAATTTGCGAGAATTTTTTTGGTGCGACTTAGTGCGACTTAGTGCGACTTGGTGCGACTTGGTGCGACTTGGTGAGATTTCGGACAAGTGGAGCAAAGCGGTCTTTCCTCCATTGTTCTTTGGTTGGCCCGGGCATATCCATCATGGCTGGCGCAATCGGCGGCGAGAGGAGGACCTTGGGCGCTCAAGCGCCGCTTGACAGGCCCTCGCTTCACAATCCTCACCCTCCGGGCGGGCAATGTTCCGCCAAAGGAATGTTTAGCATTTAAGCGATTTATGCGCAAGAGTTTTTTTCGTAACTAAGCGAGAAGGCGGCGCCAATTCATCAAAATATCTGGAACGATTTCCTCCCTGCGCTGTTCCGGCCAGGACAGCGTAGGGCAGGCGTCTTGCCTGCCGGTTAGACGGGCATCCTGCCCGTCAGGAAGCGGGGCGAGACGCCCCGGTAACCGGCAGACGGGACGCCGCGGGACGCCTGTCCCTGGAGATTGGACATTTTAGCGTACGTTTGATGCCGATGATCGGATGCCTCACGC
>VFSW01014658.1_pt1 | contig 10820 bp, 5 predicted proteins | sample 5358111 | NCBI WGS metagenome assembly VFSW01 (sample SAMN11554181, study PRJNA540505) | mine drainage metagenome | isolation source: sediment from site ElyBrook_90M | place: USA: Ely Copper Mine, Vershire, VT | collected 2017
CCAATCAGGAGATTGGCGTTCCCAGGAAACATACAATTTCGTGAGAAATGCGGGCTGGTTGTTCAGGAAAAATCCAAAAACCGGAAAGTAAAGCTCGCTTGAAGTCGAACCCGATCCTGCTCGAAACACCTCAGAGAAGATCCCGCGAAGTCCCTTCCAGAAATGCGCGCAGCTTGCGAGAGCGCGACGGGTGACGCAGCTTTCGCAGCGCCTTGGCCTCGATCTGCCGGATGCGTTCGCGCGTGACGGCGAACGATTGGCCGACCTCTTCAAGAGTGTGCTCGGAGCCATCATCCAGGCCAAATCTCATCTTGATGACTTTTTCTTCGCGCGGCGTCAGCGTCTTCAGGACGGATGACGTCTGCTCCTTCAGATTCAGATTGATCACCGCCTCGGACGGCGACACGACCGCCTTGTCCTCGATGAAATCGCCGAGGTGCGAATCTTCTTCTTCGCCAATGGGCGTTTCGAGCGAGATCGGCTCCTGCGCGATTTTCAGAATCTTGCGCACTTTGGCGACGGGAATGTCCATGCGCTTGGCGATCTCCTCGGAGGTGGGTTCGCGTCCGAGTTCCTGGACCAGTTGGCGGCTGGTGCGGATCAGCTTGTTGATCGTCTCGATCATGTGCACGGGGATGCGGATGGTGCGGGCCTGATCGGCAATGGCGCGAGTGATCGCCTGGCGGATCCACCACGTGGCGTAAGTGGAAAACTTGTAGCCGCGGCGCCACTCGAATTTGTCCACGGCTTTCATCAGGCCGATGTTGCCTTCCTGAATCAGGTCCAGGAACTGCAAACCGCGGTTCGTATATTTTTTCGCAATGGAAACCACCAGGCGGAGGTTCGCCTCGATCAACTCTTTTTTCGCCTGTTCGGCGTCGGCTTCTCCGCGAAGAATCACCTGGAGCATGCGCTTCAGGTCGGTCAGCCCGGTTTCGCTGGAGACTTCGATCTCGCGCAGCTCGGTGCGGCGCGTGCGGAGTTCCTTGCGGGCCTCGAGGGCGTTGTCGCCCTTGGAGGCATCGGCGCGGCGCTCGAGTTTTCCGGCTTCCCGCTCGAGCGATTGCAGCCGCTCGACCGTGTTCCGGATCTTCTCAATCAGGCGCTTTTTCTCGAAAGGGTGAAATTCGATCGAGCGCGCGGCCTGCGACATCTCGATGCGCAGCCGTGACACGCGGTATTTCAATTGGATGTACGGCCTTTTTTTCGACTTCGCCAGGCGCTCGAGTTTCGCGGCTTCCTTCAGGCATTCGAGATATCCCTTGGCAATCTGGTCGAGAACTTTGAGGGTCTTCCTGGTCTTGTTCTCGACCTTCTCTTCGGTCAGCTCTTCGTCATCAAACTGGACAATCTCCTTGATCGAGCGGGTTCCTTTGCGCAGGTCCTCGCCGATCGTCAGCAGCTCTTTCAGGATGATGGGCGACCGCGTGATCGTCTTCAGAACAAGAAGCTGGCCGCGCTCGATGCGCTTGGCGATGGCCACTTCGCCCTCGCGCGTAAGCAGGGACACGGTGCCCATCTCGCGCAGGTACATGCGCACCGGGTCATTCGTCTTCTCCAGCATCCCCGGAGTCAGGTCCAGTTCGCTCTCTTCCGCCAGGACAACGTCGTCTTTGGATTCCACTTCCGGCGCTTCCACGGCCGTGGAATCGGCACCGGCGCGCGCGGCCTTCGCCGCCGCAAGGTCCTCGTAAATATCTATGCCGTTTCGTTCAAAGGTGGAAAGGAGGTCGTCTATCTCTTCCGAGGAGTGAATTTCCGCGGGCAGGATATCATTGACTTCATCATAGAGCAGGTAACCCCGCTCCTTGCCCAGGGCAATCAGCTGCCGTACCTGGTCGTATTTTTCTTCAATCGCCAGCGCCAAGGGATCCTCCCTAAATCAAACGGACACCTTTGACCTGCCTCGCTGCGAAACGCGCCGGGCCTTCCGTTTCCTTGTCGGCAAAATCCGCGCGCGCCAAATCACAAAATGCCTGATGTGTGCGGGGATACGAAGAAAATCCAGCTGGCGTGGGTTCGTGCTGTCTGAAATACGGCGTTATCGGCATGGCCCGCGCCCCATTTCGCAAGGGTCTGTTCCAACTCAAGCTTCGGGTATGGGCTGCACTTGCAGCCCATATTAATTTGTCTGGGCTGTACTTACAGCCCGTATTAATTTCGACGCAGACGGCAAATCTTGCGTTACGCCGCCCGCGAGAAGGAACCGCATCAAGCTACAATTTGCCGGCCAAAGGCGTCAATGATTTTGTCTGGAACGTTACTTATCAGGCAGCCCGAATTAGCGGGCGGGCGACCCGAGACGCCGGCGCAGTTCCTGCTTGCGCTCGAGCAGGCGCCGGATCTCCACGCCCGATCCCGCTGTCGCAGCCTGTGTTTCAATTGCGCGCTGCACCGCGGCCAATTCCTGTTCGGCACGGCGGCGGCGCAACACATCGAGGCAGCTTTCGGCCTCCTCCCAGGTCGAGGGCGCGGCCGATTCAAACGCAATTTCAAAAAAAAGGCGCCGGTCCTGCTCGTCCATCGCGGTGGCCAATTCCGCGGCGTCCGGACGCGCGCCCGAAGCGCAGGTTTCGAGGAGCGTGGAAAGGATGCGCTCCACTTCCAGGCCCTCGTGAAGATTCGCGGAAAGAATCTCTTCCGCCAGACGCCCGCGAAATTCTTCGGACTCAATCAGAATCTGCACAATGCGCCGTTCGGCGGGCTTGCCCGCGCGCCCTAAAATTTCGGGCCGCGTCTTGACTTCCCCGCGCCGTTCAGTCGCGGCCTTACGCATGGATTCCCGGAGCACGGGCTCCTCGATGCGAAGCTGTTGCGCGATCCGCGTGGCCCACTCCGAGCGCAGGATGCGGTCCGGAACACGCTGCACATAGGGCAGCAAGAAATTCACGGCGCGAAGTTTTCCTTCGGCGGTCGTCAGGTCCATTTTGAGCGCGCGCGAAATGAGGTAGTCCACATAAGGCGGCGCTTCATTCAGAAGCTGGATATACGCCGCCGCGCCGTTGGCCTTGATGAAGCTGTCAGGATCTTTCCCGCCGGGCAGCGCCAGCACGCGCACTTCGGCGCCCTGTTCGAGCAGGACCGCAAGCGAGCGCTCGGTGGCGGCTTGCCCCGCGGTATCCGGATCGTAATTGACGATGACGCGGCGCGTGAACCGGCTCAGCAGTTTGATTTGCGCTTCGGTGAGACTCGTGCCGCAGCTCGCCACTACGTTCGGCACACCGGCGCGCGCCACGGCAATCGCGTCCATGTAGCCTTCCACCAGCACGGCGAAATCGCGCTGCCGGAGCGATTCCTTGGCGCGATCGAGGTGATACAGCACGTTGCTCTTCGTGTAGATCGGCGTTTCCGGCGAGTTCAAATACTTGGGCATGTCGTCGCCCAGGGCGCGCCCACCAAACGCCACGATTTTTCCCGAATCGTTGGCGATGGGAAACATGATGCGCCGCCGGAAACGGTCAAACAGCCGGCCGTTCTGGTCGCGGCTGAAGAGGCCGGAAGCTTCCAGCGCCTTTTCCGGATATTTTCCCTTCCATGCGCGCAACAGTCCTTCCCCGCCGGACGGCGCAAAGCCGAGTCCGAAGCGCGCCATTGCTTCCGAATCGAGGCCGCGGTCGAGAAGATATGCTTTGGCCGCGCGGCCCTCGGGCGTGTTGTTCAGTTGCTGCGTGAAAAATGCCGCGGCCTCGCGGTGCATCTCGACGAGCATCGTGCGCTGCTGCGATTCGCGGCGCTCCTCGGGCGAGCGTTCCCTCGCGCTGGGCACGGCGATGCCGCATTTTTCCGCAACGGCGCGCACCGCTTCCGGAAAAGTGATCTTGTCCATCTCCATCACGAACTTGAAGATGTCGCCGCCGGCGCCGCAGCCGAAGCAATAATAAAATTGCTTCGTCTGGCTGACGGAAAACGACGGCGTCTTTTCCGAGTGGAACGGACACAGACCCGTGAAATTCAGCCCGGACTTCTTCAGGCGGACGTACTCCCCCACCACGCGGACAATGTCCGCCTGCTGCTTCACGCGTTCTGAAAATGAACCGGGTTCGGCCATGGTCGCTGTAGAAGATTCAGGAAACCGTATTGTACACGCGGACGAGGTACGTCGTCGCCTGGCAACAGGTTGCGGAAAAAAGCACTCTATTGAGTCATTCCGAGCGGAGCGAGGAATCCCTCCGCGTTCCGTAGCCGTGAGCGAAAAATATTAGTGATTCCTCGCTTCGCTCGGAATGACTCAAGGAGCAGGCCACTTTTTCCGCAGCCTGAATACGCGTCCGTTCCGCTGCGATACTGCCTTCTGTAATAGTTTTGTAATGTGCCCCCGGTCACAGTAAAAACTCTTGCCAGCACCCATGCTTGGAAGCTGGGAAACTCTATGAACACTCAACTGAACGCTCAACCGGCAAATACGCATCCGAAGAAAAGCAATGCGCGCATCCTTTTGGCTTCCGTCTTCGGTCCCTACGCGCAGGACGACGAATTCGGCAGCCGCAAAATCAATCCGATGGAGCTGTACCACAACCAGGTCACGCGCGCGCAGGGCAGCTTCTCCCTGCGCATGTTCCACCGCTCCTGGGGCATCAAGATGATCCAGGAAAATATTGCGGCGCCCTGCGCGGTCCTCGATTTCCCCACGCGCGACCGTTTCGCGGAGGAACTGACCGCGAACCAGTACGACATTGTCGGCATCTCCGCGATCATCGTGAACCTCGGCAAAGTCCGCGAGATGTGCCGATTGATCCGCAAGCTTTCTCCCCAGTCGGTCATCGTCGGCGGCGGCCACGTGGCCGCCGTCCCGGGCCTTGAAATGATGATTGACGCCGACCACATCGTGCGCGGCGAAGGCATCGCCTGGATGCGCCGCTATCTCGGCGAAGACGAACACGCTCCGATCAAGCATCCGGCGATCATCTCCGGATTCCAGGCGCGCATCCTGGGCATTCCCCTGCTGGAGCGCAAGGGCGGTACCGCCGCGACGCTCATCCCTTCCGTTGGCTGCCCCATGGGCTGCAACTTCTGCACCACCTCCGCCTTTTTCGGCGGCAAGGGAAAATTCGTCAATTTCTACGAGAGCGGCGACGACCTGTTTGAAGTGATGTCGCGAATCGAATCCGAGCTGAAGGTGAACTCCTTTTTCGTAATGGACGAAAATTTTCTGCTCTATCGCCCGCGCGCCCTGCGCCTGCTCGAACGCATGAAGGCGGCGGGGAAAAGCTGGGAACTCTCTGTGTTCTCCTCGGCCAACGCCATCAAAAAATATACGATGCAGGAACTCGTCGAACTGGGCGTCTCCTGGATCTGGCTGGGGCTGGAATCCCCGCAAGCCACCTACGGAAAATTAAACGGCACGGACACCGTGCAGCTCACGCGAGAGTTGCGCGCGCATGGCATTCGCGTTCAGGGATCCACAATCATCGGGATGGAACACCACACTCCCGAAAACATCGAGGGCGAAATCGAACATGCCGTCGGCCACGACACCGACTTCCACCAGTTCATGCTCTATACCCCCGTCCCCGGCACTCCGCTGCACAAGCAGATGACCGAGGAAGGCCGCATGCTTCTCGACATGGATCCCGCCGACATCCACGGCCAGTTCAAATTCAATTTCCGCCACGCGGCCATCTCGCGGGACGACTCCAAAAAATTCCTCGACCGTGCTTTCCTGCGCGATTTTGAAGCCAACGGCCCAAGCCTCTATCGCATGTGCCGGACATTGTTTCAAGGCTGGAAGCGCTATCGAAACGATGCCGACCCGCGCGTGCGCGAGCGATTTAAACGCGAGGCGAAAAAACTGAGCAGCGTCTACAACGCCGCCCTATGGGCGATGGAGCGCAGGTTCCACTCCGTCAACGAAAGCGTGAGTCAAGAGATTCGCGCCCTGCGGCTCGAAATCGAAAAGGAATTTCCTTTGATGGCGCGGCTCACCGCAAGAATCATCGGACCCGTGCTCCTGTGGACTTCCCGGCGCGAGGAAAAGCGCCTGGCGGCCGGCGCCACCTATGAACCGGCCACGTTTCTGGAGCGGCGCAATTGGAGCCGGGCCTCCTGATTCATCGCCGGTCGCGCTGAAGAAGCCTCAACCAAAAAAACACAACCATCCGGCACTTGTGGTTTAATGCCATCCCTATCGCGGTAGAACGCCGCGAATTTTTGGGGAAGGAAACTAGTGCCGGAAAGCCGCACATCCATTCCAGCGCGTCACGTAGCGGCCGTCGTGGCCGGCAACGCGCTCGAATTCTACGATTTCCTCACTTACGCGTTTTTTGCGGTATACATTGGCAGGGCTTTCTTTCCCTCGCATGATCCGACGTCAAGTCTGCTCGCGTCGCTCGGCACGTTTGGCGCGGGTTTTGTCATGCGCCCGGTCGGCGCAATCGTAATCGGACGGATGGGAGACCGGCTCGGCCGCAAGCCGGCCATGATCTTTTCCTTTTCGCTGATGGGCGTGTCCATCCTGGGATTGGCGTTGACGCCGCCGCACTCGATGATCGGTTTTGCCGCGCCTGCGCTCGCGATTTTCTTTCGCATGGTCCAGGGCTTTGCTCTCGGCGGCGAAGTGGGACCCACGACCGCCTTTCTGCTCGAAGCAGCGCCCGTCGAGCGGCGCGGATTCTACACGTCATTTCAACTGTGGAGCCAGCACCTCTCCGTCACTCTCGCCGGGCTTGTCGGCTTCGGCCTCGCTAACACGCTCGATGCGCAACAGCTTCAGGACTACGGATGGAGGATTGCTTTTCTTGTGGGCGCGGCGATTGTGCCCTTTGGACTCCTGGTGCGCCGCAATTTACCAGAAACATTTCACGCACAAAAGGGAGCCGCGCGCGAAAAGGTTGCTCTCCGGCCGTATCTATCCGTCGCCACGATCGGACTGCTCATGCTCGGCAGCGCTACCATCGGCAATTACATTGGAAATTACATGACGACGTATGCGATCGCCACGCTGCACATGTCCGCGAACATTGCGTTTTCCGCGACCATCGTCGTTGGCCTCTCGGGCGTGGCGTTCGATCTGGTGGCCGGCCGCCTCTCGGACCGCTTCGGTCGCAAGCCCGTGATGATCGTGCCCGGCTTTCTGCTCCTCGTTCTGATTTTTCCTGCGTTCACTTTGCTCGAACGCTATCGCTCCACGTCCGCGCTGCTCGGCGCGTCCGCCGTGCTGATGAGCTTGAGCGTGATCTCCTCGGGACCAGTCGTCATCTGGCTGACGGAATCGCTGCCTGCGGCGATCCGCTCCGGCGGCGTCGCCGCCGTCTACGCGTTTGCGATTGCAACATTTGGCGGAACAACGCAGTATGCGGTGACCTGGCTCATTCGCTGGTCTGGAAATCCGCTCGTACCGGCGTGGTATTGGACGGTAGCGACGGCGATGGGACTTGCGGCGATGAATGTTGCGCGGGAGACGGCGCCTGCGCATTCCACTCGATGATGTTAAAGTGGATGCAACCGCCGCACATCTCCTCGCATCAGGCGTGCTATGTGCAATCGATCGGCTTGGCCGCGTTGCGAATTCATTCGCACATCGACCGGGAAAATGTTTGGACTTTACCGAAGGCGCGAAAGGAGTTACCTGCGATGAGCGTTACGATGAACCAGGCTGGCTGGCGAAAATACGCGTTGCCTTTTCTTTCGATTATTTGCCTGGCAGCGTCCGCGCGCGGACAAGACTTGAAAGTGACTCTTCTGGGAACAGGGTCGCCGCCGCCAAGAATGGACCGCTTCGGCGCGAGCATCCTCGTGCAAGCCGGGAATGAAAAGCTGCTCTTTGATTGCGGGCGCGGAGCTGCCCAGCGCCTTCAGCAGCTCAAGATACCTTTCACGGAAGTGCATGACATGTTCCTTACGCATCTGCACTCTGACCACGTGGTGGGAATTCCCGATTTGTGGCTAACCGGCTGGGTTCAGGGTAGAAACCTGCCGTTGCAAGTTTTCGGGCCCGCTGGAACACGGGAAATGATGATGCACTTGGAGGAAGCTTTCCAATTTGATATTCACGTTCGGCGCGACGTGGATGAGCGCCTGCCGAGCCAGGGCGTGGCCGTTATAGCGAAGGATATCGAAGAAGGTGTCGTATATGAGCACGCGGGCGTCAAAGTGACAGCGTTTCTGGTGGACCACGGGCCCGTCAAGCCCGCATTTGGCTACCGCATTGATTTTGCCGGACACTCCGTGGTTCTTTCCGGTGACACCCGCTTTTCCGAAAACCTGATCCGCCATGCTCAGAGCGCGGACGTGCTGGTTCATGAAGTCATGGATACGGAGGCGTTTAGACTAAACAATCCATCAGCTACTCCGGAACGTGTGCAACGCGTGGCCGAGCATCACACGTCACCGGAACAGGCCGGAACCGTTTTTGCCCGTGTCAAACCGAAGCTCGCCGTGTATTCGCACATCGTACCGCCGGACTCCCCAAATCTCGTTTCACTGACTCGAAAAACGTATGCGGGCCCGCTGGAGGTGGGCGAAGATCTGATGAGCATTGACATCGGTGAACAAATAACCGTCCAGCGGCCCGTGCATTAGGCTGCGTTTCCAATTGTGATTCTGTCCCGCTCTGATTTTGCCGTCCCATGACGAGCGCGTCTCGCAGAACACGCAGAGCTGGCATCATGAGCTGCTTCCCATGGAAGCACGATGGATGTAGTCGTGTTGATAATCAGGCAGGCGCCTCTGCTGCTGTTTCGCCGCGAGCAATCCCGGAAATACTGCGTGCGCATTGCCTCTGGAGGTTGCCCTACCCCAGATGCAAGAAGAGCCGGGAACTTCATCGTTAGCATCCAAAAGCCCAACTATTCTTTTAGCTGCACAATAGTGACGGCAGCACCGCCTTGCTCTTCCGCTTCGGCGCGAATCGTTTCCACCAGTGGATGCGTCTTCAAAAATTCCGCGAGGCCGCGCCGCAGCGCGCCCGTTCCGTGGCCGTGAATGATGCGCACTTGTGCGGACCCGGCGAGCGCGGCCTGGTCGAGAAATTTGTCCACGCGGCGCGTGGCCTCTTCGACCGTGCATCCGATCAGATTAATCTCGTCTCCAGCCGGCTCGTCCGCGGACTGCGTGCGGACTGTGACGCCGCTCGTAGTTCCTGTCCGCGTTGCCCCGCCCGGCGACACATTCTTCCCCGTTTCCTGAGCGCTGACAATTTCAGTGATATCCGCCACCGCGACTTTCATGCGCAACGGACCGGCCTCGACTTCGGCGCTCTGGCCGTCGCGGCGGCGCAGCGTTGCCGGAGTGGGCAAGCCGCGCACGCGCACGCGCGCGCCGGGCACAAGCTCGCTCTCGGCAACTGGCTTGGCCGATGGGATCGTGGCGATGCCCAGGTCGGCTTGTGATTCCGCGAGGTGCGCCACGGTCGCCGCATCGGCTTCCTCCCGCGCTTCGCCACGCGCTTTCACCAGCTTCCGGTGCGACTGCTTTTCGAGCTGCGCGCGCAATTCACGTTCTTTTACCGCCTCGATCGCCCGCGCGATCTCCTTTTCGTGTTTCTCGAGGGTCTGTGCAAACTGATGCTCCAGTTCCTTGAGCCGCGCGCGCTGGCGCTCGATCCACTCCGTTTGCAGGCGCTTTTTTTCCTCGGCGAGGTCGTGCGCGGCGCGCACGGCCTCGCGCTTCAGCGTTTCCAGTTCGTCGCGGCTGCGATGCAGGTAAGAGATGAGCGCGGAAGCTTCGAGCGCCTCGGGCGAACGCTGCGCACGCGCGCGGCGAATGACTTCTTCGGGCAGCCCAAGCCTGCGCGCAATGTCAATGCCGCTCGATCCGCCCGGCACGCCGAGAAGCAGCCGGTACGTGGGCCGCAAATTCACTTCGTCGAACTCTACCGCGGCGTTCAACACTCCGGGAGTGGTCGAAGCGTACGTCTTCAACCGGTCGTGGTGCGTCGTCGCCAGAGTCAAACAGCGGCGTAAACGAAATTCATCCAGCAGCGCGACAGCGAGCGCCGCGCCCTCTTCCGGCGCCGTGCCCGTTCCCAGTTCGTCCACCAGTACAAGCGATGCGGCAGTCGCGTCTTCGAGCATGCCGCGCACGTTGAGCATGTGCGCGGAAAAGGTGGAAAGATCGGCGGCGATGGACTGCTCGTCGCCAATGTCCACGAGCACTCGATCCACGACCGGCAATCGCGCGGCGTCCGCCGCGACCGGAATCCCTGCCTGCGCCGAGAGCACGGCGATCCCCGCCGTTTTCAGCGCGACCGTCTTGCCACCCGTGTTTGGACCGCTGATCACCAGTACCGTCTCAGTGTCTCCGAGCGCGAGCGTCATGGGCACGATGCCGCGACCCTGCGCCCGCAGCGTGTGCTCGAGCACGGGATGTCGCGCGTTTTTCAGATCGAGCGTGGCGCCGGTGGTGAATTCCGGAAGAGCGCAGTCGAATTCACGGGCAAAGCGCGCGCGGGCGAAAACGGAGTCGAGTTCCGCAATCGTCTCCACGGCAAAACGCAGCGGTCCGAGATGCGAGCGCAGCCGGTCGGATATCTCGGCAAGGATGCGGGCAATCTCTCCAGCTTCCTCCTCGGAAAGCTGCACGAGTCTGTTGTTAAACTCAATCGTCTCAAACGGCTCGACAAACACCGTCTGCCCCGTGGCGCTTGCGGCGTGAACCACTCCCTGAACCTGCCGCCGGTCGGCCGCGCGCACGGGAATGACGAAGCGGTCGTTTCGCAGCGTGACGTAGTCCTCGCCCGCCTCTCCGCCACGCGTCCGCAGAATGCGCTCGAGCGATTTGCGGATGTCGTTCCGAGTGTGGCCGATACTCCCGCGGATACGCCGCAGTTCGGGCGAGGCGTCATCGCTGATTTCGCCGTTGGGCAGCACGGCGCGGCGGATCAT
>VFSW01014659.1_pt1 | contig 10820 bp, 8 predicted proteins | sample 5358111 | NCBI WGS metagenome assembly VFSW01 (sample SAMN11554181, study PRJNA540505) | mine drainage metagenome | isolation source: sediment from site ElyBrook_90M | place: USA: Ely Copper Mine, Vershire, VT | collected 2017
AATCCCCCGCCCCCCCCCCTTTCGTTTGGTGTTGGTTGGGGGGGCCCGCCGATCCCCGGGGCGGGGGGTTTGGGGGGGCCCCCCCCGGCACCCGGCCACTCGCCACTCCGACCGCACGCGCCGCGGGGCGCAGCAAGCAGCGCCCCTACACACCCCACAACATGCCCGGCACAATGCATCCGGGCCGGGCGCCACAACGCCGCGCATGCGGCACACTCTCATGGTGACGATCACATCGGGCATCGAGCGCTGGGCGGAGGACGAGGCTGGAGTGCGGCGCATCGAGCTCGGCTACCAGCCGTTCCCGAAGCAGCAACAGTTCCACGCGTCGCCGGCGAAGTATCGCCTCTTCGGCGGGGCGGCGGGGCCGGGGAAATCAAAGGCGCTGCTGATGGAGGCGGTGCTGCAGGCGCACGAGCACGCCGGGGCCGACACGCTGCTGCTGCGGCGCACGTTTCCGGAGCTCGAACAATCGCTGCTGCTCTATTTTCGCCGCGACATTCCGCGCGAGCTGTACCAGAGTTTTCACGAATCCAAGCACCTGGTGACGTGGTGGAACGGCTCGACGACGCGCTTCGGCTACTGCCTTTCGGAAAGCGACGTCTATCAGTACCAGGGCGCCGAGTTTCTCTTCATCGGTATTGACGAGCTGACGCTGTTCACGCTGCGCCAGTGGCAGTTTCTGACCAGCCGCAACCGGTGTCCCGTGCCCGGCGCGTTTCCCTCGATGGCCGGCGCGACCAATCCCGGCAACATCGGGCACGCCTGGGTGAAGTCGCTGTGGATTGACAAGCGGGCCGCGCCCGGCATGGAAGATCCCGCGGCGTACGATCCCGCGGATTACGATTTCATTCCCGCGCGCGTTTCCGATAATCCGATTTACGCGGCGGACGAAAATTATCTCAAGACGCTGCGGGCGCTGCCGTCGCACCTGAAGCGCGCGTTTCTGGACGGCGACTGGGAAGTCTTCGCCGGTCAGTATTTCGACCGCTTCGATTTCACGCGGCACGTAGCGCGCGCGGAAGCGATTGACTGGAAGCCGTGGTGGCCGCGCTGGATTTCAATGGACTGGGGATTCGAGCATCCCGCCGCGGTCTACTGGCACGCGGCCGTGCCTGGTGGCGCGGCCACTCCTGGCTGCGCGACTGGGTCCGATGCGGCAATCGGTGACACGGTCAAGGGCGAAGAGCGCACAGGCAAGAGTGCCTGTGCCACGAAGCCCGTCATCACCTACCGCGAATACGTGACGCACCGCACGCCGCCGCGGGAGCTGGCGCGCGAAATTGTCCGGCGCAGCGAACACAGCAAAGGTCATTCCGAGGCGGAGCGTAGCGGGGCCGAGGAATCTGCTTTTCACACCGAGGGAACACCTGACAGCAGATCCCTTCCCGCAGCGCCATCCGGGACGCAAACACCGCGCACCCCCATCCGCGAAGACCGCGGCTGGGTTCGGGATGACAACATCGGGAAGGGAAGCGACGCACGCGAGCGGATTGACGCGATTTATCTTTCGCCCGACGCGTTTGCGCGCCGCACCGACGAAGCCTCGATCGCCGAGCAGATGGGCGACGTCTTCGCCGCCGCGGGCCTGCCGCGTCCCGTACCCGCCGACGATGACCGCATCGGCGGCTGGATGCTGATGTATCAAATGCTCGACGCCGGCTAATGGCTCCTCACGGAGAATTGCGCCTAACTGTTTCGCACGCTGCCTAACCTGGTCCGCTATGCGGCGCGCATCGAGGAGGTCTAGAAAATGGACGGCGACTACGCCGCCGACGCCGCGCGCTACGGATTGAAGTCGCGCTACGGCGCCCGCCGCGACGCCCCGTACCACCGGCCGCTCGCCGAGCGGTTGGCCGCGCGCGTCCTGTCCGACGATCCCACGATTCGCGCCATCCAGGCGCGCAAGGCGCAGTTCGAGGAAACGCACCGCACGCACGCCGTGTCGTTCCTCCGCCGCCGGCGGTAGGAATTGGCCAGGGAGGCACGGAGACACAGAGAAATGCAGGGATTGGGTAGAGAGAAGTATTTGTCTTTCTCTGCGACTCTGTGACTCCGTGGCAAAGCAGAAGGAAACCATGACGATTCGCGAAATGTGGCGGCGCATGACGGCGACGCGGTACACGCGCGCGCTGGAGGCGGAAGTCGCGCGGCAGGGAGCTGAGATTATCCGGCAGGGCGCGGAAATCGGCCGGCTGCGCGGCGAGAATCGCGCGCTGCTCAATTCCATTCTTGGCATCGCCGGCATTCCGCCGATTCCGGTGGACTCGGCGGATGTTGCCCGGGGCCTGGGTGCAATTCCGCGTGATCCGCGGGACGCTTCTGCGAACGACATCCACAGTGGCGTCGCGCCCGACGATCGCGCAGCCGCGCAAACCGGGCATCCGCCGGGGCGGACCGCGCCCCTACGGAATCGGACCGATCGCGACCGGTCTATGGGGAAGCCTCAGGTCACCCCGCCGATGCGCCGGCGGTCGTGGCAACAGATCACTCGCATGTTGGAATTAGAATCCGCACGAAAAACAGTGGCTAGTGATTAGTGGCTAGTGGCTGGTGAAAGCCGGAGCCACGCTTGTTTTAGCCACTAGCAGCTTGCGGGAGGAGTCATTTACATGTCATCCCGAGCGAAGCGAGGGATCTGCTTTTTGCGCCAACCTCAAGAAAAAAGCAGATTCCTTCCCGCGAAACTGCGCGGGACGCAAACACCGCGCACCCCGGCCAAACCGCGACCGGGGTTCGGAATGACATGATGGTGAGTTTTTCAGCACCCTGCTAGCCACTAGACACTCTCTTCTGGAGGAAGCCATGCCATTCATTCGCGGACGGTATCACATCAATCCGGTGATGGGCGAAGCGCTGGAAGCGGCGAGGGAAGCCGAAGCCGCCTTGCACGCGCCCGAACAGGACTACGGCGCGCCGCACGACCAGGCCGACGGGTTCGCCAGCCCTCATGCGAACGATTCCACGGCCCAAGGGCCGGTGCATCGCGTCGAGATCGAGGCGGCCGAAGTGGTGCCGTCGCATTCCGGACGCGCGGCGCGCGGCTTTGTGGCGCGCGTACACCGCCTGCCGGCCGGAGCAGCCGACGGTCCATCGGGAGGCGAATTCCGCGGATCGCGCGGGATCGTGCCCCCGCCCGAGACGCACGTTTTTTCCGATCATCGCGACCTGGTGAATTTTCTGCACGACCTCCTCGCCCACGATTCGGCCCATCGGGACGGCGCCTGAGGTTTGAAGGTAGCGCCGCGGCCTTTCAGCCTGCCCGCCGTGGCTGGCAAGCGTGTTCGTGCCTCAAAACATGTGGGGCGGGTACGAGGTTCGGCGATCAGCGCGGACGACTGCGCCAATGGCCCCACCACCACATCAAATAGCCCCACAGGCATCCGCCTGCAAGCCAGATTACGAGCAAGACGGCGAGATGCATTAGGCCCCTCGCACTGAAGGCGCGGATGTCCAGGTCGCTCCGATACTCGCGCACCGCGTAGATGCAAAACATTGGGACACCCCAGATCAGCATCCCGTAGATAATCGACCCACGCTTGCCGCGCCGAAGTCTTTGCAGTTCCTCGTTCGGTAAGGTGTCCATGGCGTGGAGCCTACCACAACAATTACTCACTCAGCGAGAAACGAATGTCCACACAGACGAAATTTCCGAAGGCCGACGGCGCGATTGTGCCCATCGAAGGGCCGGCGCAACCCGCGCAAGGTGTCATTCCGAGGAGCGGAGCGACGAGGAATCCCTCTTCGGCGCCACACGCCCGCGAGCCCGCGCGGGGAAGAGAGATCCCTCGCTCCGCGCGGGATGACAACGAAAACCAACAGGACGGCGTGACTGCGAACGCGTACGGCGCGAACAACGAGCAGTTGCCGGAGCGGTTGCAGGAGGCGCTGCGGCGGCTGGTGCAGCAGTTCTCCACCGAATCGGAGGCGTCGCGGCGGCAGGAGATTCGCCGCATCAAGCAGGCGCACCAATTCTGGCGCGGGCTGCAATATCTGTGGTGGAACGAGCGCGACCAGAACTGGCACCTGCCGTTCGAGCAGAAAATCACGGACAACGCATCGATCGACGACCTGCCGCGCTACGAATTCGTCACCAACATCTATCAGGCGTTCGGGCTTTCGCTGATCTCCGTGCTTTCGCAGGACGTGCCGCGCGTGCGCTTCTTTCCCTCGTCGGCGCAGGCCGAAGAGGACGTCGCGGCGGCGAAGGCCGCGACGGAAGTGGCCTCGCTGGTCGAGCGCAACAACCGCATCGGCAATTTGATTGTGGACGAGGCCTTCAATCTGTGGGCCGGCGGCAAAGTCGGCGCCTACGTGCGCTTCGTCGTGGACGGCCAGCGATTTGGATTCCATCCCGAAAGCGAAATCGGCGCGCGGGAGGTGAAGGTTGGAAGCGACGCGTATGTGTGTCCGGAGTGCGGCGTTGAAAGTGAAGTTGGAGATGATGGGGCAAAGGGTGTAGGTGGTAGGGGGCAGGGTGTAGGGAAAAACAACGGCAACAGCAACGACGGCAGCGCGGACGACACGAAGAGAGATCCCTCGCTTCCGTTGGTCGCTCGGGATGACGATCCTCGTCGGATCGTCACCTGCTCCAACTGCGGCGCGCTGCTGACCGAAGAGGACTTCGTGGCGGCCGAGACGGTGACGGTTCCAGCGTCGCAGACGCGGCTGCGCGTGCCCAACGGCCAGGAAGTGATCACCATCGTCGGCGGGCTGGAGTTGAAGACTCCGCCGTGGGCCGGCGAGATGCACGAATATCCCTACCTGCAATGGAACATGGAAGTGCACCTGGCGCGGCTGCGCGCGGCCTATCCGCACGCGGCCGACAAGATCGGCCCGCCGGTGGCCACCAGCGGCCAGCAGTACGAGCGGCTGGCGCGGCTGGCGCAATCGCAGGGCGGCCCGTTGACCGAGGGCGGCGACTTCAACACCAACCTGATCACCTTCCAGCGGACGTGGCTGCGCCCGTGGGCTTTTTTCGCGCTGGAGGACAAAGCGCTGCGCGACGAGCTGCTGCAACTGTTTCCCGACGGCGCCTACGTCGCGCTGGCCGGCGACGTCTACTGCGAATCGCGCAACGAAAACATGGACGACCACTGGCGCGTCCTGCACGCGCTTCCCGGCGACGGATCGAGCGGGCGGCCGGGGCTGGGCGACGCACTGATCAGCGTTCAGGAGCGTTTTAATACGCTTTCGAATCTGCAGATTGAGACTTACGAATACGGTATTCCGCCGATTTACGCCGATAGCGAGGTGCTCGATTTCGATTCGCTGCAGAGCCAGACGGCCGAGCCCGGCGCGCACTATCCCGCGCGGGCCAAGCCCGGGCAATCTCTCGCGGCGGGATTTTTTCAGCCGGCGCCGGCGGAAGTGCCTCCCGATCTCGCGCAGCACGCCGCGAACCTGATGGGCCCGGTAGCGCAGTTTTTGACCGGCGCGTTTCCGGCGCTTTTCGGCGGCTCGATGGCCAATACGGACACGGCCGCGGGCTACTCGATGGCGCGCGACCAGGCCATGGGCCGCATCGGGCTGGTCTGGCGGCGCATGAAATTCTTTCACGCGGACATCATGCTGCTGGCGGTGGATTGTTTCCGCCAGAACCGCCCGCAGGACGTCGAAGTGACGCTGCTGGGCGCGGGCTCCGCGTTCGAATCGAAATGGATTCGCCTGGCGGATTTGAAAGGCAATCTCTTCAGCTATCCGGAGACCGACGAGCAGTACCCGACGCTGTGGTCGCAGCAGCGCGGCGTCCTGCTGCAATTGCTCGGCAGCCCCGACCCGCAGATTCAAGCCGTGCTGGCGCATCCGGACAACATGGCGCTGCTGAAGCGGCTGATCGGGCTGGAGGAGTTTGTCGTCCCCGACGAGGAATCGCGCACCAAGCAGTACCGCGAAATCGCGCAGCTCGTCGCGGAAACGCCCATCGCGCAGCGGCACGACGCCACCGGCATCGAGCTGATGCTGCCCAGCATCCTGCCGGACGAGTACGCCGATAATCATGCCGTCGAACTCGAGACGTGCATGCGATGGTTTTCCTCCGACGCCGGCCAGGTGGCCAAGATCGAAGCGCCGGCGGGCTACGCCAACGTCCGCGCGCATGCCATGTTCCATCGCGATTACTTGAAGAAGCAGCAGGCGGGCCAGGTAAACGCCCCGCAGGGAAGCGCGCCGCAGGCAGGGAAAGTCGCGGGTGGTAGCTCTTAGCAAAATGCTGAAAAGAACGCCGCAGGGAACTTCAGCGGCTAAAGCCGTTCTCATTTTGTGGGTCTTATGTCGCGGCTGAAGCCGCGACCCACAAAGCGATCAGGGTTTTTCAGCATTCCGCTAGGGGGCAGGGATTAGGGAACCCCCTCGTCGTGAGACTGCCGCTTCTGGCTGTTCGGGCACGATGCCGCCCCAGCGTTCGTGAACACGCAAGAGTGCCTATCGCACAGCGCCGTTCTTCTCTGTGTACTCTGCGCTGGCTCTGTGTTCTCTGTGGTAAGCCTTTGACGTTCTCCAGCGAAAGATTGAACACAGAGTTCACAGAGGACCGCAGAACGCGCAGAGAAGAAGAGGCGCCGCTTCGGAAAGCGGCCCGCTGGCCCGTCTTCCCGGTCGGAAGCCGACCGGGGCGCACAGGTCGCGAAAGGCGGCCGCTACAACAGCTCGGCACGAATTACAGATCACCCGCCTGCGCCCCGCCACCGCGTTATCACGGTGGGCAGGCGCTCTAGCCACTCGCCACGAATCACCGATCGCCAGTCACCAATCACCACTCACGAGGTTTCTCCATGGCCACTACGCTGCAAGCGACACCGGAAGCCGCACCCGCGCCACTGAGCCGGCACGCGACCGACGACGACATTCTTGGTCTCACTACTGCCTCCCCGTCGGCTGTCATTCCGAGGAGCGGAGCGACGAGGAATCTCTCTTCGGCGGCACACACTACCGAATCTGCACGGGGAAGAGAGATCCCTCGTTCCGCTCGGGATGACAACGCGGTGGAGGCGGAGGACAACGTAAGTGACGGGCCGGTCAGGCCCGCCACTCGGGATGACAAACAAATCGCGACGACCGACGCCGAGCCGGAACATCTGCGCGCGGCCCTCGACGCGAATCCGGAATTGCGCCGCGCGTGGGAGGAAGCCGAGGCGTACCGCGAGACGTTCGCCACGCCGCAGGAAGCGCGCGCCGCCACCGCGCTGCTCGCCGACCTCGATCGCATGGACGCGCTGTTCTTCTCGCGCCGCCCCGAGGATCATGCGGAACTGGCGCGCGCGGTTGCCGGCCTCGATCCCGAGGCGTTCGCGTCGCTCGCGCAGGCCATGAACGGGTTGGCCACGGAGGCACAGAGACACAGAGGAAACGGCGCGGCGAGGCAGGGAAGCACGGGAGCAGGAAACGACGGCGCTGCTTCGGCATCCGTCGCGGCAAATGCCCGTCGGAGTGCGGAACCGGCGCACAGTCCAGAGGCCGTAGGGGCGCTGCTTGCTGCGCCCTCTTTCCATGAGCAGCGCCCCACCGATCTCCCGCCCGCCGGCATTCCGAGGAGCGGAGCGACGAGGAATCTCTCTTCGGCGGCGCACGATATCGAGTCCGCGCAGGGAAGAGAGATCCCTCGTTCCGCAACACCATCCGGAACGCCAACTACGCGCTCCGCTCGGGATGACAACGCAAGAGATGCGAGCGGCGTCACCCCGGCGCAGGCGGAGTTTTTTCATGCGGCGAATGCCGCGGCGGTGCAGGGCGTGATCGAGGCCATCGAGACGCAAGTCGAGCGGCTGCTGCCCGAGGGAATTTCGACGAGCGCGCGGCAGCGCGTGGTGGGCGAAATCTACCGCGAGCTCGACGCGTCGCTGCAATCGAATCGCCAGCTCGCGCAGCAGATGCGCGAGGCGTTCCGCTCGGGCGCGCTCGACGCCGCGCATCAGCGCGCCGTCGTGTCGCTGCTCACGGGCCGCGCCAAGCAGGCGCTGCCGGGCGTGGCCAAGCGCGTGCTCGGCGAGTGGACTTCGACGATTGTCGCCGCGAACCAGGATCGCCGCGCGCGCCAGCGCGCCGCCGAGCGCCGCGTGGACATCGCCGGCTCGGGCGGAGCCGCGAACGACGGCCGCCGCTCGATGACCCCGCGCGACCTCGACTACGCGCGCCTGTCCGACGCCGATATTTTGAATTTGTAGCCCTTCGTCACCGGTCCGTACAGGACACCCCAGCAGCAAATCCCAGCAGCACAACTTATCGCGCTGTCATTCCGAGGCCCGTCTTTGGCCGAGGAATCTCTCTTGGTGCAAGCGCTACCTCCAGGGCCAAGCCGAAGAGAGATCCCTCGTTCCGCAAAACCATCCGGAACGCAAACGACGCGTTCCGCTCGGGATGACAGCGTTAAAAGCATTTGGAACGCGAACAGCACGCTCCGCTCGGGATGACACCGTGGGTGATGAGTCGGTCATCCCCGTGGCACACCCACTTTTGGGTGTGCGCCCCGCATGAACATGAATCGCGCGGAGGACTTCTGCCGCGCCTTCACACCACAGAAGAGCACAGCCAGGAGTGGCTGTGCCACGGCTCACCCCCCTACCCGCTTCGCGCTCCGGCGGGCCAGCCCATCCCGAGGCCCGCCGCACGAATCACGAATTTCAAGCCAAGGGGGAAACAAATCCAATGGCACAGATGCAGAATTCGCAATCGGTTGCGCTGCAACTGGAGAAGGTCCGCGACAAACTTCCGCTGCTGTACGAGCGGGACGACATCCTGCTGACCATGATCCAGCAACGCGGCGACGTGGAAAAAGTATCGAGCCGCAACATGCGGCTTCCGCTGCAAATCCGTCCCGGAGGCAAGGCGGGTCTCGCCAACATGGACGGCGGGGACCTGGGCCGCGGCTCGGGCACCATCTACGACGTGGCGCAAGTGACGCCGGTATTTTTCCGCCACGCCGTGGAAATCACCAAGCTGGTGGAATACGCCAGCAACGCTCCCGAGAAGGCCGTCGAGAACGCCGCCAAGCGCGAAGTGAAAAACGCCATGGCGCAGTTCCGGTCGTTTCTCGACAAAATCATGCAGACCAACGGCAACGGCGTGCTCGGCACCATCGGCGCCATCACCACCGCGGGGCTGCCCAGCGGCGTCGCCGCGCAGTACACGCTGGCGAAGCCGCCCGGCGCGCAATTGTTCTACTACAACCAGACGGTGCAGGTGTACGACCCGACGCTGACGACCAATCGCGGCTCGGCCAACGTCATGCTCGTCGATCCGTTCAATACGCTGATCCAGGTCGATAACCTGCCGGCGGGAACCAGCGTGAACGACCTGATCGTGCATGACGGCCTCACCGGCGCGTCGCCCGTGTCGCTGTTCGGCATCCTGTACCACCAGTCCAACGCGACCACCGGCACGTGGCTCAACCTGAACCGCGCGACCTATCCGGTGGAACTGGCCACGCCGCGCGTCAACGCAAGCAATTCCGCGCTCACGCCGGGCGTCGTGCGCCTGGCCATCAACAAGGTCCGCAAATCCCTGGGCAGCAACCAGGTGAGCAAGCTGATCGCCTACACGTCGCTCGAACAGGAGCACCAGTGGGAGCAGCTGGGCGTCACCATCTCGCAGATCATCAAGGAGGGAGCGGGCGGGCGCGCCAGCGACCTCGACCTGCTGTTCACCGGCGAGAAGTCCATGGCCGGCGTGCCCATCAAGTCGAGCATCAACGCCAATCAGTCGCGCGTGGATTTTCTCGACCTGTCGCACTGGGGACGCGCCGTCATGCAGGACGTGGATTTCTACGATGTCGGCGGGCAAACCGTGTTCCCCATCTACGGCGCCAGCGGAGGCTTGGCCGCGGCGTACATCTTCTACTTCGTCACCGGATTTCAGGTGTGGAATGAAGCGCCGCGCGCCGGCGCCTACATCGACAACCTGGCCATCCCGACGGGGTACTAACCTCCGGCTACGATCTGTCTCCTTAGTGCTCTCTGTGCTTTCCTCTGTGCCCTCTGTGTTGAATTGCGTGCCGCCTCATTCAAAGGCCTCACACAGAGAACACCGAGCAAGCACAGAGTCCGCGGAGAAAGACCGATCGTCTTGACCAACCTAGCTGCCACGACCGCAGAGGCACGGCTACGAGCTGGCCCGCTCACCGGCGCGATGCCCGAGGGCTCCCCGGTACGGGCCGGCGGAAGCCGCGCCTCTGCGACCCATTCCAAAAACAAAAAGGGCGGCCCTTCCACGAACGAGAGGGCCGCCCTTGAAGTTACACCAGGCTTATTTTTCGAGTGGCACCGGCTACTTCATCTCGATCCTTTCGTAGCTCAACGTAATGGACTCCATCGGCCGCTCGCTGCTGCCTGACTTCCGGACCGAAGTGATCATTACGTCGTGGAGCGTGTAGTGCTGGCCACGGATCTCCAATTCGGCTGAAGGGAAGTGCTTGCCCGAGGCGCAGGCTTGCATCAAAATCGGCGACGACTTGTCCATTTCCTTCATGATGACCAACGGCTGGTGCTGCCGCTTGCCGCTGGCTTGCCCGGTGGCGCTGTCGCGCGGCATGGACCCTCTCCCGGCGCCCGCACCTGAGCTTTGGGAGCCAATGTTCGCTGACTTGGGGGTGCCGCCCGCCTTGCGCACCATAAGCCCGGACGTCGACGCCTGAGACGCCTCACGATCCGCCATCGCATCGCCATTCAGATCGCCGGCGGTCACGCTCGTGATTTCAATCCAGTTCATGTGCGCCGCGTCCTTCGACTCGCCGCTGACCCCATCGAGCCTCAAAAACGAGTCCACGGGGGGCCGCCCGGGGGGCGGGCCCCCCCCCCAGGCCGCCCCGGGGCCCCACCCCCCCCCGG
>VFSW01014661.1_pt1 | contig 10819 bp, 6 predicted proteins | sample 5358111 | NCBI WGS metagenome assembly VFSW01 (sample SAMN11554181, study PRJNA540505) | mine drainage metagenome | isolation source: sediment from site ElyBrook_90M | place: USA: Ely Copper Mine, Vershire, VT | collected 2017
TTCGAGGCGTTGATGCGCGCCGTGTTCTTGCTCGTGTGCCAGCGGTTGATGGTGGTGTCGAACTGCATGCCCGGGTCGCCGCAGAGCCAGGTCGCCTCGGCAATCTTGCGCATGATGTCGCGTGCCTTGTAGGTCTTGACCGGAGCATTTTCCTTCACGGTGCGGGTAGTGAAGTTGCCATCGCTCTCGTAGGCACGCATGAACTCGTCGCTGACGCGCACCGAGTTGTTGGCGTTCTGGAAGAAAATCGACGAATAAGCCTCTGAATCCGGTCCCGAGCCGTCATAGCCCGCACGAATCAGTGCGAATGCCTTGGCTTCCTCCTTGGCCTTGCAGTCGATAAAGTCGACAATATCGGGGTGTTCGACGTTTAGAATCACCATCTTGGCCGCACGACGCGTCTTGCCGCCCGACTTGATCACTCCCGCGAAGGCGTCGAATCCACGCATAAAGCTGAGAGGGCCGGAAGCCTGGCCGCCGCCTGAGAGCAGCTCCATTGATCCGCGGATGGACGAAAGGTTGGTCCCGGTGCCGGAGCCCCACTTGAACAGCATGCCCTCGGTCTTTGCGAGCGTCAGGATCGAATCCAGAGAGTCATCCACGGCGTTGATGAAGCAGGCCGAGCATTGCGGATTGCGGTAGCCGGTGGCCGAGAAGCGCACTCCCCCGGTTGGAGGGTCCCAGGGCCAGTTCGGGCCGTCCGAGTTCGGCTCCAACCGGTCGCAGCCGATGTTAAACCATACCGGAGAATTGAAAGCTACCTTCTGTGTGAGCAGCATATGAGCTAGTTCGTCGTGAAAGGTCGTCGCGTCTTCGAGCGAGGCAAAGTAGCCCCCCTTCATGCCCCAGTCCCGGATCGTTTCAGCCACACGCTGCACCAGTTGCCGCACCCCCGTCTCGCGCTCCGGCGTGTCCATCTGCCCGTGCAGGTACTTCGAAGCCACAATGTTGGTAGCCGTCATCGACCAGTCGATCGGCACCTCCACGTCTTTCTGCTCGAAGATGGACTTTCCCTTGCTGTCGGTAATGGACGCGGTGCGCCGCTCCCACTGAACTTCATCGTACGGAGAGACTTCACCGGTCGAAAAACGCCGGGAAAACGTCAAGCCATCCTGACGGAAAGATGTAGGAATTGCGGTAGCGGAAGTTTTTACGGGGGCGGTTTCACTCATAGGATCTCCTCATCGGCAAATATGCGCGTGATCTTGCTTAAAAAACGGGTGCGGTCGGCTAATCGGTCAGAATGGCAGCCGGATCACAACCAGGGGAGATGGGCAAAACTAGCGCCGCGAATTCCCTTAAGTTGATGGCCAGACAAAGAAGCGTCTGTGCTGCAGTATTCAAAGCCCATGTAAAGAGCCGCAGATGGAAAAATACCGCTGTCTATGGTGCAAGTCAAGTCCAAACCACAATATGTTGTATTTGACGCGCGTTTCCGACCACATCAACTCAAAACATTGGACTTTGGTCTGTGGAAAGCTTTTCTGCCCAACCGGGGCGCGGTATTCCCTACTCCAACTACCCGGATCTGATGCAAAAATGTCCCGCTTTTTTCTCGAACCGGGGCTCAGAACCACTCACCCACCTAGTCTTCGCTGCCATGGCGCACAAGGCGCAGAACAGGTGCAAATCCGGGCCAAATCCTGTGGAGATGTGGACAAATGCATAGAAACGAATGCGGAGGTGACCGCGCTCACTGAGGCAGCGTCTTTCATATGTAGAACAAGAGCTCAAGCGCGTTTTTGGCGTGAGGAAAGCGGTCAGAGCGGCAGGAGAGCCGGCTCTCCTCCTTAACCCTGAAAAGAATCCGATAACATCTTTGGGTTGAGGCTGCTACGCTTTATTCGTGCCCGAAGAAAGCTCTGAAATTCTCCACTGGAAGCCCGCTCAGCGTCCGCGGGCGGTAACACTGCGGGGCCGTTACGTCACCCTAGAGCCGCTAAATGCCGAAAGTCACGCGGCGAATCTTTGGGAGTCTGTCAGGGGAGGAAATGATCTCTGGACCTGGATGCCGGACGGCCCATTTGCTAGTCAAGCCGCTCTGCATCAGTCACTTGCGGAGAAACAGTCCTCGCCTAACGCTGTTTTTTTGGCCATTCTTCCCAGGGAGACCGGCGAATCGGTTGATTCCCCAGATCGCGATCGAACCGGGGACGGTGCTGCCGCCGGGTACGCGAGTTTCATGCGGATCGAACCTTCCCACGGCGTCGTTGAGGTCGGAAATATTCTGCTCTCGCCGCTTTTGCAGCGGACTCGCGCCGCAACCGAGGCCATGTACCTTATGGCGAGTCACGTATTCGACTACCTCGGCTATCGACGCTATGAATGGAAGTGCAACGCTAAAAACGAGCCCAGCCGCCGTGCTGCGCTTCGACTGGGTGTCAGCTTTGCGGCCATCGTCCGCCAGCACATGGTTGTGAAGGGTCTGAACCGCGATACGGCCTGGTTCGCCATGCTGGACCACGAATGGCCGGCTCGCAAGCGGGCCTTCGAATCGTGGCTTTCACCCTCTAACTTTGACGATCGCGGCATGCAGATCAAACCTTTGGCCGCTCGTTCTTGAGAAGGAGGGCAGATGCAGGTTTGCGCCCCTGCTTTCGATCGGAAAGAGCCGAATCCAAGCAGCCCTGGCGAGACTGCTTTCCGCTGTGTTACGGTACCCAAATCGAACGACTTGGCTCCGCGGCCCATTGCAACGCGCTGAGCCGTTAAGGAACACCGATGTCAGCCACAGCAATCGAGAACCCCCGGGCCATCCCGGCCAGCCATGGCTCCCAGCCGATCGTAGCGGCGCCACCGCGGAATATCGCGGTCGATGCCTATCGCGGACTCGTCATGCTTCTCATGATGGGCGAAGTGATGAACTTTGCCGCGGCCGCGCGGGCCAATCCCGGCAGCCTGTTCTGGCGGATTCTGGCGTTTAACCAGACCCATGTCCCCTGGGCGGGCATGAGCCTTCACGACACGATCCAGCCCTCTTTCACGTTCCTGGTGGGCGTTGCCCTCCCCTATTCGATCGCCAGCCGCGCAAAGAAGGGCGAGAGCTTCCAGCGCCAATTTCTTCACGCCATGGGTCGTAGTCTGATTCTGATCTTTCTTGGCTTCTTTCTCCGTTCGCTGGAGAGCCCCCAGACCAACTTCACGTTCGAAGACACCCTTACGCAGATCGGACTGGGTTACACGGCCGCATTTCTGCTGTCGTTTTGCCGGCCACGATGGCAGTGGACGGCCATCGGAGTGATCCTCTTCGGCTACTGGTTGGCCTGGGCGCTCTACCCGGCTCCAGGTCCGAATTTCGATTATGCCGCCGTCGGAGTACCCGCCGGATGGACGCACAATTTCACCGGGTTCGCTTCCCACTGGAACATGAACAGCAACCTAGGGCAGGCGTTTGACGTATGGTTCCTCAACCTCCTTCCGCGCGCATCCCGCTTCCTCTACAACGGGGGCGGTTATCTTACCCTGAGCTTCATTCCGACTCTAGGCACCATGCTGCTGGGTCTGAGAGCAGGAGAGTGGATCAGGGGTGCAGCGCCCAAGGTCCCGATGAAGAAGTTTCTGGTTGCCGGAACGCTGTTGATCGCCGCGGGGCTGCTGCTGCACTTCACCGGGATATGCCCCATCGTCAAGCGCATCTGGACCCCCGCGTGGACGCTCTTCAGCGGCGGCGTCTGCTGCTATTTCCTGGCCGCCTTTTCCTGGATCATTGAAGTCAAGGGCCATCGGCGCTGGTCCTTTCCATTGGTCGTCGTAGGTATGAATTCGATCGCCGCCTACCTCATCGCGCATCTCTGGGAAGACTTCCTGATCAGGAACCTGCATATCAACTTCGGTCATGCCATCTTCCGGATTTTTGGCGCGGGGATGGAGCCGACAATGGTAGGCATCGTGGTGATGCTGCTTTACTGGTACACGCTTTACTGGATGTACAAGAAGCGGCTCTTCCTTCGGATCTGACACAATGTGGATCACGGCCAGCCATCAACTCCGGACCAGCCGGCTTCCAGGTGGAATTGCAAGAAGCAACCGGGCCGCACGCAGCGCAAACTGTTGCGCGTGCTCCCTGTTCGCACCTAAACTCAAAAAGGCAGGTAGATTCGAGCGTCCCGTCGCAAGCGGGGTTTTGCCGGTCGGCGCTTACTTCGCGTCGCAGGGCGCCCGGTTCTCCCAGTTTGTGCGGAAGTGGTGAAATGGCAAACACACTAGCCTTAGGAGCTAGCGCCGAAAGGCTTAGGGGTTCAAGTCCCCTCTTCCGCACCATACAGGCAACAAAAGGCACACTTCCGAGTTATCCTGCAGGATCGTAATTCAGATTCTGCCCCAGCCAGCGCTCGACTTCTTCCACGCTCATGCTCTTGCGCTCGTGATAGTCAACTACCTGGTCGCGGTCAATTTTCCCTAAACTGAAATATCGTGACTCAGGGTGAGCAAAATAGAGTCCGCTCACGCTTGAACCGGGCCACATTGCGAACGACTCGGTAATCTCAATTCCGGTGTTTGACTTGACGTCGAGCAAGCGCCAGAGTGTGCCTTTCTCTGTATGGTCAGGGCAGGCAGGGTAACCTGGCGCAGGCCGTATGCCGCGATACTTCTCATGAATGAGAGCCTCGACGTCCAGTCCTTCGTCACGGCCGTATCCCCATTCATCGCGCACGCGCTTGTGAAGGCACTCGGCAAATGCCTCGGCAAGTCGATCGGCGAGCGCCTCGGCCATAATCGCGTTGTAGTCGTCATTGTCGGCGCGGAATTTATCGCAGAGTTTTTTCAGACCAATGCCGCTGGTGACGGCAAAGGCTCCTATATAATCACGCAGCTTTGTTTCCCTTGGCGCGATGAAATCTGACAGGGAGCGGCACGGTTCTTTGCCTTCCCTGTTGACCTGCTGCCTCAGGAAGTGCAATCTTGCGAGTACGTTCTCCCGCGTACCATCGGCGTACAGTTCAACATCATCGCCCACAGAGTTGGCAGGAAAAAAGCCGTATACGCCTCGCGCCGTGATCAGGTTTCTCTCGATAATATTTTCAAGCAGCGCATTGCCTTCAGCGAATATCTGTCGCGCTTGCGCACCCTGCTCGTCATGATCGAGAATGCGCGGATAGACACCCTTCAAACCCCAGGTATGAAAGAAGGGCGTCCAGTCGATGAAATCTCTAAGGGTTGCGAGGGGAAAATTATCGAGCACCCGTACCCCGGTAAAGTCAGGCACCGGCAGATCTTCAGGCCGCCACTCAATCGGAGTGCGCCGGGCGCGGGCGATCTCAAGGGGAACAGCTTTTTGCCGCGGGCCGGCGTGTGCTTTGCGAAGTGCCTCGTAGTCGGCGCGATGCTTCGCCACAAAATGAGCTTTGCCGTCTTCACTCAGGAGGCTCGTTGTCACTGGAACCGCGCGGCTTGCATCAAGCACATGGATTACAGGTTCGCTGTAGTGCGGCGCGATCTTCACGGCAGTGTGCGCTCGGCTGGTGGTAGCTCCACCGACTAGCAGCGGAATCTTAAAACCGTTGCGCTCCATCTCGCGAGCCACGTGCACCATCTCGTCGAGTGATGGCGTGATGAGCCCGCTAAGGCCGATTATGTCGGCATTCTCGGTCTTGGCGCGCTCGAGGATTTTTTCGCATGAGACCATGACGCCCATATCGATCACCTCGTAGTTGTTGCACGCCAGCACAACTCCAACAATATTTTTTCCGATGTCGTGTACGTCGCCCTTGACCGTCGCGAGCACGATCTTTCCTTGTGCCTTGACTTCCTGGCCTGACGCAATAATCGCCGCCTTCTCGGCCTCCATGAAAGGCGTCAGATAGGCAACGGCCTTTTTCATGACCCGCGCCGACTTCACCACCTGCGGCAGGAACATCTTTCCGGCTCCGAACAGGTCACCCACTACGCCCATGCCGGCCATCAGCGGACCTTCGATCACCAACAGGGGACGGCCAAGTTTCGCGCGCGCCTCCTCGGCGTCGATTTCTATGTACGCGTCAATGCCCTTGACCAGAGCGTGTGAGAGCCGTTCTTCAAAGGTGCCGTTGCGCCACTCTTCCGCCCTTTTTTCGCTTACGACCTTGCCCACGTCCTTGAGTTTTTCGCCGTGTTCTACGAGACGTTCGGTTGCGTCGGGCCGGCGATTGAGCAGCACGTCTTCGACGAGCAGCTTCAGTTCCGGTTCGATCTCTTCATACACTTCGAGCATGCCGGCATTCACGATCCCCATATCCATACCGGCTGCGATGGCGTGATATAGAAATGCCGAGTGCATTGCCTCGCGAACCTTGTTATTGCCCCTGAAGCTGAACGAAATATTAGAAACGCCGCCGCTCACTTTCGCATGCGGGAGATTGGATTTGATCCAGCGCGTCGCATTGATGAAATCGAGCGCGTAGTTGTTGTGCTCCTCCATACCGGTGGCCACGGTGAGGATGTTTGGATCAAAGATGATGTCTTCGGGGGGAAAGCCCACCTCATCGACGAGTATCCGATAGGCGCGCTCGCAAATGCGTATCTTTTCTTCATAAGTGGCAGCCTGTCCCTGCTCATCAAAGGCCATCACCACCGCAGCTGCACCATACTTGAGCACGGCTGCGGCATGTTGTCGAAACTTGGCCTCGCCTTCCTTGAGGGAGATGGAGTTAACAATGCCCTTGCCTTGAAGGCACTTCAAACCCGCCTCGATGACTTCCCACTTCGAAGAGTCAACCATGAAGGGGACCTTTGCAACCTCAGGCTCGCTTCCCAACAGCTGCAAATAGCGCGTCATGGCCGCGACGCCATCGATCATGCCCTCGTCCATGCATATGTCGATAACATTCGCGCCGTTCTCCACCTGCTGCCGTGCGACGCTTACGGCTTCCTCGTACTTGCCTTCCTTGATTAGCTTGGCGAACTTCGGCGAACCCGCCACATTCGTGCGTTCGCCGATCATGATGTAGACGCCCGGTTGCTGGGTAAAGGCTTGTGACCCCGACAGGCGAATTGGCCTTGACTGCGTTCCGCTCATTACCTTCTCGGTCTGCACAATACTCATGGTAGGCGCTCGTCCTGGAGCGCAAACGACTCGGTGTCTTTGGGAGTGTCCCATTGGCGTGGCGGCAGGCCCTCGACCGCCTTGGCGATCGCCGCTATGTGTTCAGGCGTATTTCCGCAGCAGCCGCCGGCGATATTAATCAGACCTCCGCGTCCAAAGTCACCGAGGTAACGCGCCATGTCCGCAGGACCAAGATCGAATCCAGTTTCTGCCAGCGGATTTGGCAACCCGGCATTGGGATAGCAGGAAATTGCAACGTCGGCTTTTTCCGACAGTTCCGACAGGAATGGATACATCAGGTCCGGTCCCAGTGAACAGTTGAGACCCACCGAAAGCGGTCGCACGTGCCGCACTGCATTCCAGAAAGCTTCGGTCGTCTGCGCTGAAATCAACGTCTCACCGCCGCGACCGACGGCGGCAGAAATCATCACTGGCAGTTCCCTGCCGTCTTCATCGAAAACTTCACGAATAGCCACCAGCGCAGCCTTCGCGTTCAACGAGTCAAAGATCGTTTCTACCAGGAGCAGGTCGGAGCCGCCGGCTATAAGAGCGCGCGCCTGGTGCTTGTATGCAGCTTTTACCTGATCGAATGTAACCACCCGAAACCCCGGATCGTCTGCATCGGGCGAATTAGACAATGAGACAGTGAGCGGCCCCATCGCACCGGCGACAAAACGCTGGCGCGAGGTCGCATTGCCGACACGATCTGCCCACTCGCGGCATTGGCGCGCTGATTGCTCATTGATCTCCCATGCCAGATTGTTGAGAAAGGAATCCGCTACGATCTTCTCGTAGAACTCCGGATCCTTACGTCCTCCTCTCTCACGCGGATCTTCCACGAAAAATTCGCTCTGTGTAATGCTTGTGGCGCCAAACGTATTGGTCTCAATGATGTCAGCGCCGGCCTCAAGAAATCGTCGATGGATGTCGCAGATCATCTTCGGCTGCGTCAGCGAGAACAAGTCGCCGTTGTTCAGCAGATCCTTGGTGGAGTTCCTGAAGCGCTCCGCACGGATGTCAGCTTCTTTCATGCCGTAGGTGCGAATCGTCGTGCCCATCGCTCCATCAATGATGGCAATTCGGCTGTCCATGATTTCTTCAAGCGGATGTTGGTGGACTTTCTTCATGTCTCCCTGTCGATTCGAGTGGGGATATCGGCTCTCGGCGCTGAAGCGGTTGCCCGCCTGGGCCGAAGGTGGATTTTTCCTGATAAGCCAAGCTCTACGCCACGCGCAACCCTAATTTCATTATAGCGATAACGACAAGACAAGCCTTGCTGGCCCGGCGCATGTCTCTGGTTTCGCTGATCTTGTCCCGGCTCAAATCTAAGTCATACCGCCCGGCATGTTAGGATGAATCGAATCTGGAAAAGCAGGAAAGTCACTTGTCGATTAGCCTTACTTCGCGAATGCCGATGGCCATGCGCAACCCAGGCGGTCATAGGCCAGGTTCGGAAGTCTGAGTTCACTTGCTCACTCTCCTTGCTGGTAGCCGCCTGGGATGCTCTTGGCGGCTTAGCTGTTTCTGGATGTTCTTCCACCAGCCCTAAAGGAGATCGAATTGAATAAACAGGATTTGCAGGCTTCCACGGTTGCTATTCACGGCGGAAGATCATTGGATTCGCACGCCAGTTCAATCTTGTTTCCGCTTTATCAGACCAGCACCTTCGTTCACGATGCGGTTGGAGTTGATAAGGGTTTCAGCTACTCGCGGGTATCGAACCCTACGGTCGATGCTTTGGAAAACGCCATCGGAGCGCTCGAAGACACGCCTCCCGCCGTTTGCTTTCGGACCGGCATGGCGGCGGTCACGACATTGTTCCTGTCGATATTGAAGTCTGGCGACCATGCAGTGATTTCAGATGTTATCTATGGGGGAACCATGCGTCTCTTTCGGGAGGTGCTCGACAATTTTGGCGTCATTGCGTCGTTCGTAGATAGCTCGGACCCCGCTAACGTCGAAGCTGCGATCACTCCTGCGACCCGCATCGTCTTTATTGAGACCCCTGGCAATCCGACGTTAAAGTTGACCGACATTGAAGCGGTGGCGCGGATTGCAAAACGCCATGCGCTTCTGCTCGCAGTCGATAACACCTTTATGACGCCAGTTCTTCAGAAGCCTCTCGAGCTCGGCGCTAACATATCTGTGCTATCGACAACGAAGTATATAGACGGTCATAACGCAACCGTAGGCGGGTCGCTCGCCTCACGCGACGTGAAGCTCCTTGAGCGCTTTCGCTTGATTCGCAAGACCATCGGCACCACGCAGGCGCCGTTCGAAGCCTGGCTTACACTCCAGGGAATGAAAACCTTGCCGGCCCGGCTTAGGCTTCAGTGCGAAGGCGCTTCGGCCATTGCCCGATGGCTTGAAGCGCATGCTTCTGTTGAACGCGTATTTTATCCGGGACTCAAATCGTTTCCTCAGAAGTCTCTGGCCACAACGCAACAAAGCTCCCCAGGGGCAATGATCGCCTTCGAGTTGAACGGTGGGGTAGATACAACCATCCGTGCTCTGAACAAGGTCAGGCTCTGTTCGCGCGCCGAGAGTCTAGGTGGCCTTGAGACCCTCATTACACACCCGTCGTCGACGACTCACGCTGATCTCGACGCAGAGCTTCGTCGCAGCCTCGGCATCTCAGATCGTCTCGTGCGGCTTTCTGTCGGGCTCGAAGCTCCGGAAGATATCATCGCCGACCTTGCGCAGGCTTTCGAAGCCGCGAACTTCGAACAGGTCTCGGAGGAAGTATCCAATGAAATTCGCTAGCCGCCTAGTCAGCTTTGATCCAGCTCCCGGAGATCGCTTTCGCCCGATCTCAACGCCGATCTATCAAACCGCAACGTTTGAACAGGAAAAGGCAGACTCGTTTGGCGAATATGACTATTCACGAAGCGGCAATCCGACGCGCTCAGTCCTGGAACGACAGTTGGCTGTTCTTGAGTGCGGCCAGCGTGGTTTCGCTTTTGCGAGTGGCATGGCCGCGATCAGTACAGTAACAAAACTCCTGAGAAGCGGCGATCAAATTCTTGCCGACAATGATCTATACGGCGGCACATGGCGGCTGTTTTCCAAGATGCCCGATCGGACGGGCGTCACGGTACGCTATGCGGATGCGTGCGACCCGGAGAGCTTCGAGCGCGAGATAACACCAAGTACGCGGCTCGTCTATCTTGAATCACCAACAAATCCCATGCTGCGTGTAATCGACCTCCGCAAGATAGCCGCACTTTCCCATAAGCATGGCGCACTGCTCTGCGTGGACAACAGCACGATGTCTCCCTACCTCCAAAACCCTCTTGAACTCGGCGCCGACATCGTCCTGCATTCGGCGACCAAGTTTCTGGGAGGGCACCATGATGTGACCGCGGGAGCCATCGTTGTGAAAGATCCAGCGATCGCCGATCAGGTATACTTCGTGCAAAATGCCGAAGGCAATGCCCTTGCACCCTTCGATTGCTACCTGTTGCTGCGTGGCATCAAGACGCTGAAACTCAGGCTGGATTGTCAGCAGAGGAACGCCCAGGCAGTCGCGCAGTTTCTTTCAAGCCATAAGTCAATCACAAATGTCTTTTATCCTGGACGTGCCGATTCTCAAAACTATGAAGTGCAGCGCACGCAGGCGCGCGGAGCGGGAGCGGTTATCAGTTTCACTACAGGTTCTTACGAGATATCTAAAGCCATCGCCGAGCAATTAGAACTTTTCCGCATCACTGTAAGCTTGGGGAGCGTGAACTCGTCGATCGGCCTTCCCGGCAATATGTCGCACGCCAGTATTCCGCCTTAACTGCGGGCACATCGCGT
>VFSW01014662.1_pt1 | contig 10819 bp, 11 predicted proteins | sample 5358111 | NCBI WGS metagenome assembly VFSW01 (sample SAMN11554181, study PRJNA540505) | mine drainage metagenome | isolation source: sediment from site ElyBrook_90M | place: USA: Ely Copper Mine, Vershire, VT | collected 2017
ACGTTCTGGTGGAGCGCACCCGCACCGCCCGCGAAGGCGAAATCGTCGTCGCGCTCATTGACGGCTCAGACGCCACCCTCAAGCGCTTCTACCGCGAGGGAGAAATGATCCGCCTGCAGCCCTCGAACGCCGAAATGGCGCCCATTTATGCCTCCGCGGCCAGCGTCAGCATCCAGGGAAAAGTCCTCGGCGTACTCCGTAAATACGCGTAAATAAGCCGCGTAAATAAGCATAGAACAGTGCCCCATCTGGTGTGCCGCGAAGGGAGAAACGCCCTGAAGCCAGAAACAACAAAGCCCGGCTCACCCTCTACGGGCTGGCCGGGCTTTATGATTATCAAAACCTGAAACTGCTGCTTAGGCGAGCACCTTGGCGATGCTCTTGTCGATGGTCTCCTTGGGAACAAAGCCGACAATCTGCTCGGCAACCTTGCCGCCCTTGAACAGCAGCAGCGCAGGAATACCGCGAATGCCATAGCGCCCCGGCGTTGCCGTGTTTTGGTCCACGTCCATCTTCATCACCTTCAGTTTGCCGGAGTATTCTGTCGCGATCTGATCCACGACCGGCGCAAGCGCCCGGCAAGGCCCGCACCAGGCTGCCCAGAAGTCAACCAGCACCGGCTGCTCCGACTGCAATACTTCCTGCTCAAACTTTGCGTCCGTCACTTCAAACACTGCCAATCCCGCCATTTTTCCCTCCCTTATTTGTCCCACAGACACCATACGACCCGATTCAGCTTACCCGGCTTTGAAAATCAAGTGTAGCAGCGCCCGGCTTTCACATGCACACGTAGAAATAGATGAGTTTCAAGAGGAAATCGATTCACAAGCACCGCTGGATTCTATCCCGCAGACCAGCAACTCCACTTCATCAAACCCGCCGCTCAACTGCTGCTCAACCCGCTGGCGCACAGCGACTTCAGAAGCGCCTTCCTCCAGCAGCAGCAGCACGGAGGGCCCCGCGCCGCTCAGCGCCACGCCCAGAATGCCCGTATTGCTTCCATTGGCGGCTGGTTCACCAAGCGGCCGCAGCGTCGGCAGAAGCGGGCAAACCTCCATGCGAAAGGGCTGGTGCATGCGGTCCTGCATGGCAACCCGCAGTAGCTCTCCACGCCCCTCGGCAAAGGCCGCCGTGAGTAAAGCCACACGCTGGACGTTGAAAATCGCATCCTGCTTTGCATACGACTCTGGCAACAGGCCACGGGCTGTTTTGGTGGCCAGCGGTTTGCCGGGAAGCGCCAGCATCAGCATCCACGCCTTCTTCGGCTTCATGCTGACAGCGTGAACACGGCCCTGCTCCATGGCAGCCACCGTCATGCCTCCAAGCCAGCAGGCAGCGGCGTTGTCCGGGTGACCTTCGCGCACACACGCCTCAGCCAGCACATCATCCGGCGTCCAGCCAAGTCCGCCAAAATGCGCCGCCAGAGCCACACCCGCCAGAATCACAGCCGCAGAGGATCCACATCCCATGCCCAGTGGAATTCCGTTACGCACCTTCAAAGCCAGCGGCGTCACTGGCCGGTTCTGCGTCCGCAGAACGTCACTGTAGGTTGTCAGCAGCAGGTTGTGCTTCACTGCCCCGCAAATGTCGGCATTCCGCCCCGTCGCAGCGATGCTGAACTCTGCGGCAGGCGCTGCTTCCACTTCCAGATACAGCGCCATGGCCAGCGCTGCCGCATCAAAGCCTGGGCCAAGATTCGCCGACGTTGCGGGAAACCGCATCTTGAAAGGTCTCAGCGTGCTCACGCCTGCCCCATCCTCTGCTGTCCCGATTTCTTCATCTCGGTATCCAGAGTACGAAGCACCACGTCCACATCCGCCTCCAGCACCACAGGCGGCTTGCACAGGGCTGCATGCTGGGCGGCCTGCTCCGCCGTCGCCGTTGCCATCTCTTCCGGCCGCAGCAGGTCTCCGCGATGGTAAGCAATGGTGTACTCAGAGTCCTTCAGTGTGTGGCCGGTCAGCAGCAGCACCACGCGCTCCTCGCGTTCCACTCTTCCCTGCGCAATCAGTTTCTTCAACCCTGCCAGCGTCACGGCGGAGGCAGGTTCGCAGCCGATCCCTTCTGCGCCAATCTGCGCCTTGGCCAGCGCAATCTCCTGCTCGCTCGCCTGTTCGCAGTAGCCACCCATGGTCTCAATCACGCGGGCGCACTTCCGCCATGAGGCCGGGTTGCCAATCCGGATCGCCGAGGCGCGCGTGTCTGCCGTCACCGGCTGCATGATGCGCTCATCGTTGATGAACCAGCGATAGAGCGGGTTGGCCCCCTCGGCCTGGATCACGCTGATCTTGGGCACGCGGTCAATCAGCCCCAGCAGCTTCATCTCAGCAAACCCCTTGCCCAGCGCCGAACTGTTTGCCAGGTTGCCGCCGGGTACGATCACGTGGTCAGGCACCTGCCAGTCCATCTGCTCCACCATCTCAATGGCCGGCGTCTTCTGCCCTTCCAGTCGGTATGGGTTCACTGAGTTCAACAGATAAATCGGATGCCGCTTCACCAGTTCTGCCAGCACGCGCACGCAGCCGTCAAAATCCGTCTTGAGCTGCACGGTCATCGCGCCGTAGTCCATTGACTGCGCCAGCTTTCCCCAGGCAATCTTCCCCTCTGGAATCAGCACCAGGCTGCGCAGGCCGGCACGCGCAGCATAGGCCGCCATGGCCGCTGATGTGTTTCCGGTGGAGGCACAGGCCACCCACTCAAAGCCGCGCTCGGCGGCCACAGAGAGGGCAGTCGTCATGCCCGTATCCTTGAACGAGCCGGTAGGGTTCATGCCCTGGTGCTTGGCCAGCAGCCACTCCAGCCCAACCGCGGCGGCGCAGCGCGGCATCTCATACAGTGGCGTATTGCCCTCACGCAGCGTCACGGCCTTGTTCATGTCGGTCAAAATCGGGAACAGGTCGCGGAAACGCCAGACACCGCTCTGGTCAATTGACAACGACGAGTCGCGCCGCTCCTTCCAGAGCCAGCGCAGAGCGTTCGGGTTCGGCAGGTTGCGCTTGGCCGACCACGCGTCAGACGCTTCGGCCGTAGGACTCCAGCCCGGATACCGTACCTCATAAAGATCGTTGCACGCCGGGCAGCGGAAGTCGCTGCGTGCGTCCTCACCGTTGATAATCGCGCCGCAACCTGTGCAGCGCAGTTCATGTGTTTTGATTTCCATGCGTCCTATAAGCCTACCGTATAGTTCTATCTATGGTCACCCTAAGCGCCAGGCGAAGGCTGCAAACCCGAAGCCTATACCGTATTGTGGAGGACGCTCGCATCTCTTCCCGGCTTTTTCTAGCCGTCATCTGTCTCGCTTTTCTGGGGCCACTCGTGTGCATGGCCACGTGCTCTGCCCAGGAGCAAGCCAGACCGGAAAATATAACCCCTCCAGGCTGGCGCACACCACCTCAGCCAATCCCCCAGTCGCCCCTTCCCAGGTTGTCCGGCACCTTGCGCATCGCCGCTGCGGCAGACCTTCAGCCCATCCTGCCCGCGCTGGCAGCCGAGTTTCAAAAAGCTACCGGAGTGCATGTTGTTACTTCTTTCGCGTCCTCCTCAACGCTGGCCACTCAGATCATCAACGGCGGCCCGTTTGACCTGTTCCTCGCGGCCGATTTCACCTTCCCCGAACTGGTCGTCGCCAGAGGCTTCGCCGACTCCAGGCAGCCCACCCCCTATGCCAACGGCTCACTCGCTCTGTGGGCGCGCAAAGACTCGCCTCTTCAGCCCATCTCCATGAACACCCTGAGCAACCCAGCGCTCAAGAGCCTCGCCATAGCCGACCAGACCCATGCACCCTATGGCCGCGCCGCTTACGCCGCCCTCACCCGCCTCAAACTCATCAGCGCCCTCGGTCCGCGCCTGGTCATAGCGGAAAACATCGCTCAAACGGCTCAGTTCGCTGAATCCGGCAATGCGCAGGCCGCCCTGATTTCGCTCACCCTCGCCAAGTCAGACCACTTCCGCAACCTCGGCAGTTTTGTGCTCGTTCCCAAATACCTCTATCCCTCTATCCGCCAGTGCGCCGTCGTCATGAAAGACTCACCTAACCGCACAGCAGCGCATGCATTTCTAACCTTCCTGGTCTCCGATAGCGTGCAAAAGCAACTGGCCGATAAAGGCCTTGATCCGCCAAAATAGTCAGCGACTCCCATGGACATACAGGCGCTCATCCTCACGCTCCGTCTCGCACTCACTACCACGGCTCTGCTCATGCTGGTGGCCCTGCCACTGGCCTGGTGGCTGGTCTTTGGCCATGGTCGTGGCAAATCGCTCGCACAGGCCCTGGTTGCGCTCCCCCTGGTGCTGCCACCTACCGTCCTGGGTTTTTACCTGCTGGTCGCACTCGGCCCCACAACGGCCATAGGACGCCTCATCACTGCCCTGCTTGGCCATCCGCTCGCCTTCTCCTTCAGCGGCCTCGTCGTAGGCTCCGTCCTCTATAGCCTGCCCTTCGCCGTGCAGCCGCTGGTCGCAGGCTTCAGCGCGGTTGATCCGGCGTGCATTGAGACTGCCTCAACACTCGGAGCGTCTCCGGGACGTGTGTTCCGCACCATCATCCTGCCGCTCTCCCGCGCATCGCTGCTCACCAGCGCCGTCCTCTCCTTCACTCATACAGTCGGCGAATTCGGCGTCGTCCTCATGCTTGGCGGCAACATACCCGGGGCCACTCGCACCCTCTCCATCGCTCTCTATGACCAGGTGCAGGACTTCAACTACGCTCAGGCAAACCACACCGCACTCCTGCTGGTAGCTATCTCCTTCCTGGCCCTCGTGCTGATCTACGCCAGGGCGCGCTCGCCGAAAGAAGGCAACCTTGTCTAACCTGCCTGGGACAATGCCGGAACCACATCTCACCGTTGCCCTTCAGCACGGGTTCGGCGCAACAGGTGAGCCGCTCAATGTATCCTTCTCGCTCACGCAGCCGTGGACGGTGCTCTTCGGGCCGTCCGGCTCCGGCAAAACAACCATCCTGCGCGCCATCGCTGGCCTACTACAGGCTCCCGCGCTCGCCCGCATCAAGCTGCAGCAAACCACCTTAGACGACTCGGCCACCCGCATCCATCTGTCTCCCCATCTCAGGAACATAGGGCTCGTAGCGCAGCAGGCCAGCCTTTTCCCCCATCTGAACGTGCTGGACAATGTCCGCTACGGCATGCGCGATTCAAACTCGAACAACATACCTGGAATAAGCCATAAAGAGCAGATACTTAAAGTATTACTAAATACATTTCAAATCGAAAATATTGCACGGAGGATACCATCTCAGCTTTCTGGAGGAGAACGCCAGAGAGTTGCCCTCGCCCGCGCCCTGGCTTCTCAACCCCGCCTGCTTCTGCTCGACGAGCCCTTTACCGGCCTCGACCTTGCGCTGAAAGAAACGCTGCTTGGTGACCTTCACGCATGGCTTGCCCGCACGCAGACGCCAGTGCTCTCCGTCACCCACGATGTTGCGGAGGTCTTCCTGACGGGCGCTGAGGTCATCGCCCTACAGGATGGCCAAATAGCCGCCCAAGGCCCGGCTGAAGCAGTCCTGGCAGCGCAACGAACCCAGGTGCTGCGTCAACTGCAGCGTTGAGCGCACCAGGCAGAACCTGAACTAACCGCTGAACCTGGGCTAGCCAACAACAACCGGCTCAGGTTCCAGACGGATGCCAAAGCGCCGTTCCACCTCGGCGACAATACTGTCACGCAGCGCCATCACGTCTGCTGCGGACGCGCCGCCCCGGTTGATGAGTGCCAGAGTATGCCGAGATGAAATGCCCGCCTTTCCTTGCACAAAACCCTTGGTGAAACCAGACTTCTCCAGCAGCCAGGCTGCTGGCAACTTCACAAGGCCATCCCGCGCCGGATACCGTGGCACGTCCGCCTCCGTCACAGCCGCCTGCGCGGCAATGCGCCCCACCATGTCTGCGGGAACCACGGGGTTCTTGAAGAAGGACCCCGCGCTGCGGCAATCCATCTCGCCCTCCACAATCAGCATGCCTTTGCGGTTGCGTATTTCGCGCACAGCATCGTAAACATCAAGCAGGGTCGGTGCATTCTGATGCCCTGCAAAATGCGTCTTCAGGTCGGCATAAGCCAGCCTTGGCAGGCCCTCCGGAACCAGCCGATAGGCGACCCGCGTCACGATATAGCGCCCCTTCAATCTCTTATTGAAGATGCTGGCGCGATAGCTGAACTCACACTCCTCACGCGGTAAATCCACAAACTCGCTGCTCCACAGATCGAAGACGCGCACACTCTGGATGGTCTCTGCCACCTCCTGACCATATGCACCAACATTCTGCACCGGAGTGCCACCCACCGTGCCTGGAATTCCTGCGAGGCTCTCAATCCCCGCGCAGTTCTCTGCCACAGCGCGCCGCACAAAGCCGTCCCAATCCTCGCCCGCTGCCACGCTGAACAGACCATGCTCTTCTTCTGCAACTCCCTTGAGCGCAATCCTCACCACCAGCCCGTTGAACCCTGCATCGGACACCAGCAGATTGCTTCCTCCGCCTAGAACGAAGACCGGAATCCGCCGCTCCCGCGCAAAACGCAGGGCAGCCAGCAATTCCTGCTCGCTAACAGCTTCCACAAACCAGCGCGCGGGGCCGCCACTCTTGAATGTCGTGTATGGCGCGAGCGAAATGTTTTCCTGTAGCTTCACGCGTTTGAGGTTACAACACTCATGCCCGCCGCCAAACTATTGGGGCGACGCTGGCACTGCCTCGCCCGACTCCGTACAATTGAAAACAGAGCAACACGCAGTCTCTAATAGCTTTTCACAATGTTTGCCAGGAGACACCTATGTATCCCGAGATGATGATCCTCCCCATGCGCGAAGAACTGACCCGCGCCGGAATCCAGGAAGCCCGCACCCCCGCCGACATCGACGCCGCACTTGCCCAGCCTGGCACCACTCTGCTGGTAGTCAACTCCATTTGCGGTTGCGCCGCAGGCAAGATGCGCCCCGGAGTACGGCTGGCTCTGCAGCACAGCACTGTGCCGGATCGTTCCATCACAGTCTTCGCTGGCCAGGACCGGGAAGCCACAGAGTACGCGCGGTCCAAGTTTGAAGGTCATCCGCCAACCTCCCCCGCCATCGCAATCCTGCGCGACGGAAAACTGGCGTACCTGATGCAGAGGTCCGCAATTGAGACTTCAACTGCCCCAGCCATTGCTCAGGAACTGGTTCGTGCCTTTGATGCCTACTGCACCAAAGCAACCGTGTAGCATTCATACACGCATGAACACCTGAAAAACCAATATCCAGCCCACTTGCGCTGGATATTGGTGCTTAACACGGTTCTTTTAAACCTTTCTTGGATTTTCCATAGGGCATGTCTCATCCCGGCACATATTCCTGCCGATGAAGAGATCAAGCCATGTCCGCACACGTCTGCAACCCCGTATCTCCGATTCAAGCCTGGCCTGCCAATCCTGCTCCAGAGCCTTGCGCCTCTTCCCGGTACGGCATGGTCGGCCAGAGCGCTTGCATGCTGCGCCTCTTCGCCCAACTGGAGAGAATCGGCCCGCACTTTCGCACCGCGCTGCTCACGGGCGAAACCGGAACCGGCAAAGAACTTGTCGCCCGCGCCTTGCACGACCTCAGCCCGGGAGCGGCTGGCCCTTTCGTGGTCTGCAATGCGTCCGCAATCGTGGAAACCCTCTTTGAGAGCGAGCTGTTCGGCCACATGAAAGGCTCCTTCACAGGAGCCTTGTCCGACCGTATGGGCCTATTCGAGTCGGCCCATCATGGAACATTGTTTCTGGATGAGATTGGCGAGATGCCGCTCAGCACACAGGCCAAACTGCTGCGCGTGCTGCAGTACCACGAGGTGCAGCGAGTCGGTTCGGCCCAGTCGCGCAAGATTGAAGTTCGCATCGTAGTGGCAACCAACCGCGACCTGCGTGCCCTTGCCAGCACCAACCAGTTCCGCCAGGACGTCTACTACCGCATCTCCATGATTGAAATTCAGTTGCCGGCGCTGCGAATGAGACCAGACGACATCTCCCCACTCGCGCACTACTTCATGGCCAGGTTTGCCGCACAGTACGGGAAAGACATCAGAACTATCGCGCCAGACACGCTTGAACTACTGGAGCAGCATACCTGGCCTGGCAATGTCCGCGAGATGGAGAACGTACTCGGCAACGCCGTTATGCAGGCTGATGGAAACATACTATCGCCAGGCCACCTGCCGCCCCTTGCACCACCCTCACACAGCGACCGCGGGGATGCTTACCAACCCCGCCACACGCGGCTCCAGGATGTGCAGCAGAACCATGTGCAGGCCGTTCTGCGGCAATGCTCCGGCAACAAACTGCGAGCTGCGGAATTGCTTGGAATCAGCCGGTCTACACTCTATCGAATGTTGGAAGCAGGCTCTAGCCTGTGAACATCGCCGAACTGCAAACATGCCGGCGGAAAAAGTGAAAACCTCTTAGCGGCTCCAGCTTGCAGCATGGGACACATCCATTGCTCCGGAAGCACAATCAATTCCATGCGCCTCAAGCTCAGATACAGAAAGACCGCTCAATGAGGGCTTGGCAAAGTAATACCCCTGGATCCGCCGAACTCCGAGCTGCTTCAACATCATCAACTCTTCCGCCGTCTCCACACCCTCGGCGATGACTTCGATCCCGATCGAATCACAAACATTGGTAAAGGCCCGCACGATCGACTGCCGGATGAAGTCCCTTTCGATACTGCGAACCAGCACCATATCAATCTTCACCACCTCAGGCCGTGACAGCGCCAGCAGGTTCAAACCGGAATGGCCCGACCCGAAATCGTCTATTGCCGTCAGGATGCCGTAGCGGCGGTGCTCGGCCAGAATGTGCTGCAGAACCTGCGGCTTGAAGTGCGTGCCCTCATTCAGTTCGATCAGCAGGCGGTTTGCAGGAAATCCAAATGACTCCGCCATCTCAACCATCTCCAAAGCGGAATACTTCAGACCATCCACCGGAGAGAGAAGATTCAAGGAGAGCCTTGCGCCCGTAGCAGCCAGACCAAGCTCAGCCGCCCGCTTGATCGCCTCCATGCGGGCCAGACGATCGAAATACAGCAACTGCCGCCGGCTCATCCCACCTGTAAGCGCAAGAAATCCTTCCCCACCATCCCCTCTGGTCAATGCCTCGTAATAGCAAACATGATTGTGCTCAACATTTACGATCGGCTGAAATGCCACAGAAAAGCGCGGAAGCTCTTGCCCTTCGCTCATCTTCCGCAAATCGCCGATACCCCTCGTGAACTTCGTTGCCACTGATAGCTTGACCTTCCACGTATTCCAGGTGAGCCACTGAGCGAGAACAGTAACCTCGAACTTCACTCTTTGGTAACATGATGAGCGCACCAAGTGTTCCTGTCAACTGTAGCTTCCATAATTGAGCCACGCTCCTCACCGAGCACACTTCAAGCAGCAGTACGCTCTTCGGTTCTTCGTTCCTTTTCCCAGTTACCCTGCGGAATCGACAGCCAGAACTTCGGCGGCCCTCTCTGTTGTGCTGCCCATGTGCAACCCGTAACGGGTCAAAATATCGTCCACGATCGAGCGCGCCACAGACAAAAAACAGACATCCTCCGTGACAGGGGTAGATTGCATGATGGCTTCCATATTCAGACTCCTTTCTTTACTCCTGTGCCATACCAATGCAAACGGAGCGCCAGATTCAAAATGGGAACTGCTTTTGTCTCTAGATTCACGGGACAAGCCTCATCCTTGGATCGGTGCGGTTCTGTGCCTGAAATACCTGCCGTTCTAAGGATGATTGTTGGCAAGTGGCGGTTTCCCCTGCCCCCTACTCGGCAGGTGCTCGATTTTCTATAGCCGCACGATGGTCATATGCCCGCATTGCCTTCTGTCGCAAAATGCGACATGTGTCACGCCCCGCGCTACACCAGCACCCTCTGCCTGAGCGGCAAGCGATATACACTGACAGGTACTTTCAATAACTGTGCGCGCCCGACCAGGCCGCGTCACCCAAGGCAAGATCATGAAGAAGTTCGTCTCTGTAAGTCTATCTGCCCTGCAGGCAGTAGCCTTCTCCTGCTGCATCACTGGCGCACATGCGCAGTCGTTCCCAACCGTTGCGTCCCAGGCCCAGTCCCAGGCCCAGACCGCCGCGCCGATGTCAGCAGAAGCGCGCAGCAAGGCGCTCACAGCCCTATTCGCTGAGATGTGGGAATCACGCCTGAAGCACTCCCCCGAATTCGCCTCAACTATTGGAGACAAGCGCTACGACGATCAGCTTTCCGACTACTCTGTTACAGCCCGCAATGAGGAACTGGCCCGCGAGCGCGACTACCTGCAGCGCCTTGCAGACATTGACACCACTGGCCTGACCGCTCAGGAGCAACTCTCAAAAGAGTTGATGGTGCGCACCCTCATCGATAACCAGGAGGCAGTCCGCTTCAAAGAGTGGGAGATGCCGGTAAACCAGTTCAACGGCATACAGAGCGAGTTGCCGCAGCTCGTTGAGCAACTCAGCTTCGATAACGTCAAGGACTACGATGACTACATCGCCCGCCTCGGCAAAGTGCCCACTGCCTTCAACCAGACCATGGACAATATGACGCTCGGCATGGACGATGGACGCACCCCGCCGAAGTACCTGATGGAAAAAGTCCTGGTCCAGGTAAACGCGATCGCCAATCAGAAGCCGGAGGACAGCCCCTTCGCCCTGCCACTCCGGAAATTCCCCGCGTCCATCAATGCGGCCACGCGCAAACGCATCTCCGCCGACATGCTGGATGCCATCACCACACAGGTGCTGCCCACCTACAGCCGCTTCGGCAAGTTTCTCTCCGCGCAGTACATTCCAAAAGCACGTCTGGACGAGGGAGCGT
>VFSW01014663.1_pt1 | contig 10818 bp, 11 predicted proteins | sample 5358111 | NCBI WGS metagenome assembly VFSW01 (sample SAMN11554181, study PRJNA540505) | mine drainage metagenome | isolation source: sediment from site ElyBrook_90M | place: USA: Ely Copper Mine, Vershire, VT | collected 2017
GGGCGTCATCTGAAATCGTGATGCAAGGGTAGGGCGGGCGCCGGGGTTTTGCCTGTAGAATACCCGTTTGCCTTCGGCAGGGCGGATGAATGACACAGGCGGCGGGCGGGATTAAGAGTGCGCTGATTTGCGGATCGGTCGCCTATGACACGATTTTAATCTTTCCGGACCGGTTCCAGGCGCACATCCTGCCGGAAAAACTCCACATCCTGAATGTGGCGTTCCTGGTGCCGGAAATGCGGCGCGAATTCGGCGGCTGCGCGGCGAACATCGCCTATGGGCTGAAGCTGCTCGGCGACCGGGGCCTGCCGATGGCGGCCGCGGGCCATGACTTCGGGCCGTACGCGCAGCGGCTCAAGGAACTCGGCATTGCGCTCGACCACGTCACCGTGATCGCCGACGCGTTCACGGCCCAGGCCTACATCACGACCGACCTCGATGACAATCAAATTACCGCATTTCACCCGGGTGCGATGCAATTCGCGCACCTCAACCACGTCGCGGCGGCGGGCGCCGGGATCGCGCTCGGAGTCATCGCGCCGGACGGCCGCCAGGCGATGATCGAGCATGCCGCCGAGTTCGCCGCGGCCGGCATCCCTTTCTTGTTCGATCCGGGCCAGGGCCTGCCGATGTTCGGCGCCGACGAGCTCAAGGCCTTCATCGACCAGGCCCGCTGGGTGGCGGTCAACGACTATGAATGGGGCATGCTGCAGCGAAAGACCGGCTGGACCGAAGAGGACCTCATGCGCAAGGTCGACGCACTGATCGTCACGCGGGCCTCCGCGGGGTCGGTGATCTATGCGCAAGGCAGGACCCTGGAGATCCCCTGCGCGCGCGCGCGCGCGGTCGTCGACCCGACGGGTTGCGGGGACGCCTATCGCGCTGGTCTAATCCACGGTTTGCTGCACGACCTGCCGTGGGAGACCACGGGGCGCATCGCCTCGCTGATGGGTGCGCTGAAGGTCGAGTCGCGCGGGCCGCAGAATCACCGCTTCACCAAGGCGGAGTTCGAACGGCGCTATTTCGAGAATTTTGGGCAACCGGCACCGGGAACATCTCTATGAACAGACAGTTTTCATTCACGTCCGAATCGGTGTCCGAAGGCCACCCGGATAAAGTCGCGGATCAGATTTCCGATGCCGTGCTGGACGCGATCCTCGCCAAGGATCCGCGCGGGCGCGTCGCGTGCGAGACGCTCGTCAAGACCGGCGTCGTCATCGTTGCCGGCGAAGTCACGACGGATGCCTGGGTCGACGTCGAGGCGATCGTGCGCAAGACGGTGCTGGATATCGGCTACGACACCTCGGACATGGGATTCGACGGCGCGAGCTGCGGCGTCCTCAACGTGATCGGCAAGCAATCCGCCGATATCGCGCAAGGCGTGGACCGCAAGGACGAGCGCAAACAGGGTGCGGGCGACCAGGGCTTGATGTTCGGCTATGCGACCAACGAGACCGACGTGCTGATGCCGGCGGCGATCACGCTCGCGCACCGGCTCGTGAAGAAACAGGCGCAGGTGCGCAAGAGCGGCAAGCTGCCGTGGCTGCGCCCGGACGCGAAGAGCCAGGTCACGCTGCGCTACGAGGACGACAAGCCGGTCGGGCTCGATGCGGTCGTGCTGTCGACCCAGCACAGCGACGACATCTCGACCAAGCATTTGCGCGAAGCGGTCGTCGAGGAGATCCTGAAACCCGTGTTGCCGCGCAAATGGCTCGACAAGCGGACCAAATTCCACATCAATCCGACGGGGCGCTTCGTCATCGGCGGGCCGGTGGGCGACTGCGGGCTCACGGGCCGCAAGATCATCGTCGACACCTACGGCGGGTTCGCGCGCCACGGCGGCGGCGCGTTCTCCGGCAAGGATCCGTCGAAAGTCGACCGATCCGCGGCCTATGCGGCGCGCTACGTCGCGAAGAACATCGTCGCTGCGGGGCTCGCCGACCGCTGCGAGGTCCAGGTCTCGTACGCGATCGGGGTCGCCGCGCCGACCTCGATCATGGTCGAGACGTTCGGCACCGGAAAATTGCCGGACACGCGCTTGACGAAGATCGTGCGCGCGCACTTCGATCTGACGCCGTACGGCCTGCGCGAGATGCTCGATCTGGCGCGGCCGATCTACCAAAAGACCGCATCCTACGGGCACTTCGGCCGTACCGAAGCGACCTTCACCTGGGAGCGGACCGACAAGGCGCCCGCGCTCGCCGCCGAATTGAAATCAACGAGCGCCTCCAAGGCGCGCCGTTCCTAGGAGCATCGAATCATGAACGCAATAGTCAAGCCGAAAGCGGATTTCGTCGTCAAGGATCTCGCGCTCGCCGAATGGGGCCGCAAGGAGATCCGGATCGCCGAGACGGAAATGCCGGGGCTGATGGCGATCCGCGAGGAATTCGCGAGCCAGCAGCCGCTGCGCGGTGCGCGCATCACGGGCTCGCTGCACATGACGATCCAGACCGCCGTGCTGATCGAGACGCTGAACGCGCTCGGCGCGCAAGTGCGTTGGGCGTCGTGCAACATCTACTCGACGCAGGATCACGCGGCCGCGGCGATCGCCGCCGGCGGCACCGCCGTGTTCGCGGTCAAGGGCGAGTCGCTGGCCGAGTATTGGGACTATACCCACCGCGTTTTCGAGTGGCCCGACAACGGCCATTCGAACATGATTCTCGACGACGGCGGCGACGCGACCGCGCTTCTGCATCTCGGCGCGAAGGCCGAGAAGGACGCCTCGCTGCTCGGCAAGCCCGCGAGCGAGGAGGAGACGTTCCTGTTCGCGGCGATCAAGGCGAAGCTGAAGGTGGATCCCAAGTGGTATTCGGCGCGGCTTGCGCAGGTCAAGGGCGTCTCCGAGGAGACGACGACCGGCGTCAAGCGCCTGTACCAGATGGCGAAGGACGGCGAACTCGCGTTCCCGGCGATCAACGTCAACGATTCGGTGACGAAATCCAAGTTCGACAATCTGTACGGCTGCCGCGAGTCGCTCGTCGACGGCATCAAGCGCGCGACCGACGTCATGATCGCGGGCAAGGTCGCCGTCGTCGCGGGCTACGGCGACGTCGGCAAGGGCTCGGCGCAGGCGCTGCGCGCGCTGTCGGCGCAGGTGTGGATCACGGAGATCGACCCGATCTGCGCGCTCCAGGCGGCGATGGAGGGCTATCGCGTCGTGACGATGGATTACGCCGCCGACAAGGCCGACATCTTCGTGACGGCCACCGGCAATTTCCACGTGATAACGCACGATCACATGCTGCGCATGAAGAATCAGGCGATCGTCTGCAACATCGGCCATTTCGACAATGAAATCGAAGTGGCGTCGCTGCGCCGCTACCCGTGGGAGAACATCAAGCCGCAGGTCGATCATATAATCTTCCCGGACGGCAAGCGGATCATCTTGCTCGCCGAAGGCCGCTTGGTGAATCTCGGCTGCGGCACGGGCCATCCGTCCTACGTGATGAGTTCCTCGTTCGCGAACCAGGTGCTCGCGCAAATCGAACTGTTCGCGCACACGAAGAAGTATCCGATCGGCGTCTATGTGCTGCCGAAACACCTCGACGAGAAGGTCGCCCGCCTCCAGTTGACCAAGCTCGGCGCGCAATTGACCGTGTTGAGCGACACCCAGGCGCGCTACCTGGGCGTCGCCAAGCAGGGCCCGTTCAAGGCCGAGCAGTACCGGTACTGACGCCGTGGCACACACAGCGACGATACTGGACGGCAAGGCGGTGGCGGCCCGTGTGCGTGCCGAGGTCAAGGCGCGCGCGGCGGCGTTCGCCGCGGCGCGCGGCCGGCCGCCGGGCCTGTGCGTGGTGCAGGTCGGTGCGGACCCGGCCTCGACGGTGTACGTGCGCAACAAGCGCAAGGCCTGCGACGAAACCGGCATCAAATCGTTCGCGTACGACCTGCCGGCGACGACCGGCCGCGAGGAGATTCTGCGCCTCGTCGACAAGCTCAACCGCGACGCGGCGGTCGACGGGATCCTGATCCAGCTGCCGCTGCCCGCGGGGCTCGATGCCAACGAGATCATGGACGCGCTCGACCCCAACAAGGACGTCGACGGCTTCCACCCGAAGAATACCGGCCTGCTCGCGCAGAAGCGGCCGCGCCTCAGGCCGTGCACGCCGTTCGGCGTCATCAGGCTGGCGCAGGAATACGGGATGAAATTGCGCGGCATGCGCGCGACCGTCGTCGGCGCCTCGAACATCGTCGGCCGGCCGATGGCGCTCGAACTCCTCCTCGCCGGATGCACGGTGACCGTCTGCCATACGGGGACGCGCGATTTGCGTGCCGAAGTGGAGCGCGCCGAGCTCGTAGTCGCCGCGGTCGGCCGGCCGCACATGGTGCCGGGCGAATGGATACGCGAAGGCGCTGCCGTGTTCGACGTCGGCATCAACCGCACCGAATCGGGGCGCCTCGTCGGCGACGTGGATTTCGAGACCGCCCTGCCGCGCGCGGGGCTGATCACGCCGGTGCCGGGCGGCATCGGTCCGATGACGATCGCGATGTTGCTGTCGAATACCCTGGACGCCGCGACCGCGGAGGGCTGAATGCCGATGAGCCAGCAAGCGAGTTCGAACAAGGTGTATGCGGATGCGCGCAGCGCGCTCAGCGACATTCTGCGGGACGGCATGACGCTGATGTCGGGCGGCTTCGGCACCTGCGGCGTGCCGGAGAACCTGATCGCGGCGGTGTACGAACTCGGTGTGCGCGATCTGACGGTGGTCTCGAACAACGCCGGCCTCGACGGCTTCGGCCTGGGCGTCCTCCTCAAACGCCACCAGGTCCGCAAAATGATCTCCTCCTACGTCGGCGAGAACAAAGAGTTCGAACGGCAGTACCTCGCCGGCGAGCTGGAACTGGAGTTCAATCCGCAGGGCACGCTCGCCGAGCGCATTCGCGCCGGCGGCGCCGGGATCTACGCGTTCTTTACCCGCACCGGCGCCGGCACGCTCGTCGCCGAGGGCAAGGAACAGCGCGTCGTCGACGGCGCGACCTACGTGCTCGAGAAGGGCCTGGTCGCCGACATCGCGCTGGTGCGCGCGTGGAAGGGCGACACCGAGGGCAACCTCGTCTACCGCAAGACCGCGCGCAATTTCAATCCGCCGATGGCGACCGCGGCGCGCATCACGGTCGCGGAGGTCGAGCATCTCGTCGAGCCCGGCGAGATCGACCCGGATCTGGTACATACACCCGGCATCTACGTCAAACGCATCATCGCCGGCCGGAATTATTCGCGCCTCATCGAGAAGCGTACGGTGCGCAAGCGCGGGGAGACCGGCAATGCCGTGGTCGCGTGAGGAGCTTGCGGCGCGCGCCGCCCGGGAATTGGCCGACGGATTCTATGTGAACCTCGGCATCGGCATTCCGACGCTGGTGGCGAACTACATCGCGCCCGGCATGAAGGTCGTGCTGCAGTCCGAAAACGGCATGCTCGGCATGGGGCCGTTCCCCTACGAGGGCGAAGAGGACGCGGACCTCGTGAACGCGGGCAAACAGACCGTCACGGAGCTGCCGACGACGTCGTATTTCTCCTCGCCCGACAGTTTCGCGATGATCCGCGGCGGCCACATCGATCTGTCCGTGCTCGGCGCGATGGAGGTGTCCGAGTCCGGCGATCTCGCGAACTGGATGGTGCCCGGCAAGATGGTCAAGGGCATGGGCGGCGCGATGGACCTGGTCGCCGGCGTGAAGCGCGTCGTCGTCGTCATGGAGCACTCTTCCAAGGATGGCGCGCCGAAATTCAAAGTCCGCTGCGAGCTGCCGCTGACCGGTGCGAACGTCGTCGACCTGTTGATCACGGACCTCGCCGTGTTCTCGCGCGAGTCGCGCGGCGCGCCGTTTCGCCTGATCGAACTCGCCGCCGGCGTCTCGGCCGCGGAAGTTCGCGCCAAAACCACCGCGCACTACCTGGAATGAGGCGCTCCGCATGCCCGCCGTACGCCGCGCCGTGACCGCATGTCCGCGTTGACCCATCTTCAGCGCCTCGAGGCCGAGAGCATCCACATCTTGCGCGAGGTCGTCGCCGAGTGCGAACGGCCCGTGATGCTGTATTCGATCGGCAAGGACAGCGCCGTGATGCTGCACCTGGCGATGAAGGCGTTCCACCCCGCGAAGCCGCCGTTTCCGCTGTTGCACGTCGATACCACGTGGAAGTTCCGCGAGATGATCGAGTTTCGCGATCGCGTCGCGCGCGACCTCGGACTCGAGCTCCTCGTGCACGTCAATCAAGACGGCATCGCGCGCGGCATCAACCCGTTCACGCACGGCTCGGGCGTGCACACGGACGTCATGAAGACGCAGGCGCTCAAGCAGGCGCTCGACCGCCATGGCTTCGACGCCGCGTTCGGCGGCGCGCGCCGCGACGAGGAGAAGTCGCGCGCCAAGGAGCGCATCTTGTCGTTCCGCAGCGAACAGCACCGCTGGGATCCGAAGCGCCAGCGGCCGGAGCTGTGGAATTTGTACAACGCGCGCAAGCACAAGGGCGAGTCGTTCCGCGTGTTTCCGCTGTCGAACTGGACCGAGCTCGACGTGTGGCAGTACCTGTACTCGGAGAATATCCCGATCGTGCCGCTCTATTTCGCGGCCGCACGCCCGGTCGTGGAGCGCGACGGCATGCTCATCATGGTCGACGACGAGCGCATGCCGCTGAAGGAGGGCGAGCGGCCGACGATGAAGAAGGTGCGCTTCCGCACGCTCGGCTGTTATCCGTTGACCGGCGCGATCGAAAGCGAGGCGGACAGTTTCGCGGCAATCATCGAGGAGATGCTGCTGACCAAGACCTCCGAACGGCAAGGCCGCGCGATCGATCATGACGCGGCGGCATCGATGGAGAAGAAGAAACAAGAGGGCTACTTCTGATGGCTGTCGACTCCTCGCAGATCGCCGGCGACATCGACGCCTATCTCGACCGGCACCGGCACAAGAGCCTGCTGCGCTTCATCACCTGCGGGTCGGTCGACGACGGCAAGTCCTCGCTGATCGGCCGCCTGCTGTACGAGTCGAAGATGATCTTCGAGGACCAGCTCGCGGCGCTGGAGGTCGACTCGAAGAAGGTCGGCACGCGCGGCGGCGAGATCGATTTCGCGCTGCTCGTCGACGGCCTCGCGGCCGAGCGCGAACAGGGCATCACGATCGACGTGGCGTACCGCTTCTTTGCGACCGAGAAGCGCAAGTTCATCGTCGCCGACACGCCCGGGCACGAACAGTACACGCGCAACATGGTGACCGGCGCATCGACCGCGGACCTCGCGGTGATCCTCGTCGACGCGCGCAAGGGGCTCCTGACCCAGACGCGCAGACACAGCCACCTGGTGTCGCTCTTGGGCACGCGGCGGATCGTGCTCGCCGTCAACAAGATGGATCTGATCGATTATTCCGCGGCCGCGTTCCGCGCAATCGAGGCACAGTACCGCGAATTCGCGGCGAAAATAGGCTTGAGCGACGTGACCTGCATCCCGGTGTCGGCGGTTGCCGGCGACAACATCGTTGCGAGAAGCGCACGCACGCCCTGGTACCGGGGTGCCGCGCTGATCGAACATCTGGAGAGCGTGCCGCTGGGCGACGAGGCGGCCGTGCAGCCGTTTCGCATGCCGGTGCAATGGGTCAACCGCCCGAATCATGACTTCCGCGGCTTTGCAGGACTGATCGTGAGCGGCACGGTGCGCCCCGGCGATGCGCTGCGCGTGCTGCCGTCCGGCAGGATGAGCCGGGTCGCGCGCGTCGTCGGTGCGGGCGGCGACGCCGAGTCGGCGCGCGCCGGCGAATCGGTGACCTTGACGCTCGCCGACGAGATCGACGTCAGCCGCGGCGACGTGTTCGCCGATGCGCAGAATTCGCCCGCGGTCGCAAATCAGTTCGAGGCGACGATCGTCTGGATGCATGAGGAGCCGCTACTGCAGGGGCGCGCGTACCTGTTGAAGCTAGGCACCAACACGACGATGGCGACGTTGAGTCCGGTCAAGTACAAGATCGACGCGAACACGCTCGAGCACATGCCGGCGCGCAAGCTCGAGCTCAATGACATCGGGGTCTGCGGCCTGGAGCTTTCGAGCGCGATCGCGTTCGAGCCCTACCAAAAGAGCCGCGCGCTCGGCGGCTTCATCCTGATCGACCGCATCACGAACGACACGGTAGGCGCCGGACTCATGAACCACGCACTGCGCAGGTCCGATAACGTCCATTGGCAGGCGCTCGACGTCAACAAGGTCGCGCGCGCACAGCTCGCCCATCAGAAGCCGTGCATTCTCTGGTTCACCGGGCTCTCCGGCGCGGGCAAGTCGACGATCGCGAACCTCGTGGAGAAGAAGCTTCACGCCGACGGCCGCCATACCTACCTGCTGGACGGCGACAACGTACGCCACGGACTCAACAAGGACCTGGGGTTCACCGACGCCGACCGCGTCGAGAACATCCGCCGGGTCGCCGAAGTCGCGCGCCTGATGGTCGATGCCGGGCTCATCGTGCTGGTGTCGTTCATTTCGCCGTTTCGCGCGGAGCGGCGCATGGCGCGCGACCTGGTGGCGGCCGGCGAGTTCCTCGAGGTATTCGTCGATACGCCGCTCGCCGAGGCCGAGGCGCGCGACGTCAAAGGACTGTACAAGAAGGCGCGCCGCGGGGAACTCGCGAATTTCACCGGCATCGACTCCCCGTACGAAGCGCCGGAGAACCCGGAAATCCGGATCGATACCACGCGGCTATCGCCCGAGGCGGCCGCGGAGTCGATCATCGCGCGCCTGCACGGTGCGGGCATCATCGCAGCGGATTCCGGCTGAGACATGCGGTGACGGAGGCGCAGCTCCTGTGGGGCTTGGTGTTCGGCTCGATCGGGTTCGGGTTCTTTCTCTACGGCCGCAAGCAGCGCGCGCCCGTACCTTTGGTTTGCGGCTTGGGATTGATGATCTACCCGTATTTCGTCACGAACGCCTACCTGCTGGTCGCGATCGGCGCGGTCCTCTGCGCCGTGCCGTATTTCCTGCGTGACTAAGCGGGTATCATGAGGCGAGGCCGGGGCCGCAGAATCAACCCTACTCGAGGAGACCGTGGATGAGCGTTTCAATGTTCGATATTTCCGTACCCGTGATGAAGCATGGCTTGAAGAATCTGTCGAGCCTGCTCGACAAGGCCGCGGCGCACGCGGCGGCGAAGAAGATCGATCCGACCGCCTATCTGCAGGCGCGTTTGTTTCCGGACATGCTGCCGCTGACCCGCCAGGTGCAGATTGCCTGCGACGGGGCGAAGGGCGCCGCCGCGCGCCTGGCCGGCGTCGAAATCCCGAAGCATGAGGACACCGAGGCCACGTTCGCCGATCTGCAGGCGCGGATCGCGAAAACGATCGATTTCTTGAACGGCTTCAAGGCCGAGCAATTCCACAACGCCGAGACGCGCGAGATCGTGCTGAAAACCCCGTCGACCACTCTGACGTTCACCGGGCTCACCTTCTTGAGCCTATACGCGCTGCCGAATTTGTATTTCCACGTCACGATGACCTACGCGCTGCTGCGCAAGGGCGGACTGGAAATCGGCAAGCGCGACTATCTCGGACCGATCCAATAACGAGAATCCGCGGACGCTCGGGCGCAGCGTCCGCGGCCCGCGATGCGCAGCATACTCACCGTCAACGGTGGTTCGTCGAGCATCCGCTTCGCGGTCTATGCGGTGAGCGCGCTTGCGCCGGGAAGCGCGCAAGCTTCGCTCGAGAGAACGCATCACGGCAAGATCGACCGCATCGGCTTCGCCGGGGCGAATTTGACCGTCGCGAGCGCGGAGGGCGCTCCGCTGCGCCGCGATGTGGATGCCGCCGACCATCGCGCGGCAGGCATGGCGCTCATTGGGTGGCTGGATGAGGCCGCGGTCAGCACGCATGTCGCGGCGATCGGGCATCGCGTCGTGCACGGCATGGACCACGCCGAGCCCGTGCGCATCACGCCCGGGCTGCTGCGGGAGTTGCGCGGCATCGCCGCCCATGACCCGGAGCACCTGCCGCGCGAGCTCGAGCTGATCGAGCTGTTGGGGTCGCGCTTCGCCGGCGTGCCGCAAATCGCGTGCTTCGACACCGCGTTCCACCGCACGATGCCCGATGTCGCCGCGCGCTTGCCGATTCCGCGGCGCTATCATGCCGAGGGCGTTCGGCGCTACGGCTTTCATGGGCTGTCCTATGCGTATCTGTTGCGCGAACTTGGCCGCATCGGCGATCCCGCGGCGGCGCGCGGCCGCGTGATTCTCGCGCACTTGGGCAATGGCGCGAGCCTCGCCGCGGTGCGCGACGGCCGCGGCATCGACACCAGCATGGGCTTCACGCCGGCCTCGGGGCTCGTCATGGGCAGCCGCAGCGGTGACTTGGACCCTGGGCTCGCGCTTTACTTCGCGCGCAGCGCCGGCAAGGACGCCGCGCAATTCGACGCGATGGTCAATCACGAATCCGGGCTGCGCGGCGTCTCCGAGACGAGTTCGGACGTGCGCGACCTGCTTGCACGCGAGGCGGCCGATACGCGCGCGGCCGATGCGCTGGCCTTGTTCTGCTACCAGGCGAAGAAGTGGATCGGAGCGTACGCGGCCGCGCTCGGCGGTCTCGATACGCTCGTTTTCTCGGGCGGTATCGGCGAGAATGCGGCGCCGATCCGCGCGCGCATTTGCGCCGGACTCGAATTCCTCGGGCTCGACCTCGATGCGGACCGCAATGCGCGCGCGCTCGACGTCATATCGGGCGAGCACAGCGCGGTCACGGTACGCGTGATCCGCACCGACGAGGAGTGGATGATCGCGCGTTCGAGCCTCGACCTGTTGGCGCGCACTTGACGCAGCGATTACAGGACAAGCTCATCGAACACAGGC
>VFSW01014665.1_pt1 | contig 10817 bp, 8 predicted proteins | sample 5358111 | NCBI WGS metagenome assembly VFSW01 (sample SAMN11554181, study PRJNA540505) | mine drainage metagenome | isolation source: sediment from site ElyBrook_90M | place: USA: Ely Copper Mine, Vershire, VT | collected 2017
CCAGCGTCACCTCGCCACGCGAGAGGAGCGCCAGCGGCAGGCGCGCGAGCGTGCGCCGTACCGGGCCACCCTGCTCATGCGCGTCATAGAGATGCGTCACCTCGACGACGCCTGGCTCGACGCCTGGGCCGCCCACGAGCAGATGCGACACCAGCGTCGCTGTGTCGCGCGTTTGCCAGGCGCCCTGCCACCAGAGTCGCCCCGCCGTCTCCAGCAGGCGGCGCGGCCCCGCGAGGTCTACATCCAGGATCAGCCGTCCGCGTGGCTTCAGCCGCGCATGCAGCTCGCGCAGCGCGGTGGCGCGCTCCTCGGCGCTGGTCAGGTGGCCAAAGGTTCCCAGCGCCAGCAGCGCTACATCGAAGCGCTCGCTAGCGGGCAGGCCGGGCGCGGTCGCGGTCCCATCCAGCAGGCGCATGCGTCGTGCGACGCGCTCTGGCAGCGCCGCCACCCGCAGGGTGTAGCGCGCGCGCATCGCCGCCGATGGCTCGACTCCGGTGGCGAGGTAGCCTGCGCTGGCCAACGCCGCCAGCAGCCGCCCCGTTCCCGCTCCTATCTCCAGGATCGCCAGCCGACTGGTCGCGCCACCGATCAGCTCCAGGTACAGCGCGATGTCGTCGCTAAAGCTGTCATGCTCCAGGTCGTACCACTCTGCGATGTGCGCATAGGGGTCCGGTTGCGCTGCTTGCTCCGCTCGCCCTTGGCGCCCTGGCGGGCCAGCCGTCGTCATCTGTTCACTCCTGCGCGCTCACGTGTCGCAACTCTGTCGCAACTCTGTCTCACTGTACGCTGTAGGTCGGGCGAGTAGCTATGCATTCGCTATGATAAGATGCGCGTCGCGCATATCTGTCGTGGAGCGCTGGCGCTGCGACGCCATGCGCGATTAAGATAGCCGATGAGAGCAGTTTGAGAGCAGTTTGAGAACTGTTAGAGAACTGACAGGGAAGATGTGAGGGAAACACGGCGAACCCCGCGACTGCGCCGTCGCCGGGTTGCAACCGCCGCCTGGGACAGCCGTACACCCTGCGGAGTGACCACGCCGAAGCGCAGCCGTTACGGCGGCGCTGATCGGAATGCTCCGAGATGATAGAGAGAAAGGCCATCTAGTCGTGGACGCTATCGAAACGACGACTCAACCCAGCAGCGCGCCAACACCGACCGCGGCGCTCGAAGCCATTGACATCCGTAAGTCGCTGCCGCTGGGTCGCGAGCGGATAGACATTCTCAACGGCATCAGCCTGCGCATCAATCATGGTGAATTCGTGGCGGTCATCGGCCCGTCGGGGTCGGGCAAATCGACGCTGCTCGGCATCATCGCCGGTCTGGATAACCCAACCAGCGGCACGGTCCTGATTGACGGCATCAACATCACGAAGATGGGCGAGGGCCAGCTGGCCAAGGTGCGCAACGCCAAGATCGGCATGGTTTATCAGGCGTTCAACCTCATCCCGACGCTGACGGCGCAGGAGAACGTCGAGGCGCCACTCTATGTCGGCAAGCACGCTGGCCGCCCGGCGGATCGCGCGAAGGAGATTCTGGAGCTGGTGGGCCTGGGCCACCGCCTGCGCAATCGCCCCAACCAGCTCTCTGGCGGCGAGCAGCAGCGGGTGGCTGTGGCGCGCGCGCTGGCGACCGACCCGGCCATCGTCATCATGGATGAGCCGACCGGCAACCTCGACCAGAAGAACAGCGAGAACGTGCTGATGATGGTGCGCGACCTGCGCGACCGGACCGGCAAGACCTTCATCATCGCCACACATGACCCGAATGTCGCCGCCGCCGCCGACCGCGCCATCCGTATCGTGGATGGTCTCGTGGCCAACGGCTGAGCGCACGGGGAGAACATATGAAACTCGGACTCTACTGGTCCTATGCCACGCGCTCGCTAGCGCGCGGGGGCCAGCGCACGCTGCTGGCGATCTTCTGCGTCGCGGTCGGCGTCATGGCCATCGTTGCGCTGCAGCTCGTCGGCCAGTCGGTCAACCAGGGGCTGACCGGCAACATCCGCGATAGCAATGGTGGCGACGTCTCCGTGACCTCGGCGGTCATCAACCTGCGCGCCGATCAACTCAGCATCTTCGATCACCTCCAGAGTGACGGTGTCATTTCGACCTATACCGCTGTCTCCGGCCATCAGGCGCAGGCGACGGATAGCAAGCAGAATGAGCAATACTTTGAGCTGCGCGCGGTGGACCCGGCAAAGTTTCCGCTGGCCGGTACGCCCACCTTCCTCACACCTGGCGGCGCGACGCTCTCATCCACGCTGACTGGCTCGAACATCGTCCTGGCCAGTAGCCTGGCGACCACGCTGGGCGCTAAAGTGGGCGACACGGTGAGCATCACCTCAGATGATGGCCGCGTCGTCAACGGCACGGTATCGGGCATCGTAGCGAGCGCGGGCTTCTTTCAGCGCCCCCAGGCGCTCATCTCGCTCGCGGGCTACAGCGCGATCAGCAGCTCGTCGGGGCTGCCCGTCAGCTACAGCGCCGTCTATGTCAACGTGCCGGGCCACAGCGACGCGAACGCCAACAAGGCCAAGAGCGCCATCTCGCAGCAGTTGCCAACCGCGAACGTGACGACGACGAAAGACGCGCTGCAGCAGAACGCCAGCAATGTGCAGAACATCCGCTACTTCTTGCAGGTGGTCGGCCTGCTCTCGTTGCTGATTGGCGGCGTGGGCATCGTCAACACGATGCAGGTGCTGTTGCGTCGCCGCCAGGTGGAGATCGCCGTCCTCAAGACGACGGGCTACCAGCGTGGCGACCTCTATGCGCTCTTCGGGCTGGAGGCGGCGCTGCTCGGCTTTATGGGCGGTGTGGTTGGCTCCGCGTCGGGCGTTGGTGTCTCGGTGCTGGTGAACAAGCTGGTGACGCAGCGCTTCTATATTGACCTGCCGCAGGTTCTCGATCCGGGCATCATCCTCTCAGGCGTGCTCATCGGCGTGGTGACGGCGCTGATCTTCGGGCTGATGCCTATCGTGCAGGCTGCGCAGATTCGACCGCTGGCGGTGATTCGAGGCGTCAGCGAAGGGTTGGCGGGAACGGGCATCCTGCTGACGCTGGGCCTGTTGGCGCTGCTGGCGATCCTGTTCTTCGCGCTCTCCTATGTCATCCTGGGCAACGTGTTCGTGGCGCTGGGCGCCATCATCGGGACGGGTGTGCTGCTGGGACTGCTGGCGGGCATCTTCTTCCTGCTGGTGCTGCTCATCAGCCACTTCCCCACGCCCGACCGGCTGACGTGGTGGTACGCGCTGATCTCGCTCGTGTCGCTGGCGCTGGGCGTGTTCCTCGTCATCAGCGCCCCGGCGTTCGGCGCGCTGGTGCTCACGCTAGCAGTGTTGATTACCATTTTGCCGTTCCTGCCGCGCACTGGCAAAGCGAATACGCGCATGGCGATGCGCAACCTCGGACGTGAGAGCACGCGCAGCGTGACGACGATGGTGGCGCTGTTTGTCGGCGTCTTTGGCATCGGCCTGATCCTGGCGCTCGGCCAGAACATCAAGAATGAGGTCAACGCCGCGCTCTCGACGCAGATCAAATACAACTCGTTCATCATCGCCGGGGTGAAAGACAAGCCTGCCGTCGATAAGCAGGTCGCGGCGAATCCGAACCTGCAGGGCAAGGCGATTGTCACCTCGCTCGCGCAGGACGCTCCCGTGGCGATCAACGGGACGCCCATCGCCACTGTGCTGAAGAATGCGCCGAGCCGCGCCAGCACATCGAATGTGGGCAAGCAGGGGGCGCTGTTCTTCCTCAGCGGCGTGCAGGGCTACAACCTCGCAGGTGGGGCCAAGCCAGACGCCGCGTTGGCGAGCGCGAGCGCCAACGTCACTACGGGTCGCCTGCTGACCAGCGCCGACGCCAACACCGATAACGTGCTGATGCCTTCGACCGCGACGCTCGCACCGCTCAACCTGCGCGTGGGCGACACCATCACGCTGGCCAGTCCCATCGTCGCGCCGACCACTGGCGCGGGCAAGACGGGCAGCGGAACCGGCTCGGCGACAGGCGCAGGGACGGGTACGGCCGGCAGCGGTTTCACCAGCGGCGCGGGCAAGGGCAGCGGGGCGCCGCCGACGATCACGCTGCATGTCGGCGGGTTCTACACCGGTAGTATCACCACCTTCGCGCCAATTCTGGCGGACGACTCGGTAGTGAATAAGCTGGCGCAGGGCACGCAGTTCTACATCTACGCGATGCAGATTGACCCGCTGAAGTCCGATCAGGTCTTGCGCTCGATCAAGCATCAGGTTCCTGCCATCCAGACCTTCAGTGTGGTGGACCTGGTCATCGCGATCAACACGCTCCTCAACAACCTGATCATCCTGCTGACGGCCATCGCCTCGCTCGCTATGGTCGCTGGGTTAATCATCATCGCCAATGCGGTGGGACTGGCGATGCTCGAACGTCGGCGCGAGATCGGCATCCTGAAGTCGGTTGGCTACACCAGTGGCAATGTGCTGAGCGGCGTGCTGGTGGAGAACGGGCTGATCGGCTTCGGCGGCTCGCTGCTGGCGATGCTGATCGTCACGCTGGCCAACTACATCCTCGATGTCTACGTCTTCAAGCTGAACCTGGGTGTCGGCCCGACGCTCTCCATTGGCGTCGTCGCGGCGACCACGCTCGTCTGCATGCTCGTGGCGGCGATTGTCGCCTATAGCGCGGCGCGTGTGCGCCCGCTCGAAGTCTTGCGCTACGAGTAGTGGCGTGGCGTCTGCGCGGGGGGGGGCCGGGGGGGAGAGGGCACCCCCCGCCCGGGGGGTTTGGGGGGGGGGGGGGGGGGGGCGGCGCGTGGGGGTCTGGCGCGCGGCCCTCCGCGTGCTTTTGCGCTTCGGCGTGCGCCCGATGCGGGGCGTCGCGAGCCCCGCCAGGCCTGATGGTTGGCCCACGGTTCTACGAGGTATGGGCGGGCCAGCGCGGTTAATGGGCGCTGGGCGCGCCTCCGTCTGCGCTGAGGACACTGCCGAGGTCGCTGGCGCGTGGCGCACGGATGGTGACGATGGCGCCGCCCGTCTCGCCGCTGCGCACGCTGAGCGAGCCGCCCGCCAGCGCCATCAGCGCGCTATGGGTCAGCAGCCCACTGCGAGCGCCCGCGCTGGTGACGCCGCCCAGGCTTGCGCGCTCACGTCCCTGTGTCAGGGGCGCCGTTGACGCCAGCGGCGAGGCCAACCCCACGCCATCATCGCTGACCTGCGTCGTCACTGTCTCCGCATCCGCCATCAACTGCACGCGCAGGCGCAGCCGCCGGTGCAGATCGTCGCCGCGCGCATGGCGTCCGGCGTTGCGCACCGCCTCAAGCGTGGCGCTCAAGAGCAGGTCGGCCACGACGGGCGGCAGCGAGTCCGCCGCCGCCACAGCGTCGTCTGGTGTCTCCCAGTCAATCTCGTCGAACGTGCCACGAAACTCGCCGTCCAGCGCGCTGCGCAACGCGCCAGTGAAGCCATGCTCCAGCCGCCGTGCGCTTGCCATCGGAGCCGCGCGCATCAGCGCCGCCAGATCGCGATGTGCGCGCCCCAGCTCCGCCACGACCTCGCCGATTTCGTCGTCGGCGTTCTCCGCCAGGGTTGCGCGTGGCTCAGCGGCGGGCGCGCTCACCATGGCGTTCTGGCCCGCCGTCACCGGCAGCGCGGGTTGCGCCGCGCCCGCTCGCAGCCGCGCGCGCAGGGCCTCCAGGCGCAGCATCGCCAGATGCAGACGTGGCAACACATCGTCATGCAGCACGCGGCGAGGCAGCGCCGCTGTTAGCTCGGCCTCCAGCCCGCGCCGCCGCGCCAGCGAGGCCACCGCCTGCGCTGTAGCGAACTCGCCCACCGCGTCGAGGATGCGTAGACCACATGCCCGCGCGATCTCCAGGTCGGATGAGGTATAGCTAACTCCATCCAGGCGCGGGCCAAGCGTCAGCAGCGCCACCGTCCCACGGTTGTCGCTGACGGGCAGCGTCCAGTCGCGCGCCTCCAGCGTGGCGGCGCCGCGTCGCTCGGCCTCGGGCGCCGCATAGCTGAAGCTATGACGCAGTCGCCCGGCTGAGATGTCGAGCCGCCCATGCGCGACACCCAGCACATCGCGGCAGAGGCTGGTGAAAAGTGACTCGGCGCTGCGCTCTACCTCCTCTGGATTGGTGGTTAGCCAGCCCGCATTTCCCAGTGAGAGGCTTGCCATGAAGGGACGCAACTGCGCCAGCAGCCGGTCATGCGCCACATAGGATTGCCAGGTCAGCAGCGCGGTGGCGACCGCGACCAGGGCCGCAAGCAGCAACAGATCTGGCAGCGCGTCTGGCTCGACGGCGCCCATCCACGCCACCACCGCCGCCAGCGCGCCCGCCAGCGCCGCCATACCGCGCCAATGGCTCAGGTAGCCGCGCTGTGGCAGGCGGCGCTCCACCAGCACGCCCTGGCGCACCACCGCCCAGCCCAGCAGCAGCCCGAAAGCGGCCAGCGCCACTTGCACGCAGAGGTCAGCCAGCACCAGCGCGAGCGCGGTGTGGCCTGGCTGCGGCGGCGCCGTTACCGCTGGCAGCGTCTGCGAGAGGGCGCTGCTGGCGACATGCCGCTCGAAGAGCGCTGTCAGCAGCCCCACCACCGCGACTACGCCGCCGGCCACCATGATGCAGAGCGAGGCCGCCAGCAGCGCCGGTCGCGCGCGATTCCAGGCGTCGGCGGGAGCCCAGAGCAGCGCCGCCTCGGCGGAACGCTCGGCGGAACGCTCCGCCGAGTGCGCCTGTGCGCTGACCGCATCGGAGACGCCAGCGAGCGCGGGGCGCTGTGCGGAGTGGCCGCCGCTGGGCAGCGCGAAGCCGCTAGCCGCCAGCCGCGCCTCGATGGTGGGAGCGAAGCGTCGCACCGCCAGCGCCGCCAACGGCAGCGAGGCGCACGCGCCGACGTAGATCACGAACGAGACGCCGAGCGCTGGCACCCACAGCGAGACATGCAGCGTATCGCCAGAGCGCAGCCGCAGCGAATTGTCGAGCAGCGCGATGAAGTCGCTATAGTGCGCAATCGAGGGCCAGCTCAGAAGCGCCAGCAGCGCGCTGAAGGCGCCTAGCCCGGCCACCGCCACCAGCGCAGGGGCGCGCAGGCGTCCCCAGGCGCCGGAGAGCGCCGTGTAGCGCATCCCAATCGCCGCCCAGAGCAGCGGCGCGGCAAAGGCGGGCGCCCATGAGAGGCGCCACCAGAGATCGGTCGAGGCGGGCGCGGTCTGCGAGGTCCCAGCGGCGACGAGCGCGCCATGGCAGAGGAAAAAGAGCGCGCCGAGGATCAGCCCCAGCCCGCCTATCCAGGTGACGAGGCTGCGCCGCTCGCTCATCAACAGCGTCGTCACCCCTAGCCAGAGGTACGTAATCAGGCTGAAGACCGAGAGTGCGATGGCCGCCAACGCCAGCGCCGGCTGCAGCAACTGCTCGCTCATGGGCGCGCTCCGCCCCGCTCGCCGTTCGCTCCGCCAGTGTCGTCCGCGCCTGGGTCGCCATCAAAGACAGGCGCCCAGCCACCGTTGCGGTCGGGAGCGAGCGCGCGCCCCTGCTCATCCCACATGATCGGACGGTCGTAGAGGTAGATCAGCGCGGCGCGGGCGCGGGCCACTTTTTCATCGGTCGTCGTTTCACTCAGCCGCCAGGCGTCATAGATACGCCCGTTCGTGCGGCTGACGGCGCGCGCATCGCGCAGACCCAGGCGCGCAGCGATCTGCTCGTTGGTCAACCCCTGCGCCACCAGCTCGGCGACCCGCAACTCGTTTGGCTCCAGCAGACCGCGCGGCGAAACGGCGTCACGCTGGCGCACCTCGTCAACGCGATCCTCAATCTCTGGATCGATGAAGCTGCGTCCGGCCACCGCGTCGCGCAGTAGCGGGATCAGCATCGATGGCAGCAGGTAGTTGCTCTTGCGTACATACGCATAGTGGCTGAGGATGCCTGCCGCGCGAAACTCGCGAAAGTACGAGTCGTCATCCTGAATGGAGTAGAAGACGATCGGAAAGCGTGGCCGCTCGCGTCGAATCGCCACCGCCGCGCCCACGCCGGTCATCGCGCGCGGCCCTCGCTCCTCCTCACGCAGCTCCACATCCATCAGCGCCCCATCCAGCTCGCCCTAGCCCTCCGCCGCCGCGATGGCCTCGCGCGCGGTGGCCGCCTCCGCCACCACCCGCGCCTCGCCGGTCGCCTCCAACCCCTCGCGGAGCGCCTGGCGCACCGACCGATGATCTTCGACCAGCAAGAGTTGAAGCGTCATGTCCATCCCCTCAGCCGCTGGCGCCGCAGCGCCCAGCTCTCCATCATTATGTCATAGCCTGCGTGGCTGCTCGCGCGTCTATTGCGTGTGGCGTCCCACCAGGCATTCTCCGCGTATACCCGCTTGCGCGTTGTGGTACTCTTGCGGGGTGAGCCACGTTAGTATCTACGAGAGCGCCAGCGCGCGTGTTTGCTGCGCGCGAAGATGTGAGCCAGAATGACGACTGCGCCACAGCGCCCGATTGAGGAGAGCCGCACGCCATGAGCCTGATTGATATTCTGCCTATCATCCTGATTGTCCTCTTCTGGGCGATCCTGTTCATCTGTGTCTTTGCCTTCTGGCGCATGAACGCCGCGCTGACCGCGCCCACGGATGGCCAGCATGAGGCGCCTGGCGCAGAGGCTGACCACGCTCACGCGACCTCGGCCCACTAAGGTGCGCGTTGAGTAGCGCGCTTGCCTGGCATAGCACCCTTCGCCGTCGTAGTCGAACCGCGCGCTTCGCCGCAATGTATGCTCGTGTAGCGGTGGGGCGCGTTTTTGTCGTACGCTTTTCTATCATGATGTGAGTGGTTTTGGGTGACATAGTTCATCCATAGGCGCTAGCAGATGGGGAGGGTTCGGCCTGTGACGCAGATCAGCGGCGACAACCAGGCGCACACACAGACGTCGCAATCATCGCCGCCACCGCAGCGAGCAGGCGCCAGCGTGGCCAAGCCGCCACGCGCAGACCGCGCCGCGCGCTCAACCACCCTCAACCTTTCACCGCTGAGCAAGGTGGAGATCGAAGGCGTCGCGGCGCTACGCTATGCGCTGCGGCAGTTTTCACGCAAGACTGAGATCGAGGCTCGCCGCATCGGTCTCACCCCACAACAATACTTCTTGCTGCTGGCGATCAAAGGCTTCCCGGGCCGCGATACCGCGAATATCACCGAGCTGGCGGAGCGCTTGCAGGTGCGGCACAACGCAGTCATTGGGCTGGTCAATCGCGCGGAGGAGCGTGGCCTGGTGAAGCGTGAGCCAAACGCTCCTGGCGAGGATCGCCGTGTGGTGCAGGTGCGCGTCACGGCGGAGGGCGAAGAGACTATTCAGCGTCTCGCGCAAGTCCTGCGTGATGAGCGCAGGCGTGTCGCCGCCGCGGCACAGGCGATAGACGACGCGCAACTGCTTTGACACGCTGAGCCGACGGCCAATCCAAGCGCTACCGCTCGTCGGACGCCCCAGTGGGCTGAGTCGCTGGCTCGGCTGCTCCGCTGGCGTTCACCTCCTGTGTTTCCAGCGCCGCCTGCGCCGCTTGCCGCTGCGCGCGAACCTGCGCAAACCGCTGGCGTAGCGCCACCACGCCGACGATCGCCACCACACCCACTGTTACAGCGATGGCGCGCACGCCAGTCAGATCGGCGACGCGCGACACGATGGGGTCCTGCGTTACCAGCTGCGCCGCCAGATAGCCAAGAATCAGCGCCGCGAGATCCATCAGCCACCAGAAGCGACTAATGAGCTGGGCGACGAGCGCGCTCGCCAGCAAGAGCAACCCGATGCTGACCACAAGCCCGATGATGAGTAACGGCAGGTTGCCATGCGCCAGCGCGCCAATCGCCAGAATGTTATCAATGGACATGGTGACATCGGCGGCGAAGATCGACAGAATGGCGGGGAGCAGTTGATCAGAGGTGTTGCGGACGGCGCCCTTCACCTCTCCTTCTGGGCGGAGCATGCGAATCGCGATAACGAGGATGACCACCGCGCCGACCGTCTGGAGCAGTGGGATCCGCAGCAGTTCCGTCGCCACGCCAGTGAGCGCGATGCGCAGAATGGCGGCGGCTAGCCCACCCCAGAGCAGCGCGAGGACGCGGCTGCGCGCAGGCAAGCGACTGGCCGCGGCGCCGATGACGAGCGCGTTATCGCCGCTGAGCGCGATATCTACCAGGATGATGCCACCCAGGGTAATCAGCCATTGCGCGAGGTCGTTCGACGCCCCGATAGCTGGCATATGCTCGCCTTTCTCGTGTTCGCCCCAAGCCATCCGCCTCCGCCGCGCCGCGCCTGCCGCTCACCACTCAGCCTGGCTGCGTAGCGTCTGGCGCGCCAGAGTTGCGCGCGTCGTCAACGCCGATCACTCGCTGGCAATTGCAATGGTATGTACTGATACGTAGGTCCTTTTGCCCGTATCATGTGTTTACCCTGCTACCTCATACGTTATAATGAACGTCCATCCCTGGGTGATGTATTCATGGCGCCTGCGCTGCGGCCTGATGGCCCGCGAGTTGACGACACGGTAGTGACGCGGTAGCGGCGCGAACAGCGGGAGAGCGATTGGCATACGACACGCGATGTGGGTGCGAGGCAGCGCCCGAGCGCACGTATAGACGGAGGCAAAGGAGGCGCTGGGAGGAGCGATGAAGCAGCACGACGACGCGCCGATCGAGCCAGAGCAGATTGATAGCTCAACTCGCTCACCCGCAGACCTCAGCGCCGCCATCGCCGCCAATGCCACCCATGTCACCAGTGACGCGCTCGCTGCTGGCGCTCTTTTCGACTCCCCGCCAGCGACCATCGAGTCGAACATCGAGTCCGATTCGTTCACTGACTCCAGTCTC
>VFSW01014666.1_pt1 | contig 10816 bp, 1 predicted proteins | sample 5358111 | NCBI WGS metagenome assembly VFSW01 (sample SAMN11554181, study PRJNA540505) | mine drainage metagenome | isolation source: sediment from site ElyBrook_90M | place: USA: Ely Copper Mine, Vershire, VT | collected 2017
CGCGCGGAAAAGGGCGGTTGCCGCGGTCGCGACAGCGAGGTTGAGCAGCAGGGCATACAATCCGGCGTAACCGGCGATGACATGGCCGAACACGTGCAGATTGTAGACGCTGCCCTTGAAGCTCAGTGTAGAGACCATCCAGGCGCCCCAGGCCACGCCCGCGAACCAGCCCAGCAGTAAACCCTTGCCGTCGAACCAGCGCGTATAGAGGCCGGTGGCGACGGCGGGGAGGATCTGTAACATGAGAATGCCGCCCAGCAGTTGCAGGTTGATCGCGTATTGTTGCGGTATCAGCACGATAAAGAGTAGTGCGCCAAATTTCACCAGCAACGAGGTCAGCTTGGCGATGTGGGATTCTTGCGCGTCCGAGCACGCGGGGTTGATGTATTCCTTGTAAATGTTGCGCGTAAACAGGTTCGCCGCGGCAATCGACATGATCGCCGCGGGCACCAGTGCGCCGATGGCGATTGCGGCGAAACCTATGCCGACGAACCACGGCGGGAAAAAATGCAGCAGCAGGCCAGGTACCGCGAATTGTGCGTGGTAGGCGCCAAAATACGATTTGAATTCGGGCAGCTTGTCCAGTCCGGCAGCGTAGGCGAAATAGCCGAGCAGCGCGATGAAACCGAGCATGAGCGAATAGGCGGGCAGGTAAATCCAGTTGCGACGCAGCGTGTCGGCGCTGTTTGCACTCAACAACGCCGTCAGCGCGTGCGGATAGAGCATGACGGCGAGCGCGGAACCGAGCGCCAGCGTGACGAAGGATGAATACTGGCCGAAATTGTTGCCTGAAGGCGGTGTGAGCAGCAGTTTGCTGCTTGGAATTGCGGCGAAAATCGGACCGAGGCCGCCCATCTTGAGCGGCACGACTATCACGACTGCGATGACCGTGACATAGACCAGCAGATCTTTGACGACAGCTATCATGGCGGGCGCGCGCAGACCGCTGGTGTAGGTGAAGACGGCAAGGATGATAAACGCCATGCTCAGCGGCAGTTCGGCGAGCCAGCCGTGGCTGGGGAAGCCGAGCGCGCCGATAACGACCTGGATGCCTATCAACTGCAGCGCGATATAAGGCATGGTGGCGATAATGCCGGTGAGCGCGACGACCAGCGCCAGGCTGGGGCTATCGAAGCGGGCGCGGATAAAATCGGAAGCGGTGATGAAATTGTGCCGCCGTGATACCGCCCACAGGCGTGGCAGCATCGAGAATGCAAGCGGGTAGACCAGGACGGTATAGGGTACCGCGAAAAATCCGAAGGCGCCCACGCTGAACACCAGCGCCGGGACGGCGATGAACGTATAAGCCGTGTATAGATCGCCGCCGACGAGAAACCAGGTGATCCAGGCGCCGAAACGGCGGCCGCCCAGACCCCATTCATGCAATTGCGTCAGGTCGCCAGCGCGCCAGCGTGACGAAACGAAGCCGAGGACAGCGATAAAGACGAACAGACTGACAAAAATAATGGTGGCGGTAAGGTTCATGGCGATTATTCGGGAGACGTTGCGGTAATCATTTTGTAGACCAGCGCGATCATGACGCTGCTCAGCGGTGCCCACATGCACAGCCACCAGTAGAGGAAAGGAATGCCGAACAGCGTCGGTTCGACGCGATTATAAAAAGGCACGACGAGCACCGCGACGCAGGGAATGGCCAGCAGAACTATTTGCAGCGGCCCAAGTTTGCGAACGGGGGCGGGAACGATGTGTTTCATGTCGGTCTCTCGGCGTTTTTTCAGATTGCGTTTAAGGACGTAGAAGCCATAAATTCAGGCTACCACGTTGCAGGCAAGCGTTTTGTTGTTGATGGCTGACCGGTTTCTGCGCGCGGTTGGGTTTTTTGTCGCGCAGATTGGATTGTAATAAATTATGCCGGCTCTGCAAACAGGAATTTACGCGCATGCGTGAATCGAGCGACCGCTACCAGATAAACTCTGTTTTGTTTGACGGTAATAGTCTTACAGTGTTACTGTGAAAACATGGATATGGATTTTTTGTGCCCCATTTGCCCTCGTAGAAATTTTCTGGAGTAGCCTGCCCCGAGATATGTTTACGTTGGTTTCCCGCCAAATCCTGGCTCATTCCTGATTACGGAGAATTGCTTGAAATTTGATTGGACGCTACGTTTCCTTGATCCTGCAGCAGCGATGTCGACCACTTTTCGCCAGTTCGAGGAGACGATACGCGCTGAAATTTTCAGTGTCGAGCGTATCGAGCATTACGCGGAAACGCTCGCTGCCGAACAACGCGTTACTCAACGACCCTCCAGGGGACGTAAACTCGCTCCCCGGGTGGAACAAAATGGTCGCGTGCTGTTGGCGTCCTATCGCGAAATCGCGGAGGCAATCCGTCTGCAGCGCGCGATTACGCCGGCAGCCGAATGGCTGGTCGATAATTTTTACATCGTCGACGAACAACTGCGCGACATTCGCGATCATTTGCCGCGCAAATATTACAATGAATTGCCCAAGCTTGCGGGCGGTGCCCTGGCCGGATTCCCGCGTATTTACGGCATGATGTGGGGATTGGTCGCGCATACCGACAGTCGGTTCGATCCCGAGTTGTTGCTACGCTACGTGCGCGCCTATCAACGGGTGCAGCCCTTGACGATCGGCGAATTATGGGCGGTGGCGATTACGCTGCGCGTCGTGCTGGTGGAGAATTTGCGGCGTCTGAGCGTGCGTATCGTGGGCTCGCAGATGGCGCGCAAGGAGGCCGACGACCTGGCTGATGCGGCGCTAGGCCTGGAAGGCGTGGGCGCGGGGCAGCTGAAGGATCTGGGAGAGGAAACCTTGCTTCCCGCCTTTGCGGTACAACTGGTGCAACGGTTGCGCTATCAGGATTCGCAGGTGACTCCGGCGCTCAAGTGGCTGGACGAGCGACTGCAAGCGCAGGGCACCACTGCCGAAGAAATCGTGTTGATTGAGCATAACGCCCAGGCGTCGGCAAATGTGTCGGTGCGAAATATTATTACCAGTATGCGGCTTATTTCAGCCTTCGACTGGGAGAGTTTCGTCGAGCAGGTGAGTCTGGTCAACGCAATTCTCGGTGCGAGTCCGGGCTACAATGCAATGGACTTTACCACTCGTGACCGCTATCGCCACGGCATTGAGGATCTGGCGCGAGGCTCTGGCCTGGCGGAAATGGAAGTCGCGCAGCGGGTGCTGGACAAAGTCAACCGTCTGCGCGCCCTGCCGGTCGAGCCCGATGTGGCCGCCAATCCGGCGCCACTCGATCCTGGCTATTACCTGATTTCGCGCGGTCGGCTCGAATTCGAGCGCGAAATCGGCTTCAGGTCGACCTTGCGTCAGCAGTTGATGCGCAGGTATGTTGCGCGCGCCGCGCTGGCTTATGTCGGCTCGATAGCTCTGCTCGGTCTGGCGATCTTGTGGTGGCCGGCCGAAGCGGCGTGGCGCGCGGGTAGCAGTGGTGTCGTGGTTGCCGCGTTGGCCTTTTTAGGCGCGTTTCCGGCGCTGGAAGTAGCCGTGGCGCTGATCAACCGGGCGGTGCCCAAGCTCACTGAGCCGCGTCATTTACCGAGGCTGAAGTTGCAGGACGGGGTGCCCGATTGGGCTCGGACTTTCGTTGTCGTTCCGACGCTGCTGGGCGGTGAGAGCGATATTCGGGAACAGATCTCCAGTCTGGAAATTCAATATCTGTCCAACCCCGACGGCGAAGTTTATTTCGCGCTGGTGTCGGACTGGTATGACGCGGACAGCGAATCGTTGCCGGGCGAGGCTGAGCTATTGGTCTATGCGCATGCGGCCATCGCCGCATTGAACCGCGAGCACGGCGCAACCCCGGCAGGGTATCCCCGTTTTTACCTGTTCCATCGGCAAAGACAATGGAACCCGGGCGAACAGAAATGGATGGGCTGGGAGCGAAAACGCGGCAAATTGCACGAGTTTAATCGATTGCTGCGCGGTGTTGCGGGGACTTCATTCGTTTTCGGCGATCATTTACCGCTGCGCGTGGCCGATAATGTGCGTTATGTCATTACGCTGGACGCCGATACGAAGCTGCCCAAAGGCGCCGTGACCCAAATGGTTGGCGCGATGGCGCACCCGCTTAATCGACCTCGTTTCGATCATGAGTTACAGCGGGTAACGCAAGGTTACGGCATCATGCAGCCGCGCGTCACGCCCAGCCTGCCTACTCGTCGCGAAAGCACGATTTTTCAGCGCCTGTTTAGTGGGCCCTGCGGTATCGACCCTTATGCGGCAGCCGTTTCAGACGTCTATCAGGATCTGTTCGGCGAGGGCAGTTATACCGGAAAAGGTATTTACGACATCGACATTTTCGAAGCCGCTCTGGTCGGCCGCGTTCCCGAGAACAGTCTGTTGAGTCATGATCTGTTCGAGGGGGTGTTCGCGCGCACCGGGTTTCTCAGCGATGTCGAGGTGTTCGAGGAGTTTCCGTCGCATCTGACCGTCGCCCTGTCGCGCGCGCACCGCTGGGCGCGCGGCGATTGGCAGCTGCTGCCCTGGCTTTTCAAAGCCAGCAGTCTGCAGATTCCGGCTATAGGACGCTGGAAAATGGTCGACAATTTGCGCCGCAGCCTGACCGCACCGGCAGCCGTCGCGCTATTGGCAACCAGCTGGATGGTCGTAGGCGCCGCGCCGCTGGCGTGGATGGCGCTCGTGCTTGCCGGTCTCGCGGTGCCAGCGCTATTGCCGTTTGCAATTGCTCTGGTGCCGACTCGGGTCGGCATCGCGAAACGCAGTTATCTCGACGGTTTGCTGCGGGATTTTATTCTAGGCTGGTCTACCGTTGGGACTTCGCTGATGCTGCTCGCGCAGCAGGCGTGGGCAATGTCGGACGCGATTTTACGCACCCTGTGGCGGCTTTTGGTGAGCAGGCGCCACCTGCTGGAATGGACTACCGCGGCGCAAGCTAAAACGCAGGCGGTTCTTGGTCGGTACGGTTTTTTCCGGGCCATGCGTGGCGGACTTGTGCTGACGCTGGGAATCGGTCTGGCGCTGGCTTTTTTTAATCCGCGCGGATTTGAATTCGCACTGCCTTTGCTTCTGCTCTGGAGCGTAGCGCCTGTGCTCGCGCGCCGGATTTCGCTGCCGCCGCCGTTGCCGCAAATCGAGCCGTTGTCGGAGCAGGCGCTGCTTGTACTGCGCTTGACAGCAAGACGGACCTGGCGGTTTTTCGCCACTTTCGTCAGCGCGGCGGATAATTACTTGCCACCAGATAATTTTCAGGAATATCCCAGTCCGGTCATCGCGCATCGCAGCTCGCCAACCAATTTCGGTTTGTATCTGCTCTCGGTCGTCGCGGCGCGCGATTTCGGCTGGCTCGGCGTCAGCGATATGGTGCAGCGCATCGAGCAGACGCAGGACAGCCTGGACAGACTGGAGCGTTTCCGCGGACATTTCTATAACTGGTATGAGACGACCGATCTGCGCGCGCTGGAGCCGAAGTATATTTCTTCCGTCGATAGTGGCAATCTGGCCGGACACCTGATCGCGCTCGCGCAAGCGTGTACCGATATTGCCGAGCGGCCCCTGTTTCATCTCGATCATTTGCAGGGTATCCGCGACAGCCTGTATTTGCTTCACGCCAGCGCCGCCAGTCTCAAGGAAGACAAGCGCAGCGAAATCGTCAGCCTGGCGGGTTTGAACGAAGCGGCCGACAAACTCGCAGAGCTTACGCGGCAGCAGCCCCAGCAGGTCGGCGACTGGATTGCGAATTATGCCGCTTTGCTAGCGCACGCCGATACTCTTGCCGATATCAGCATTACCATCGCCGCGCAACGCGACGAATCCGGGTCGGAACTGGTCGCGTGGGCGGAAGCGGTGCGTTTCGACATCGGCAGCCATACCAAGGATGTTGCTCGGTTTTTATCCTGGGCGACGCTGATCCATACCGCGGTCACCGCCGTCAGGCCGGATGAGGCACAACCGGTCCGGCACCAGCTGGCGACTCGTCTCTCCGCGTTATTAGCGGCGCCGCCGTCGTTGGCGGGGCTACCCGGTCTGTGCCGGACAGGGCTGGAAATCGTCGCGCAATGGCAGGCTTTGCCGAACCACGATGACGACGCGGACTGTTTGCGCCGCCTGGGCGTCGAGTTCAACGCTGCCGACGTTGCCGCGAGCGATTTGCTGCAACGCTTGCAGCGGATTGCAGATCGCGCCAGAGCGCAGTCGGAGGCGATGGATTTTGTTTTTCTGTACGACACTACGCGCAAGCTTTTTTCCATTGGCTACAATGTCGCCGAAGGTGCGCTGGATGCGAGTTACTACGATTTGCTGGCTTCCGAAGCACGGCTCGCCAGTTTCATCGCGATTGCCAAGGGCGATGTGCCGGCTGCGCACTGGTTTCGCTTGGGGCGCGCGTTAACGCCAGTCAACAAAGGAGCGGCGCTGATTTCGTGGTCAGGGTCGATGTTCGAATATCTGATGCCTGCGCTGGTCATGCGCTCGCCGGAAGGCAGCCTGATCGAGCATACTTCCCGGCTTATCGTCTGGCGTCAAATTCAGTATGGTCATGAACGCGGCATTCCGTGGGGAGTTTCCGAATCGGCGTACAACGTTCGCGATCTCGATCTGACCTACCAGTATTCCAATTTCGGCGTTCCCGGTCTGGGTCTGAAACGCGGCCTGGGTGATGACAGTGTAATTGCGCCTTACGCCACGCTGCTTGCGGCCATGTATCAGCCTGCCGCCGCGGTCAGGAACCTGGTGCGCATCGAGGCATTGGGCGGACGCGGGGTATTCGGGTTCTACGAGGCGCTGGATTTCACGCCAGAGCGCCTGCCGCAGGGCGAAACGGTGGTAACGGTCAAGGCGTATATGGCGCATCATCAAGGCATGTCGCTGGTATCGATCGACAATGTGCTCAACGAAAATATCATGCGCCGCAGGTTTCATCGCGAGCCGCGCATTCAGTCGGCGCAATTGCTGTTGCAGGAACGCACGCCGCGCGACATTCCGGTCACGCGACCGCGCGCTTACGATACCAAGTCGGATGCTCTGGTCAAGGATTATGTAGAACCGATATTGCGACGCTTTTATTCGCCCAATCTGCCGACCCCGTCAGTACATTTGCTCTCCAATGGCCGTTATGCGGTGATGATTACCGGCGCCGGCTCGGGTTATAGCGTGTGGGGGAAACTCGCGGTGACGCGTTGGCGCGAAGATGTGACGCGCGACAACTGGGGCAGCTACATTTATTTGCGCGATGTCGGAAGCGGGTTGGTCTGGTCGGCGACCTATCAGCCGATGTGCGTGGAATCCGACGATTATGAGGTCATGTTTGCCGAGGATCGCGCCCGCATCATTCAGCGTGACGGCACTTTTACTTCCGCGCTTGAAATCATCGTCTCGTCTGAGGATGACGTGGAAATACGGCGTTTGACGCTGACCAATGGCGGGTCGCGCGCGCGCGAAATCGAAGTGACATCGTATGCGGAAATTACCATGACTCCGCAGGAGGCCGATGCCGCGCATCCGGCTTTTTCCAATCTGTTCATCCAGACCGAATACATCGATGCGATTTCGGCGATTGTCGCGTCGCGCCGGCCGCGTTCTGCACATGATGCCGTCAACTGGTTCGCTCATGTGGTTTCTTCGAGCGATGGCGAGATCGCGACCAACGTTGAATATGAAACCGACAGGTCACGCTTTTTAGGCCGCGGGCACAATGTGACCAATCCGCTCTCAGTCATGAATGGCTGGCCGCTGTCTAATACAGTCGGGGCGGTGCTCGACCCGGTGGCAAGCCTGCGCAAGCGCGTGCGGATCGCGCCGGGAGCCAGCGTCCACATCACGTTTTGCACGATGGCGGCGCGGACGCGCGAGGAAATCATCAGCCTCGCCGACAAATATCACGATCCGGCAGCGTTCGACCGGGCATCTACCCTGGCGTGGACTCACGCCCAGGTGCAACTGCACTATCTCGGTATCGGTAATGATGAGGCCAATCTGTTCCAGCGTCTGGCCAACCGCATCCTCTATTCCGACCCGTCCTTGCGCCCATCGAGCGAAATTCTGCAGCATAGCAAGTTGCCGGCATCCGGGCTCTGGGTACACAGGATTTCTGGCGATCTGCCTATCGTCCTGGTGCGCATTGACGATGCCGACGATCGCGGCTTGTTGCGCCAATTGCTGCGTGCGCACGAGTATTGGCGTATGCGTCATCTAGCGGTCGATCTGGTGATTCTGAATGAAAAACCCGCTTCGTACGCGCAGGATTTGCAGGTGTATCTGGAAAACCTCGTGCGCGCTTGTCAGGGCGCAACCACGCATGACAATCACGATGTGCGCGGCGCTATATTTTTGTTGCGCGCCGATTTGCTGCCGGCGCAAGATAAGCTGTTGCTGGAGACTGCGGCGCGGGCGATTCTGACCAATCGCCAGGGCTCGTTGAACGAGCAGGTGATGCGCGTCAAGCGTACGGAACTCAAACCGCCGCGCTCTGCACGCAAAGTCGTGGCTCCGCGCCCCGAAACGGCTGCCGTACTGGTGCCGCCGAAATTGGAGTTTTTTAACGGCTTGGGTGGATTTGCCGATAATGGCCGCGAATACGTGATCGTGCAAGAAGCCAATCAGCGTACGCCCGCGCCGTGGAGCAATGTTATCGCCAATCGCGATTTCGGTTTTATCGTTTCCGAATCAGGGTCGTCTTATACCTGGTCGGTCAACAGCCGCGAAAACCAGTTGACGCCATGGTCGAACGATCCTGTGTCCGATCCTGCCGGAGAAGCGATTTATATTGCAGATATGGATACCGGCGAACTCTGGACGCCGACCGCGTTGCCGATTCGTATCGAACATGCGGCGTATATTACGCGTCACGGGCAGGGGTACAGCCGTTTCGAGCATCTGTCGCATGACATGTATAGCGACCTGATCCAGTTTGTGGCAGTAGACGATGCGGTGAAAATTTCCGCCTTGCGGTTGGAAAACCGCTCGGCGCGGTCAAGGACCTTAAGTGTTACGGGCTATGTCGAATGGGTGTTGGGATTTCTGCGCAGTACTAACGCGCCCTTTATCGTCACCGAAATAGACATCGAGACCGGCGCCCTGTTCGCGCATAACCCCTGGAGTAGCGAATTCGGCCAACGTATTGCATTTTTCGACGCAAAACCCGCAAACGCGTCCTGGACCGGCGACCGTACAGAGTTTCTCGGCCGCAACGGCTCTCCGGACAGTCCGGCTGCGCTGCTGCGCGACGAATCGTTGAGTGGCAAGACCGGTGCGGGACTTGATCCCTGCGCCGCGCTTCAGTCCCGCCTCGTACTTGAGGTGGGGGAAAGCAGGGAATTGCGCTTTATGCTCGGGCAGGCAGCCAGCAGGCAAGAGGCCCGCGCGCTGATTCTGCGTTATCGGGCGCAGTCCACGCACAATCTGCTTGAACAGACCAGGCAGCAATGGGACCAGATACTCGAAAAAGTCGAGGTCATCACGCCGGATCGCAGTCTCGATCTGATGCTGAATCGATGGCTGCTGTATCAGACCCTGAGTTGTCGTTTCTGGGCGCGTACGGCGTTTTATCAGGCGGGCGGAGCGTTCGGCTTCCGCGATCAGTTGCAAGACAGCATGGCTTTGGCCGTCGCTTTGCCCGATGAGGCGCGCGCCCAGATTTTGCGCGCGGCGGCGCGACAGTTTTCCGAGGGCGATGTCCAGCACTGGTGGCATCCGCCAACCGGACGCGGCGTGCGCACGCGGATCTCGGACGATTTGATCTGGTTGCCATACGTAGTTTTAAATTACATCGAAGTCACCGCCGATAAAACCATTCTCGATCAGCCATGCGCATTTCTGGACGGCCCGGCACTGGCCGACGGCCAGGAAGATGCCTATTTCGCACCGTCGACATCGAATCAGGAGGCCAGCGTCTTCGAACATTGCGCCCGTACTCTGGATCGCAGCCTGGCGACGGGCAGCCACGGTTTGCCGCTGATCGGCAGCGGCGACTGGAACGATGGCATGAATCGGGTGGGTCAGGACGGGCGTGGAGAAAGTGTGTGGCTCGCATGGTTCCTGAATACGACCTTGCGCACTTTTGCGCCGGTGGCTGCGGCGCGCGGGGAGACCGAGCGTGCTCAAACCTGGCTCGCACACGCGGAAGCACTCAGACAGGCGATAGAAGACCAGGCATGGGACGGCGCGTGGTATCGTCGCGCTTATTTCGATGACGGCACACCGCTCGGATCGGCTGCGAATACGGAATGCCGTATCGATTCGATTGCCCAGTCCTGGGCGATCATATCGGGTGCCGGTACGCGCGAACGTGCTGAACGCGCCATGAGGGCGGTCGACCAGTATCTGATTCGCCAGGGCGACGATCTGGTGCTGCTGTTTACGCCGCCATTCGACAAAACGCCGCTTGATCCGGGTTATATCAAGGGTTATTTGCCCGGGGTGCGCGAAAACGGGGGGCAATACACGCACGCGGCGGTCTGGTGCGTGATCGCTTATGCCATGCTGGGCGACGGTGACAAGGCGAATGAATTGTTCGCGATGATGAACCCGGTCAATCATGCGAGCACGCGCGCCGGCGTGCATCGCTACAAGGTCGAGCCGTATGTCGCGGCCGCCGATATCTACGCGATTGCACCGCATACCGGGCGCGGAGGCTGGACCTGGTATACCGGTTCGGCGGGCTGGATGCTGCGCGCCGGCGTTGAATGGATACTGGGCCTGCGCGTGCGCGGCGAGGAGCTTCTGATCGACCCGTGCATTACGCGGCAGTGGCCGGAATTCCAGATCAATTATCGGCACGGTTCGTCACGCTACGAAATCCGTATTGAAAACCCGGACCGTGTTTCGAGCGGCGTGGTCGGCATCGTTCTGGATGGCGTGGC
>VFSW01014667.1_pt1 | contig 10816 bp, 15 predicted proteins | sample 5358111 | NCBI WGS metagenome assembly VFSW01 (sample SAMN11554181, study PRJNA540505) | mine drainage metagenome | isolation source: sediment from site ElyBrook_90M | place: USA: Ely Copper Mine, Vershire, VT | collected 2017
GCGGCTGCGTAGACGGCCAGTACCAGGCCGGCCCGAGATCGAGCATCATGCCCGCGGCCGCTACGCTCAGTATGCGGCCGCCTAGCCTATCCCTCGCCTCGTACAAAGCAAATTCCCTGCCCTGCCGTTGCAGATTGCGAGCCAGTGCCAGCCCACTCAAACCAGCACCTACGATCACCGTGTCGAGCATATTCCGTCTCCTGAGACTGTCTGCAAGTTTCAATCCGGGGTTGACCCGGGTCAACACCGTACCGATTTACACAAAACTCAGCAATTCCACGGTAACGTTTTCAGCACCCATCATGGTCTGGCAAGCCAGGCGCGATTTGGAACTGACGCCAACGATGCTGTCGAGTTTTTCGTTTTCCAGACGCTGCGGTTTCGACAGGCTTTTGCGGCCTTCCTGTATATAAATATGACAGGAACCGCATTCGGCCTTGCCCTCGCATTTATGCATGATTTTCTCGTTAGCCTGCATGATCGCGGCAAGCAGACTGATTCCAGCATCGACTTCTACCGTTTTACCGCTGGGTTGTATGGTTAACAGGGACATACTGTAAGCTCCTTACTCAAAAATATAAACAAAAAAACCAACCATCAAGCTGCGTCGACCAACTGCTCCCGCGTCAGTATCGCCGCGAATTCTGCTAACGGCATATAAATCGGCTGGATATTCTGCTCGGTGAGGAAACGTAATTCGTTGCGCGTAGGCTCGCAAGACAGCACGGCCCAGTGTTGATCGGACGAACGTTTCATGATCTGGCGCGCGAAAGTACGCTGCAACTGATCGTTAAAACGACAGCCCAGAAACAGGAAATGGCGGCCGGCGCGCAGCGACTGCACCCGCGCCGGAATAGGCGTCTGGATGTCGATCTCGGTCAGCACTTCGACATAATCCGAATCGGAAACGAGATAATTGGCGGCCGGGCGCACGCAGCCTATAGGCTGGTATAGCAGGCTGCTCCAGGTTTCGGCTTCAGCCTCGGTAGCGGGGCTGCCGTTGGCGTGGAAATATGCCGTCCACTGACCGAAATGCTCGGCTTGCGACAAACCCTGCACCAGTCCCCAGTTACTGCGTGCGGCAAACGCGTTTTGCGGGGCATCGTCGTACCAGGCGGCAACCAGCAGTGAGAGCGTCGGCAACGATGCGAAATAATTATGCAACGCCGACGGCGTAACGCTGGGCTCGAACGCAGCGTTCATCAGACTGGTCAGCGTCTTGCGGTGTTTGAAGTTCTCGATGAACTGCGCGGCTGAAGTCAAGCGCTTGCGGATTTTGTGCGGCACCGTGACTTTTGCCGTCATCAGTTCGGCCAGCGCCTCGGGAGTAGCCGGCACCGGCGAGCCGTGGGCGATTAGATCGAGCATACCGGGTCCGAAATAGGGAATAATGCGATCATGGGCAAGGCCTTCGATCAACGGTCTGAGTAAGGTAGCGGTATCAGTCATGACGAGCTTTCAATGTTTGGCAAAAAACAAGCCGTTAATAAATGGCGGCACCTGCACCGACGTTAATCGATGAATCCTTGGTCGTAGTGACGATAAAGAGCACCGTGTCTTTATCCAGATGTGCGTGAAACGGTAACGACAACGAACGATCGGCGATTTTTTCGGTCACGAACAGATCGCCTTTCCTGTAACCCAGCGTACTGTAGTAATACTGAAGATGCAGCGGATTACAGAACGCGGGTACTTCGATCTGCGCAGTCAGGAGGTCATCGACGATCTGGTTGCGTGCGCTGCGGGTAAAACGGGTTCCCAGATGGATAAGATAAACCATCCAGTGCACCTCATCGACCTCGGGCGCGACATACGCCGGCTTGATGCCCTCGAACGATTGTATGTATTCGCTGTAATAGCTTTCCACGCGTTTGCGCCGCGCCAGTATTTCATCCAGCCGATCCAGTTGCGCGAGACCCAGCGCGGCGGCCATGTCGCTAATGGATGCCTGATACGGCACGCGCCCCGCGATGGAAATCGAAAATCGCTCATCCAGGCTGCGACTGCGCGTATAACGCAGCTCACTGGCAAGCTGATGATCGTCGGTCACTATCATCGCGCCTTCGCCGCAGACCAGCGCAGACGGCTGCGAGAAATCGAAAATTGCCAGGTCGCCGAACGTGCCGACCAGTTCGCCGTGATAACGCGAGCCGATCGCCTCGGTGGAATCCTCGATCAGTTTCAGGCCGTGCAGATCGGCCAGCGCCCGAAACGGCCGCCATGCCGCCGGGTGCCCGTTGGTATTGCCTACCAACAGCGCGCGGGTTCGAGGCGTAATTTTCGCCGCCGCCTTGTCGACCGCCATCGTGCCCGACCAGTAATCGATGTCGGCAAACACCGGCGTCGCGCCGACCAGCACTATCGCATGCGCTATCTGGTGCCAGGAATAGGCGCTCGCGATCACCTCGTCACCCGGCCCGATGCCGAGCGCGCGCAGGGCCACCATCAATGCCGCGGTACCGTTCGCGACTGCGATGCCGTAGCGCCGGTCCAGGCTTTCAGCGAAGGCATCCTCGAATTTCTCGACCACTTCGCCCGCCGAGATGCGCGAGGATTTGAGTACCTCTGCTACAGCATCGAGTTCGGTCTTGCTGATGTCAGGGTCGGTCAAGACGATCCAGTCTTCGGTTTCCATGAGGTTCAGCTCCACGCGGCGAGTATCACGCCCGTGGCAACCCCGGGCTCGTCTATCATGCGCCAGCAATGATTGCTGGTGTCAACCAGAAACACGTCGAACTCGCCGATACGCCGATACGGCGTTTCGTGACGCATGTCGGCTGCATCGCAGCGCGACACCGTCAGATCTGGAAAAGACGCCCGCACCACCGGTACGGGGTTGCCGCCAGCAGGAACAGCCAGCAGCAATGCCGCCAGTTCATCGATTCGCTCAGCTTCAATAGCCATGTCATTCTCCCACTTTACGCGCGTCGACCGTGATCGGCAGCGCCGTGTCGGCCGCCAGCGCCGGCAGCTCCAGCTGCAGTCCGTTGCCGAGCGTGATGATGCCGCCCCACATCGTCGGCGTATCCATCGCGACGATGGGCTCCTCAAGATCCTTTTTCGGTACGTAAGCCGATAATGCGCCGGCAGCATTTTTACGGATCATAATTTTCATATTCAGATTTCCAATCAACGACTAAAATTCCATCAAGCGGCGATTCCGGCCAATGGTCGTACCATATTCGGCAACACTTCAAGGAGACGCTCCACCTCTTCCATCGTGTTGTAACGGCTCAATGAAAAACGCACGGCGGCGAGGGCCTGATCCGGCGATTGCCCCATCGCCAGCAAAACATGCGACGGCTCGGTACCTCCCGCGGTACAAGCGGACCCGCTGGAGACGCAGATACCGGATTTATCCAGCCTGTCGAGTACGATCTCGGCGTTGATGAGACCAAAACGCATGTTGCTCGTATTCGCCACTCGCGCAACGTTGCCAGAGTTAACCTGCGCGAACGGCAGCGTTTGCGCAATTTTCTGCTCCAGATAATCGCGCATGCCACGGATACGTTGCCCGTCTACCTCAAGACGTATCATCGCCTGCTCTGCCGCCACGCCCAGTCCGACGATGGAGGCAACATTTTCGGTACCACCGCGCCGCCCGCGTTCCTGGTGGCCGGACAACAATGCCGGCAGTTTGAAGCCCTTGCGCACGAACAGCACGCCTATGCCTTTGGCGGCGTGAAGCTTATGCCCTGAAAACGACAGCATGTCGATCGGCAACTGGCCGAGCTGTATAGGCAAACGCCCTACTGCCTGTACCGCGTCGGTATGAAACGGCACCCCGCATTCGGCAGCAATCGCTGCTGCCTGCGCTACCGGCAGAACGACGCCGGTTTCGTTATTTACCCACATCATGCTCACCAGCGCGGTCTGTGGCGTGACCGCGGCGCGCAGCGCGTCGAGATCCGGCAGCCCGTCGCTGTCGACGGCGATTTCGGTGACACTCACGCCCTCGCGAATCAGACGCGCGAGCAGCAAACGAGTCGAAGGATGCTCCACCGCGCTGACCACCAGGTGCCGCCGCGACGGATCTCGCGCCAGCGCGCCCAGTATGGCCAGATGGTTGCTCTCGGTCGCGCCGCTGGTAAAAACGATTTCGGCCAATGTCGCGCCCAGCAACACCGCTACCTTCGCACGCGCTTCCAGCACCATCTGCTTGGCCGCCGCACCAGCCTTGTGCTGGCTGGACGGATTGCCGTAACACTCCGCAAGACACATCGTCATTGCCGCGACGACTTCTTCCGCCACCGGCGCAGTCGCGTTGTTATCCATGTAAATCCAGGCGGGATGGGTCATTGCCAGAACACCCTTAGCGGATCCTGATTGAGATACGCTATCGCCGTCTGCAGATCGGCCGCATGCGTATGCAGCTCCCAGCTGTCGTACACGTGATCCTTCTGATACAACCGCCAGGCCCCCAGGTCAGCCACATATTCGAGCCTGGCGATGTCGACCGTGCCGCCCGCCGCATCGATATTGCGCGAGCAACAGGGGCTGACGATCAGGTAACCCTCGCTGACGGGCAATACCTCGGGCGTGACGTAACGGTAACGCTGCCGTTGTTCGAGCAATTTCGCAATGCGCCGCAAATCAAGTTCGTTCGGATGCGCGGCCCAGCTTGCCACCCCGGGGCGACGCGCCGCAGGGTCCGCGCCCGCGTGCTGATGATGGGTCATCCGTCCTTTGTTCATGATCGTCTCGCTCAGGGCGCGAGGGCAAGTTCGTCTTCGAGGCAACCGACGACTCGACCCTGCTCAGGGGATGCCATGAATTCGACCATGTAGACGGGGGTGTTGCTGTCGACATGATGCCCAACTTGCACTACTTCGCCCACGGTGCCTTGCGGCACCAGCAGTTCATCCACCGCGTAATCGGGATAGGAGCCGTCGTTGACCAGATCAATTTCCGCGACCACGCGCTGCCCCCATTGAAATTTCGCTGTACTCGCATCCATAACTCAATACTCCGTCAAAATCAGTCCAGATAAAATAAGTCTGCAAAACATTCCGCCTGCCATCGCCGCAGGTATCCGGATACCGGACATCGCACCTATTCCAGATATTCTTCCACCGGTGCGCGGTTCGGCTCCAGCGATTCGAGTTCCTTGCCGCGCATACCGACGCGGTAACCGTACTCGACAAATTCTATGCCGTAGATATAAAACTGCTGCAAAAACGAACCAATGCTGGTGACGTAGCCGCAATCGCCCTTTTTGACCAGAATGTCGCCCACTTCGCGACCTGGAAAAGTGCCATCGTTACGCACGGTTTTAAGGCTTTTGACCTTTTCGCCGTAATTGAAAACCGGCGGGCCGGTCAGCTCGACCACATTATCGTCACGACTGATTTTCATGATAAAGCCCCTTGCTAACAGAATGTCTGAGGACTATCGACGTCGCCGCCTGCTGGCGCGACATCACCATTTCGCGTACTGCTTCGTCTTCGTCGACCGACAACCGCGCCAGCTTGACCACATCAATGCGTTTCGCCACCTCGTAGCGCACGCGCCAGTCAGGATCGTCGAGCAGCATGGCGAGCTGTGTCGCCGACATGCGCCGCACCACGACCAAGCGTACCGTAACTGCCTCGTCGTTGGCCATGACGCTGAGCCAATCGATACCGATGCGCTTTGCGACCTCACCGCGCACTTCCGCATCCTCGTCATGCACCATCTGCGGCAACAATCCCACCGGCAGGCGGCGCGCGACGATAGTCCGCACGTAATAATCGCTATCGTGCACCATGCTGATCAAATCGGTTTCCGGCAACCGTGTCGCGACACGAATCCGTACTTCGCGATCCGGGTCCTGTCGCAACTTCATCAACTGCCGCAAAGTCAGACGTTGCGCCGCGCTCCAGCGCACTGTCTCGTCCGCATCGTTAATGAGCTGCGGCAAATGAAAAACTTCAACATATTTGGCGGCAATGGCCCGCACCTCGAAATAAGGATGGCGGAGCTGATCCTTGGCGAGCTTGGGATTCCAGCGGAAAAACCGGTCTATGCGCAAGGCATAACGATCGAACACGCAGGCCAGCTGAGGCTGGCAGCGATTTTCCGCAAGCAGCTCGCGGTACGAACAGGTCTCGCAGTTCAATGCGCAGCCTTGCCAGTCCACTGCCGCGAAAGCCTCTGTAGTTTCAGTCGTCATCATCTTGCCCCATACGCTCCAGCACCCCGCGCAAAACCGAACCTCCAAGCCTGTCGGCGGGATCGAGCATCGTCAATTTGTCCACCATCGCCGCTCCGGTATCCATTTCCCCCAGGCGCATGTGCAGATACGCGCACCCCTTCAGGGTAAACAGATAAAATCTCGGCGCAGCGGCATAAGTCGAAAAATCCGCATGTTGCGGCGTCACTGCTTGCCAGTCTTGCGGCAAATTCAAATCCATCGCCGTTTTAACCAGACAGCGTTGCGCTACTTCGAGCGCCTCGCTCAGGCGATTCTTGTAAAAATAAAACCGGTACAGCGCAATATGCACCGCAGGGTGTTCGGGCGCTCGCGCATAAGCCTGCAAGAGATACCCTTCCGCTACCCCGTCGAGGTGGTATGCCGCCGCTGCACGCTGCAAATCTTCCGCTACCTCGGCGGTTATTGCGCCGCCGAGACAGGCGGATTCCAGCCAGTCATTCAACTCGCCAGTCAGGCTCGAATCCAGCCCCAACGACTCTGTCAATGTCGCAGCAGACATGGCTGGATACACTCAGGCGCGTTTGATGGAGGAAACGTTAACGACTGTCGTACCGGCATCGCCGGCCGACGAACCGGAACTCCCGCACCCGCACGATGCCGCATTCGGATTGATGAAACTCAAACCGGATTCCATCGGCGTGTCTATGAAATCTATGGTCACGCCTTCGAGCAGCAAGCGACTTTCCACCGGCAAAAACAGCTTTAGCCCGTTCCAGTCGAATGCAACATCGCCTGGCATGGGTGCGGCTTCGGCGCTGAACTCGGCCGCCAGACCGGAACAGCCGCCCGGCGAGACGCTAAGGCGAAAGCCCGAATCGGCTGGACCGCCGCCAAAACGCACGATGCGACGCATGAATTTCTCGGCTTTGGGTGTAATGGTTATATTCATCTTTTCCTCCTAAAATAACGGCTTAAGCCTGATAACGCGGGTATGCGTTATCAATGACGCAGGTCAGATCGACCGGACAAACCGCAACGCATTGCGCTTCGTCGAAATGCCCGATACATTCCGTGCATTTTTTCGGGTCGATAATAAACACGCCATTTTTCTCACGGATTGCGACATTCGGACATTCCGGTTCGCAAGCCGAACACCCCGTGCATTGAGACGCGACAATTTTGTAAGCCATGATACGTATCCTTCTAAACTCCAGTTGAAATAAGCCGCTATCACGCAGCGGCGATGTACGCGCCCTGACGGATATCGGCGTCGCCGCGTGCCTGATGCTCAATTTCGCCCGTGCTCACCTTGGCGCAATATTCCTTGAAGTAGGTGATCGCCGATTCCTCGATAAACTCGTGCGCGAAACGATCCACGGGATCTATCCCGGCAGCCTTGAGTTCATCGCGCGGGCAACCGCCGATCTTGGCAACGAATACCGCATGACAGTCGTTGATGGCGCGAACGACCGAAGGCAAAGTCTCCTCCTCGCCAAAACCGCCCTGGCAATACAGGTCGACGCGACGGTGACCGACGAATTTCGAACCGGCTGAACCGACTTCGTAAATCTGGAATTCGGTAGCGTGGCCGAAGTGCTCGTTGACGCGCCCTTGTCCCTTGGTCGCAACAGCAATCATCAGCTTGATGTCGGTCGTATCCAGATTGGCCATCGCGGCCTCCTTGGCGGCAACTTTTTCCATCCGCTCCGCTTCGACCAGCGCCTGGTAGTTTCTGCGCGATTCGGCGTCGTAGACGACTTCGCTCATCTCGTCGATTTTCTCGGTGGTGAACTCGGCGCTGCGATCTTCGCCCAGCAGGCCGACAGCATCGGCACGGCACTGACGGCAATGGCGCATCATGTTCATGTCGCCTTCGCACGCGTCCTGCAACGCCTTGAGTTCCTGCGCGCTAGGCCCGCGCTGACCGTTGAGGCCGAATACGGTACCGTGCTCGGGTGCCGAAATCAGCGGCATGATGTTGTGCAGGAACGCGCCGCGCGATTTGACCGCCTTGTTCACCTCGACCAGATGCTTGTCGTTGATGCCCGGGATCATGACCGAATTGATCTTCGCCAGTACGCCCGCAGCAGTCAGCATCTCCAGCCCTTGCATCTGCCGTTCGGTCAGGATGCGCGCAGCTTCTATGCCGGTGTAGCGCTTGTTCTTGTAATAAATCCACGGATAAATATGCTGTCCGATTTCAGGATCGACCATGTTGATGGTAATCGTCACATGATCGACATTGAACGCCTTGATCGTCTCAACATGGTCGGGCAGAGCCAGACCGTTGGTCGACAGGCACAGCTTGATGTCCGGCGCCGTTTTGGCGATGAGCTCGAAAGTCTTGAAGGTCTTGGCCGGGTTTGCCAAGGGGTCCCCGGGTCCGGCGATGCCCAGCACCGTCATCTGCGGAATCGCCGACGCGACGGCCAGCACTTTTTTCGAGGCCTGTTCCGGCGTCAGTTTTTCACTGACCACGCCTGGCCGCGACTCGTTGGCGCAATCGTATTTGCGGTTGCAGTAATTGCACTGGATATTGCAGGCGGGTGCCACTGCGACGTGCATGCGCGCGTAGTGATGATGTGCCTCTTCACTGTAGCAAGGATGGTTCTTGACCTTTTCCCATACTTCGGGCGCCATATCGGCCGGTCCGTCCGACGAACCACAGCTCGCCTTGCCGCCCTCGCTGGAAGTACCGCAGCCTTTATGCTCGGCTATTTGCTCAAGTATCTGTGTCAGCGGTTTGGCGGCCGACGTTTCCATATCTGTCATCGTAGATTGCATGAATCGCCCCTAAATCAAAAGTTGCGCTAAAAATAACCCCACGCACAACCATTAGCCAGAAGCATGCCAGATAATATATTTTTATTAATCAGATAGTTACTGCATTAACAAGAAATTTCCTTTGGTGCCGAGCACGACAATCGCCGTGTCGCTTGTCGGCCTTTGTCGTAAAAATAACAAAACCGTCAAATAGTGATTTCAGTCAATGCTAGTGAAAAATTATTCAAACAAACCGGGAAACTTCCGTTTTTTAAATTTTTAATCAATAGATTAGTGATCTTTCCGTGAGGACACTGACCCCGTTACCCGGAACGAGTTGCAGCGTCGGGCGTAACATCAATGTTCGCTTTTGGCATCTGACGCATGCGAGAGGTAAAGTGCCAGGCCGATGAGCGCGATGGCCCCGCCGAGATAAAGCAGATCGAGTGGTGTTTCGATCTTCACTCGGATCGCTTCTTGGAACAGCGTGACGATCAGGATCATCAGAATCACCTTGGCAAGTCGTGATTTCAGATCATCCAGACTTTCGATCAGCAGTATTTTGCTCGATCTTGCTTCCCCCTTGGCCTCGTCGATGTCGCTGATAAAAAGTTCATAGAGTCCGAGCGAGAAGATCAGCATGACGGTGGCAAGCAAATAGCCATCGACTACCTCAACGACGTGGGTAATGGTGTCCTCGTGCAAACTCTGCCTGGCAGACGCGCTGAGGTCCGGATCAGCATAATGGATGATATGTTTGATCATGAAGAACACGTCTACAGTACACATGTAGAAGATGGCAAAGCCCGCAATCATGCTGGCTACGACGGCGAAAAGCACTACATAACGGCTGCGCCACAACGCGCCTTCGAAAAACGATTCAAGTAGTTTCATCGGTATTTCCTTCATGAAAGATCATGGCTGATTATAGTGTGAATCCGTAACCCCGATAACAGGGTCAACACCATTGCACTGCAGCATACCATCAGGTTTGTCCCTATCGGCTGCGCAATCTGGATATCCGGCACGCCAAACACGACTGGACACTGGATAGGACTTACATTCCGATGGCTCGCGATTTCGTATATCTGACCGCTGTGCCGATTGAGCAACAGCAAGAAAACTAGAATTTCCTGACTTCGATATTGTATTTAAGCAGCGCATAGCCCATTTGGCGCGCCGATATACTCAGTAGCCGCGCCGCTTTTGCCTGCACCCAGCCGCACTGCTCCAGCGCCCAGATCAGGCGTTCACGCTCGGTGGTCGGGGCGGTCGGGCGTTCGTTTTCAAAAACCGGGGGCGCCACATGCTCGGGTGGCGTCGCCGGTTTTTCCTTATGCATGGGCTGAATCACAATGGGTATCGGTTCGAGTTCTCCGTGCAGCGTTTGCGTCAGGCACTTGCCGTGCTGACAAGGAAAATCGATCTCGCGGATGGTATTGTTGCGCGTCATGGTCGCGGTGCGCTCCACGCAATTTTCCAGTTCGCGCACATTGCCCGGCCAGTAGCAGTTGACCAATACCCGCATGGATTCGGGCGTCATCGTCAGATCACGCTTGTTTTCCTGATTGAATTTGACCAGAAAACGCTCTACCAGATAAGGAATGTCGTCGCGCCGTTCGCGCAAAGGCGGCAAAAATATGCTCACCACATTGATCCGGTAATACAGGTCCGCCCGAAAATCACCGTCGGCGACTGATTTTTCCAGGTTTCTGTTGGTCGCCGTAATCAGGCGAACGTCGACCTGTATGGTTTTGTTGCCGCCCACGCGCTCGAACTCGCGTTCCTGCAGCACGCGCAACAGCTTGGCCTGAAACGCAGGCGATATGTCGCCAATCTCATCCAGAAACAGCGTCCCGCCTTGCGCCAGCTCGAACCGCCCTTTGCGTTCCCCCTGCGCGCCGGTAAACGCGCCCTTCT
>VFSW01014668.1_pt1 | contig 10816 bp, 9 predicted proteins | sample 5358111 | NCBI WGS metagenome assembly VFSW01 (sample SAMN11554181, study PRJNA540505) | mine drainage metagenome | isolation source: sediment from site ElyBrook_90M | place: USA: Ely Copper Mine, Vershire, VT | collected 2017
CGGCGGGGGCGGACACCGCGCCCGCCCGCCCGGGGGGCGCGCCGGGCCACACCGCGCGGGCCCCGCAAGCGGGGCCCGGGGGCCTATGGGCCGCGGCGTCGAACGCGCGCTGGGAGAGGGCGCGCGCGTCGGCGGCGGTGACGCCGGGCGCGTTCAGCGCGGCGGAACGGGAGCCGAAGGAGTTCAGCGCGGCGGCGGTCGGCGCGGCGGCGAGGCCGGCGGCGGGCGCGGCCGCCGCGGGAATCGCGATCGACGCCGCGGGCGCGGCGGACAGCGGCGGCGCGGCGAGCGGGGCGAGCGGGGCGGCGTTGAGGACGGGGATCGCGGAGAGAGCCGACGGGACGGAGATCGACGGAGCCGACAGAACGCTCCCGATCGCGGCCGAGTAGCCGGCGGACGGGGCGATCACGGGCGCGACATGCGCGGCGGCCTGGGCCCACGCGGCGGGGCCGGGCAAGGTCGCGGCGAAGGCGGCGAGCGTCAGGCGCGCGCAGAGAACGGCGAGAGGCGAGCGGGATCGGTTCATGGTTCGTGTCCTAGGGCCAAAGGTGGATGGAGCGCAGGAACGCGACGATGCGCGCGCCGAGGCCGCGGGAAGCGGCCTGAGCCGGGGCGGCCGTGAACGTCGGCGCCGACGGAGCCGCGGGCGCCGCGTTGGCCGCCGGCACTCCCGTGACCTCGCCGACGACCGCGTCGGGGTAGATGTCGTCGTAGGTCTTCGCCGGCTTGAGGATGATTCCGGCCCGGACTTCCTTGGGGATGTCCTCGATGTCCTTGAGGTTGGCGAAGGGGAAGATGACTTCCTTGTAGCCCATGCGGTGCGCGGCCATCACCTTCTGCTTGAGGCCGCCGATCGGCAGGATGTCGCCGCGCATCGTGATCTCGCCGGTCATCGCCAGCCCCGGCGCCACCGCGCGCCCGGTCAGCGCGCTGATGATCGCCGTGACCATCAGGCCGCCCGCCGACGGGCCGTCGACCTTGCCGGCCGGCGTGATGTCGATGTCGAGGTCGATCTTCGTGAAGTCCAGCTTCTCGAGGCCGTACTTGGCCGCGTGGGTCTTCACGTATTTGTACGCGTTCTTCGCGGAGTCCTCGATGTCGTCGCCGAACTGCTTGCGCAGCTTCAGCTGGCCGTTGCCGGGCTCGTAGGAGACCTCGACGTTGAGCGTGCTGCCGCCGTAGGTGTTGACCGCCAGGCCCGTCGCCACGCCGACGCCGTTCTGCGCCGTCTGCCGGGCGCTGAAGCGCGGCACGCCGAGGTACTTCGCGACGTCGCCCTCGTCGATGACGCCCGGGGCCTTCTCGCCCTTCGTCTCCGTCCACGCCGAGACCTTGCGCAGGACGGTCTCGATCTTCTCGCGGAGGCTGCGCACGCCGGCCTCCATCGTGTAGCCCTCGATGATGCGGCGGATCGCGGCGGGGGTCAGCGACGCCTCCTCGGCCTTCAGGCCGGTCGCCGCGAGCTTCTGCGGGATCACGTGGCGTTCGGCGATGTCCATCTTCTCGAGCGTCGTGTAGCCGTCGAACTCGATGATCTCCATGCGGTCGCGCAGCGGCTCGGGGATGTTGGAGAGCTCGTTGGAGGTGACGACGAACAGGACCTCGGACAGATCGTAGGGAACGTCCAGGTAGCGGTCGCGGTAGGTGTTGTTCTGCGCCGGATCCAGGATCTCGAGCAGGGCGGCCGTCGGGTCGCCGGAGTTGCCGTTGCGGCCGATCTTGTCGACCTCGTCCATCAGCATGACGGGGTTGATCGTGCCCGCGACCTTCATCTGGCGCATGATCTCGCCGGGCATCGAGCCGAGATAGGTCCGGCCGTGGCCGCGCAGGACCGACTCGTCGTGCACGCCGCCGAGCGAGAGGCGCACGAACTTGCGGCCGAGGGCCTGGGCGATCGAGGAGGCGATCGAGGTCTTGCCGACGCCGGGGGGCCCCGTGAAGGCGATGATCGCGCCCTTCTTGGAGCCGGTCTTCTTGCGCAGGGCGAGGAACTCGAGCACGCGCTCCTTGACCTTCTCGAGGCCGGCGTGATCGTGGTCGAGGATGGCGCGGGCCGAATTGATGTCGAGGTTGTCGGTCGTGCGCTGGCCCCACGGCACGTCGGTCAGCCACTCGACGTAGGTGCGAAGCTTCTGCGCCTCGGAGTCCTTCGGGTTCATCTGGGAGAGCTTTTCGAACTCCTTGACCGTGATCGCCTGGATCTCCGCGGGCATGCCGATCGCGGCCATCTTGGCCTTCAGACCTTCGATCGTGCTGATGTCGTCGGCCTTGCCGTCGCCGCCGGACGCGGCGGCCTTGGCCTTGGCGGTCTTCGCCTTGAAATGGGCGCTCATTTCAAGGATCACGCTCTGCAGGCGCGACTCGGTGGAGGTCTCGGCCAGCAGCGAGAGCTTGGTCTCGAGAGGCAACGGCAGGTCCTGCGCGAGCAGGTTGGTCAGGCGTTCGACGCCGGTCTCGGAAAGGGCCTGCTCGACGAGCTCGGGGTCGATCTCGGGGTCGAGGCGCGCGAGCTGCTCGAGGGTGTGCTGGGCCAGCGAGCCGAGCTCGCTCAGGCGCGCCGGATCGCTCGCCGCGGCCGCCGGATAGGAGACCTTCGCCATCGAGATTCCGTCCGGCGACTTGGCGTAGCCGTTGATCTTCACGGCGCGGAGAGCGGTGATGACGACGGACGACCTGCCCGCGGCGTTCGTCTCGGGATTGGAGAGGCGCACGAGCGTGGCCGTCTCGTTGTGGCCCTGAGCGGTGCCGGAGCCGAGCGTCGCGGCGATGACGTAGCCCCCGGCGCTCATGGCCTTGGACACCATCGCGGCGGTCTCGGGATTGGCGACGGCCAGGCGCACGGAGTTGACGCCCGGGAAGAAGATTTTCGTCAGGGCGATGACGGGCGCCTCGGCCGGGGCCGCGGCGGGCACGAGGGATCGGCCCTTGGGGCCGGAAGCGCCGTCGTCGGACGCGCCGCCGCGGCGGGAGCCGTCGAACGCGCTGCCCGAGCGCGGGGCCGCCGGGCCGTCGGCGGCGGCGGCATGCAGAGCGGCGATGGCGCGGGGGCCGCCGGGGGCGGCGCGCGCGGGAGCCGCCGCGGCGGGCGCGGCCTCGGCGGCGGCGGACGCGGCCGCTGGCGTCGCGGCCTTCAAGGCGGCGGGAGCGGCCATCGGCGCGGCGCGCGGAGCGGCGGCGAGCGCCGGCGCGGAGAGCGGCGCGGCGTTCAAGGCCGGGACGGTCGCGAGCGGCGAGGCGGAGATCGACGGCGCCGCGATGGAGCCTCCGACGGCTCCCATGAGCGCGGCGGGCGGAGCGGCGGGCGCGACGCGGGCGACGGCCTGAGCCCAAGCGGCGGGGCCGGGAAGCGTCGCGGCGAAGGCGGCGAGCGTCAGGCGCGCGCACAGCACGATCCAGGGGGAGCGGCGGTCAGTTCGGTTCATGCCCCCAGTATAAAGGAGGTCGGACGCGCGCGGCCGGGGTCTCTTGGGCCCGCCGGAATGGGAAAAGGCCCTACGAAACGCCCCGGCCGAGGACCTACTTCGGTTGGGCCAAGCGGTCCGACCAGTCGACGTGCTTGAAGCGGCGGTGCACCCACAGCCATTGGCCGGGCACGGCGCGGATCCATTTCTCGACGAGATCGGCCAGCGTCTGGTTGTCGGCCGCGTCGTCGGCGCCGAGCGGGACTTCCGGGTCCACGATGATCCGGACGAGGCCGTTCCTCTCTCGGATCTGACGCACGGGCAGGATCGCGGCGCCGGTGCGGCGCGCCAGCGGGGGGATCGCGGCCAGCGTGTCGACCATGACGCCGAAGAAGCGCGTCGGCTGGCCCATCGGAGGCGGCATGTACTGGTCCATGACGAACACGACGCCGCCCCCGTCGCGGACCATCTTCATCACGGCCGGGACCGTGCGCGGCTGGTAGGCGCAGACGACGCCGGTGGACAGGCGGACCTTCTCCAGCCAGTCGTGCAGCCATTGCGGCTTGAGGCGGCGCGTCACGATCATGACCTTCATCCCGCCGATGGCGCCGGAGGCGGCGGCGAACTCCCAGTTGGCGAGGTGCGCGGAGCAGAACAGCACGCCCTTGCCGCGCGCGTGGACCTTCTCGTAGTTCTCGAGACCCTCGACGCGCGTCGCGCGCGCGACGTAGGCGCGCCAGTGGCCCTCGATCGGCGCGAACATGTGGGCCAGCTCGAGCATCAGCACGCCGTAATGCTCGGCGTTTTCGACGAGAATCTTCTTCCGGGCCTCGGGGCTCAGCTCCGGCAGGCAGCGCGCGATGTTCTCCTCGGCGATGCCGCGCCGCTTGAGGTCCAGGCGCATCGCCAGGCGTCCGGCGGAGCGTCCCAGCGCGACTTCCCAGGAGCGCGGCAGGACCGCGACGAACAGGCCGAGGCCGTGCAGGGGTATCCTGAGGAGCGCGGCGACGACGGGATTCATGCCGCGCTTCCCGCTCATCGTCAGCTGATGAGGCGGGCGATCCCGAATGCGGCGGCCGCGGCCAAGCCGCCGATGAGAGCCGTGTGCAGCGCCGAGCGCACGGGACGCCCGGAGGAGACGCGGCCCTTGGCGTAGCCGAAGGCGAGAAGGGCGAGCAGCGTCGAGACGACCGACCACGGCAGGGCGGCGCGGGCGTCGGCGACGAAGAGGTAGGGAGCCAGCGGCACCAGCCCGCCGGCGACGTACGCGCCGCCGATGGTCAGCGCCGAGATCGTCCCGCGCGCGGGATCGGGCTTCTCGAGCCCCAGCTCGAAGCGCATCATGAAGTCCACCCAGGCGTGCTCGTTCTTTTCGAAGTTCTCCAGGATCGGCTCGATCTGCGCCTCGTCGAGCCCGTAATGCCGGAACACCGCGGCCACCTCGGCGCGCTCGGCGTGGGGCTTTTCGACGATCTCCTCCTGCTCGCGCTTCTTCTCCGCCGCGTAATGCTCCGCGTCGCCGCGCGCGGCGAGGTAGCCGCCCAGCCCCATCGCGATCGACCCCGCCGCGATCTCGGCCATGCCGGCCGTCACGATCAGCTTCGACGCCGCGACGGCGCCCGTGAGGCCCGCCGCGAGCGCGAAGGGCACCGTGAGTCCGTCCGACATCCCGATGACGAGGTCGCGGACCATGTCGGTCGCCGTGAAATGCTGCTCGTGATGGTGAGGCGCGGCCATGGGGCGATTCTACCATTCCCCGCGCCTTGACGCTGGCCGGCGGGACCGCTATGCTTCCCGTATGAGAACACCCCGATGGCTGCTGCTCCCGATCTTCGCCGCGGCGACGTCCGCGTGCGGCATCCTTTATACGGACGTCAAGCTGCCGCGCGGCTACCGCTCAGCCACTCCCTCGGACGTGAAGACCGCGCCGGACGATCCCGCGGTGGTGGGCCGATCCTGCTCTCACAGCGCGCTGTGGCTGGTCGCCTGGGGCGACGAGTCCTACGACGCCGCGCTCAAGAACGCGCTCGGGCCGCGCGACGGAATCCTGTACGACGTGCGCACGGACGTGAAGGTGAACGCGTACGTCCTCGGCCTGTACACGAAGGTGTGCACGCAGCTGAGCGGGAGGGTGGCCAAGCCGTGAGGCTGCTCCTGGCCGCCGTCCTGGCCTTGGCGGCCGCCGCGCCCTGCGCGGCGATCGGCGAGAACGACGAATACGACGCCCAGCCGGGGCTCCAGCCCGCCGGCGGGCTGGTCCTGTTCTACGAGAACTCGGCGCCGATGTCCTTCGTCGCGATGACCCCGAAGGACGTGCCGGCCGGCGCGGTCAAGATCCGCGAGGTGCGCGGCGTCTCCTGCCAGCGCGGATTGTCGGTCCCGATCGCGGCGAACCTGAACGCGACGAACGTCAGCGGCTACGTGGGAGACGGCAGCTACGCGAAGGCCGTCGCGCAGATCAAGAAGCTCCATCCCGAGGTCGCCGGCATCTACGACGTGCGCACGGACGTGGAGAATTTCAGCGTCCTGGGCTTCTACCGCTCGCTGTGCACGATCGTGACCGCGCGCGCCTTCTCCCTCCCTGCCGCCGCGAAGCCCTAGCGTTTGGAGCCGGTGAGGCGCTGGAGCCAGCCCATGATGCCGCCGCGGTGCAGGGCGCACTCGCGCAGCGGCTCGGTCCCGGCGGCGAACAGCTCGTCGAGCTTCTTCGGGCAGCCCGAGCGCGCCCGCATCCCGGACTCGACGCAGATGCGGACCTGGACCACGCCGTCGGGGCGGACGAACTCGCCGGCGGGACGGTCGGCGGAGGCTTCCTTCATGAACGCGGCCCACAGCGGCAGGGCGTCCTTGGCGCCGGTCAGCTTCAGCGCGCGGTTGTCGTCGGCGCCGGTCCAGACGCCGGTCAGCAGCGACGAGGTGAACCCGACGAACCACGCGTCGCGGCCGTCGTTCGTGGTGCCGGTCTTGCCCGCGGCGGGAAGGTCGAAGCCGAGGGCCTTGAGCGCGCGCGCGGTGCCCTCCTTCACGACGCTCTCCATCAGCGACGCCGTCAGGTAGGCGACCGCCGGATCGAGGACGATCTCGGTCTCGGGCGGCGGGGCCTCCAGCACGCCGCCGTCGGCGTCCAGCACCGCGGTCACCAGGCGCGGCTCCGCGCGCCGGCCACCGGCGGCGAAAGGCTCGTAGGCGGACGCGAGCTCCAGCAGCCCGACCTCGGAGGCGCCGAGGGCGAGGCCCAGGTCGCCGCGCAGGGGGGAGGAGATCCCGCACGCGCGCGCGAGGTCCTGCACCCGCCTGACGCCGACGCGCTCGGCCAGGTCCAGCGTCGCGGCGTTGAGCGAATGCGCCAGCGCCTGGCGCATCGTCGCGGTGCCGTAGTAGACGCCGTCGTAGTTCGACGGCGACCAGCCGCCGCCCTGCCCGGGGTAGGTCCGGGGCTTGTCGCGCAGGATCGTGGCCGGCGTCAGGCCGACCTTGAGCGCGGCCGCGTAGACGAAGGGCTTGAAGGCCGAGCCGGGCTGGCGCGCGGCCTGCGTGGCGCGGTTGAACTGGCTTTCGCCGAAGTCGCGGCCGCCGGTCAGCGCCAGCACGTCGCCCGTGCCGGGGTCCAGCGCGACGAGCGCGGCCTGATGCCGCGCGGCGCGCACGGTCTTCTGCGCCAGCGTCTGCAGGACGGGGTCCATCGCCGTGTAGATGGCGAGGCCGTTGCGGTACAGCACGTCTCCGCCGTAGCGCGGCACGAGCTGGCGCACGACCTCGGCGACGTAGTAGGCGTTGTCGCGCTTCTCCTCCGCGGAGGCGCCGCGCACCGGGTTCAGCGGCGCTTCGAGCGCGGCCTGCAGGGCGGCCTCGTCGATGAGGCCGTTCTCGCGCATCCGCTTCAGGACCCAGTCGCGCCGCGCGCGCGACGCCGCGGGGTCGTGGAACGGGCTGTAGAAGCCCGGCCCGCGGATGAGCCCCGCCAGCGTCGCCGACTCCGGGAGCGTCAGGTCCGGGGGGTCCTTCGAGAAGTAGTAGCGCGCGGCCGCGCGCATGCCCATCACGCTGGCCGAGCCGTCCTGGCCGAGGTAGATGTCGTTGAGGTACAGCGTCAGGATGCGCTTCTTGTCGAGGCGCATTTCCAGGTACAAGGCCAGGGCCGCCTCGGCGAGCTTGCGCGGGAGCGTGCGGCGCGGCGAGAGGAAGAGGTTCTTCGACAGCTGCTGCGTGATCGTGCTCGCGCCCTGGAGGTCGCGGCCGCGCGCGTTGGCCCAGGCCGCGCGCAGGATCGCGCGCGGGTCCAGGCCCCAGTGCGTCCAGAAGCGCTTGTCCTCGGCGGAGACGACCGCGTCGCGCAGGGATTGCGGGATCTGCTCCCAGGCCAGCGGGTCGCGGCGCACCCGCTGGGCGCCGGACAGCTGGGCCGCGAGCTCGGGCTCCAGGCGCAGTTCCGCCTGGGCGGCGCCGAGGCCGTCGGTCAGGCGCCAGCCGCCCGCGTCGTCGCGCCGCAGGGAGTAGGCGCCTTCGAGCTGCGAGGAGGCCGGCGTGCGGTAGCCGCGCAGGTACACCGCGAGCTCGGGCGGGGTCCAGCGGTACTCGCCCTTGGCCGGCGCGCCGTCGACGCGGCGGTAGCCGAGGCGGTCGAGCCGCTCGAGCAGGCGCGAGGCGTCGGCGCGCGCGCCGTCGCGCACGGCGAACGGCGCCGACCAGACCCTTGTCGAGAAGCTCTCGCCGAGCCCGCCGAGCGCCAGGGCGGAGAGCTTGCGCTCCGCGAGGGCCGCGCCCCGCGCGGCGGCGAGGCCCAGCGCGAGCGCGAAAAATCCGGCGGCCCACAGCCCGAGCGCGCCCCCGCCGCCCCTCGGCCGTCGTCGGCGGCGAGCCATCCCCGTCTAGGCCTGAGCCCGGAGCGGGCCCGCGGCCTTCAGCAGCGCCAGCTTGCCGGAGCGGTCGAGCGCTTTGATCTCGGCTTCGCGGGAAAGCGCGCTCGAGCGCGTGAAGCCGCCGCGCGCGTAGACGAGCTTCACGGGGCGGCGCGAGCGGGTGTAGGCCGCGCCGCGCCCGGCGTTGTGCGCGGCGAGGCGCGCCGTCACGTCCTTGGCGATGCCGGTGTAGAGGCTTCCGTCGACGCAGCGCGCCATGTAGACGGACCATTCCTTGAGTCGCTTCACGAGTCCATCGTATAAAAATTAGAATCTCGCCGTGGATCTCCCCCGGGCATGGACGGCGTTCGGCGGCGCCTCTTTGGCGCTGATGGGAACGGCGATCGCCGCCGGAGCGCGCCGCCACGCCGACGACAACCTCGCCTGGCGCCGGGAATGGAGCAAGGCTTCGGGAATCCCGATCTCGGACCCCGGCGACGGCCGCGCCCTCGTTCGGGCCTACCGCGCCGGCGGGGCGCTGGCCGCGCTGGCGGGCCTCGGCGTCGTCGCCGCGGCCGCCGCGGGGCCCGCGCGGGGGGGCGCCCCCGGGGGGGCCGGCGGCGCCCCCGGGCGCCTCCTCCCCGGCCGCGGGCGCGCCCCCCCCCGGTCTGCCGGGGGCGCGGGCCGCCGCGCGCGGCCCGCGCTTCGCCGCGGAGGCCGCGGCTAAGCGGCCCCTCGGCGAAAAGACGGCCGACGCCGCGACCTGGGCCCTGTGCGCGCTGTGGACCGCCTTCGGATTGAGACTGCTCACGGAGACCCTGCGATGACGACCGTCCTGCTGCTCACGATCTCGAACGTCTTCATGACCTTCGCGTGGTACGGCCACCTGAAGCACCGGAGCGCGCCGCTGTGGGAGGCGATCCTCGTCTCCTGGGGGATCGCCTTCTTCGAGTACTGCTTCCAGGTTCCGGCCAACCGCATCGGCTACGGAACCTACACCGGCGCCCAGCTGAAGACCATCCAGGAGATCATCACGCTGTCGGTCTTCGGCGTCTTCTCGTGGTTCTACTTGAAGGAGCCGCTCGGCTGGAACCATTTCGCGGGCTTCCTCTGCCTCGTCGGCGCCGGCTTCTTCATGTTCCGCTGACCGGAGGCGGCGCCGGCGGGGCCGCGCGGCGGTAGAGCATCCAGGTCCAGCCCGAGAGCCCCGAGTACGGGTAGATCTCGACGAAGCGGTATTGCTCCCCGCCGGGGAACTTCAGGCCGATCGGCGCGGTGAGGCGGGTCGCGGTGAAGGAGTGGAGAAGGTACCAGTCCGGAGGGCTCCGGCGGCAGCGGGCGCTTGTCACGTACTCGATCCTCTTCGGAGGCGGCAGGAACGCTCCGTAGAAGGCGAGCATCATCGGGTTGCGGACGTCGTGATCGCTTCCGACGGTGATGCCGCCGCCCGGCGTGTCCGCCGCCATGCGCTCGACCGCCTCCATGTAATGCCCGCGGCCTTCGGTCCCCAGGGCGCGGATGCGCGCGCCGTTGCCGAAGAGGAACAGGAACGCGAGGGCCGCGGCCGCCCGGCGCGCGACGCCGCCGCGGCGAAAAAGCCGCGTCAGGCCGCCGGCGATCAGCAGGAGCGCGAAGGGCAGGCAGGCGAAGAAATGACGCTCGAACGGGAAGGGAAAGATCGCCACGAAGGCGAAGGCTCCTCCGAAAAGCGAGGCGAAGAAGACGAATTCGTCGGGGCGCTCGCGCCGGACGTGCGCCAGCTCCCAGGCGAGCACGCCCAGGAGGGCCGCGGCGCCCGCAAGCCCGGCGGCGCCGCGCCCGGGCGCGCCGGACCACAGCTCGAGCGTGCGCAGAAAGACGGGCCAGAACCCGTTCTGCGCGGCGCCGTCCATTCCCAGGGGAAACCGGCAGGCTTCGAAGACCCCGTAGACGAGCGTCGGCGGGCCGAACAATTCGAGGAGGCCGCGGACGCGCTCCGGCCGGGGGAGCTTGGCCGCTGCCCACAGGAACAGGGCCGCGTAGACGTAGACGAAGGTCGGGTGCGAGAGGAACGCGAGCAGGGCGCACAGGCCGAACGCGGCCGCGCGGCGGCGCGTCGGCGGGCTCGGGCCGCGCAGCAGGCGGAAGGAGAGCAAGGCGAAGAGGGCCATGAGCGCGTAGCCGCGGGCCTCGGTCGCGTAGAGCACCATGTGCGTCGAGCCGGCGGCGAGCGCCGCGGCCAGCAGGCCGCGCGCGCGGTTCTCGGCGTCCCAGCCGAGCAGCGCGACCGTCAGCAGGCCGGCGGCCAGCGAGAGAAGGCGGTACGACGCCCAGTTCCGGCTCGCGGGGAGGTCATGCAGGTACAGGGTGTTGAGCGGGTTGTCGTTGTCGTCGTGGAGCTTGAAGAGGACGGCGGCCGCGCCTCCGGCCCGGCGCGCCAGCGAGATCGACCAGACCTCGTCGAGCCACGGCTCCGTGCGCAGGGCGGGCAGGCGGACGAGCGCGGCGGCCGCGACCCCGGCCAACCCGGCCCCGGCAGCGCGCCGCCTCGCCCCCCTCCTCACCCCGCGACAGGCCATCCCCGCCCAACGCGCCCAC
>VFSW01014669.1_pt1 | contig 10816 bp, 18 predicted proteins | sample 5358111 | NCBI WGS metagenome assembly VFSW01 (sample SAMN11554181, study PRJNA540505) | mine drainage metagenome | isolation source: sediment from site ElyBrook_90M | place: USA: Ely Copper Mine, Vershire, VT | collected 2017
CCCCCCCCCCCCCCCCCCCCCCCCCCCCCGCCCCCCCCCCCCCCCCCCCCCCCGAGCGCGACTCCTTGGGGCCTGTTGTTCCGTGTCTATAAGGGAGAGCGAGACCGGTGCCAGCAGGGGACAGCGCTCCATCCTGATGAAGGATGGAAAGCAGGAAAGTGGATAGAGCGTGGGAGCCTCTGGAAATGGGGTAGTGCCTTCTCATAGCGGTAGGATACGCAACGAGAAGGCACTCGTGCTACTCCTTGTCTTTGAACTCCGATGGATAGCATTCAGCGTAGGCATTTGGGATGCGTGTTGAGCGATCCTGTGGTGGGAGACGGGCTTCCATCTCTGGTGAGAGGAAGACCCATTGCCCGGAGTAGAGGGACATGCCCTGTGCTTTGAGGGCATCCGAGTCAGGACACACCTTCTTGTGATGCATCCCGACCTCTTTGACCATCCAGGTGTGGATACCATAGGCAGGAAGGCTCATGAAGCGCTGTAAGCAGCGCCGGCAGGAAATCATCGATCTCTCCTTTCTTTTCCTTGTCGTTTAAGAGACGATAAGGGAAGAAAAGCCCTCACTCACTCTTCCTCATCGTCTCTCCTGGTTACTGACATCCACCTGGGTAGAGGGTCTCTGCCCGTTCCTTCTCCCAGGCCCACTCGCGGTGACAGTAGCACTCCGGCTTGCGGGGAAGGGTGTATTTGTCGTCGTAGTCGTCGTCACCGCGCCAGCCACACATCGTACAGGTGTCATAGAAGTGTTGGATCACTGTGTAGAAGAGGTCCTGCTTCTCGACCAGCGTGGGCGTCATGCAGCGCGGGCAGAGACCCTTGTCGATACAGCCCGAACAGGAGGTATCCTGAAGGATGCTCTCGTGATCCTCGTACCACTGGATGCCATAGGCGTCACAGGCACGGCAGTAGTTGGGGTAGCGCTTCAGGAAACGGGTGGTGCGGGCCTTCCAGATGCGGGTCTCTTTACCACACCAACGGGTGTGCTTCTGTGGCGGCGCTGCTGCTGCTGCTCCTTCATTCGCGTCTTGTTGCGCAACCATCATTGTTGCTCCTTTCTTCTCTTCTCTTCTTGTCCCCACTGGTCCGCGCCAGCCCTCGCCCAACCCGGTCGGACCAGTGGGGTTAGTCATCGGGGAAGTCCGGCAGGTAGGGGTCAGTGGGCGCAGGCCACTGGGTGAGTGGTGGTGGTTGCGCCTCTCCCTCGTGATAGATGGATTCCTCCTCCTCCTCGAAGTCGGGGCTGGTCACCTCGTGCAGGCCGTGTTCCTCGTAGTAGCGCCCGTACTCCTTATAGGCAGCGCTCATCTCCTCTTCTGACAGCACCGGGGGGGCTACCGGGTAATCCCTATTGTAGGGATGGTTGAGAACCAGTGGTGGGATGGGCGCGGGCAGCGTGGTATCCTTGTGCCGCCAGCCAACGAAGGTATAGGTATGCCCGTTGCCGCGCTGCTGCTGCACTCGTTCCAGACCGGTTCCTTCTAAGCGTGTATGGGTGAAATCAGCCCCCTCGATGACGGCGGCGGTGAGCAGCGCGCCCGAGAGGTTGGCGCGCTCGAAGTCGCAGCAGGTGAGATTAGCTCCGGTGAGGTCCGCCCCTGCCAGATTCGCGCCCCGCAAGTCGCTGTAGGCCAGGTGCGCCCTCCTTGCCATCAGGTGCGGCGCGTTGATGCCGCGCAGGTCCGCGCCCTCCATGCGCGCGTAGGAGAGGTCTGCGCCCGCCATCTCCGCGTAGAGGAATCCGAGCGGCATATTGGCCTCAAAGATGGCGTAGGCAAAGGTGGCGCACGAGAGATGGGCCGCGCGGAAGGAGCAGGCCAACAGGCGACAACTACGGAAGTCGGCCCCGTCCAGATGCGCATCGCGGAAGCAGACGCGGGGGAAGAGGCTGCGCCCCTGTGGATGTCCGAAGCGGTAGCCCTCTGCTCGCACGCCAGAGAGATCCAGGTTGAAGAAACGGCCCGATAAGAGGTCGGTCTCCAACAGACGCACGCCGCGCAGGTCAAAGGGCGTGCCGCGCTCCCAGGCTTCCTGCACCAGCAGGAAGAGGGTCTCCCTGCCCACAACAGGCAGGTCTGCTCTGTCAAGTGGGGGATCATGAGAGGAGTTGGTAGTCAAACGGTGTGGTCTCCTTTCTTTCTTATCATATTTAGAGAGACGTGAGTAAGTCTTGTAGGTTTTCGTGTTGGTAGAGGTGGCGGCCATCTCTGATCTGTCAGGCTGACCACGCGCTATCAACGACGACTCTATCGTCGTTATCGTAGTGTCCCTGGAAGAGTTCTAAGCTCCTGTACTTCCTTTCGGCAATAGCTGCGTAGAGCCTGACCAATGCCTCTTCTTCACGACACTCCTTGTTGAAGATTTCACTACTTCCATTGACGATAAGACAATAGACGCTTTTCTGTTCTCTCTGCTCCATCGGTGTGGTCTCCTTTCTTTCTTTCTTTCTTTCTTTCTTTCTTGTCTCTTTACCAGTCCCCATTTTTGAGCCGGGTGAGTATGGCGTCGAGAGCGGAGTAGAGCAGATCATCGTCGCTTCCAGCCCCTGAGCAATCAGGACAGCGGATGAGCCCGGTGGGACAGCGCGATGCGGTGCGACAGGGAACGCCCCGGCTGGGACAATACTCCACGACGTGATCGACACAAAGCGGCTTGCGGCAGCCTTTGCGACTGCACACGATGATGGGTACATTTAGACAAAAGGCACAGCGCTCTGGCACATCTGCCGCTCCCAGGTCATTCTCCCTATCAGGGATACTCATGGGCCGAGGTCTTGTGATGGTTGGTGAAGGTATCATACGTGTGTGCTTTCTTCTTCCTGCTTCTTCCTCTTTAGAGAGAGGCGTGTCAGGATATCCTGACACTGGACGGCTGTCACGTTGGAGGTATAGCCATAGACATTATCAAGTTTTCTTACGAAGGTCTCGGCCCAGAGTGGATTGCACAGTTTCTGGTACTCTCCTCCTCCATCATCCCAACTGATAGAATCAGGATAGACGTGGATATCAACGCAGCCTTGGAGAGCTGTAGCAGCCAGAAACCGTGCCAGGGGGCAGTCGTTCGAGGTCATGGTTCCCCCAACTGGCTGATCTGGCGTGTGTTGAGAAAGCCAGGTGGTAAAATCCTTTTGTCGGAATCGCCGGCGGGTGAATGTTGGCATAGATGTCTTCCTTCCTTCCTAGCTAATCGCCCTGTGTCTATGTGCATGACATCGCGGGCAGGTAATCGGCTCGGAGAGAGCTATAAACTTCTCGACGAGTAAATCAGGTTGGGGTTGTTCACAGGCGGTACTCACACTTGTCTCATCGATTTCATACTCCTTTGCAAAGCAGCGTTTGCAGAGTACGTGAGTACGCTCTGGACGGGCGACAGATGCAATGAGAACTCCAGTAATGAGATGATTGGGAAGAGATGATGGGTCTCGTGACATAGAGTATCTTCCTTTCTTCCTGGTCTGATGGATGAGACTCGATCTTTTCTCCTCTCCTCTTTCTTGTGAGACGAGTGAGAGGTGGATATCGTAAAAAAGAGAGCGGGGGACGCGCGCTTTGCTGGCTGGCGATGAGGTTGGTATGCGCGCATGCGCGTATCCCTCCCTCCCTCCTGGCTCATCCATCTGCTCTCTTTCTTGCTTTTCGCTGGCTTATGTCTCTTCAGGCGGCGCTCCTGGCAAGCCGATGGGCAGCGATGCGCGCTTCCAAGAAATCGAGCAGCGCCTGCCAGCCATTCTTCTCCTGCAAGAGGACCTGCGACCAATCTTGTGTCAGGTAGACATAGGCCGCCTCCAGTGCGTCTCCCAGGCCGAAGGGCAAACGCACCACGTCGTTAAAGTAGGTCTCGGTCCAGTGGAAGAGGACATCCGTCTCTCCATCGGGGACGGCATCCAGCAGCACGGCATAGAAGCCACTCATACTCACCATCACTTCGATGGGCAGCATGCGTGCGGTCGTGTATGCCTCATACTGGCCCAGCAGCGTCGAGCGGTCTGCCGGAAGCCACTCGTGTTCGTAGGCTAACTCTACCAACTGTTGGTAGATATGTCCTGGATTGGTGAATCGAATCGTGGGGACCATTTCGTCTTCCTTTCCTTGTGTAACCATACAATGCTTCATTCCATACAACAACTCCTCTACAAGTATACGTATTCCTGTCGAACTTTGTAACTCTCTGTTAGAAAGTCCTCTCTCATCGTGTTTGACTCTAGGAGAAGTATAGCATATTTCCCGATAAAATACCAGCGTTCCCCTTGTCTTTTGTGTAGAAATGGGGTACACTTGAGCGTGGGAAGAGCGCGGGAGCGTGACAAATTTGGAGTGAGGGAGGAAGCGTACGTGAGCGTGATGAGCAGACATGGTGAGTGAGTGAGTGGGAACCGGCACCGGTCTGGTTAATCAGCAAAGCGCGACCCCCGGTCTCTCTCCCACGCGCGTCTCACTTCCAGCAGACACTCGGCAGCCAGAAACACGTAGGAAAGAACGAGCAAGCAAAAAGGAAAAGGAAAGAGAGGACGACATCGATGCCAAAACAACAGGAGCAGGAAAACAGCGAGCAGTCTCCCTGGTTAGGGGCAGATGCCTACCAGCGAGAAGTGATGGAAGCCTTCACAAGCATCATAAGAACGGCGCGAACCTACCAACCATCGAGTAGGGAGTTCACAGAGGATGTGTGGCATATCCTGACAGGGTTGGCAAGCGCTGTGCAGAGAAACACCCAGCATCACTGGGGAGACGCCTACGTTAAGGTAGCCAATGAGGGCAATAGAAATATGATGAATGCCATCTTCACCCTCACCAGACTCATACAGAGTGAGGAAACGCAGGGCGAGTAGGAAAGAAAGGAGCCTCTCCAATTGAGCAATGAGCGGAGAGGGAATAATTACAGTGAGATGGAAACACCTACGTGTGTTGCATCGAAATGAGACTCGCGCCTATATTCAGAGTCTCATAGAGCAGCACCAGTTACACATTTTTGAGCATTCTCTTGTAGAGAATGCTCCAGGTATTTCTCTACAAGAGAAACTACGTTTTCTTGTCCATGAACATCAAGAGCAAGTCTGGCGTCGTTGCCAAGTATCTACTCGTAAGCGTCTGAAAGCGATACGCATTCAGGAACTTGAGCGAGTATTGAGAAAGAGTAAGTAAGTCGCTGTTTGTTGGAACTAATGGAGGGAATATGCCATGAAGAAAAGAGTGATCGTATCTGCTGAATTTTTGATTGAGTTTGATTTTGAGGAAGAAAATCATCCTGGTCAAATGCCTGAACAGGTAGCATCGGGCATGGTTGACAACTACGAAGAACTCCTAAACAACGGAGATGAAGAGGTAACTATCATCGTTCATGAGGCAAGAGAAGATACCTCAAAACGTTGCGGATACTGCGGAGACGTAGACGACGGTACATTCATCTGGATGAAAGACGATAAGGCGTGGCAATGTATCATGTGCCAGAATGGGAGATAGGTCACGTAATTAGAACAACTTTTCAGGAGGGAATATGTACATCAATTTCGATGAAAAGATAGTCCAGACCAACGGGGTTACGTACTCATTCGATGAGGCTCTAGCGGAAGGCGTCATGACACAAGAGGAACTTGATGAATACGAAATGCGCTTTCTCACAATGGCGCTGATCGATATTGAGGAGGCGGGCTATCAGGATGTGACAACAGAAGCCAACAAACAAAATACGTCAAATCACTGGTATGTCTTCGCAAATGAAAAGGGCGTCCACTATTGTGACACGATAGACGACGTGCTAGACCTTGCGGAAACAATAGGATGAGTAAAGGTTGATATTCTTTCCTTATCGTCTCTCTCCCAATGGTCCGACCGCGTAGGGCTGGTCGGACCAGTGCCTTTTGCTTCACATGCAGGAGAAGTGGACAGGGCTTGCTAGCATAGCAAGAGTGCGCGCGCGCTTCACCCGACCAGGGACCGGCGCGCGCGACTCGCTAGCGAGGGAGAGAACGCCATCTCTGCTCCTACCGCGATGGGAGCATTTCCTACCAATGCCTCGCACACGCACCGGTAGGCGGCACGTGGCGTTCCCGTCCTGGCTGGCTAGCTGGCTGATCTCTCTCCCTTCCTCACAAAAGAGAGCGCGAAGCGAAATGAAATGAGCAAGAAGGGGAGGAGAAGAAAGGAGTCTCTCATTATGACCCGGCAAGACGAGAACTATCGGCAACCAGGAGAAGAGCAGGGGTCGCCACGCTACGTGCCACTGCCCGCGCCACACCTGCGACCCTCCCTTCTCCCCCCTTCTCCCACGCCCAGGCGACTCTCCCAATACGCGGGAAAACTGCCCGCCATACGAGGGGAACACCAGCACGGCCCATCGCTTCGTACCCGCCGCCAGCAGCAGCAGCAGCAGCGCCGGTCACGTCAGCGACAGAGACGACTCGCCCGGCGGCTCCTGCCACCCTTGGGGGCGGTGCTGGCGCTGGCGTTGCTTCTCTTGCTGATCCTCTCCCCCTTCTCTTCAGCACTCTTCTTGCGCCATCCCTCGCAGCGCCTGCGCCTGATCGGGGAAACGACGATGACCGTACCGGCGGTGGTTCCTCTCTTCACACGCACGCCGTCGGTGAACCGTCCGACTTTCGAGCGCGGCATCGCTACCCCGGTCTGGTCTCCCTCCGGTCTGGATGCGGGCAGCCAGTGGAGCCATGACCTGACCGAGATCGCCTCACCGCAGGTGGGGGCCACCTGGATTGAGCAGCCGGTGCTGCTCTCCTTTGGACCTGACCCCACAGCGCCGGGACAGGAACGGCTCCTACGGGCGGTCCCATCGCTCTCCTCGCTGGCAGCCGGGATACACACTGCGCACAAGGCGGGTCTCTCGGTGTTCCTGACGCCTCTGGTGATGCTCTCTGATGTTCCCTCCGGCTGGGTCGGGATGCTGGCTCCCGCCTCGCCCTTCCTGGTGCAGCGCTGGTTCGCCGCCTACAGCGCCGCCTGGCTGCCCTACGTGCGGCTGGCAGCCTCCCTGCGCGTGGAGCAGGTAGCAGTAGCAACCGAGTGGGTTCACCTCTCCTACGCCGCGCCTGTGGCATTGTGGGAGTCCCTGTTGGGAGAGATGGCATCGGCCTACACGGGCAAGCTGACCTACGATATGAACTGGACGGAGGCCATGCCAGCAGGGGCCTTCCCGACATGGATGGAGGACCCCCGCCTCTCTGCGTTAGGCATAAGCGAGTACATGCCGCTGCTCTCCACGTCGGGCAGCATCCCGCCGTCTCAGGTAGCAGCGCTGTGGAAAGCGCGCATCCGACCCCTGCTCGATGGAGTGGCGCTGCATACCGGCAAACCGGTACTCTTGTCGGAACTGGGCTACCGCGATACAGGAGACCTTTTCTACCAGACGTGGCGGCCTGATAACCCGACTGCCAGCCCGCCCGATGAGGCACAGCAGCAGGCAGCCTACGGGGCGGCGCTCTCCCTGTCGCTGGGAGACAGCAGGGTGATCGGCGCGTTTGTGTGGGGCTGGCGCAACGCCGGACTGTTCTCTCTGGTGGGGGATACTGGGGTGATTGCAGTGATTGCCAGTGTGTATCAAGGACGATAAGGAAAGAGAAGAAAGGAGTTTCTCACGACATGAACGAAAGACGGAAAGAAGAAGAACTCAGCATTCACGACATGACGGCAGAGCCGTCGCGCTTCGGCATCTGCGAGAGCCTGGTGGACGAGGAGTTCCCCCAGGCCACCCCGGAGGTGCGCGCCGCTATTCTGGAGTATGCCGAAGGCAACCTGGGCTGCGCGCGCCTGCTGGCTCAGGCCTGCAAAGATCGCTGCGCCACGGCCTACAACGTGGCTGAAGTGGTTGGCTGGTCGCTGCCCCCGCATGAGAGGGGGACAGGAGATGAGGTCACTGCGCCGGGGCGGCAGGAGGCGGGCTGGCAACTCTACCTGCGCCTCAAGAGCGGCTATGCGCAGTAACCCCCTCTTCGACAACAAGATGCGTGCGGACGCCTCTGGCTCTATCCGCACGCTGCACGACGTGGTACGGCAGGCGCTGGAAGACCACTTCGACGGCTGGCGCGTGGTGCGCATCAGCGCCACAACCAGTAGCGAGTATGCAGCCATGTCCGATACCCGTCTGGATAGCCATCCGCTCTATGTGGCGAAGGGCGTGACGGGGAGTTTTGACGTGGAGCTGATCGAGGACGGCCCGCTTGACAGGCCGCCACTCCCAGCAGAGCAGCAGGAGGAAGAACCGACGCCACAGGAACACTTTGTGCAGGAGGTCGCCGGGGGGAACAAACGGGCTATGCCGAAACGGGAACTCTGCTGCTGCGTGCAGATACTCTCCTCACTTGAACTGCTCATCACCGAGATGAGATTGGCGGAGCCGCGCTGAGTGTGGCATACTAGGCGCGGCGTTTTGTTCTCTTGTTCTCTCTTCTTATCGTCCGTTTAGCGAAAGGAACTCCTTTCATATGAAATACACACACAAGGTATTTCTCGCCGCCGCTCTTCTCTTGGCCCTCTGCCTGGCTACCGTTGGTGGGATCGCCTTCGCCAAGAGTCACTCGACTCTCTCCACAACTACCTTCTATGCCTGTGAGGTGGTCACATCCTCATCTACAAATGCATCAGTCGCGGGGCAGATCGATCCTAACTCTATCACACAGGACAGTAGTCTCAGCTGTCCTGCTGCCGGTGGAAACCTGGATGCAACGCAAGTCGTCTCCTGGTCGATGACCGGCCCGCAGGGTATTCAAGGTATTCAAGGGCCTAGTGGGCAGACAGGGGCCACAGGGGCCACAGGGGCCACTGGTGCTTCTGGTCTACCTTTCTCCGCGCCAGCTTGCACCGAGACCGGACTTGTGGGAGCGGAGGCGCAGGAGAATGCGCTCTTCTGTATGAGCGGTATTGTCCCCGACGGCGGCTTCGTCTACAAAGCGTCGGTCGCCATGGCCGGGGCTACCCACCTGATCGTGGGAACGCCCATCTATGTGGGACCAAGCGTAGACTGGAATGGCTCTCCTATTACCTATGTGGAGTTCACGAGCGGCTACCACGCCGAGTACCACAGCGATAATGTGGTACGCTTCTACAACAATTTGAGCCACCAGGTGTTCTAGGGAACACCCATGCGGAATTGAGGCGGTAAGGGAGAACACCAGTGAGACACCTTCTTCCCTTACCGCCTCTTCCTATCTACTCATTGGAAGGAAGGACTCTTTCTATGACCTATGAAGCACAGGCGGCGCTCTTCGCCGCCCTGGGCAACCCAACACGCCTGGCGCTCCTCTTCCTGCTGGTCAAGGGGAAAGGTCGCCTGCGCATCATCGACCTGGCAACCCATCTCAAGCAGGAAGGTTATCCGACGCACCCCTCCAATATTTCGCTACAACTCAAGGACCTGCGTGGGATCGGTCTTATCACGGCTCACAAAGAGGGAACCGAGGTCTACTACCGGCTCTGTGATGATGGCATCACCCAGATGCTGGAGACGCTGCTGGCGCTGCTGCACCCAGAAGAGTAATGGACTATAGGAAGAATAAGAGGGATGGATGGAAGGAGGGATGGATGCGAGGAAAGTGGATGAGGCTGCTGCCTTCCTTACGCTCCATAGACGCCTATCCTGGGGAGTCCCCTGTGGGTTGGGGGAGTGGTCATAGAGAGAGACCGGTGGGACCAGAGAGACACACGCCTGGGAATGGATGGAACACCCGCACCCGCTTCCTTCCCTTCGAGTAGAGCAGACCTCTGACCGGAGAAGTGGCGCGCACCTCTCCAATTTTTGAGAGGCGCATCCCCAGTCTGCAACGTGGGTCATACCTGCCTTGCCGCTCTTTTCTGTGACACAATGGTGATTCGCGGGCGAGTTTCTTGTGGTATACTTGAACAGGAACACATAGGAAAGAACGAACGATTGTTGAATAGCACAGAAAAGCACACACGGAAAGAAAGACACATCCCTATGCATGATACTACGCGAGACCGGGAGCGACAGATTATTCCACGCGCCGATGTCGGTTCTCTCATTCGCGATCTACGCACACTCACCTCACGTCAGAAGCTGCTAGGCGGCATGAAGTACCCACCCATCGAGTTCAAACCGTCTGAGAAGCACGCCTGGCTGCAAGGTGATACCAACGGCCAGTTGAAGGTGGCCGAACTGGTGAATGATCGCCTGACCATCTTCTGCCTCACGCATGATCTGAACCTGGAGTAGGAAGGAAGGAGCCAACCCCAGGCAGCCAGAAAGCAAAGCAGGCCATCGTCGCCTCTCTCTCACTGTCTCCCCTATACTTGGGGGACGCGAGACAAGCAAGAAAAGAGAGAGAGAGGAGACTATCCCAACAATGGTAATCCAGCACCACCACCAGCACTCCCCCGATACCCCATTCTCACCATCACTAGAGCAGTTCGATCCCGACCGCTACCAGCAGTTTCCCTGGAAGGGTGTGTCGCGCGACAAACGCACCGGCAAGCAAGAGGAGTACCTGCTGACGGTGGACACGCACGAGTGGCGCGTGGTCGGCTGTACTTGTCGGGACTACTACTACCGCGTGCTGCCCCACTTCAAGGACTCCTGTAAGCACCAGGATACCTTCAACAAAGATGAGCCTGACATGAGAAGAGAACGCTTGCAGATGTTTCTACGGTTAGAGGAGCGCAAGCGAGAAGAGCGCCAGTATCAGATCGAACCAGGGCGCTGTAATTGCTGCCACTGTAAGAGTATCGCTGCCGTGTGTGACGACTGCTTATACCGGCGGTAAGAAAGAAAAGAGAGAGGGGGAAATGGTCCGACTGGTATAAGCTGGTCGGCCCATTTCCCACTCTCTGTGTGTGTGTGCTATACTCTTTCCAGC
>VFSW01014670.1_pt1 | contig 10815 bp, 14 predicted proteins | sample 5358111 | NCBI WGS metagenome assembly VFSW01 (sample SAMN11554181, study PRJNA540505) | mine drainage metagenome | isolation source: sediment from site ElyBrook_90M | place: USA: Ely Copper Mine, Vershire, VT | collected 2017
TGGTCCCCCCATTGAAGCGGGAAGCCCCGCCCTTTAGGGCTGGGGAGGATGTCACCTACCAAAAGTCCACTGGCGGGGAGTCGTCCCTCTGCTTCAAGAAGGGGATCATCGGCACCCTCTCCCAGGACCAGGAGGCGCAGTTCTGCAAGGTCATGGAGCCCATCTCCGGCTCCTCGGGGATGAAGAAGCGGCTCGCCCAGTTCCAACAGGCGAGTGAGGCCTGCTCTGGGATGGACTTGCCGAACCGGCTGAACTGCATGTCCAAGGAGCTGAAGAAGTCGGGCACCCCGGCATCGACGTTGGGGAGCACGGCCGCCATCCTCTCCGCCTAGGCAATCATCGTTCGCTGGCCTCGGAGAGGGTTCTAACTGCTAGCAGTTAGAACCCCCTAAATACTATGCTTATAATGTCCAATTGCCGATGCCTCCTCCCCAGACCGCCAGAGCCTATCCGTTCAGGGTCCTGACGGGGAAGGAACGCCTAGAGCTCCACAGCCACCATCGACGGATCCCCATCTCCCTCATGCTGGCCCCACTACGGAATGGGAGTCCTATCTTCGTCCAAGGACTTCGGCGCAGCAGTGCTCACTACCTTCGGAAGAGGCTCGGGGTGCTCCTCAAAGCCGAGGTGGATGCCATCCATGTGGTGGTGGATGGCATTGATGGCTACACCTACAGCATCCATGTAGACGTTCCAGACGTTGTGGACGCCCCGGACCCACCTTTATCCCCTCATTCCAGATAGGGGAGGACATGCGGACAAGTGGAAAGGTCCACCAGAGCCCCGGCCAGATTCGGATCACGAGCCAGCCCGGCCTCAAGGACGGCTGGATCTGGCGCAGCTCCGGCGTTGACCGGCGGTCGGACAGGGTGTTGGAGCGGAACGCGGTCTTCGCCCAGAAGATGCAGGGCAACTCGATTGCCACGGCCTGTAAGGGCAAGAACCGGTCGGCGTTCTTCGCCTGCCTCCGGACGCAGGGCAAGAAGGCCTGGGGCGGCGGCTAGAGCCGTTCCTCCAGCCTCGGCGGCCCCGTGAAAGCGGGGCCGGCAACCTCTTCCTCCCTTTGAAATAGGCGCATCGGCTTCTTCGGCCCATGCCTGCCACTGTTCAGGATTCTCTTGCCACCATCGCGTTAGGTACTTGAGCTCGCTGCCTTGACGAAGCACTTCGCCAGTTCCGTCATCCCTGCGGACCGCGAACAAGCCTGCTCCGACTGGCCCGGTCCCCGGGCCGTCTCTCCTGCCATGAGCCGTTGAACGATGACCTGGATGTCGGCCTCACTGCGGCGCCCTTCCAGGACCAAAGCCGCACTAGCCTCGCCCTTGCGGTAGAAGGAGATCGTGGGGGTCTTGATGACCTTCTCCTGGTCGGCCCGCTTGTCCCACCCCGGCTCGTTGCAGTCTACGGCGAAGGCTTGGAAGTCGGGGACCTTCCCCATGACCTGAACCATGGTCTGGATCTCCTCTTCGCAGAAGGGGCAGTCGGGTTGAGCCCAGATCACGGCCGTTACTGGCTTGGAGTCCAGGGCCTTGCGGAAGGCCTTCTCCTGATACTCGAGGAGGGTCTCCGTGACGGCCTCGAAGTCCTTGAGGGGCTTCACGCAGTTCTTCCGCTCCTCTCCGTCCTTGGCTCCGAGCAGATCGCAGATGGCTTCGGGGGTGGCGTAGACCATGCCTCAGGAAAGCATGCCCTGCGCCTTCAACCTTTCGAGAGTGCGGGTCCGTAGCTCGGATGGGTATCGGGACAGGAAGGAGAGGTAGGGGGGGAGACCCTCGGCCTCCGTCAGGGCGGGCAGTTCCGTCTCGCCAGTAGCGTTCTCCGAACTGAGCTTCTCCAGAGCTCGGAGGAGGACCTCCCGGGCCTCTGGGGGGAGGTCGGAGGTGTCCAGGTCCTCCCGGAGCATCTCGGCGAGGTAGTCCCGCCATGTGCGAGTTAATGCTGGGACTTCAGCCATGCTTCCAGCCTGATATTGACGTACAGGTGACGAGCCACCGCCCAAGCGATGGCGGAGGGGTCCCCAACGCGGAAGAGCCCATTCCCATCCTCAAGGAGGAAGCCCTTCTTCGCCATGCGGGTGCAGACGAGGTGAGGGAGACAGGTCTCGGTGGGATGGAAGGGACGGCCGAGCTTCTCTTGGGTGTCGAGCAGGGAGCAGATGAGGGGGACCATGGAAGGATCGGCCCGGACCAGCTCGTACCACTTGGCCCGGCGGGTGGCTTCCGTGACGGCAATTCCTTCCACGCTCATGCCTCCTCCATGATCTCCTTGACGGTCTTGAGGGAGATCTCCATGCCGTCCTTGTGCCGAACTCGAGCAACCTCTTCTCGTGCGCCTTTGCCGAAGGAGAAGGCGACGATGAGGCCCTTAGTGCGGCCGGCCCTGCGGAGGGCTGTCTCAAAGTTGTCCACCACGTTCCTCCCGATGGACTCCGACTGTTTGACCTGAATGGGAGTTCCGTCAAACAGCCAGCCATCGACTCCCATATCCCCACTCTTCTTCGCGGAGAGCCTGCCCATGAGCTGACGGACGACCCAATTCTGGAACTCGAATGGGGGCATGGCACGAATCTCCTCCTCGGTCTTGGGCAGTCCGATTATGTCGTTGTCAACAATGGGGACGCTCAGGGCGTGCATCCGTTTGACCATCAGCCTACAGGCCGTTGGGGAAACGTCCACCCCGACCCAGTTCCGTCCCAGTTGTTTCGCCACTGCGATGGCGGTCCCACAACCGCACATCGGATCTAGGACCACGTCCCCAGGGTTGGAGGAGGCCGTAATCAGCCGTTCAAGGAGGGCCTCGGGCTTTTGGGTCGGGTACCCAAGCCGCTCTTGATCGTTTTGGGGAAGGGCCGGGCAATCCGTCCACCAGTCATTCATTCCCCGTCCTTCGTCCATGTAGTACTTGTACGTCTTCCCGTTATTGGAGTTCGTACGGACCCGGTACCGCCTCCCGTCAGCGTCAGCATGACTGAAAGAGCCTTTGTCCACGAAGGGGATTCTAGGCAGGTTAAATGTGTAGTCCTTCCCTTTGGAATAGACAAAAATCGTGTCGTGTTTTCGGTTGAAATATCTCTTTGAACGACCGGAAGTGTCGTAGCACCACACCACGTCGTTCACAAAGTTCGATTCCCCGAAAATCCTGTCCATGAGGAGTCGCAAGTGGGCATTGGCGTGCCAATCGCAATGGAGGATTATGGAGCCCGTCGGCTTGAGCACCCGGTAACACTCACGGATTGTGGGTTCCATCCAAGCTATGTAGTTCTCAATCCCCCCCTGCCACCGGTCCTCGAAGGCCCGAAGCTCGTACCCGTCCCCCCACAGGACTTCGTAGTTCCGGTTCGAGAAGAACGGTGGGTCCATGTAGATCAGGTCCACCGACTCATCGGGGAACTCTAGGGTATCTCCTAACACTTTCGCCGCTTGGCCGCAGTAGATTGCGTTCTTCTTCATCTCTCTCTCCTTCAGACCTGGGCTTCCTGCCCCAGGGTCCGAATCAGGAATTCCGCATCCTCTTCCGTGCGGGCCATCTTGGCAATACGGATCGCGTCCCTCAAGTCTCGGGACTTGCGGGAAACCCCCTCGGCCACCAGGGTGGCGATTCGGGCCGAGATCCCGTTCTTTTGGAGGTAGCCGGTGGCAATGGCGACGAACTCCTCCGGACTGTAGTCCCGGATGGGGATCTTCAGGAACCGGCTCCGAAGTTCGGGGCGCAGGTGCCGAATGTCGTTCGCCGCGGCGAATACCCGCATGTCAATCATCTCCGAGTAGGACTCGTTGTAGTTCATCGCCGATACAATCCCGTCCATCAACTCCAAGAGAATGGTGTCCTGCTCCGAGTTCATCTTGTCGAGCTCGTCCAGAATGAGGTATCGGGGACGGTCCTGGGTGACCACCCTGCGAAGGCCGGACTTGGTCACCGTATCGGCGTGACGGAAGAGGGCTCCAGGCAAGCGCCCGATGGCCTCCATAAAAAGCGTCTTACCGGTGCCCGGCTTTCCGTGAATCAAGCAATGGGTCGGCGCTGGGGTTCCCAGGGCAAGGAACAGTTGCCTCTTCACATCGGCATAGCCCAGCACCGTATCAAAGAGGGTCGGGGGGACTCCCACTGGGAGTGGAGGTAAGTCGGAACTACCGACTCTCTCCCTCTCTCGCTTGATCTCCGCCTGCTCGTTGAAGAACCGATTCACGGCCTCCATCGCTTCCAAGGGGTGAGTGACCGAGTACAACGCCTCTGGAGTGTCCAACCGGTCCATCAGGCCGTCCAAGACCAGTTGGGTCAAGGCTTTCGGCATCACCCGAATGTGCTGCCACCGGAACCCTGCGTGTCCCCGTCCCTGATACTCTAGGGCCCGGCGAAGGGTCTCGGCGGTCGCTGGGCGGGCGTACAGGTACTGAAGGATCGTTCGGGTGATCGTGGGGTCAGGGCTGCTTCCTACGTCGGGCATGGGGGCATCTCAGGTGGGAGCCATCGAAAGCACTTCGGACACTTGGCCGGCACCTTTACCCGTCCCTTCCATGTGTGCTTACAGGTCGGGCAAGCCCATAGGGTAGGGGGGTTCCGGTGGGCAGGGCGGTTTTCCCGTTGCCTACACCGAGGGCATACGAGGATCCCGATACTATTGGATCGGGGGATTGTCTTCCAAGCGTAATCGCACCGTCGGCATGTGGCGTGTTCTCCATCCCGCTGGACCCCGCGCGATTCTGGTGGCAGATCTAACAGGGCGGTTTTAGGATGGGCCTTCATGAGGTGATACCCATCATGAGGGAGAACGGAGACTCATATAAGATTTCTTAGGGACGCAGTACCTCCCCGGAGGTGCGGCCCGGGATCCCGCTCCGTCCGCCGTAAATAATATTCACAATTGTATTAACGGAACTAGCTTTTACCTCAGTAAAACCGCACGCATGCGACCTCCCATCGAGCCGCCGGCGACATTGTCGGAACTAGATTTTCTCTCGGCAGGTCGGGCCTCTCGGATCCCTTCGCCGGTTCCCATATTGTCCGCAGATATTCTACCGGTCATCATATTGTCGGAACTAGCTTTTTACCTCGATAATTAGACACTCCGAGCGACATCCCGTGAACCACTTCTGATATTGTCGGAACTAGTTTTTCTCCTCGATGGATGGGTTAGGTGGGTATGTAACCTTTTTATTGTATTAACGGAACTAGCTTTTACCTCGATAAATCGCCTGAAACAGAATTGACGCTTACCGCTAACGAAAAATTGTCGGAACTAGTTTGCCTCTATTCCCACCGGCCCCCTTGGGAGACCCGGGGCAGGGGCCGGTAGTGATGGAGCCACCGCCCTACCCCTAAGTATTCTCCGGGAACCGGGAGATCGTCTTACTTCTTCTTCCCTGCCTCCTTGAGGGAGCGCTTGAGCTGGGATAGCGCCCCTAGGGCGACCTGGGCTTGCAGTTCCGGAATGCCGTATCCCTTCTTCGAGTCCAAACGGGACTCTCGGGATAGGTCCTCCGGCAAGAGGGCTAGGCCGTCGTGGATCCAAGCGATTCCCAGATTTACCCGGGAGATCGCCAACTGTATCACGGGGTCCGTCTTCAACGGCCTAAATCTCCTCTAAGGCTTGGAGGACCTTCCCGGCGGTCTTCATCCCCTCCCGAATCGCCGTCAGGGTGCGGGCCCGGGTGGCCCGGCGGAGGTCTTGGCTGGCATGGACAAACCCGGCCAAGGCATTCCCCATATGGTCCGTCGGTGTCTCGCTCTTCTCGTCCTTTGTCGCTGGCATACTCTCTCTCTCTCGGGCCGTCAGGCCCAGGCCCTACCGGCGGGTTCGCGCCGCCTACCCCGCTTTTACGGACTTAGGGCGGAAGGGGTTCTTCCCAGATGGGGCCTTCCCTACCCTAAGGCTCCCCAACTTGGGCTAAGTGGGCCCTTATGTCGGCTATCCGCATATCCATGTAAAGGACCGTCGAAATGCACCCGGCGATAACCCACCGGTCCCGTTCGGATCGTCCCCGGCCCGCCATGTCCGGCAGGTCGGCGAAATGGAAGGGCGGGAGGTACCCTAGCCGCATGTAGGCTTCGTCGATCTCCCAGCTGAGATCCATCCCTCCCCCGGTCAGGGCTAGGCCGTACATGTCGGGTTCGATATGGACCAGGCATAGGGGAAGGTCCATGATCTTAGTGCATGCTTCCTCTATGGGCATGGTGAATCCTGGCAGGGGATAGTAGTAGTCCATCAATGGGCCTTCACTCTCGAAAAGCTCCGATTCCGTCCCGTTCCGTTCGCAGGTGGGACAGGCGTTTTCCGTCGTGACCGTCGAGCAGATCTCGCACCGGTTCGACTCCCATGAATCCCACCCGTCAGAATCTGACCAGGAAAAACCGACCGGCACGGTTTGGATTGCCGACCGAGCTAATCCCGCAGGGTACGGGTATTCGTCGCTGGGGCTCTTCTCTTCCGTCGTGGCTTTCATACTCTCTTCTCTCCCGGGCCTCGAGGCCCGAAACCCTGTAGGCGGAGTCGCACCGCCGGTCCCGCTGGGTCGGGTACAGGGTAGTTAGGTAATCCGCGCAACGGGACATAGTGAGAAAACCGCACTACAGGGCAGGTCCTCCCCGGTCCGGTAGTCCGATAGTGGGCCCACGTTCGTCGGAAAACCGTACTAGAGCGTTCGGAGATTGCGATGAAGGGCGCCCGGGGAAAGTCGGACTAGGGTAGTGCGGAGATCGTGCCCTCACTCCCGCAAGAGAAAACCGCACTATGCACTTAGGCCGACGGCGCCCCGGCTCAGGGCCAACAGGACCCGACGGGGGCCCTAGTACGGTTATCGGCGTGACCATCGAACAAGCCATAACCGTACTACCTGAGCTCCCCCACTTTCACGGTCCGGGCCCAGCGGGGGGATTGCCCATCCCCCACCAGGCATACCACTACCTGGGTATTCGCCGGGGCCCGGTCCGGCCATGGGGTATAGCCGTCCGTGACCACGACTATAACATCCGGCACCGGGCCACGTTCAAGGAGGGCTTCTAAGCCCGCTCCCATATCCGTTCCGCCCCCCCCCACTAGGGAGATCTGCCGGGTGCGGGTGACTCGCTGCCGGGTATGTACGGCAGCGTCCACCGATAGAACCTCGATAGGGGTACCCAGGGTCTTCAGTACTCCCCCTATCTCCGCTAGGGCTTTCGCTAGCTCTTCCGTGCCCATAGACCCCGACGTATCGGTAATCACGGCCACTTGGGGAACCGGCCGGTACATGGAAGGCAGTATCACCCTGGGAATTTGCCGTCGTGATGGACGGTGGAAACTGTAATCGTCCATGCCGGAGGCCCGGGCGACGGCCGACCGGACGGCCGACCTAAGAGCGGCCCGCCAGTTGATTTGTGGATGAAGGTACGACTCCGCCCACCGTTGGAGGCCCGCCGGTACGGTTCCCCGACTCTTGGAGGCTTCTTCTCGGATCGCCTCCGCCGTCGCCCGGCGGATCGTGCCCAGCTCCGCCGGGCCCATCCCCTCCGGGGCGGGTTCGCCGGTCCGACCGACCGTCCCGGGGGCCGGAGCTTCCCAGGGCTCAGGTTTGCCGGTCGACCCCGAGCCGCACGGCTTGGGTTCGGGACCCTTCTTCCCGTCCCCGGGCCCCCCTCCCCCTGGGCAGGGTGGGGGCACCGGTAGTAGGTCTAGGTATTCTTCCGCGGTTCGCTGTGCGGGAAGGTCAAAGGTGGATGGGTAGACCGCACCCTCCGGCAGGTTGAGCCCCTCCGAGCGGATATCGTCGTTAATCTCCAGATCGCCGGCGACGTTCGCTCTTTGAGTGTCCGGCGTCAGGGGGTCCAGCCGGCCGGCGTGGTCCCTGATTAGGTGGCCGAGCTCATGATAGAGGACGGCCTCCCGCTCCCCTGGGCTCCAAGTCTCCAACTTTTCAGCGTCGTAATAGAGCCGTCCGTATTTGTCCACCCCCAAGGTGCCTAGGCCCGGGGAGGAAACCGGAACGACGGCCCATAGCACCGACCCCATGTACGGGTGAGACATGGAGAGGCGGAGCCGGGCCGCTTGGAGGGAGGTAGGTAGGCTCATTCGGCCACCCTCCATCCGGCCCCTTCCCGGGTCAAGATCGCCGGTGCCAACCGAGACTCTTTCAGGGCCTTTGTGATAGTATGCTCTTCCTCTTCCTCTTCGTCCGCGGCCGTCAAGCCGTTTTCCCCCCGGCAAACCGTGAACGCCATTAGAGCGTCGGGTTCCCGGAACGGTGCGCTCCCTGGGGCCGGAGCTACTTTCACTACCCCGTCGTAGTGCTGCCCATGCCGGGCGATTAGGCCGGTAATGTGGTATGCCTCAAACCCATCCGGCCACGATAGCGGGAGATCTCGCTTGAGGGCAGCATAATCATCCCGCCATAGGTCTAGGGAGTCGAACCCGGCCTCATCAATCGGAGGGGCCTCCTGGGCCAACTCCAGCTCCGCCATGCGTCGATAGGCTAGGTCCAGATCGTTCTTCTCTCCCTCAGGGGGTAGGCGGGCGTACCGGAAGTTCCGGCGGGCCGCTAGAACCCAAACGAAGGCTTGAGCCCAGGGGGGAAGGTCCGATAGGACGGCTTGGGGGCCCCATAGCCCGATAAACCCGTTTTCCAGCGGAGGGCCCGCCTTGTCACGCTCTCCGTGCGCTTTGAGCACATGGCGGATATCGGAGCAGGTAGGGGCCGACCGGTCCTCTTGGGAAAGGGTGGCTAGAATATCGGTCACCCCTGAGTCGTCGTCGTCTTTGTGGTCAGGAAAGACTATCGCCCCATCCCTGGCGATTAGGACCCGGTGTACGGAGCCGTGAAGCCCACCGCACCGGTACCGGAACGTCGATACCCCCTCCTTAGCAATCTCCCGGTAGGTGCTTACTTGGTCCTGTAGTCCGACCCGTACATGTAGGGAGCTCATCTCGTCGTTCCACCTAGACCCGTCGTTCCGGGCCCTATCTATCATAGTGCTAGATTCCTTCTTATCGAGGGGAGCCCATGGCGCATCCGGCGCGAAGGCCGGGGCGATCCCGGCCGGCCACTTGGGGGATAGCTTGCCCTTGACGTTCCAAGCCCGATAGTACTTCGTCCTCCGGCTCATGGGCTATCCTCCCTCCCCGGGGTGAGTCCGGCGGCTTTGAGTACGGGGAGGTAGGCCCGGATAGCGTCGGCCGCTTTCCGTGCGGCTTCGGGCTTGGTCCTCCCGGCCAGCCGCCGGGCAGCGACGGCCCCCACGTCGGCCCCCCCTTCCCTTGCGGCCGTCGCCAGGACCTCCCATGCGCTAACCTGACGGTCGACGCTCCCACGACGTACCACGGCGTCCACGATAGACGTTAGGATAGCGTACGTCAAATCGCCCCTCTTGGGCAGGTGCCAAGCCTTGGGGTCCTTGAGCACGGCCTCAGGGTCGGGCAGATCTGCCGAGCGGAGGTAGGCTATGAGCTCCCCGGCCGCTCCCGGGCCGACCGACCCCACCGATAGGAGGGCCTGTACGTCTATGTCCGCACCGACGGACCGTGCGGCCGTCAAGAGCCGAGCCAGCATAGCCCAGGTTCGAGGGGAGGGCCACGCGCGCCCGGCGTCCGAGTCCTGCTTAGGAGGCTGGAGTAAGAGGGCGGGCCGGGCATGGAGAAACCCAGCGATTAGGGCCCGGGCCTGTACGTCCTCTTCCCACGTGGGGGGGAGCCCGGGGGTGTTGTCCGTCGGCCATACGCCGGATACGATAGACTCCCCCCAAACCCCCACGTCTACTAGGGGGGTTTCTAGGTGGATGAACCGGTTGGCAAGGGGCGGGCTCAAGTCCCATCCCCCGGCCGCTTGGTCAGGGGGATTAGCGGCCGCAACGACAGATACCCCATCAGGCAAGGCGAGATCGCCGACGACCCTATCCAGCACTACCCGCAAGAGGGCCGCTTGGACCGCCGGGGGGGCCGTCGTCAGCTCATCCAAGAAGAGGAGCCCCCTCCCAGCTTGGGCTAGTCGTCGGGCCCATGCCGGGGGGGCTAGGCTTACGGTGCCGTCGGCTTGAGGGACGGGGAGCCCGGAGAAGTCAGTAGGATCACGCAGGGAGGCGATCACTACCTCGCACGGAAGACCCCGGGTCTTGGCTAGGGCTTGGACCTGGGAGGTCTTCCCCGTACCGGGCGCGCCCCACAAGAGGACCGGGGTCCGGGTCCCGACCGCTAAGGAAAGGGCCGACAAGTACGCGTCGTTCATGAGCTCGTTCCTGCCAGCTCAGCCAGGCAGAAAGGGCAGGTCCGCCCCATCGACCGGCATACGCCGCAAAGGAGGGTATTCGACGGGGGCGATCTGGCCGGATTTTTCCCGGAAAAAATTTTCCCGGAAGTGCTCGGTGGCTCCATCATGAAGGATTAAGGGTTGGGTGGTATATATACTTGAAGTTATAAGATTCTTAACTGTAATTAAGATTCATGGAAAATGAGATTTCTCATGGAGGGCCTGGAAGAAAAAAATCCGGAAAAAAACCGGGAAAAAAATTCCGGCGAACAATCTCATGCCAGGCGATCAAGGCAGGAGATCCATTAAACGGCAGGAGCCCAGGCGGACCCTGAAGAGCTCCATAGGAGCCGATTCATTCCCAGATACCAAGCCAACGGCAAGACCACGAAGGCCGCCCCCAGCTCGAACCCAAGGCCCGGCTCGAGTGCTAGGACCAAGAGCAGGTAGGACCCTGCCTCCCCAGCTCCCATAAGCCGCATCTTCCGGGGGCGGTCCCATGTGCCGTTTGCGAGTAAGGCATACTGATAGATCACCAGCAGGACGAACGAAACGGCACCCACCAGCCCCCCACAAACGACCCCCACTACCAGCCATGCCCCTGCCC
>VFSW01014671.1_pt1 | contig 10814 bp, 9 predicted proteins | sample 5358111 | NCBI WGS metagenome assembly VFSW01 (sample SAMN11554181, study PRJNA540505) | mine drainage metagenome | isolation source: sediment from site ElyBrook_90M | place: USA: Ely Copper Mine, Vershire, VT | collected 2017
GTGTGAGGATGTTGAGGGGACGTTTGACCGGCTGGACGCGCTGTGGGCCTACTCGACGCAACAGTGGCTCCGCCACACCGCGCCTGACCCGACCGACCGCAATCGCTCGCGCTGGCCGACCTCGGCGTGGTGGGAAGTGGTACAAGGGGCCAGCTTCGGCAGGCCACAGACGGCTCCCGCCCAACGCCAACGGGCGCATGCCTTCCACGAGGCGCGTATCCTGGCGACCATTCTGGGCTATCTCGAAAGTTGGTCGGCGTACCAGGCGGACAAAGCGGTTCCGGCGACGCTCGACCTCTCGACGGTGTTGCGTGACATCTACGACCGGGCGGGGGACTTCTACGAGGAGCGGGGGACGGACTACCGTCAGGAAGTCCTTAAACGCCGCAAGCATATCGGGTTTGCCCAGTGACGGAATGGCTAACTAGCAGTGTATCCAAATGGCCCGTTGATTTTAACTCAGCGGGCCATTTGGGTTGTCTGACTTACCTGCTCTCAACCCATTCTTTGATTTTGTCAACATCACTTGGAGCGTAGTATCGCCGTCTGCGATCAGGCGGGAAGGACTGCTGGGGAATGTTCAGGGCGTTGATGGCTGCTTGAACTCGGCTCAATGGAACCCTAAGCTCAACAGCGATTTCTTCGACGGACTTGAACCCTACTGGTACTCCCATGTTTAACCTCCTCTGCTTAGGGTTTCTTTGCCTATTGTACCATACTCGTTATCCTTTTGTCACGTCGAAGAATATTCAATAGGCGATTATCATATATCTTGACAAGGGTATTTCCTTATGGTATTATGACGATATAAGGTAATCTGTCTCTAGCGCATACGAAATAGCTGCGGTGAGTGTGAAACATCGCGGGGCGTTTCGGAGAGCGGCGGTTGGCCCGCACGCGCAGAGCCTCTGACAACTGAATAGCTACACACCTAAGCTCCAGGCAACGGATTGGCGATCACTGAGCAGGCGAGGCGTGATGTAGTGTATCGTCCGTGAGGATGGGCAGCTGCTTGAACCGGAGGGGACTCTGGGGCTGCGTCCAGGCGAGGCGATAAGACTGGCACAATGGATGGGGCTATTGAAACTTGGCGTGGTTGGTGATGCAAAATCACCTGATTGGCTAGGAGCATAGCGCGATGGAACAGGCGAGCACGGCGAAGAGCGAACCGCCCGCAGCTTTCGTGTCTGCTGTTGGGTCATTTCCTATCCAGGCGTTTGGCTATGGTTCGGTTCGGTATGTCGCGTTCTTGGAAGCGTTGCTTGACGGGTTGTGGGCCTATGAGGCAACCCAAAAGGAGAGGGCGTATGCGCAAGAACCGCTACCAGCCGCCTGATGCGGATGACCCTGGCCGCGATCACTTGCCCCTTGATACGGATTGCACGATCCTTGTGCGCCAGAGTGCGCGGGCCATGCAGGAGCGCAATATGGATAGCGCGGAACTTCATCCAGACGAGTTGGTCGGGATCGCGCGTGACTACTGGGGATTTGCGCCCGAACGGATTCAGGTCATTGATTGGGATATGGGCATTGGGGCCTATAGCACGACCATTGACATGCGTCCAGGCTTGCGGCACTGGTTGAACGACTTGCTTCCCGGTGGGAAGAGTCGGGTGGTGCTGGTCAGCCAGGAGGATCGGCTCTTCCGGGATCGTGATGAGATTGACCATAATGTGTTCATCAAGCAGGTGGCGCAGCATGGGGGGTGGGTCATCTGTGGTCATTCGGTGTACAACTTCCAGTTGGATCGCGACAAGGAGAATTTCCGTGACGCCTGCAAGTATGGGAAGCAGTACATCGAGCGGCATGTCAAACGCCGGTTACATCCGGCCATTCAACGTGCGGCAATGGCGGGGCGTTATGCGGGTGGCCCGGTTCCGTGGGGCTATGTAGTAGATTACGCCCCGCAAAGCTCCACCTACAAGCATTTCGTGCCGTATGAACCGCATGCGCGGCTGGTGGCCGAGCAGGTGTTTGGGTATTTCGCGCATCTGCCGATTCCTTCGGTGGTTGAAGTGGCACGTCATTGGGCGCAAGAGGGCTTGATCTGGCCGTTCTTCTCGCCTGACGTTGACGCTCGTCGACTCAGGTTGGTTGAGCGGACGTGTACGCGAGATGAACTGCGCGGTGGCTACCAATTTCATACGCAACAGGTGCCGCTCATCTTGACCAATGTGGCGTATCTCGGCTGGCGTGCCCGTAATGGACAAGTGGCCCGAGATGATGAGGGGCGTCCGCGCGTGTGCCATCAGCCTCTCGTGGATGAATCCCTGTTCTGGTGGTGTTATGACCACTTGATGAAGGAACGTCCTCCCTGGTACACCGGGGCGGTGCGTTCCACGGTGGTCAGTCCTTCGTCGTAGCGGCCTCGGCTGGTGCGTCGTCGTAGACCGGAAACCGTGCCATTTCTTGCGCCTGGCAAGGTGTACTGTGCCGCGCATCATTCCTTGGTGGGGGCGGTGACGTATCCCAATGGATCCGTCATCTTGCGCTGTCATGGCAATGATCGGCGTCGTTTGGCGTCTGAGGCGTGTTCAGGGCTGACCACCACAGTGGTTGATGAGGCGTTGCAGCGGAGTCTGGTCAATCTCCTTACCTTGAATGAGCGTGATCTGAGTGCCTTAGCGCGTTTGGAACAGCGCCGTGAGACGCAGAGCATTCGTCAGACGCAGGATGTTGAACGGCGTTTGGGGGAACAGCGGACGCTGCTTGACCGGGCAACTCAGATGGCGGTGCGTGCTCAGGATGATCGCCTCGCGGCGGTCTTCTTGGATCAAGCGCGACAGGCAATGCAGACCATTCGTGAACTGGAACAGCAGGTCGCGGATGTGCATGCGGTTGAGATACCCTCTGTGCGCGCATGGCATGTGGCAGAACATGCAGTGAATCTTGCCGAGCGCATGCGCGCAACATTTGCTGAGTGGCCACGTCAAGCCCAGCTACGGGTGATGCTGTTGGCGCTGTCTGAGGGAACCTTGGGACGTGTCAACCGGCATACGTTTGGCCTATGGATGCGTTGGGCTGGGGGTGCAGAATCTCGACGGGTGCTTACCGCGAAGATGCCGCAGTTTTCGGCGTGGACGGCGGCAGAGCGTGATGCGCTGTGTACCTATTATGCCCAACTGACCTGGGATGCGCTGCTGATGATGTTCCCTGGGCGCACGCAACCGGCGCTCAAACGTGAGGCAGAGCGTCTCCGCCTTTCTCGCCCGGCGCGGGGGTCATTCCTGATGGAGGCTCCCTTGATTTTTCCGGCTCCTGAGACGCATAATACCATGACGTCCTATGGCTTTCTCGTGAGTTCAGATGCAAGTGTCCTATGTGATGTGGTGCCTGGACACGAAGAACTATGTGGTGGCGCAGAGCGTGATCTACCAGGGGACGGTCAACAGCAGCGTCGTGCGGGTGGCCGAGGTCTTCAAGCCTGCCGTCAGCCGCACCTGCCCGGCGATTGTGGTCGTCCACAACCACCCCTCCGGCGACCCGACCCCCTCGCCCGAAGACATCCGCACCACCGAACAAATCCGCAAGGCGGGCGAGCTACTCGACATCGAACTGCTCGACCACATCATCATCGGCCAGCAACGATTCGTCAGCCTCAAGGAGCAGCGGCTAGGGTTTTGAGACGTAGCGCTAGACGGGTATCGGTTCGACGATCAGGCTTTCGACGATGTCTGCGCCGGTGTGGCCCGCGATGGGCTTCAGGATAATCCTGAGGTTCTGCTGCGCGCCAAGCGGACGCAGCGCGACCTGATAGTTGTGCAGTTCTTCGAGTGATTCGCCATCAGTCGGGCTAGTCGTCACTGTGACCGAATCCGATCCGGTATCGGGACTTACGCCAAATCCGCGCTCTTTGGGGGCGCGCGGATTATAAGGTTGGAACCCCGCTTGTACGAGCGTCTGCCCGACTAATTGCGCCAAGTCTTGGTTGCTGAGCATCCGATCACCTCTTCATGAACATACGGGAAAAGTGCGGCGCCTGCGCCAACGCACAGGCGGCAAAGCGTATGATACTGTACTCTGCCCCAAAATGTACTCGCTAGTCAATTGCGCTGCCACCATCCTCCGCCACTGCATCACGTTTCACTCCCCACCAGCGCCTCGAATTGGGCGATGTCGGCGCGCACCAGATCAAGGCTGGCGCGCCAGAAGGCGGGCGTGCGGATGTCGGCGCCGAAGCGCGCGGCGAGCGTCGCGGCGTCGGCCTGGCCCGTCGCGGCCAGCAGCGCGTCGTAGTTGGCGATGAACGCGGCGGGGTCTTGCTGGTAGCGCGCGTAGAGGCCCAGGCCAAACAGCAGCCCGAACATATAGGGGAAGTTGTAGAATGACCGCCCCGCGCTGTAGTAATGCGACTTCACCGCCCACATATACGGATGCAGCAGCCCGTCGTCCAGCGCATCGCCATAGGTGGCGCGCTGCGCATCCAGCATCAGCCCACAGCACTCGTCAATCGAGAGTTCGCGCTGGCGCCGCTGATCGAAGACGGACTGCTCGAAGAGAAAGCGGCTGGTGATGTCCACCACCACCTGGCAGGCGTTTTGCAGCGAGGCTTCGAGAATCTCGACCTGCTCTTCCGCGCCGACGGTCTGTAGCGCGGCGTGGCGCACGATGGTCTCGCAGAAGATGCTCGCCGTCTCGGCCAGCGTCATCGGCGTCTCGCGTTGGAGCATCGGGCGCGCAGCCAGCAAGTGATTGTGGTAGGCGTGGCCCAACTCGTGCGCCAACGTGCTGACGCCGCCAAACGACGGCTTGAAGTTCGACATCACCCGCGATTCATCGCCCCGCACCGGCATGCAGAAGGCGCCGTCCTCCTTGCCGGGACGTGGCTCGGCGTCGATCCAGCGTTCGCGGAAGGCGCGGGCGGCGAAGTCGCTGAGCGCGGGGGAGAACGCGCCAAACTGCGTAACGATGAATTGCTCGCCCTCCGCGAAGCTCCACACGCGACCGACGCCACCGACCGGCGCGTTGATGTCGTACCACGCCAGCCGATCCAGCCCCAGCGCCCGCGCCTTGGCCCGCAGGTAGCGGCGGAAGTCGGGGAACGACTCGTGCGCGGCCAGCATCATCGCGTCGAGCGTGGCGCGGTCAATCCGCGCGTCGAAGAGCGCGGCGTCGAGCGGCGTCGCCCAGCCGCGCCGCGCGGTCAGCGTGTTGACTTGCCCCTTGATGCCGTTGAGCGCGGCGGCCAGCGGCGCGGCGGCGCCCTCCCAGCAGGCCAGCTCCGCCTCGTAGCCCCGGCGGCGCGTCTCGCGGTCGGCGACGTAGGCCAGATTGCGCGCCATGCTCATCGTCAGCGTCTGCGGCTCCTCAGGCGCCCGCCGCTGACGCCCAGCGCCGCTCGCCTTCTGGGCGCCAGTCAACGTGACGGTGAGTTGCGAGGTGATGACGCCATGCAGCTTGCCCCAGGCGGAGCCGCCGGTGATGCTGAGTTCGGCGGCCAGCGCCTCTTCGGCGGGGGACATCTGTCGTTGCGCCAGCGTCTGCGCCTCGCGCAGGGTGAAGCCGTGTTCCGCCGCCAGAGCGGACTGCGCCAGCAGCGCCGCCAGCCTCGCCTCGCCCAGCGCGCCGACCCAGGCGACCCAGCGGGTACGCAACTGCGCCAGCCGCACGCCCTGCCGCTGTAGTTCGCTCTGCCGCGCCTGCGCCACAGTATCGCGCGAGTTGGTGGCGACAAAACTGTAGATATACGCGCTGACCGTCCGATACGCCGCCAGCGTCTCGTTGAGCTGGGTGAGCGCCCGCTCCATCGTCGTGATCAGCGCCGCGTCCACAGCATCCCCTGCGTCCACTCGATTCGCCGCCTGATCGTCGCTCGCTGCGGGCTTCTTGTCGGCGCGCGACGCTCGGCGCGGCGTCGGTTTGGCGACGCCCTGGGGAGGCTGGCCCACCAACCCAAACTGATCGGCGCCGCCGATCCGCGATTCGTCGAAGAGCGCAGTGAGCGCATCGAGCGCCCGCGCCACATCGGCGAACGCCTGGGCAAACGCAGGCGACTCAAGGCTGGGGTAGATCGTGGTCATATCCCACCGGGGCAGCGCGGGCGCAGTAGTCACGGCGCGAAGTCTCCTGTCTACTCTCATGGGGCGCATATCAGGATATGTGTATTGTCGTCGCGCCCGGCGCCCACCGAGGATACGCTGGGAGAACCGTTGCGCGTTGGCTTGACTGTATAACGTTCCAGAACCTTCATTCGGGCAGAGCATGGTTGCTAGCTACCCGCAGAGGACGGCCACCTTGGTGCCCGTCGCCACCCCGCTCGCCCCAGTGCCCTCTCCCACCGCAGTGGGGTCGTGGGGGAACTCAGTCATCAGTGTCTTTTGCAGGAGGCCGGGAATCTCCAATCAATGAGACGCCAAACGGCGATTGAACCTGATGCCGCGAAGCTGAAATTTTCGGCAGTGGGTGCGCTGATTTGATTTGAGTGGTAGTGCCCCTGCGGTGACACAGATGGCCAATGGCTGGTGTAATCGTTCGGGTAGGGACTTCAATCCGAGACGGGGGACGTGGTGGCCGCAGGCCTTCAGCGGCCGTTTAAACAACCCACCTGCTCTCCGGCGCCTAACCACGCACATTTTCAGGTGAGTTACTCAGAAGATTGTATATGTCAAGAGTCAAGACATTGGTCAACTATTACACAGCGAGAGTCTGGGGGTACCCTCAGGTACGCTCCTTTGCTATGTTCAGGTGAGCGGGCGTTTTGCGTTTCCTGCGCCGCCAGGAAAGAAAGATGTGATCTATAATCAAGGCGTTGAAGTCTTTGATGCGACAACGGGTAATCTCCTCCTGGCAGGTGGCTAGGGGACAGAGGTGCTTCGTCCCCCATTCACCATTTCTTTCTCGTCGCACGAAGGCTATCATCTGTACCATGAGAGCGGTTTTCCACTCAAGCAATACGAGGAGTACATTTTTCATGACAAACATTGTTCATCGTGCAGCTCGTTCTCGTCCCCCACTACACATCTGGCAAGTACAGCTGGATCAAACCTACGTGAAGGGCGACGAGGGCGCGCTTGAGATCAAGTGGATTGAGATTACGCCACAGCAGCTCCGGTTCTACTATGTGTTCACATCAAATCATGACTTCAATTTGCGCATGATTGCCAGTAGCGCGCCACCAACTGAGTCACCCGATGCCACCATAGCCACCCCACTTGCCATGATAGTACAGACGCTTGGGCGCCTTGGCTCATATGAGGTGGGTGTGGCGCAGGTGGAACACCGGAGCCACGTAGGCCAAACCATCGCGCTCGCGATCACGCCAGTTCCCTTGTCGGGAACCAGCGTCACTACTTGGCGACTAGCGCCTCTAAAGCAACTCCGACCAGAGCCGCATGTTGCTACGACAAGATCAGTACTTAGGACAAACTCGAACGGATTATCTGAAGCGCAGTGGCATGGGCCTGTCATGGCGCAACTTGTGAGCTACGCGACAATCATCCTCCCGGGACAACTCGCCGCCGACCGCTCCCATGTGTTCGTACGATCCGATGATCCGGTCGTGGTCGCGGTCATCACCGAAGCCGAGTATCTCGCCTTCGCCGGATTGGCCAACTTCACGCCGTGAACGCGCCGATCTGGCGAGGCCTCTTCGCTTGCACTGGGCAGCTTCGAGCTTCCAGTTGCCACAGGCGCGCGACCGAACCCTGGCTATCTGTGCTTCTCTTGAACGTAGGCGGCGCGCTGGCCCACAATACCAGTGAGGCATCTCTTTGTGTCGGGGTCAGCCAGGAGTGAGGCGCATCATGGATCGCACTAGGAATGGCGCCAAGGCCGAGCGCGTGGACGCCGTGATCGTGGGCGCCGGGGTCGCAGGGCTGCTCGCCGCCTATACGCTGCTGCGGCGGCGTCTGGGGACGCGCGTCACGCTGATCGAGGCGGGGGCGCCGCTTTATGCGCGTCTGCGCGCGGCGACGCCCACCAGCGAGGGCTACGGCGGCGCGGGTCTCTACCTGGGCGGCAGCCTCTACTTCGGCACGACGACACTGCCCGTCATGCCGCCGGTGAGCGCGCCAGCCGCGATGCGACCCGTGGTGGCGGGAGCGGCCTTCGTGCAGCGCGCCCGTGAGGTGGACGCCCTTTTCACCGAGCTTGGCGCCAAGGCTCCGTGGCAGCCTGCGCCAGCCGAGCCGCTGGCGCAGGCCATCGCCCAGGCGCAATCGGTCGGCCTCGATTACGTCACCAACTATCCCGCGCGTCGCTTGCCGCCCGCCGAACGTCAGGCCGCGCTGGGCCGCCTACGCGCCACCCTCGAAGACTTGGGCGCGCGGTTCCACTTCGGCGCGCGTGTTACGACAGTGAGTCGGAGCCACGACGGCGAGTATCTGCTCACGCTGACTCCCACGTCGCCCACCATCACAGCAGCGCCCGACGCGCCCGTAGGGCCGACTGCGCCTGCCCCGGCGAAGTCGCTGCGTACGCGGGCGCTGCTGCTGGCGCCGGGACGCTACGGCGCGGAGTGGCTCACGCAGGTGGTCGGCGCGCTCGACGCGCAGATCATCCCCTTGCCGACGACATTTGGAGTGCGGCTGGAACTGCCCGCCGCCACCTACGATCCGCTGACGGATGTCAACCCCGACCCGCGCTTGCAGATGACACTGCCGGGCGACGCGCTGATCAAGACATATGCGACGTGTCCGGGGGGCGTGGTGACGGCGATCCGGCGCTATGGCGCGCTGGTGGCGAGCGGGCAGCCCGCGCTGAAACGCGAGCAGCGGGGGCCGCGCACGACGTTGGCGTTGCTCGTGCAGCCGGGGGCGACCGGCGCGCTGGGCGCCTGGGCGGGCGGCGAGGCCAGCGCGCGGCTGCTGAACGACCGCGCCCCCGGCAGCCTGCTCGTACAGCGCCTCGCGGACGTGCGGCGGCGCGTGGCGACCACCGCTGAGGCGATGGCGGGCGCCACCGTGCAGCCATCCTGCGCGGAGGCGACGCCGGGCGCGCTGTATGACGCCTACCCCGACGCCTACTGGCAGGCGGTTGAGACGTTCCTGGGGCGAATCGCCCAACTCGCGCCCGGCGCACAGGATGGCGACGCGCTGGTCTACGGCCCCGCCGAGGAGCGCTTCTGGTACTTCCCCACCGACGATCAGATGCAGACGACAACGCCCGGCCTCTTCGTCGCGGGCGACGGGCCGGGCCAGAGTCAGGGCATCATCCAGGCCAGCATCGCCGGGCTACTCGCTGGCGAAGGGCTGGCCGCCTACCTCGGCGCATAGCCACATGCGCGCTTGGCGCGCAACGAAACGCCCATCTGGTCGTTCTGCTCCCTTCCCCCAGCTGGGGGAAGGGACAGGCGCAGCCCCAAAGGGGCAAGCCAGGGCTAGGCCTACGCATCGTTAGGTCTGCTACAGCGTAATCCCCTGCTTGCGGGCGAGGTAGCCGAGCTTGCCGGCGAGGTTGTCGATCACCTCGCCCCAGAGGAACTCCTCGGCGGTGTGGCGTCCGGCGGCGCGAATCTTGGCCTGGTCGGCGGTGTTCTGGGTGAGGTGCAGCAGGTAGCCGACGATCTCGTCGGGGTCTTCGGTCTCCAGCGCGACGGCGTTCTCGAACGAGATGGCGTAGTCTTCGCCGGTCGAACCGGTGAAAGCTACACCACCCGCCGCCATCACCTCCAAGCCAACCAGGCCGAATGGCTCGTGGCCGCTATTCGCCAGCGTCGCGTCGGCGGCGACGTAGCAGACGCGCACAAAGGCTTCGGGGACAAAGAACCGCAGGTTATAGATATCGGCCTCGCCCGCGTCGCGCAGCAACGTCTCGCACTCGGCCAGGGTGGGGCGGCGCGCCTCCACATCGCGCACGCGCAGGCCAAGCTCAGCGGCCCGCGCCAACACCTCCGCGCCGTGCGGCTCGATGCCGCCGCGAATGATCATCGCCACTGGCTGGCCGCTCGCCTTCAGCCGCGCCACCGCCTCGACGGCCATCAGCCAGCGCTTATCCGGATCGAAGCGCCCGATCTTGAAGAGTAGGAGTCGGTTGGGGTCGCCGCGCTGCATGATCTCGCGCAGCGTCGCCGTCGCCTCGGCGTCCACCGGGCGCAGGAAACGCGGCGGGATGCCGTTGGGGATCACCAGCGGATTGACGCCAAACTCCCAGAGCCGATGCTTCATATAGCGGCTGACGGTGGTGATCGTCGCGGTGTAGCCCAGGCGACCCCAGTTGATGCGGTGCAACGACATCAGGCTGTTGCAGTTCCACATGAAGATGCAGCGGTTGCGTAGGTTATGCCAATACAGCAGATCAGACGTGCGGCTGATTGCCTCGGCGGTGTGCCAATCCTCGCCGATCACGACGACGATCTTGCCCTGCGCAATGGCTGGCTCGGCAATCTCACGATAAACGTAGAAGGGAACCGTCTCGTTATAATCGTAGAGCTTGCGTTCCTCGCCGTCATAGACGCCATTGGGGTGGAAGGCGCTGATCCACTGGCACCACCGCCGCAGATGCAGCTTGCCGTTGACGCGATCTTCGGCGCCGGGCAGGTTGGGGTCGCCGACGAAGATCAGGTGCGTCTCGTAGCCCAACTCCGCCAGCGATTCGGTGAACTCGGCGACGCGCGTCCCCAGGCCACCGGCGGTGGAGTAGACATCCGGCCCCTCGAAGCAGAGCGAGACGAAGACGGTATTCTCCGGCGAGACGCCCTGGCGCCGCAGCTCGTGGGCAATCGGCGTCTCCAGCGGCGCGCCACTGGTTCCGTGTGGCGTGTCCGTGCGGTCGGCCATCGCGTCCGCCGTCGCGTGGTTGGCGCTATCGGCGCCCAGGGTGGTGGTTGCGCTGTCGGGATCGGCGCCAGAGTCAGCGGCGGCGACGCGCGCCGCAGC
>VFSW01014672.1_pt1 | contig 10813 bp, 9 predicted proteins | sample 5358111 | NCBI WGS metagenome assembly VFSW01 (sample SAMN11554181, study PRJNA540505) | mine drainage metagenome | isolation source: sediment from site ElyBrook_90M | place: USA: Ely Copper Mine, Vershire, VT | collected 2017
ATGTTGCGGCGCTATGCGTCGCGATGGGACTCTAACTGGCGAGGCGCGCTTCATGGAGCATCTTTATTTCGTCGTTCACACTCACTGGGATCGCGAGTGGTATCAGCCGTTTCAGCGGATGCGTGCGCGGCTGCTCACGATGACCGACAAGATGCTTGGGCTTCTCGAAAGCGGAGCCCTCCCATGCTTTCACTTCGACGGCCAGACGATCGTGCTCGAGGATTACCTCGAAGTACGGCCCGATAGTGCGCGCCGAATTGCGAAGCTGGTGAAAGCCGGCAAGCTCCAAATCGGTCCATGGTACCTGCTCGCGGACAGCTTTCTTGCCAGCGGCGAAGCGCTGATTCGCAATCTTGAGATCGGCAGCCGTATCGCGCGGCGATTCGGCAAGTCCGCACAGACAGGCTATTTGCCCGATCAATTCGGTCACGCCGCGCAGCTTCCGCAGATTCTCTCGGGGTTCGGGCTCACGGCGGCGGTCGTTTTCCGCGGCGTGGGACGCGAAGTGAATCGCAATCGATTCATCTGGGAAGCGCTCGACGGCAGCGCGCTGTTCACGATCTTTCTGCCGTTCGGCTATTCCAACGGCGCCAGCCTGCCGACCGACTCGGCGGATGCAATGATCGCGCGATTGAACGAAATCGCCGCGCGCGGACGCGAGTTCTCGGCCGACGCTACGATCCTGGTGATGAACGGCAACGATCACGCGGAACCCGATCCGATCGTCTTCGAGCGCCTCAAGCAAGCAGCCGGACGCGCGCCATTCACGGCTGAGGTCGGCACGCTCGACGATTACGCGAAGCGGCTTTCCGAGCTGCCCCGGAACGGCACGCCTCGCGTCCGCGGTGAATTGCGATCTCCTGCCCGCTCGAATATCACGCCGGGCGTCAGCTCGGCGCGAGCCTGGATAAAGCAGCGTGACTTCCAGAACGCATACCTGCTCGAGCGGATTGCCGATCCGCTTGCCGCGCTCGCTTTTCCTTTGAATCAAGCCGACGACCTGACCGCGCTGCTCGAGGTTGCCTGGCGCATGCAGATTCAGAACCATCCGCACGACTCGATCTGCGGATGCTCGATCGACCAGGTCCATCAGGACATGCGCTACCGCTTCGATCAGGCCGCAATGATCGGCGAGATCGTGGCGCGCCGCGCCTCGGAGGCCGTGCTTTCAGCGCCAAACGGCGGCGAAGCCGCGATCGCGGTGTTCAATCCGACGTTCGCTCGCCGCGCGCTCATCACGGGTGAAACCGAAGTCGGCGATCCTCATGCAAGCTACGTCGCGCTGGATAGCGGCGGGCGCCGGATTCCCGTCGCGATCGATGTCGCGCGGCCGGCGCGGCCGTTGGAAATCGAGGTGAAGGCGGCCGACCTCAAAGGCCTGATCACCGGCGCTCAGGTGATGGACCAGTATGTGAACCGGTTCGAACTCGAACCCGTTGGGGACAACCGATTCGACCTCCGCGTGTTCGTCAGCCGCAGTCCGGCGGGCGACCTGGATTCGGAGAGCTTTCGCCGGCGAATTCTTGAGCTGGCTGACGAAGCGATCCTTCGGATCCGGGTTACGGAGGCCGCGCGGGCGCAGATCACTTTCGTTGACGACGCACTCACGCAGGCCGGCTTCAGCCTTTATCGGCTCGTTCGCTCGGACGAACTCGCTACTGATACGCCGGCCAATGCGGCCGGGATCGAATCGATCGAGAACGAATACTTCAGGCTCAGTTCGTCGCCGCGCGGCCTGAAAATCGACGACCTGAAAAACAACAAGACCCTTGAACTTTATTTCGAAGATGACGGCGACCGAGGCGACGAATACAGCTTCGACCCGGTGGCCGATTCGGCGCCGATCTCGAGGCCTGCATCGATCGCCGCCAGCCTGATCGAGCGCGCAACGGTCAGAAGCCGCATCGCCCTCTCATTGGTTTACCGTCTCCCGTGCGCGCTCACGGAGGATCGCACGGCGCGCGCGCCGCAGACCGTCGAGGTTCCGGTGCAACTGACGGCCACCATCTACGCGGGATTGGAGCGCGTGGATTTCGAGGCGGCGATAGATAATCGCGCGCGCGACCATCGCATCCGCGTCGCTCTATCCACGCCGATTGCGGCTACGCAGTCGCTCTCCGACACGAATTTCGGAATCGTCCGCCGCCCGCTCGATCCGACCGAGCCGGCCGGCGCCACGGAAGATGTCTATCCGACCGCGCCGCATCGGACCTTCACCGCGGTGCAGTCCGCGGAGTTTTCGGCGGCCATGATGAGCCGTGGAATCTACGAGACCGAGGCCAGGCGAGACGGCGGCGGTACGACAATCCTGTTGACGCTGTTGCGATGCGTAGGATGGCTTTCGCGCGGAGACCTGAAGATGCGCCGTGGTGATGCGGGTCCGGAGCTCGAAACGCCCGACGCCCAGGAAATCGGCCAGCATCGTTTTCAATTTGCCATCACCGCCTGGCGCGGTTCGTATGCAGGCTCCGGCGTCGTTCAGCTAAGCCAGGCGTATGCGTACCCGCCGCGCGTGTTCCAGGCTCGCTCCGCTTTGGAGGTTTCTGAGAATCGACTTTGCGCCTGCGACAATCCGCAAGTAGTGTTTTCCACCGCGCGCGCGACGCAGCGCGTCGGGGCCTACATCGTACGCGCCTTCAGCGCTTCCGAGTCGCCGGAGATCGCGCGATTCACCTTCGGCCGCGGCCGCAGGGTTCGACTGATCGATCTCGCTGGCCGGCCTTTGAAAGGCGTCAAGCTTAAGCGGCGCCGCGACGGTTCCGTCGAGTTGGATCTGCGCCCCTTTCAGATCGTGACGTTCGAAGTTCGCTGGCCTATGGCGGATTCGCGCCGCGAAACTAGTACCACCGGTACTTGATCCGCCTGATCCGCGATCCGCCGCGCGAGTGCGAGCTGCGGCGCGGCCATTTGGGCGGCGCAAGCCAGAAAGTCGCCGCCACCAGGATTGTGAAGGCGGCGTAAAGCGCGGTGAACATCCACGGTGGTGCGTTGTAGAAGATCAGGCGGTGCGTCCAGTAACCGATGAAGTCGCCCGGGTAGCGCGCCTGTCCTGCTCTGGCACGCAACCAGTCCTCGAGCGTGGTCAACGGACACATCACACCCAAAATCGCTTCGAGGCAAACCAGTGCGATCGCCACCAGGTGCGAGAGGCGAAAACCGAATCCCCGCACCCATTCCCACTCAAGCACAACACCGATGAGGATTGCGGCGAAGCCGAAAACAACAAACACGACATAAGCCGCATGGATCATCACAACCGCGTCGGCAAGCACGCGCCATCTCACCATGATTTCATCATCGCACCACCGCGAGCGTTGGCGAAGGGTGGCGGATAAGGTCAGCCTCGCCGATGCGGGCCGAGGCCTGTCTCCAATCGGGCGCCTCGCTCGATCACGGGCACGCGGCGCAATCTATTCAATCCAGCTTGCGCTTACCGTAATAGGGCAGCGTAGTCTCACCTCCGGCATCGGGCTTCGGTTTTTCCTGCGTGAGTCCAGCAAGGCCGGCGCTGTACATCGCAAGCGTGCCCGGCTCGATCACGTCGCGGTCCGTGACGATGTTGATGCAAGCGGGCCGTCCCGAAGCGAGCGCCCGCTTCAGCGCCGGCGCGATATCCGCCGCGCGCTCGACCAGTTCGCCCTGGGCGCCGAGACCCTCGGCGGCGCGTTCGTAATGAACCATGCCGAGTTCGGTAGCCATGGTGCGGCCTTTCCCCCACATCAACTCCTGCCCATGTTTGGACATGCCCCATTGCTGGTCATTGTTGATTACGACGGCGATAGGCAGGTTGTTCTTCGCCGCGGTATGGAATTCCGAGAAATTGAGCCCCGCCGATCCGTCACCGACGATGCAGAAAACCTGCTTGTCGGGGTGCGCCGCCTTGCACGCGAGCGCGAACGGAAGGCCGGTCCCCAGGCATCCGAGATAACCATGCGTCAGGAATCGTCCCGGATAGCGCGCCGTCCACGCATTCGACATCCAGGCGGCGGTCTCGCCACCGTCGGCGACCACGATGGCGTCGGTGCTCAGGGTCTTGGCGATCTCGTGCGCCATCCGCGCCGGATGAATCGGGCCGGGCCCGTCTTTGAGCGCATCGTCGAAGCGATGGCGCATTGCATTGCGGATCGCGCTCAACCGCTCCAGCCATTGCGCATGCGGGTCGAATTTTTCGTCCTTCACCGCTGCGCAGGCCTGGCGTAGGAATTCGCCGCAATCGGAAACAATGCCGAGCTCGATATTCCGGTTGCGCCCGATCTCCTCGGGCTCGATATCGACCTGGATCACGCGTGCATCGCCCGGGATCACCGAGTTGCGCCCGCCGGTAAACAACCCAATCCGCGTACCAAGCAGGATTACGAGGTCGGCGCTGCCGCCGCCACTCGCATGGATCGCGGGATGAATCGGGCCGAAGCCTCCGAAGCATAGCGGATGCTCCTCGGAGATCGAGCCGCGCGCTTTGGCGTTGGTCATCACCGGGGTGTTGGTAAGCTCGGCAAAGCGCGTCAGCTCTGCCGCGGCCTGCGCGAACCATACTCCGCCGCCGGCAAGGATCGCCGGGCGCTTCGCCTCGGCAAGCCAGTTGAGCGCCTGCGCGAGCGCGGCTCTGCCCGGACCGGCGGGCTCTTTGGACCGATAATCTTTGGGAAACTCGACTCGCTCCTCATCAACGCGGGTGAACAGCACGTCGATCGGCAGCTCCAGGAAGACCGGCCCGGGGCGGCCTGAAGTCGCATGGCGGAAAGCGGCCGCCAGGTATTCTGGAATCCGCTCGGTATGCGTGACGCTGCGCGCCCACTTGGTGATAGGCCGCAGGATGCCCATCTGATCGACCGCTTGCAGCGACAGCTTGTCATCCTCGATGAGCGGGCTTCTCCCTCCGATCAAAATCATCGGGATCGAGTCCATGAAGGCGTTGGCGACTCCCGTGACCGCGTCTGTGACTCCTGGCCCCGCGGTCACGATCGCGACGCCCGGACGCCCCGTCGTGCGCGCCCATCCGTCAGCCATATGCGCCGCTGCCTGCTCGTGACGAGTATCGATTACGCGAAAGCCGTGCGCGCGGCAGGCCGCGTAAATCGCGTCGAGATGGCCGCCGTGGAGCGTGAAAATCTCGCGTACGCCCTCTTGCTCGAGCGTCCTTACCAGCATCTCGCCGCCGTCAATCTTTGCCATTGGTGAATCTCCCTCTGCGCAGCGGGGTGTAGGCGCGCCCTCGATCATCGTGCGATTTGAAGCGCGGTCTGCGCATTCACAGTTGCTTTTATCTTGGTTATAGACCCCCGACGCGTATTCGCCTAGACGCCGCGCCACTCGAGATGCCCCGAAAAGAATCATTGCGGCGATTGGATACATCCCAACGACTGAAAACTCTTCACTAAACGATCGTTCATTTCGGGCACAACCTATGCTACCCATCCCATTGAGTACGACCGTCGAGGAGCAAGGAATGGGCATCTATCGGGAGCTAAACGTCGAATCCCCTAAAGATATCGAGTCGGTCAAAGAGAGCGTTCATCGCTTCGCCAAGGATGTCCTTCGCCCGGCTGCGGTGAGGCTCGACCGCATGACCGATCCGCGCGACGTGATCGCGCTCGATTCGCCGCTGCGAAGCGTTTTGAAGCAGGCATACCAGCTGGGATACCACGTCGCCGGCCTTCCCACGGAAATGGGCGGCATGGGACTGCGTGGGCTCGGAATGCATGTGCTGATCGAGGAGCTGGCCTGGGGCGCGGGTGATCTGGCGATAAGCCTTCTGGCCACGAGTTTCCCGTTTTCCGCCGCCGCCGCGAGCGGCAATCCGGAGCTTTTCGAAAAGTTCGTTAAGCCCTATATCGCCGATCGCGACGGTAGTCTCATCGGATGCTGGGCGATCACCGAGCCTCAGCACGGCTCCGATGAACTGGTGCCGGGTACGCCCGAGTTCCACAATCCCCGCGTGACCGGTCAGGTCGTCGCGCGCGCCGATGGCGACTCATACGTGATCAATGGACAGAAGGCGGCGTGGGTCTCGAACGGGACGATCGCAACCCATGCCGCGCTTTACCTGACGACCGAGCCCAAGGCCGGCATGGCCGGCGGCGGTGTCGCGTTCGTCCCGCTCAACCTGCCGGGCGTGTCAAAGGGTAAGCCGCTCAACAAGCTCGGCCAGCGCGCGCTCAATCAGGGTGAAATTTATTTCGACAATGTGAGGATTCCGCGCAAATGGATGCTGACAAAGAGCGAGGGCTACGAGCTCGAAGTCGAACGGACTCTCACATTTGCCAACTCTGCGATGGCGGCTGCGTTCACCGGCGTCGCACGCGCAGCTTACGAGGAAGCGCTCGACTACTCCAGGCAGCGCGTCCAAGGCGGGCAGCCGATCTGCGAGCATCAACTCGTCCAGAAGCATCTGTTCGAGATGTTCACCAAGGTTGAGGCATGCCGGGCGCTGTCACGGGCCGTGATGATCTACAACCAGACCTCGACGACTCCGTCACTGGAGCACGCGATCGCGGCCAAGACGTTCTGCACTCAGGCATCGTTCGAAGTCGCGAGCGACGCACTCCAGGTATTCGGCGGCAATGGCCTCAGCAAGGAGTACGGAATCGAAAAAATCTTCCGCGACGCACGCGCCTCTTTGATTGAGGACGGCACCAACGATGTCCTGAGCCTCGCAGGTGCGCGCCACATTCTCAGTCGCGCCGGCGTGACGGGACCTGCGATGGCACGGTAGCGCCGCGTCGGGATCGCAGGGGAATCAACATGGCGCATCTTCAGGGACCGATCGATCGAGAGAAAGCGGGAATCAACATCGCCCGCGCCTGACAGGGAGGAATCAGCATGCCAAACAGAGAACGTGTGACAGTGGCCGGCGTCGGGATGACGCGCTTCGGCAAGTATTCGGATCGCGGCGTCCGCTCGCTGGCCGAAGAGGCGGTGGGCGATGCGCTCAAGGACGCCGGCGTCGCGCCGAAGGATGTCGAGGCGGTTTTCTTTTCCAATGCGATTGCCGGATTGATCACCGGCCAGGAAATGATCCGCGGACAAGTCGCGCTCCGGAACACCGGAATCCTCGGCGTCCCGCTGTTCAACGTCGAAAACGCGTGTGCGTCCGCGTCGTCCGCGTTCCACCTGGCGTGGAGGGCGATGCACTCGGGACTCTACGACGTCACGCGCGCCGTCGGCGCGGAGAAGATGACCCATCCCGATAAAGGTCTCACCTTCAGGGCGATCGGCACCGCCGTGGATCTGGATCAACTTCGCGAACTCAAGGCTCGGATGAGCTCCGGCGACAAGAAACCGGAAATCGAGGGCGGAGGCGAGAAGAAATCGTTCTTCATGGACATCTACGCGGCCTCCACCCGCGAATACATGAAGATCAGCGGGGCGACCGCGAACACCTTTGCCGATATCGCGGTGAAGAGCCACGCCTTCGGCGCGCTGAATCCCAAGGCGCAGTTCCACGATCGGGTCACGCGCGAGCAGGTCCTGGCCGCGCGCGAGGTCTCGCCGCCGTTGACCGTAATGATGTGTTCGCCGATCGGAGACGGTGCAGCCGCGGCAGTGCTCATGTCGGAGAAGTATGCGCGCCGACTGGGTATCGCGACGCCGGTCGAGGTGCGCGCGTCAGTAATCTTTTCAGGGCGCGATCGCGCGGCTGACGAACCCACCGCGCTCGAGCGCGTGACCAAGCGCGCTTACGAAGTCGCCGGCGTCGGACCATCGGACATCAACGTGCTCGAGGTTCACGACGCCGCCGCGCCGGCGGAACTCATCTCATGTGAGGAACTCGGACTCTGCGCCCGCGGCGACGGTCCCAAGTTCCTTGCGAGCGGAGCCATGGATCTCGGCGGAGCCCACGTCGTCAATCCAAGCGGCGGACTGCTCTCGAAGGGCCATCCGATTGGCGCCACTGGAATCGCGCAGATAGTGGAAATCGTCGATCAACTGCGCGGCCGATGCGGCGCGCGGCAGGTGAACGGCGCGCGCGTGGGCCTGACTGAAAACGGTGGCGGCTTTCTCGGACGCGATGCCGCGGCGATGTCGGTTCACATTTTCTCGAGGTAGCAGAGGCACGATGGAGCACCAGGCGTCGGTTGGTTGACGGCGGTCGATCCTTCGAGCCCAAGCGACCCGTGGAGCAGGACTAGTTTTCCGGAATAGAGGATGATGACTGAGCAGACGATTGAAGGGTACGAGTCGGTCAGGACCTGGCGGCGCGATCTAAGCGATCAGTGGGGCGGCGACCCGATTGCCGAAGAGCCCGAGAAGCTGCAAGCGCTCGCGCGATTCTGCCAATTCGTGGGCGAGGATCCCGATGCGATTATCGGGCGATGCTTTCGGGTCCGGAAGTCAGACGGTGAGCGGGTAATCAGCGCCAAATGGCGCGCCCATTACGCCAAAAAGATTCGTGAGTTCCGCGAACACAACCCGGACCAGGAGTCACAACGCCTTGGCGCCAATGTGCTGAGTTTTTTAATCCACAACGGCGTACTGATCCAGGTCTAGGAGCAGCGGAAAGAGCGGATCGCACGCCAGTCTACTCGCTCGCCCTCAGTTCCTCAGCCAGGTGACGATTCTCTGGTGAATCCCGATCGGATCCGCCAGCTGAAATGCATGTCCCGCGCCCGCAATCATGTACAACTCGGCCTGCGGGATTCTGCTCTTGATCAGGTTGGCGTTCTCCGGCAGCACGAGCACGTCCTTGTCGCCGTGCACGATCAGCACCGGGCACTTGATCTGCGCCAGCCGATCGTACGCGTTGAACTGCAAGATGCCCGCCAGCGCGCGGTCCGCGGTCTGCGCCGGCGTGGGTGGCATCATCTTCGCGCCCGCGACCAGCATCGCTTTGATCTCGGGATGCTCGGCGGCGAATTCCACCGGCATGAGCGCCGGCAGCAGGATGTCGAAGCCCTTCTCCGGATCGGTCGCCATGATCTTGCTCGCCGTCATCAGCCTTTCCAGGATCTCCGGCGCCGCCATCTTCGTGGTTGGCCCTCCCGCCATCGTGCATCCAAGCACGACCTTGGTGACCTGCTCGGGATGCCTGAGCGTGAGCTCCTGCGCGATCATCCCGCCCATCGACACTCCGAACACTTTTGCTTTTGCGATTCCGAGCGCCCGGAGCAGGTTGCTCGCGTCGTCGGCCATGCCCTCGACGGTGTAGATATCCTCGGGCTTGTCGCTGAGTCCGGTTCCGCGATTGTCAAAATAAATGCACTTGAAGCCGCTGAAGAACGGCAGCGACGGGATCCACGCGGCGCCCGACATCCCAAATCCCATGATCAGCAGCAACGGCTCGCCGTCGCCGTAAGTTTCGTAGCTGAGGTTGATGTTACCGGCTTTGATTATTGCCATCGCAAAAAATCTACTCCCAGTGGAAATATAAAAACGGATGCGGCTCTTTACCGAGCTGCATCCGCCGCGCGCAATTCTAAGTCTCTGTCAGGTGATCTTCAAGATGCTGTCGGGATACTGCTCATTCGGATCGACGCCTGGTTCCATCGTGTACACGACCGACTTATCGACCACCAGCTGTCCGTCGTCACCAACGTAAATCTTGAATCGATCCATCGGGCGTGGCGCCGGCCCTTCGAAGTTGAGTCCGTTGATGTAATAGCCCGAGCCGTGGCACGGACATTTGAACTTCTGCTCGGTCTTCAACCATCGCGGCGTGCATCCCAGATGGGTGCATTTGGCGAAGATCGCGTAGAAACCCGCCTTGGTGCGAATGATCCAGGTGCGGAAATCCTGCTTGTACTTCTCGCTCACTTCGCCAACCACGTAATCGTCCGGAAGGCCGGCCTTGAATTTCGATGGCGGCAGAAAGAGCACGCGCGGAAACGCCGAGCGAATCGCCGCGAGCAGACCGATCAGCGAGAATGCGCCGAACCCCGCCCATCCGAGCACACCCAGGAAATCGCGCCGACACCACAAGCTGCCGAGCTCGGACTTTTCCTTGTCCCGCTTCGCCCGTTCTTTCGCCTGCTCGTCCTCGCGCCACTTCTTGAGTTCGGCGGGATCGGTCGGAACTTTCTCTTTGAGTGCAACCGCCATCTAACTGACGCTACCTTCCAGCTTGGAACAAGCCTGTGATTAGCTCATCCACACCAGATTCGACGCATCCGATTGACAAAAAATTCTATTTCCAAAGGATATGCAACATTCAAGGACGGAAACAACTGCCGAACGCTTCGCAAGATTGCGTCAATGACGATGGTTCATAGCGGGACGCGAAATTTCAGTGAAGCACCGGCTGACCACTCGATGGCGCCGCGGATGACGTCGAGGGCGCCACGAATGACGGTGCTTCCTGCTTAATCACCGTTGCATTCGTCGTGACTGGCCCCCTGGTTGGAGACCAATCCTGCGGTGTGGTGGATGCCGACGCCGACTCCGACTCCATCGTGTTGTCCGGAATAATCGGAACCGGCGGCGCTGGCTTGCTGTCATTGCCGTCCACCGGCCGGAAAACCGGCGCTGCCGGACTGTCGGTGACCAGGTAATGCATCGGACGCGCCACGAGCCATTCGGCCGCGAAACCAACGGGATAGAGCAGGTCGGCGACAATCGCGAGCGGCTGCGAATCCTCGTCGTGATATTCCTTGGGATTCTGTAGATCGGTGTCGTTGTACTGCGCGTGCGAAATTGTGGGCAGCGCGATCCAAAGCGCGGCGCAGAAAATAATTGCAATTCGGCGCATGCCATCAACTTTGCGCGATTGGGCGGCGTCGTGTCAACCCGTCGCGATCACTCGCGGCCGCGCCCGGCTGCAAGGTGGTTTCCCGCGCAGGATCGTTCTTGCCTTGGCACCCCTGCCGGCGCAATTCTAAAC
>VFSW01014673.1_pt1 | contig 10813 bp, 11 predicted proteins | sample 5358111 | NCBI WGS metagenome assembly VFSW01 (sample SAMN11554181, study PRJNA540505) | mine drainage metagenome | isolation source: sediment from site ElyBrook_90M | place: USA: Ely Copper Mine, Vershire, VT | collected 2017
AAGACGAACTGTTCGGTCATGAAAAAGGCGCTTTCACCGGAGCGTCGAGCACCAGGCGGGGGCGTTTCGAGCTCGCCGATCGCGGCACGTTGTTTCTGGATGAAATTGGGGATCTCAGCATGGGCTTGCAACCCAAATTGCTGCGAGTCGTTCAGGAGCGCAGTTTTGAGCGGCTGGGCGGATCGAAGCCGGTGGCCGTGGACGTTCGCATGATTTGCGCCACGCATCAAAATCTTCACGAAATGGTGGAACAAGGAAGGTTCCGGGAAGATCTTTTTTATCGCCTGAATGTGGTTCAGCTGCATCTCCCGCCGCTTCGCGAACGGCGCGAGAGCATTCCGGAGCTGGCTCATCACTTTCTCCGGCAATTCTCCGCTCAATTTGGAAAAAAGACCAAACGGTTCTCCAGTCTCGCTCTGCAGGCTCTGGAGGAATGCCCCTGGCCGGGAAATGTTCGCGAACTGGAAAATGTGGTGCAGCGCGCCGTGGTCCTTGCGGAAGATTCGACGATCGAAATGTCCCATCTGCCGGAGAAGCTCCGGAAGGGCTTTTCGGATAATTCGCCAATCCATTCCTACGACATGGAAATACGCGAATTCAAAAAGCGTTTGGTCTTGAGGACGCTGCGCCAATGCGGCTGGAAAAAAACGGAAACGGCGCGTTCTCTGGGAATCGCGCGAAATTATCTGCACCGCTTGATCAACCAGCTGAATATTCTCCCGGAAGAGGCGGGCATGCACTCCGTTTCGAGCGGCCCAGCTTCAAAATCGGATACAATCATGTGACTTGAGCCCGGCTCGTGATTTGTGAAAGGGAACCTGGATTCAGCGATGCCCAGCATCCCGGAGCACCTCGATTTTCGCGACCAGGTGTGTCTTCCGATGTTAGCCGCCGCCCAAAACTCCGAGGGCGGCTGGGGCTATCAACTGGGAAAACAAAGCGCGACCGAGCCAACTGCATGGGCGTTGCTCGCGCTGGCCTCCTCTTTAGATTCCAATTTAGATTCCCGTGGCGATGCCAGCGGATTTTCTTCCGCCGTCCAGCGCGGCAAGGAATGGCTGCGCGCCGCGCAGTTGCCGGACCATTCGTGGGCCGCTTTCGCCAAATTTCCGGAGGGTTGCTGGCTGACATCTTTAGCCGCTCTGGCCTTGCACCAATACGGAGACTCCACGGAGGCTGTTTCGGCCGGCGCGAAATGGCTTTGCAAGGAATGGCCTGGCGAGAGCAAGCCGTGGCGGCAATGGATGCAGCGGTTGTTTGCCAAGCGGAACGTGGCGCGTCCAGTGGTGCGGCAAAACGACGCTTTGCGCGGTTGGAGCTGGACTCGCGGCACAAGCAGTTGGGTTGAGCCGACGGCTTTCGCGTTAATCCTGCTGCATCGAGTTTTTTTCCGGGAAACGTTTCCGCCGGACGCCGGTAATCGCCGCAGTCTCGCGGAAGCCATGCTATATGATCGCATGTGCCCGGGCGGGGGCTGGAATTCCGGCAATCCGGAGGTTTATGGAGTGGCCGGGGAACCTCTGGTTGGCCCGACCGTATGGGCTTTGATTGCTTTGCAAGAATACAGGGAGCGGGCCGAAAATCAATTGGGGCTGAATTGGCTAGTGTCGGCGCAAGCCAAGATCCAAGGACCCGGCTCGCTGGCGTTGGCTTACATTTGCTTTCGAGTGTATGGCCTCCAGGCGCCATCCATAGTTCCTGCGCTTCGCCACGCTTACCAGGAGAATCAGTTCCTGGGAAGCGTGGTCGTGGCAGCCTTGTGCGCATTGGCGCTGGACTCGCCAGCAGGCTGGCTTTCCTGGGAAAGGGGCCGATAACCCCAAATGGCCGATCAGGCAGCCACATTAACCCCGTCCTTCCGGAGAAATGGTTCTCGCGTGGCCATTCGACGCGTGGGGAGCTATCAGGGCGAGTTGGTTGCGCCCATGATCGAAACGCTGCGCGAATTCGACCTCCCGATCCGTGGAAAGACAGTTTTGCTCAAGCCCAACTTCGTTGGGCCAGACCCGCGGAACCTGGTCAATACGCATCCCGCAGTGGTAGCCGCGGCTAGAGACAGCTTCCTGCATCTGGGGGCGGACCGTGTTTTGGTGGGCGACGGCCCCGCGCTCGATCGAGACACCGAAGGTATCGTGGAATCCATGCATTTGCGAGAATACATTCGCCCCCTTTCCCAATGTTTTGTGGACCTTAACCTGGACGTACCACGCAAAACGGTTTTGCGAACAAAGGCCTCCACGCTGAAACATCTGTTCTTTCCGGAAACCGTGCTGGGCGCCGACCTGGTGGTTTCCATGCCCAGGATGAAAACGCATCTCTGGGGGGGTGTCACGCTTTCGCTTTAGAACATGTTTGGCAGCGTTGCGGTAATTTGCTATGGATGGCCCAAAAATATTCTGCTTTGGGCTGGAATCACGCGATCTTTGCTGGATATCAACGCGACGGTGCGCCCAGGGTTCGCGATTGTCGACGGCATTGTCGGAATGGAAGGCAACGGGCCGACGCAAGGGAGAGCGAAGCCCTGCGGGGTTTTGGTCATGGGGGACGACCCGGTGGCCGTGGACTCGACTTGCGCTCGCATTATGGGGTTGCTGCCGGAACGGATTGAATACCTTGCGCAGGCAGGCCTTTTGCTGGGGCATTTGAAGGAAGAGAAGATTCAGCAGATTGGCGAAACCATCGCGCAAGTTTTAACGCCATTTGAGGTCCTCGATAATTTCAAGAGGCTGAAGGGGCCCGGCCGAGGCGATGGAAATTGAATTGCTCTTCTAGAGTCGAGGAACGGACAATTCGATGGTTAAGTGTCTCCAAAAAGAGATATCTGCGGGCACGCGCACCGCTTTGCCTCGCCGTTTGGGATCGGACACGCGAGGTACCGAGCTTGTGGAATTCGCGTTTGTATTTCCGATTCTATTCGCGCTATTGATCGGGATATTTTGGATGGGCCGGATGATTAGCGTGTATGAAGCGCTCGATCGAGCGGCCCGGGAAGGGGCCCGGGTTGCCTTAGCGCCATCATGCGCCTCGTGCGGAGATGCCACGAACACGGACGCGGTGACTACCGCCGTTGACAACGCCTTGACGGCCGCATCGCTCGATCCTTCCACCGCGATTATCTCTCCGCCGACTCAAGTTCTGCCTCTTAATCCCGGCGATCCGGCGAACTATCAGGTCAACGGAATGCAGATGGTGGTCTCCTATCCCGTTCAGTTGAATATTCCGTTCACGGGCTTGAATGGGATCACCATCCATTTGAGTTCGACGGTAACCATGCGACAGGAGTGACGGGAGTCTTGAAACTTGAATGATCGAAATAAAATTCGGGCCAACAAAATCCGGACGCCGTCCCGGAATTTCAGACAGCGCGAAAAAGGCGCTGAAATGATCGAGCTTGCGGTCGTTTTCCCTTTGTTGTTCGCGATGTTGGTGGGCATTCTCTTTTTCGGCCGTGCTTGGGAAACAAAAGACGTATTGGACGGCGCCGCTCGGGACGGCGCACGAGTAGCCGTCTACGATTTTAACGACACGACCAATCCGCAATGTGACGACGGAACTCCCTGCTCGGTTCAGGCTGCCGCTAGCGCCGCGGTTGCAACCCTGGCCAGCGCGAATGTGGACACCTGCGGCCTGACTCCTTCCACCGCGACTCCGTCGCTGACCGGCGTATTTGCCTGGACCTACACTTCGAATGCATGCGCCAGCAGCGGTCTTACGTATACACTCGAGGTGGAGCGGGAAGTGCGCAACCCGAGCGATGGAGTAGACGTCATGTACACGCGGGTCACTCTGAGTTACCCCTACGCTTGGAATTTCGTGTCCGTTAATCCTTTCGGCAGCACACTCACGCTCAATAGCCAGGCGATCATGGCGAATTTGAATTAGGAGCAATCCGTATGGGCTCGCGCAAGCGCGCTAAAATGCAGCGGCACGGTGAACGCGGCGCCACCCTTTACATGGTGGTTGCATTTTTGTTCATACTCATCGGCATCGGCGCGCTGGCGGTCGATTTGGCATCCATGTTCGTCGCCCGCAGCCAAGCCCAGCGGGCTGCCGATTCCGCCGCTTTGGCCGGCGCGAAAGTGTTTGTCGAGTCCGGCTGCGTCACTTCCGGGGATTGCACCTCGCAGGAAACAACCGCTACAGCCCGCGCAACCCAGGCCGCTCTGCAGAATTATGTGGAAGGCCAGGCAGTCACCGTTCAGTCGGTTAGCTTCACCCAGACGGCGCGAAATCCTCAAATCACGGTGCAAGTTCAAAGCGCCAATTTACGCATGTACTTCGCTGGGGCGGTTGGAATCACGAGCTCGCCCAATGTCGCCGCTACCGCTACTGCCGAAGCCTACAATCCCTCCGGCGCAGCAGGAGGGCCCACATTTTGCACGGGCTGCGTGCGCCCCTGGCTCATCCCGAATTGCGATGCACTGTCAACATACACGCTGCCGCCAAGCACGCTATGCGGGGGACAGGCTTCACTTCTGGATTTATCGAATAATTATAGCGTCTCCAAACCAAGTTGCACGCCGACCGGCGTAATTGGGGCGCAGATTGATATCAGGCTTGCGACTCAATCCGCTCTGTACGGGGCGGTGGACGTCGATAGCCCCGCTCTCGGAAATCCGGCCGACTATCAACAAGCCATTACTACATGCTTCACCGGGCAAGCCACGTGCGGAGTTCAGACCTTCACACCATTGCCGCCGATCGGTTCAACAAACTTGGCCACCATAGCGGGAGTTGAAACCATCTTGCACATTGCGACGACGGGCATGAATTCGCAAGATACGATTGACACCACAGTATGCCCGCCGCAAATTCACGCGGGAGCTTTAAATCCCCTCGTCACTCAGCGCGTGGTGAACGTGAATGATGTGATTGCAACCAGCGATTCGATTGTCACCGCTTATATTTGGGACGGGCAAGCCGGCACACAACTTAGGGCCGGGTCTCAGCCAGTCAATATCGTGGGCTTTGCCCAAATTTTCGTCACGCAGGTCGACGCGAATGGGGACGTTGAGGGCGTCATCCTTGGCGTAGCCGGCTGCGGGAGCGCTGGGGGCGGCGCCTGCAATAGCTCAGCGATTCAAGGCGCGACCATGCTTCCTGTCCGATTGATTACGCCGGCGAGTTAGCTTCCTCATGGTCACCTTGCCCACATATATCGAAGAATCTCGACGACCGCCGATTACGCTTGGCGCGGGAATCCGCCGCGTCCTGTCTTTTCCTGTATTGCTCGGGAGCGGCTTGGTGGCGGCCAGCTTTTCCATCGCCAGGACGAACATTCTCGATCCCGATACGTGGTGGCACATAACCGTCGGCCAACGCATCCTGGCGACTCATTCGTGGCCCTGGAGCGACCCCTATTCCTCGACCGTTTACGGAGCGCCGTGGATTGCCTATGAATGGCTGGGAGATGTGGCCATGGGCGCCGCGGCGTCCGTTGCCGGCCTAACGTCGGCGACATTCTTGCTTCTGGCGCTGTGCGGAGTTCTGATTGGTCTGCTTTACTATTATGCAAATATGAGGTCCGGCAACAGCAAGGCCGCATTTGTTGCCTGCGCCACGTTGATTCTCACGCTCGGGCCATTTTTCACGATGCGTCCCCAATTATTTGGCGCCATCTTCCTGGCGATTGCTCTGATCGTCCTGGAACGGTTCCGGCAGGGGCACGAACGGGCGCTGTGGTTTTTGCCGCCGCTCTTTCTGGTCTGGGTGAATACGCACGGATCGTTTGTGTTCGGATATCTCGTTCTTGGAGTAACCTGGCTGAGCGGGCAAGTTGCGTTCTCTTCCGGCGGGCTTTTCGCGGAGCGTTGGACAAAGCGGCAGAGTCTGCAGCTCTTGCTTGCGATTCTGTTCTGCACGCTGGTCTTGCCCATTACGCCCTACGGGACGCGCCTGGCGGCCTACCCTCTGACAATGGCGCTGACCCAGCCCATAAACGTCAAGAATATTCAGGAGTGGCAACCCCTGGGAACTGGGCTGGCCGTCGGAAAATTTTTTCTTGTCATGGTGCTCTTCTTTTTTATTGCCTGCCTGGTCCAGCGGCCCAGATTTCGGCTGGCTGAGACGATCCTGGCGTTGTTTGGCGTGTTTGCCGCCTGCTTGCACTTGCGGTTTGTGCTGCTGTTCGTAATTTTGTTTGCGCCTTTGTGGGCGCTCGTTTTCTCAAGCTGGTTGCCGCGGTACAGGAGGGAGGAAGATCATCCCCTGATCAATGCGATCCTTCTTGCGGCCATCGCAGCCGCTCTCGTTTATTACTTTCCGTCGCGCCGCGCCCTAAATCAGCGCGTAGAAAAAGAGTATCCGCTGTCGGCCCTGCGGTACTTGGAAAATCATCCGGTGCGCGGACAAATGTTGAACAATTACAATTGGGGCGGCTATCTGATTTGGGCGCAGCGCCCGCGCAACATGGTTTTTATTGACGGCCGCGCGGACATTTACGAGTACGGGGGAGTTCTCTCCGACTACTTGAGCATCATGCGATTGGAGCCCCACGCCCTGCAATTACTAAAGAAATATGACGTGCAGGCTTGCCTGCTTGCGCAGGACGCTCCTCTCGGAACGTTGCTTGCGAGCATGCCGGGCTGGGAGCGCGTTTATCACGACAACGTCGCCGTGCTGTATATCAGGAAACCTGCCTCGGCGCAGCCCACGCAGGCCTCAACGCAATCCCCGCCTGAACAATTGGTTCGGTAGTACTAGTATTCTGTCTCGCAATTTCGTGAAATAAATTGAGGCAGCTTCAGGGGCTAAAGCCCCTGCGTTTTCTATTTCTTATGTCAGGGCTGAAGCCCTGACCCACAACCCGAGAATTGCCACGAGTTTTCGGGGCAGCACACTAGCCGTGTTGTTGTCCGGGAATACCATTCTCCTGAATGACCGCTTCGTTTTCCTGTGGTTCTGGCCCCAGCAACATTTGGATTACTACAAAATAAATGAGCTTTTATTGCAAGCACGCAAGTTGCGGGCAACGTGTCTACAAACGTGAACAGCCAATTTCTTAGCCGGAGATCCAGGCGCACGGAAGAAATTGCAGAGCCTGCCTCCATCCCGATGCCAATCTGGCGACGAAGGGTACCATTCCTGCTAACACACTGTTCACAGACGGTCACGGATGGGAAGCGCGAAACGAATCGAGCATCGCAGCGCGCCGTCATTTCGATTAATTCCAATGGATTGCTGCAATTCCCGGCGCCATGCGGCGTGGCCGAGATTGGAAGCAGGAATGCACTACGAATTGGGAGTTCAGGGGCTTATACCCCAATCCTAAGACGGAGGGTGCAAATGAAGAACGTTCTCTTGCGATTATGGAAGGATGAGTCAGGGCAGGACCTGACCGAGTACGCCTTGTTGTTGGTCTTGGTCACCTTGCTGGCCTTCGCATCGTTGCAGGCGCTGTCTACTAAAATCAATTTAGTATATGACCAAGCAGCCACCGACCTTAACGTAGCCACCTAAACTCGCGGAGGATTTGTCTATGGGGCGCCTTATCTTCCGCTTGTGGAAGGATGAATCGGGGCAGGATTTGACCGAGTACGCATTGCTGTTGATCTTGGTCACTTTGTTCGCCTTCGCATCGCTGCAAGTGTTGGCTAACGAGATTACTAACGTATTCGATTCCGCGGCCACTGACCTTAATGTAGCCACGTAAGGCTGTCGGGTCATACCGATGAAAAATGTCGCTGACAGCCGGCGGCGAATCGCAATTGTTCCGCCGGCCAAAGGCGTCTCACTTGGAAGCCGGAGCAAGTTTGCAGGATTTTATACGTGTTGGCGTGTGCGGCGGTGTGCTTATAAGGCCGGCCGGATAAGGACATAACGACAGATGCGGCAATCCAAGAAGTCCCGGGAGCGCGCGAGGTTCGTAAATCGCAAAAGCGATGGATGGATTGCGGGTCAAGCCGGCCGGGTGATTTGTAACAAGGTAGATCGTGGGAATCCTTCCTGGTCAAGCACGGATTCGACGCGCGAAGGAGAAAGCAATTGACGTCCATGATCCACACTATTTGGGGGCTCGCGATTGTACTTGCCCTTATCGCGGGCTGGATTGATTGGCGCTCGGGCCGTCTCCCGAATTGGCTGACGGTTTCCGGATTCTTTGCCGGCCTTGTTGCCAACGCGGTTTTTTTTGGCTGGGCCGGCGTTAAATCGGCTGTCTTGGGAGCGGGGATCGCACTGGCGATTTTGTTGCCGGTGGTGCTCCTCCGCGGATTGGGAGCGGGCGACTGGAAGTTGATGGGCGCACTGGGCGCAGTTGTGGGCAGGGAAGAAATCCTCCACGTGCTGCTGGTGACCATCGGTGTCGCGGGACTGATTGCCGCTGGGCAAATGATTCGGCAAAAGCGAGTCCGGGTGACGATGAGGAACCTGTGGGAACTTGTGCGCGGTTTTTTTGTATTTGGCCTGAAGCCGCATCCGGAAATCAACTTGGACAACGCCGGCGCTTCCACGCTGCCGTTTGGCGTGGCTGCTGCCGCTGCAACGCTCTTGTGCTGGGGCGCGGTCCTTGCGGGCAACTGAATCTTTGGTAGAGGTGAAACAATGAATTGGCAACGGCTTGGCGGCGGTCTCGCGATCAGTCTGATTGTCGGCCTTTTAGCCGGCAGCTTCGTATTTTCGCAATTTAAAAAAATGGCTCAGGCCAAGACCATGCCTACCATCCAGGTTGTGGTTTCTTCCAAAGCGCTTCCTCTTGGAACGCGCCTCGAAGCTGGAGACTTGCGACTGGTCACCTGGCCGGCCGCCCAGCCCGTTCCTGGAATGTTCACTCGTATCGAAGACTGTGTGAACCGTGCAGTTATTACCTCCATGGTTGAGAATGAGCCGGTACTGGAAGGGAAGCTCGCTCCCAGGGAAGGCGGGGCCGGACTTTCCGCGACCATTCCGGACGGAATGCGCGCCGTCTCTGTTTCCGTGAACGACGTGATCGGTGTGGCCGGCTTTGTCGTACCCGGAACGATGGTCGATGTTTTGGTGACGGGAGCCACGAACAATGGAAGCGTCACGCGCACGATTCTCGAAAATGTGCGCGTCATGGCGGCCGGACAAAAAGTGGAACAAGATCGCGAAGGGAAGCCGCAGACTGTCCCGGTCATTACGCTGCTCGTAAGCCCCGAAGACGCAAACTCGCTGACCATGGCCAGCACGCAAGGTCGAATCCAGCTGGCGCTTCGCAACACGCTCGATTCGAAGAAGGTGGAACCGCCCGCGGTCCTGCAGGCCACGCTTTTTGGCGGAGTTCCGGGTCCTCCGACCGTGGTCGCGAAGAGCACGCACGTTGTCGCCAGGCCTCTGCCTGCGCCCGCGCCGGATTCTTTCAACGTGGAAGTCATTCGCGGCGATAAAAAGGAAGAATCCAAATTTCAAACACCAAATGAAACACCGAAGGCAGCGCCAAATAACTAAGGCAGGGCAGAAGGTGAAATCGCGATGAGCAACGACCTCATGAAAAAAGTAAAGGCAGCCGGAACGATCGGGATGGCCTGCTTCGCCATTCTGTCCTGCGCGCGTTTGTCTTTCGGACAGGAAGCGGCGGTCCTGGCGGCGGCCACGCCGCTTGGGAGTTCCAATGCGGTCGCGCAAACGCCTGACTCCGCTCAGCAAGCTGTACCGGACACCGGCAATCGTTTGCATCTTCTGGTGGGCCGGTCGCTGGTGGTCACCTCGCCAACTCGCGTGAAGCGGGTTTCGATCGCCGATCCGAATATCGCCGACGCGATTGTCATCAGCCCTTTTCAGGTTCTGCTCAATGGGAAAACGCCCGGCGGGGTCTCCTTGGTTATCTGGGACGAGTCCGACCAAAGCCAAACGTTTGAAATTTTCGTGGACCTGGACATCCTTGGCCTCAGCCAAAAGATCCACGAAGTTTTTCCGAACGAGCCGATTCATGTGGAAGCCTCCAAGGATTTGGTGATGATCTCGGGACACGCATCGTCCAAGGCCGCGCAAAATCAAATTCTGGCCATCGTCTCCGCGGTCACTCCCAAGGTCGTCAATTTGATGGAAGCCCCGGCGGCGCCCGCGGAGGGAGAAATTCTGCTGCAAGTGAAATTCGCGGAGGTTGACCGGTCCGCTCTGAGCCAATTTGGTGTCAATCTGTTCTACGGAGGGCTGAACAACGTTGCGTCCACTTCCACTCAGCAATATACGCCGCCCGCGTTGATTAACCCGACACCCAACACGTCGGCGTTCGGCCTGAGCGATTTGTTAAACATTTTCTACCTTAACCCTAGCATTAATCTTGGCGCGACGATTCAGGATCTGGAACAGAAAAACATCATCCAGATTCTTTCGGAGCCGAACCTGCTGGCTGCGACAGGCAAAGAGGCCAGCTTCCTGGCGGGCGGCGAATTCCCGTACCCGATTGTGCAGGGCTTAGGAGGCGGCGCCAACGCCATTACGATTCAATTTCGAGAGTACGGGGTGCGGCTCACGTTCACGCCAACGATCATGGATAACGGCCAGATTCACTTGAAAGTCAAGCCGGAGGTGAGCGCGCTGGATTACAGCAACGCGGTTACGCTGTCGGGCTTCACCATTCCAGCGTTGTCGACCAAGCGTGTGGAATCGGAAATGGATTTGAACGACGGCCAAAGTTTCGCGATTGCGGGATTGGTGGACGATCGGGTAACGAGACTCCTGAGCAAGGTCCCCGGAATCGGCGATCTTCCGGTCATCGGCCAACTGTTCCGGAGCACGTCGTTCAGCAAGTCGAAGACCGAGCTCCTGATCTTGATCACCCCTCGAATCGTGAAGCCGCTCTCGCCGGCCGAGACTCCGGCGGGGCCGCAATTTTCTATGTCTCTTATACACA
>VFSW01014674.1_pt1 | contig 10812 bp, 9 predicted proteins | sample 5358111 | NCBI WGS metagenome assembly VFSW01 (sample SAMN11554181, study PRJNA540505) | mine drainage metagenome | isolation source: sediment from site ElyBrook_90M | place: USA: Ely Copper Mine, Vershire, VT | collected 2017
CGTAGACGAGCAACGCCACGCCGCCCGAGACCGTGACGGCGCCCGGCACGTCGAGTCGACCGCCGTGACCGTCGATGCGCGGTAGGACGAAGGGGGTGGCGACCATGACCACCACGCCAATAGGCACATTGACGAAGAAGACCCAACGCCACGAGGCGCTCTCGACGAGTGCACCACCCAAGATCAAGCCCAGGGCCCCACCCGCCGCGGTCATGGCGGCGTAGACCGCCATAGCCCGATTTCGCGCGGAGCCCTCGGGGAACGTCACGGCGATCAACGCGAGAGCGGTCGGCGACGCAATGGCCGCGCCCACCCCTTGGAGCGCTCGCGCGCCCACCAGGAGACCCTGCGAGGTTGCCACGCCACCCAACAGTGACGCGAGGGCGAAGATGCCGATGCCGATGAAGAACATCCGGCGGCGCCCGAAAATGTCGCCGACGCGACCGCCGAGTAGCAGGAGTCCGCCGAAGACCAGCACGTAGGCGTCGATGACCCAGGTCAGGTTCGTCGTCGAGAAGTGCAGGCTCGATTGGATCGAGGGCAGCGCCACGTTGGTGATGGTGAGGTCCAACATGACCATCAACTGGGCCGCGGCGATCAGGACCAGCGCCCAGCTGCGCCGCTCGTGCGACGCCGTGGTCGGAGTGAAGTCGGTCATCGCGCCACCTCGGCCCGGTCGCGTTCCGCCCACAGCAGGACCGAGACGTCGTCGATGTCCCCGGCGTCGGAACGAGTATCGCGACGCTCAAGGTGCTCGATCGTGAATCCGTCGAAACGGTCGTGGAAGAGGGACTCCTCGAAGAGCTGCTCGATCATGGTCGGCCCGGATTTCCCGAGGGCGTCGACGTGATGACCAACGATGAACAAATGACCACCGGGGGCCACCGCCTCGGCCGCGCGGGCGAAGAAGACGTCGCGCTGTTCGGGCATGAGATGGATGTTCGCGACCACCACGAGATCGAAGGCGGAAGCGTCGGGTTCGAAATCGAGCAGGTCGGCCTGCACGGTGTGCAGCGTCAAACCTTCACTCGTCGCCTGTTCGGCGGCCATGTCGAGTCCCACGCGTGATGCGTCGACCCCGGTGACCGTCCATCCGAGGCGCGCGAGCCACAGGGCGTTGCGACCCGTCCCACAGCCCAGGTCGATCGCTCGCCCGGGGGACAGTCCCGCGACGAGTTCGACAAGATTCTCGTCGGGCACCTGCGACCAACCGTGTTCGCGGTAGCGACGGTCCCACATGGGTCCGATCGCCTCAACGCGCTCGTTATCTCCATTACTCACGAGTGTTCCTCACCCTCTTCGTTGCTCGACGATTCCTCATCAGCGCCAATCCCCTCGGCCCGTTCCAGGTGTTCGAGCAGTGCGCTGAACACTTCGATCTGCGAGCGCGAGAGTTGCGCGCGCAACGTGCTCTCCTGGTGGTGGACGAACTCGTCGAGGCGGCGCATCAAGGCGGCGCCCTGAGGGGTCAGGGTCACGACCCGAACGCGTCGATCATCGTCGCGCGTCGAGGTGACGACCAATTCGCGCGTCTCCAATTCATCCACGCAACGCTTCACCGCCATCGCGTCACATTTCAACGTCCTCGCCAGGGCGCGCAGCGCCTGGTCCGGGTGATCCCTCGTGGCGCGAAGAATCGCCGCCTGCGGCGGCGTCAGACCCAATGCGCGCAACTCACCCGCCCAACGCTCACGGCGCACGCGCACCAGACGGCTCAAGCGGAAACCAACGCTGTCCTCCAGGGAGATCTGCCTCGCCCCCTCCGGGTGGTTGGTCTCGTCCGCGGGCGGGGTTGACGGACTCGGTGATGAAGTCATGACGACACCATAGCACCAATTGTAACAATTGTTACAATTGTTACAATCTTCTTCGGATGAGTGCGGCGGGGGAACTGGCGCCGCGAGAATACCTACCGCTGGGCGTCGCCGGATGGTCGCGGGCGCGGTCGCGAGCGGAATTTCCACGAGGAGTTGACCGCCAGGGGTGCTTCGAAGGTGACGTCGGGATTGTTGCCGGGTTGGCGGTGCGGCGGCCGATGTGGCTCGACCGAGGCCTCCGGCAGATTCCGGCGTGTTCCCGACCACTTGGCCGGTGGTGCCGAGAGGTGATCGGTCAAGTGATACATCGATTCCTCGTAGTTGACGCGCCACCCGTGAAAGTCCGGCCACGCCTCCTCGGCCGTGCGCTCCATGGCAAAACCCACCCGACTCAGCATTGACACCGCCTCATCGAATTCCGCGAAGGTGAGCTGGATCGGCTGATCGGGGCGAGGGTCGAAGTTCACCTCCCAGCCCAGCGACGTGGCGATGCGATTGGTCAACGTGAAACCCATACGTAGGACCAATCGAGCGTGCGAGGGGGCACTCGAGGGAGCGAGGGCGAGTTGCATGGCGGCGGCGTCCAGGACCGCGAGGAGGCCCAGCATCCACGACAGCCAAGGCTCGGGCGAGCGAAAGAGCAGCAGGATGGGGTAGGTGCTGTGACTCTCCGCGACGTCAGCGGCCCAGACCTCCCAGTCCTTATAGAGATCGGGCAACGTATCGAGGATTCCCACCAGTTGATGGCGCGCCAACAGTTCGGGCCCCCACGCGGGTGCCCCCGCTCGACTCTCGAGCATCGCGACCAGTGCCTCGCGCCGACTGAAGGAACCGTAGAGAGTCGGCAGGTAGGCGATCTGCAGGGCGACGACGATGACCCAGGTGGCGCCCGCCCAGATGTCGATCGCCGTGTTCGTGCGACCGCCCAGGTGAATGGTGCCCACCGTGAACAGCGACGTGAGCGCCTGTTCCATCCCCGTCCAAAAGGAGTGGGTGGTGGGCATCAACATTAGACCGAAACCCAGCACCAACGATGCCGCCCAGAAGAGGATCTGACTCACCAGCGCCACGGGTGCCGTGGGAGCCAAGATGGCGTCCCTCTTCTCGTAGGTCCTCGCCAGGTGCGAGAGTCCCACGAAGACCAGTCGCACCGAACGATTCACCCACATGGTTAGACGTTCGAAGCCGAAGGGCTGGCGAGGCAGGACCAAAACGAAGAGGGTGCCGGTGATGGTGGTGACCACGATGGCGAGACCGAGAATGAACTCGAAGACGTGCACCCAGTTCTCCCGTGAATGTCGCTAGTGAACGCGACGGCCCTCGCGCGTTAGCGTCATCGTAGACGCGAGGGCCAGAACCTTACCTGTTCTGGCGGCACTTCTCGGGGGCTGGGGCGTCGTGTCGCATCACCTCACCCCACGATCCGGTGGCATCACCCAACGCGAGACGCGACTCCTCAACTGTGACCACTCTTGAGGGGTCGACCAAAGAGTGGCGCGAGTAGGCAGACGTTGGCCATCGCCGCCACCAGGGGGATCACACCGACGATGGAGAGCGCTATCCACCCACCGCCTCCGACGAATCCAAAGATGATGAGCACTACTCCCGCCACCAACCGTGCCACCCGGCCGGCGCTCGATCCCAGCCATTCAATGAGCTTCATACGCCCGTCTCCTTCAACTTGTTCTCGGTCGGCCACCCGTCTGGCGCCACACCCTGATTTGAACCTATACCCCCAGGGGTATAGGTTCAAGGGGCCGAAGGTCCTAAATGTGCATCGGAAATCTCCTGTCGCCCTCCCGCTGCCTTGCGATAATCACGCCTGATCACCAGCAACTTCCAAGAATCTCGCGCGCCCGCGGGCCGGCACCCCTGTGCGCGGTCAGCGAGGATTATGGTGAGCGACGTGGGTACCTCGATCGAAATCTACGCCGACGTCTGGTGCCCCTTCGCGCACGTCGGACTGCGCGCGGCGCGGCGTGCGCGCGAGCAAATGGGGCGTTCCGACGTGGTCTTCTTGATTCGCCCCTGGCCGCTCGAGTTGGTGAACGCCGGACCTCTGGACGCTGGCGTCACCGCCCGCCACGTCCGCGAGTTGCGCGAGCAAGTCGCCCCCGAACTCTTCACCCACTTCGACGAGGGCTCCTTTCCTACCTCGACGCTGCCCGCATTGTCACTAACTCTGGCCGCCTACGGCCAGGATCCCGCCACCGGTGAGGCGGTGAGTTGGGCGTTGCGCGACGCCCTCTTCGAATCGGGTCGCGACATAGCGAGCGCGTTGGTTTTGCGGGACATCGCGAGCACCTTCGCCGTGCCCGCAAGGGCTACGAGCGACGCCACCGAGGTCGTTGAAGAATGGCGGCGTGGACAATCGCGAGGGGTCAAAGGTTCACCCCATTTCTTCTGTGGCGCGAGTAACGCCTTTTGTCCGGCACTCGACATCGCGCGCAGCGTCTCGGGCGATTTGGCCTTGCGCGCCAACGCCGAACGACTGCGGACTTTCCTCGAGGCCTGTATGAGTGACGAGGCACCGCCCGCCTAGGCGGTGCGACGACCGGGCGCGACACCCGCGCGCCGGGCGTCATGTACGTTGAGGTTATGGTCGAATCCCTGCCCCCGATCGCGGTGCTCTTGAAGGAGGCCCGTGACGCCTACGGCGCGGTGATTCGACGCGAGGTCGAGCGCAAGGGGTTGACTCCCCTGCCGCCCAACGGCGCCTTCGTGCTCGGCGCGCTGCATTACGGCTTGTCGCGCCGCGACATCATGCATCAGCGCGGCCAGGCTCTCGACAAGAGTCGCGCCTTGTCCCAACTCAGTGACTGCGGCTACTTGCTCGACGCGCCCGATGGACTGCACCTCACCACTAAGGGGCGCGAGTGCGCCCAAGCCATCGCCGACGCCACGTCGGCTCTGACGACTCACCTGAATCAGGCGCTGGGCGATGAGGGATACTCCCACTTCATCTTGGGCCTGATGACCTTGATCGACATCAAGGAGGAGATCGAGCCGCACTAGGACCCGAGGCGACCTCGCGTCGAGCGCACCCCACGGGAACAAAACTCCAAATGCCTCCCTTCGTGTCACGGATCTCCTGTCGGCCCCTCGCCGCGTCGAACGAAGCAACGCGCGCCGAGTCGAGTGCGTGCAGTCGGATGAGCAGACCATGCGCACGACCGCTCTCATCGGCCATTGGACGCTTCACCTAGGGAATCGGACGCTATGTCTGTAGATATCGACCGGCCCCACGTCCATGCTTGAAGCATGACCTATTCGCCCGCCTCGTCGAAACTCGTCTTCGACTACAGCGACGTCGCACGCGTGACCGATAAGTTGCTCACGCCCGCCGCCATCATCGGCGGAGACGGGACCCTGCGCTACGCCAACGAGGCGGCGAGGTCCCTCATTGATTGCACGGGTGCCGACTTGACGGGGCGTCGCATGTTGAACCTCATTCATCCGGGTGATCGTGACCGAGTGGAGGAGCAGCTCCAACGACTGGTGAAGGATCCGAACGGTGGAGGATTCACGCAGTTCCGACTTCGCTGTCTCGGTCCCCAAGGAAGCACGTGGCGAGTGATCGAAGGGTACGCGCACAACTTCCTCAGTGACCCCCAGCTCAACGGCATCCTGATCTCCGGCGGCGACACGACGGAGAGGGACCGTCTCAGTCGCGCGCTCACCACGCTGACGCAGGGGAATCGAATCCTCACGCAAGCAACCGACGAGGAGACACTGTTCCAACGGATCTGTGATTCCATCGTGGAGAATGGTCATTACGCATTGGCGTGGGTCGGGCTGGCCGTCGACGACGAGGCCCATTCGGTCGCCGTGGTCGCCGCCGCCGGCATCACCGACTATCTTTCTGAGGTCACGGTGCGTTGGGGCGACGACGAGTTCGGCACTGGGCCGACGGGATTGGCAATTCGTAACGGCACCCACCAGGTCATCAAGAACCTCCAGCGCTCCAAGCGATGTGGCGCGTGGCGAGAAGGAGTGACGAAACACGAACTGCGCTCGGCGTGTGCCTTCCCCCTCGTCGTCAAGGGTCGGGTGGTCGGCGCCCTGACCATGTACGGGAGCGAAGCCGACACCTTCACCGCCGCCGAAGTCAGCCTCCTGGGCGAGTTGGCCGGCGACGTCGCCTACGGCATCGCTCGATTGCGCGACGCCGAATCGCTCTCACGAAACGAATCACATCTGCGAGAGGCGGAGCGCCTGGCCCACGTGGGTCACTGGGAGTGGAACCTGGCGTCGGATCGTGTGGAATTCATGGCCGACGAGATCTTCACCATCTACGGAGTCGATTCTGCGACGTGGACCGGTGACCTCGCGGCGTTCGAGTCGTTCGTGCCCGAGGCCCAACGTGATGCGTTCGACAAGGCGTTGCACGACGCGCTGGAGTTCGGCACGGCGGAGATCGTCCATTCCGTGCGTCGCGACGACGGCGAAGTCCGGCGGGTGAAAATGCGCTGTGAACTCGTGCGCGATGCGTCGAGTGCGCCCGAGCGGGTGGTGGGCATCTCCCTGGACGCCACCGACTACATCGCCGCCCAGCAACAACTCGATCACTCACAACAGTTCCTTCTCGCGATCACCAACAACATGACCGAGGGGATGATCGCGACCGACGACGTCGGGATAGTCATCTTCGCCAATGCGGCCGCCGCGCGACTGTTGAATCTAGAAGTGTCGGGCATCGTGGGCAATCCGACCTATCACTCGATGCGGTACCAGACCAAGGAATCGCTCGACGACTCCGCTTCCTGCCCGCTCACACGAGTGTGGTCGGCCGGCGAGACGCTGAACGTCGATCACGCGCTGATCGTGCGACACGACGCCAGTATCTTGCCAGTGTCGTTGCACGCTTCACCCCTGAAGGCGGAAGGATTGCGCGGCGCGGTCATCGTCTTCGACGACATCACCGAGCGAGTCGGTGAACAACTGCGCGTCGACCGCGAACTCGAGAAGCTCGCCTGGGTCGGACGAATTCGCGACGCCCTCGACCAGAGGAGATTCGTCCTCTACGCCCAACCCATCGTGGACCTCGCGACCAATGAGGTGGTCCAGAACGAACTGCTCCTGCGCATGATCGGCCCCGACGGCGAGGTGATCCTACCGGCGAGGTTCCTCCCGACGGCGGAGGAATTCGGACTCATCTCCGAGATCGACCACTGGGTCCTCGACGAGTCCGCGCGCCTGGCGTCGTTGGGTCACCACGTGGAGTTCAACCTCTCGGCCAAATCGGTCACCGACCCGCACATGCTCTCGGACATCGAGGCGGCCCTCGTTCGTCACGGGGCCCCGCCTTCGCACCTCGTCTGTGAGATCACCGAGACGGCGCTCTTGCGCAACATGGTGACGGCCGAAGGGTTCGTGCGGGGACTCAATGATCTGGGCTGTTCAGTCGCGCTCGACGACTTCGGCGCCGGCTACGGCGGCTTCGCGCACCTGAAACGACTCGCGGTGTCGTACCTCAAGATCGACCGCGAGTTCGTCGGGGACCTCGTCGAGGAGGCTTCGAGTCGCCACGTCGTCTCGGCGGTGGTGAGTCTGGCCCACGCCTTCAAGATGCGAACGGTGGCCGAAGGGGCCGAGGACGACGCCACGTTGAGTCTGCTGCGTGAGCTCGGTGTGGACATGGTCCAGGGATACGTGATCGGCCGGCCGGCTCCCGCTGAAACGGTGCTGCGGGGTCAAATGGGCTCTCATCACCACCTCTCTTCGCCGGCGTAACACAGTCCCTACACTCGGAGATACCCCCTACGAAACGGAGGTGGGCGTCATGGAGCAAGTCCTGACTATGGGAACAGCAGGTAGTTGGTTGACGTGCCTGTCGGCGATCACTTTCGTCAACGCCTCCAACGGCGACTGCGCGAAGCTGATTTCGCTGTGCCCGCTCGCCGTCGCCATCATCGACCTGCCGGCGCAGCAAGTCGTGGCGATGAGCCCGAAGATGTCCCAGGTGCTCGACGCCGGGGGCCGGCGCGCCCCGGTGGATCTCGACGTCCTCGAAGTCGAGCCCGCTGGCATTGCCACATTGTTCGACCTCGTCGTCAATGGCACCATCGATGTCTACGGCGCGCATCGCACCTTGCGACGCGGTAGCGATCACTTCTTCGAAGCGGAGGTGTGGATGGCGGTCTCCACCGTGCCCGACCGTCATCTCGCCCTATGGATCATCTCGCCCGGCGAGGGCGACGACGCCTCTGACGTGTCGTTGCCGAGTCTCGAACAATGGCCCCGCGAGGTACCCGGGCTCATCGTGGGCGTCTTCGGTGCCGATTGGTGTTTCGAGACCGTGTGTGACGCCGCCGCGGAACTGACCGGGCGTCGCGTCGAAGAGATCGTCGGGCGCCCGCTCACCGACTTCGTTCACGACGACGACGTCGAGAGTCTCTTCATCGCGGTCGCGCGAACCTTCGTCGAGGAATCGGGCGTCGGCGTGCGTCTACGACTGTGCCGCGGCGACGGCAGTTGGAGGGGCGGACACGCCATCGTCACGCGCATCATGGACCCCGAACTGCGATTCGGACTGGCCTTCTCTCTCTCGGAGAACGTGGAGCCCGAGGCCGACCGGCGCGTGGCCGCCCTCGAGAGACACCTCTGGCGCATCGCGCGCGAGATTGACGACGCCGGCGTCGGAGCGGGCTCGTCCCCGGTCCCCAGTCTCGACGCCCTGTCGGGGATCAGCGATCTGTCCGCTCGACAAGAGGACGTCTTGAACCGCCTGCTCCGCGGTGAGCGCACCGCCACGATTGCCCACGACATGTTCATCAGTCCCAGCACGGTGCGCAACCACCTGTCCGACATCTTCAAGAAGATGGGCGTCCACTCCCAGGGCGAACTCCTCGAACACTTGCGCGCGGACGAACTTCGAGATGAGCGTCGAGTATGAACCCTCGATCGTCCCGGTCCGCGGTCCGAACCCGGCGCGAATTGGGACCAAAGACACGGTGATGGCGAAGCTTTCGCGCTCTTCCTCCACGTGGCAGCGATATACAGTGACAAGGGTCCACGAATCCGCGAACGGATGAGGGGCCGGTGACGACTTTTATCAGGGGGACGTTCGGTGGAACCAACGAATGATCAGGATCCCAACTATTTCCATCAGGTAGTTGACTGCCAGTGGGCGTGTCCCGCCCACACCGACGTGCCGGGCTACATCCGACTGATCGCTCAGGGGCGCTTCGACGACGCGTACCTCCTCAATCGCGAGTCCAACGTCTTTCCGGGCATCCTGGGACGCGTGTGCGACCGCCCGTGCGAGCCCGCGTGTCGGCGCACTCGCGTCGACGGCAATCCCGTCGCGATATGTCGCCTCAAGCGCGTGGCGTCGGACTTGAAGGGGGACATCGCCGCGGCGCTGCCCTCGGCGCCCGACGTGAAGAACGGCAAGCGTGTGGCCCTCGTGGGCGCCGGCCCCGCGTCGCTCACCGTCGCCAACGACCTGGTGCCCCTGGGTTACGACGTGAGCATCTTCGAGAAGTACGACAGGGCGGGCGGATTGATGCGCGTCAACATCCCCGAATTCCGACTTCCCAGTGAAGTGCTGGACGCCGAGACGCAAGTCATCATCGATATGGGTGCCACCATCCACTACAACTCGCCAATCGACTCCATGCGTGATCTGCTGGCCCGCGACTTCGACGCCGTCTTCGTCGGGGTGGGCGCACCCAAGGGCAAGGAGCTCGAACTGCCCGGTCGTCACGACGCGAGCGAACACATCTTCATCGGCATCGAATGGCTCAAGTCCGTGGCCTTCGGGCACATCGACTCCATTGGCGAGCGCGTCCTGATCATCGGCGTGGGCAACACCGCGATGGACTGCTGTCGCACGTCGCGGCGCATCGGCGGCGTGGACGTCAAGGTGATGGCGCGGCGCCCACGCGAGTACTTCAAGGCGTCGCCCTGGGAACTCGACGACGCCGAAGAGGAGAACATCGAGATCACGGTGAACCACGCGCCCAAGCGCTTCGTCATCGAGGACGGCACGCTGGTGGGCATGGAGTTCGACATCGTCGAATGGGACGAGGGCGCACGTCACTCCAGCGTGCGCGAGACCGTCATCATCCCCTGTGACGACGTGATCTTGGCGATCGGTCAAGAGAACGCCTTCGATTGGGTCGAGCGCGACCTCGGCATCGAATTCGGCGAATGGGAGACACCCGTGCTCGACGAGGTCACCCTGCAATCGACGTTGCCGCAGGTGTTCTTCGGCGGTGACGCGGCCTTCGGCCCCAAGAACATCATCTGGGCCGTCGCGCACGCTCACCAGGCGGCCATCTCCATTGACCAGTACTTGCGCGGCGAGGACGTCACGGTGCGTCCACCCGTGGGCATGACGCTGGCGAGTCAGAAGATGGGCATGACCGAGTGGAGCTACCACAACGAGTACAACCCCTCACCACGTCAGAAGATGCACCACGTCGAACTCACCAAGCGCTTCGCCGCGGTGGACCTCGAGGTGGAGTTGGGTTTCGACGCCGAGCAGACCGCGCGCGAAGTGCAGCGTTGCCTCAACTGTGACGTGCAGACCGCGTTCAAGGCGAACCTGTGCATCGAATGCGACGCCTGCATCGACATCTGTCCGGTGCGCTGTCTGACCATCACCACCAACGGTGACGAAGCGGACCTGCGTAGCCGGCTCAACGCGCCCGCGGTCAACGCGGACCAGGCGATCTACGTCTCGGCGCCGCTGCCCCAGACCGGGCGCGTGATGGTGAAGGACGAGAACGTCTGCGTGCACTGCGGACTCTGCGCCCAGCGCTGCCCGACCGCGGCGTGGGACATGGAGAAGTTCGAACTCGACATCCCCTACGCCGGGCAGTACGACATCCTGGGCAAGTCCCGCACCGACACCATCCTCTCGAGGAGTTAGATATGACCACCACCCTCCCCCAGCGACACGAGAGCGGCGCGGCGAACGCCAAGGTGAACAATTTCGCCCTCAAGCTCGCCAACGTCAACGGCACCGGCTCGGCCAGCGCGAACTCAC